>Ga0302246_1000050_pt1 | contig 117485 bp, 85 predicted proteins | sample AAG_UR_Trp_MG_FD_193533 | JGI IMG/M metagenome (GOLD analysis project Ga0302246, IMG submission 193533) | Enriched activated sludge microbial communities from anaerobic digester in WTTP, New Holstein, Wisconsin, United States - AAG_UR_Trp | ecosystem: Engineered > Bioreactor > Anaerobic >... | reverse complement strand
GATGCGAAATGAATTCAAATCGACACGTGACCTTATCGCTTGTAATAAATTATATATTAACCATTTACAATGGTTTTAAAATAAATCTTTTGGACACTAGTGAAAATATCTCATTAATGCTCTCATGCTTTTTCAATTGCTCACGATAATGCCAAATGGTCTTGGAATCCGGGACTTGTGCATAAGAGTCGATTCCCAGGAATTTGCAAAAACTGTGACGGTCAAGGATCTGGTATTCGGTATTATCATCGGAAAGATTGTACATCCTTTGTAAAACCAATACTTTGAACATCATGACCCGATCAAAGGCAGGCCGGCCACCAACTGAAGGATCAGTTACCACAAAGGCTTTATCGATCACAGGACGGAAATCCTCCCATCGAATAAACTTGTTTAACTGTTCCAAAGGATCTTTCATATTGGTGATCTTTTCCTGGCGAAATTGGTCTTCAAAGAGTCCACGAGCTTTATTTTTGCGCATCTTTTGTTTTTTTATTAAAGATACGCAATCAAATTAATCTATATATTTGATAAACAATTAGTTATAAACTTTTTATTAACAATTTGGTATTTAGAGGTACCCATAAGATAATTCCAGATAGAATCTGTTACAATCCGTTGAGCACAAAAAGACAGCGATAATTATTACTGGTTTTTCAATGACCCTCCGGGAAAAATAAGAAGATTTTAATAACAACTTTTTTTTGTCCTGTTAATAACAAAATCATCAAACCAGTTATACCCGGTGTTTTCATAATGTAATTTCATACCATGAACTGCAGGAAAACCAAAACCATATCAAAGGCGGGATAACAACAGCTCCTCAGTTTCAAATTCGCGATTTAATGGTTTAAATATCAGCCAAAAGACCAGAAATTTAGATAACCGATCAGAAACTCATTAACCAACAAACATCAAACAATGAAAAAGTATCTGTTTATTCTTATGATGACATTGGCATCATTAAATATTGTCAACGCCCAAACCGATGCCGGTGGCTGCAAGGATCATCCGCTGTTATCCCGGCTCGAAAATTTCTACATCTCCGAATGTGAGGAAAATTACAACGAACTTCAGCTTCGCACAGGAAGCAATAAAACAGAGACCAAAGAAGGCAACCTGTTCTATATTTATTACAGATACAACTCCGATGCAGGCGTGAAACCAAAAAGTGTGCTGCAGATAATGAAGAATTACGAGGCAGCAATTACAAAAAACGGGGGTAAAATGCTGTATAAGAACTCAAATTCGCTCGATGCAGACCTGGAAGCCACATACTACCTGTCAACCAAAGAAAAGGAATATTGGATCCAGCTTGCTTCATTTGCAGGAACCGACAATGCTGTTGAAGCATTCGCCCTGAAGATACTGGAAATAGAAGCGATGAAACAGGAAGTGGCGGCAAGTGAAATGTTCGAAGCTATCAGAAAGGATGGTTTTGTAGCTTTGTATATCAATTTTGAAACAGGAAAATCCACTATAAAACCCGAATCGGCACCTATCATCAACCAGATCGTGGAAATGCTGCAGCAAAATCCTGATCTGAAAATCAGCATCGAAGGGCACACCGACAATACCGGCACAATGGCATCAAATCAAACCCTTTCAGAATCGAGAGCGAAATCGGTGATGGATGCCCTGATTTCAAAAGGTATTGCAGCTGCACGCTTAAAATCAAAAGGCTGGGGGCAGACAAAGCCAATCGCTGATAATAGTACCGGTGAAGGGAAAGAGAAAAACCGGAGGGTTGAAATTGTAAAACAATAAAATTCCGACAATATGATTCATCAGCAGGCGCCTCAGCGCCTGCCGGGCAGTATGCCCTTTAATCCCGGACAAGATATAACACACCCATTATAGAAGCCAGGAAGGGTTTATTATCAATCTGTTATCTGGATTAATCGCTTATTACTATCTGCCAAAGGAACCATCTCTTAATCTGGAGATTATTGATGAATCATTGGCTTTATCTTTTTAACTTTATATCGAACTCACGTTAATATTAATGAATTGAAAGTTCTCCTGTCCCTGGAAATTAATAACCTGGCTGGATATTCAAGCTGATTAAGTATCTTACCACAGAGAACACGGAGATACACGGAGCAGAATCCTCTGTGCTCCTCTGTGAACTCCGTGGTGAAAAAATCTTACCACGGAGAGCACGGAGAAACACGGAGAAGAATCCTCTGTGTCCCTCTGTGAACTCCGTGGTGAAAAAAGATTCTTTTTTTAACCTTGCAGTTACCAGTTTAAACAAAATTTTCACAGGTTCTTTAATCTCTTATACAACGAACGGAAACCTCAGGTTTTCTGCCATCCATACCTGATCCCCTATTTCTGCAAATTTGTAAACATTGCCGTCGCGCAGGTCAGTAAAACTATCTTCTTTTATTGTAAAAGAGAAAGCACTGTCATATCCTGTCCCGTAACTATTAGTTGCGTAAGCACGTACATAATAAGTAGTTGTAGGATTTAAGCCGGTAATACTGCTGATAAAGCTGCCTGCTCCTGTTCCATCATTGGTTTTGTTATCTGATATTGCCGGTGTAAGCCCTGTGCTCCAGCATATCCCACGGTTTTTAACAGTTGATCCGCCATCAGACATAATATTACCACCAGTTACAGCTGAATGCGAAGTTATGTTGGTAACGTCCATAGTTGTTAAAAAACAGGTATATTGTCTTTGTCTTCTCCACAGCTAAACATAAAAGACAATAATGCTAATATTATTTGCACTGGATAATTTAAAAATAGTTGCTTATTCATCTCTCTTTAAATCAATGGTTAAAACTTGTTCTAATTCTCTAATGCCCGATTACTTTTTTAGATTCAGAATTGACCCGTATAATGGTTATAGATTTAGTTCATTTCTTTGTCAGGACAAGCAGCCACGAAAAGGTGAGCTCCTCCCGTTCAGTGCCATTATCCAGTTTCTTTTCAGTCAGTTTCCTGCCTTCTCCGCCGAAGGTGCTTTTCCCGTCACCTTTTGTAACCAGGAGATCAGGCCGGATTGTTGAAGATGATTCTACATCCCGGGCATCCATTTTCATCTCTGCCTGAGCCATCTCTGCCTGAGCCATAACCATTGACATAAGCTGTTCTGCCATTTCCCCCCTGGCTCTCTTCTTCATTGCGGCAAGTGTGTCGAGCAGGGGATTGTAACTTAATTCGAAAGAGTAAGGATCGGGAACAGGATCTTCCACAGGGCCAACACGGAGTGAAGTTTCCGTTTCTTCATTTTCTGCCCAGGAGCTAGGGGGAGAATCTGTCGGCCACCATCTCGACCATCCCTCCCGTGTCTCATGATAGCTGTATTTAATATCCATATCCGGAAAGGCGAATTTCAGGGCTTTACCTGTTTTGGAGTCAAAAATCACCTGGACTGAAGCAGGAATGTAGGTAGCAGGTAAAAACACAAATGATGGCGTACCGGTTACGCTTCTTGTACGGAGGGAACTACCTTCAGACCCATTGTTACGGCAGTCAGAGCCGGTTACTTCTTCCCGGCCTTCAGAAGACTCGTGGAGCCTGTAAACAAATGCAGATATTTCAGCACTTACCGGTGTAAAGGCCAGCAGTGTCTGATTGGTCATTATCAGTGGGTTCTGGGTTACATTGCTCAATTCAGACCGTTTCAGGGATATCTTAACCCTTACATCAGACTCCTCCAGAAACTCCTTATGTGAAGAAAACGATTTACGGCAATCCTTCCCCTCTCTTACCTGGTAACTTCCCTGTGAAGAGGTCATGCGGCTTTTGCGTCTGGTGGCTGTCAGGGTCAGTTCCGCATCATTGCTGGTTATCTCCATGCGCTTTTCGGCAATCCTGGTGGCAATGGTGGTTTTGCTGTATGGTACCTTGTACTTCGGAAGTATCTCACATGCGTTGTAAATTGTGATTATCTCGCTGTTCTCATTGGTCTCTTCAGGCGCCTGGTATTGTATCCTGACAGTACCATCACCGATCATGAAAACCCTGTAATCGGGGCCGATGTCGCATTCCTCACCGTTCGTGATCTCGCCATTGCGGGCATGCACGACAATGCGGTTAAACTCCCGTGAGGTCTGTCCATACCTGTCTTTGAACTCTTTTACCCTGATCTCCATCATCGCGCCGGCGCCGACCTCTTCATACTCGGGATCCACCGTGCATTCAACAGGTCTCTTCTCAAATCGTTCTATTATTTCCGTAATGCCATGGCTGCCGCGGAACTGCTCTGACATCATATTCCCGTGCCCTGAAAAAGTGGTTCCCGTATTTCGTTCGGTGGGTGATGCCGGTCTTTTCTCCTGTGTCCCCAGGGTCTGCCAGCTATGGACCATTTCACGCTGCTTCCCTTCGAACCAGAGAGATATGGTCCATTTTGACCTTACAGGCCGGCCGTCGGCACCGGTCTCATTCAATCCGGAAACAAGTTCAGAAGTAAATATGTATTCCGGAGTCTTTGTTTCAGTCCCATAACCCGGCAGGTTACCGGCATCTCTCAGGCTCCCGGTGTAGCTGTCTGCATCTGCTCCGCCAAGGTGGAAGCACGGGGTGGTTACCAATTCCGCTATCCGGGAAAAGACCGAAGAGCGGAATGCATCGGCATTAACCAGGTGCATGGGGTCAGTCAGAGTTGTACTGCCCAGAACGGCCGTCCGGCTGCAATCGGAACATCCTGCTGGCTGTGCAGATATGGTGCCGGAGAAAAAGAATAAAACACGAAACAGAAGGATAAATGCGTAAGCTTTTCTGTAACCTGTATTTTTCATAAATCTGTCGTTTAAGCTAGATCTTCACAAATTCAACTCTCCGGTTATTGGCCTTCCCCTCCGGCGTGGTATTGTCGCTGACCGGTTTGCTCTCACCCCACCCCTTCGATGTCAGGCGGCTGCCGTCAATCCCAAGCTGCATCAGGGTACTTACCACGGTTGCTGCTCTCTGTTCGGAGAGTCGCTGGTTAAATGCCTCTTCACCATCGCTGTCGGTATGCCCCTCTACACTGAATCTCAGCTCGGGATGCTCGTTCATCAGCTGGCAGATTGTATTGATCACTCCCATTGATTCCGGCTTCAGGGTTGCCTTGTTCACATCAAACCTTATCCCGCTGGCAATGATCTTCCCGTCCTGCAGAAGCCTGTCATACAGCTTCACCCCTCCTTCAGCGATCCGGATGTTCCTGATGAAGCGGTTTATCCCCTTGGTGCCGGCCGAATTGAAACCGGGCACACCGAGGGTGATACCCGTCGGATTGCACTCAAGATTGGGTATATTGACCAGGCGGGCATCATCAAGATAAACTTTCAGTGCCCGTATGTTGAATGAGAGGGCGACGTGCCGCCAGAAACTGTCGTCGTGGTGATCACTGTACCTGGCTCCCGGATACAAGGACCCTCCAACACCTTTGTAATCAACTCCATTGGCAGTTATAGTTATCAGGTTGCAGGCATCCGGCAGGTTTTTCTGGTTTTTACGGTCACAGAGCCATATATGATAGTAGCAATATTCCCGCCCTTCAAACCAGGCATCGAATTCGAGTGTGAAGACATCAGGCAGATAATCCGATTTCGGATCTTTCAGGTAAGGAACGATATATGCGTCACCTGACCTGAAATAGATGACCTTGTGATTGTCAAACACGGCATTTTCGATGCCCCCGCCGTAAACAAGATCCCACCGTGCAGGGAACTCGCCGTTCTGTTCGTTCTCATGATTATCTTCAAAAAGAATCCTGTCGCCCGGGACAAAATCATATTTCGCCCATACGAGTTCAGGTTTTTGTTTATCCGGGGCAACCTGTGACGCCTGCTCATTTACCTGTCCGGCAGCCTGGGACACCTCCCTGTTTACCTCTCCGCCAGCTTCTTTTTTCGCGGCGTTTCCGGTTGCTGCCTCCTTGCTCCCGCTCTCTTTCCTGCTCTGCTCTTTTTTCCTGAATACAGAGACGACTCCTTCCTCAGCCTTATCAAAGACTTTGGTCACAGCCTCATCAGCTTTACGGTTAGCCCTGCGGTCAGCCTCCCTGTTTATCTTGCCTTTCACGTCAACCTTTATCTGCGAGTTAATACAGATTAAGGGCGCAAAAAGGATCATGAGAATAATTGCTTTTTTCATAACCTGCATTATCTTGTTTGTCTTTTTGTATGAAGTTATAAATCAGAAGAATAAAAGACAAAAGAATGTGATGAACTGCACAGGGAAGTGATATACTGCAATAATGTCGTGATCAGGTTTGCACCTTCCCTGGCTGTGTCTTACTGTTTTTGAGGATAGCCTTCATATGAAATTGTCGGTTCTGAGTCACCCCCGGTATTTATAACAGAGCTCCCGCGGTTCACAGGACCCAGCCTAAAAATAAAGATCAACGGACTACCAATCAATATTTTGTGACAAACATCCGCCGCGGGTGATGAAAAGCAGGCAGCGAGGGACAAAAAAGAAAGAAACTACCCGGAGGGTATCAGAAATCAATGTGGAGGGTATCCTTTATCTTATCAATAAAAAGCCGTCCGAGAGGGATGTTGTAATTTCCAACGATCATATGGCTGTACTCGATTGCTTCAATATGATTTATATTAACCACATATGATTTATGGATCTGGAGGAAAACAGAGCCGGGCAGTTTATTAATAAAATCTTTAAGTGTAGATCTTATCAGGTGTTTTTTGCCTCCGCTGCAGAATAATTCAAGGTAGTTCCCGTCTGATTTGATCCATAGAAGGTCATTGAACTTTATTTTGACCAGCAGGTAATCCTTTTTTATGAAAATACAATCATTTAGTATCTCGCTTGGAGTTTCGCGTAAACCATCATCCACATGTCCGTTTACCCGGCTTTTCCTGAAAACAGCCACTTCAATTGCAGCGAAAAGATCCTTATCCGTGAATGGCTTAACAAGATATCCGTCAGGCATCACTCTCCTGGCCCTCTCAACGGTCTCCTTGTCTGCATATGAAGTCAGAAAAATGAATGGCACTTTGTACTGATCCCTGATAACGCGCGCGAGATCAATACCGTCCCGTTCACCACTCAGCATGATGTCGAGTATGACAAGGTCGGGTTTAATGTTTTTGAGTAATTGTTCCGCCTCATCTGCCGAAACAGCCATCCCGGTTACAATATATCCAAGGCTGACAAGTTTGGTCCGGATGTCTTCAGCTATTATCAGCTCATCCTCCACTATAAGGATCCTTATGTCACCCGATGCTTCCAAAACCAGCGGATTTATATCTTAATGGCCTTATTTTGCCTGTAATCAAAATACAAATTTACTGACAAATCTATAACTACCGTAATTAAAAAGTTATTGTGATCTCGGTTCCCTCCATACACAAAAAAACCATAACCCCTTTTATCTGCCTTACCAGGAGTGATACAAGCTTCAGACCGAGTGTTCCGGCTCCGTCAGGTGATATATGCCCGGGAATCCCAATACCATTGTCCTTTATCCTAAACAGGTATTTATTATTGCTGTTCCGTGATAGTGAAATGAAAATGTCGCCGCTGGTTTTTCCAATAAACGCGTATTTGTACGCGTTCACAATGAGCTCGTTCGCAATCAGCCCCAGGGGAATGGCTGTATCGATATCCAGTGCAACGTTATTGCAATCAACATGATACGATATCGTGGCAGCCTTATCGCCATATCCTGAAGAAACAGATTCCGCAAGTCTCTGAAGATACAGCCCGAAGTCGATTTCCGACAACTTTTCCTGCTGGTACAGCATCTGATGTATCAAAGCCATCGATTTGACACGCTCCTGGCTCTCCTTAACGGCGATCTTTACTCCCGGATCGGCGATATTGTATGACTGCAGGCTCAGAAGGCTTGAAATAGTCTGCAGATTATTCTTGACCCTGTGATGGATCTCCTTTAGTAGGATCTCCTTTTCCCTCTCCGACTTTTTTTTCTGCCGGTAGTTCCTCCAGAGGATGACTGTCGCAACAAGCACCAGCCCGAGGATAGCGAAAAGAGCATACCCAAGGATGCGCTGGGTCCTCAGATTTTCGTCCTGTACCTTTTTTTCCATCATGAGAGTGCTGATCTCACTGTTCTTCTTCTCAGTCTCGTATTTAAGCCGGAGTTCGTCGATCGACCGCCTTTTCTCAGTTGAAAAGATCGTATCTGTCAGGGATTTGTACTGTTTATTCCAATAGAGGGCTTTGGCATAGTCGCCCAGTTTCTCATAAAGGCCGGAGAGGTGCTTGCTGACCAGCATCCCCTCATGGAAATAACCCAGTGAATCGGCCAGGGCGCCAGCTCTGTGGAAATAGTTAAGTGCTGATGAATAACGACCCTCATGTGTGTACACCCTGCCCAGGTCATACAAATTATTGACCATCTCCTGCCTGTTATCTGTTTTCAATGCATCCTCCAGGTTCCCGAGCAGGAGCACGCGTGCGCTGTCGGGTTTGCCGGTCTTCAACATGAGCTCTGCCAGGAATCGCCGTGAGAAAAGCATTCCGTTCAAATCATTCAGCCTGGCTGCCAGGGCAAGTGATTCCCTGATGAAGAAGCCGGCCGAATCGGGGCGGCCTTTCTCACTGTAGATTGATCCCATAAAGCGTGCAGTTAAGGCTTTACCCCATATATCATTGTTTCGTTCAAAAAGCATAAGTGCCTTCCTGAAAAATGTCATCGCGTTGTCATTTTCCCCGAGATCCATGTAAACAGAGCCGAGATAGTTATAGGCATACGGCAGCTTATCGAGGTAGTTCATATGTTCAAACACCGCGGCAGATACGCTGATACTCCCTGCAGCAAGCTCATAAAAACCCATCGCCTGGTACAAAATTCCCCTGAACAAACGGATCATGCCACTCATGAACTTGTTTTTGACTGAGTCAGCAATGAACAGAGCCTCATCGTAACATCTGAGGGCGGATTCATTCCTGCCCTGCAGCCAGTGAATACGCCCAATGTTTGCGACGGCGGATATGATGATCTCAGTGAATCCGGCCCCGCGGGCCCGCTCAAGGGTGCTCTCAAACCCCCGGAAAGATTCATCAAGTCTGCCCTTCAGGAAACTTATGCTGGCATTCGCATTGCCGACCCGAAGGATCGCCAGCTCATCGTTCAGTTTCTCAGCCAGCTTAAGTGATCTTTCAAGCATTATCCCCGACGAGTCATAGGCTCCTCGCGACATGTAATTACAGGCCATATTGTACCAGGCATAGGCAGCCTCATGTTCGTTACCCTCCTTCCTGGCAGCTTCAAGTGCCTCAGTGGCAATCCCGAGGGCCCCGGAATATGAAATGTGGTTGTATTCGGCAGCGATTTTATTCAGCAGTGCGGCTTGCCGCTTCGATTGTTTCAGCAGGACACTGAGGCTGTCGGTAATATGATTGCCCTGAGGACTGGCAGGAGCGAGACAAAAGAAACCGAGCATTATGAAAAACAAAAATCCCGGATTGCTCAGGAGATGAATCCTGAAACGGGCAGAAACCACTTTGTGATCAGCAGTCATCAGCGAATCCAGTGTTTTGGAAGCCGGTTTACAGCTACAATTTAATACTATTTTTTCAGATCCGAATAATTATTTATGCCTTCCGGTATGCCCGGGGGCGGGTTATGCAACTTTTTCAACAGCATGGTTTCCGGTATATCCGCAGGTGGCATCCGGCGATTGTCAGCTGCCAATACTGCCCCGGAATGAACAATGATCCAATCCCTCTTAATGCTGACAAAAAGGAACCTGCCTGCTCAAGGCAGATCAGGAGCCGTATGGACCAAATAATTTAACCCGGCAGAAAATCCCGGGTCTTCCATTGAAAGCAAAACTGTTCTCATTTATCGGACAGGGCAGAAAGATCTACAGCCAGTGATATCCCTGTATCTCAAGGTTTGAAAGGCCCGATCTCTTTGCATGATTAACGGCATCGGCATATTCGGCCCTGGTGATCCTGCGCGATATCTCAGGATAAACGGATGCTTTGTAATGAGGACTGTATTGAGACATAAGGTTTAAATAAGTGTTTTTCGGAAGGTTTTCCGAGATCCAGTCGATCACTTCCCTGGTTCCGCTTACATTGTTCGGCATAACAAGATGACGGATCATAAGATCGCGGTACATCAGCCCGTCCGGTTCGGGTATGGCAACCCCTGCCTGGCGGTGCATTTCAAGAAGGGCCGTTTTTACAATATCCGGATACGATTCAGCACCCGATGAGTATTTCGATGCCATCTTTCCGTCGGAGTACTTGAAATCCGGGAGATAGATATCCACCACCCCGTCGAGCATTCTGAGAATTTCAATTCTTTCCCATCCGCAGGTATTATATACAAGCGGGAGCCTGAGCCCCCCTGCAGCTGCCCTGTCGAGGGCTAACATAATATGAGGGGAGTAATGGGTTGGGGTTACAATATTGATATTCTTACAGCCCGTTCTCTGAAGCGAAAGCATCATACCAGCAAGCTGGTCGATACTTCGCGTGAAACCTTCACCGCCCTGGCTGATCTCCCAGTTTATGCAAAAAACGCACCTGAGACTACAGTTGGACATGAACACCGTTCCTGACCCTCCATTGCCAACCAGTGGTTTTTCCTCACCGAAATGAGGGTGAAATGAAGATATTTCTAGCTGCGAACCGGATCCGCAGAAGCCCTTCTCACCCCTGAGCCTGTTGGCACCGCACATCCTCGGGCACAATCTGCAACTCTCCATCATTGACCATAATTCCTCCCCTCGCCGTTTAAGTTCACCATTTCTGTGCAACTTTAAATAAACAGGCTCAAAGCCTGAACCTGTTAGTTTCCTGTTTTCGTTCATATTATTATTGAAATCCTGAATAAAACCAGCCAGTCCTGCATAGCATAACAACTTTAGAGTTCCCCTTCTTGAGACCATTTCTTGCAGAAAATTAACTGACACTACAAACTTACAAATTACCAAAAAAACCGGTAAAAAGCAAATATTCAGCCATGTAAGTTCCTGATGAAGGATTATACATGAATGATCCGTTAGTGTTCTCCGTGGTGAGTTCTTCTTCACCACAGAGGGCACAGAGGGGCACAGAGGATTCTGCTCCGTGTTTCTCTGTGTTCTCGGTCCTGAATGTTTTTTTCACCACAGAGGGCACAGAGGGGCACAGAGGATTCTGCTCCGTGGATCTCCGTGTTCTCGGTGCTGAATGTTTTTTTCACCACAGAGGGCACAGAGGGGCACAGAGGGTTTTGCTCCGTGTTTCTCCGTGTTCTCCGTGGTGAGATGATTTATATTATCCAACGAACCATTCCGTCCTTTAACCTGATTACGTTAAAGTTCATTAGTAATCCGACCTTTATCTTTGCAAGTTTCATGTAGGTCATCAGTTGTGCCTTATGTATTCCGACAATAGCATCAACTGATTTGATTTCAACAATTACTTTGTTTTCAATCAATAAATCAATACGATAACCTGCATCCAGTTTTATTTCTTTATAAACCAGAGGCAATGCATGCTGCTTTTTTACATCGAGTCCATGGTTCTTAAGCTCATAAAACAAACACTCCTCGTAGGCGCTTTCGAGTAAGCCGGGGCCTAGCTGTTTGTGCACTTCTATTGCGCATCCGATAATTATTTCTGTTATTTGATTCACTTTCATATTTTTGATTTTTTGAGTTTTTCCCTGGCTTTTGTTCTTCACCACAGAGGGCACAGAGGAGCACAGAGGGTTCATCTCCGTGTTCTCCGTGGTGAGTTCTTCTTCACCACAGAGGGCACAGAGGGGCACAGAGGGTTCTGCTCCGTGAATCTCCGTGTTCTCCGTGGTGAGTGTTTTTTTCACCACAGAGGGCACAGAGGGTTCAGCTCAGCGTTTCCCTGTGTTCTCAGTGGTGAGTTCTTATCACCACAATCCTCAAATCTTATCCTGTATTTCAGCGGACAGTTAAATATACATAAATATTTCTACTTAATCCTGTCATTGAAGGATTTAATTGAAAGTGACCGTCAGGCGGAAGGTTGCGGGCTTGAATGTCGCCACAGGTCCGGTATCGTTTTATCCAGGGATTGGTCTTGAAAAAGATCAGCCGGTACCGGTTTTATAATTGTCATGGCGGGTAAATTGTCAAGATACAAAAATTCATGTTAACTGCAGGGTTCTAATCAAGGATTTATTTTATGCCCAAAGATTGTACCAGAGGTCGAACCCGCCAAAAACAACCAGCATTATCCCGAAAATCCTTTCGAGGGTTATGTTTTTCAGGCGGATTGCAACACGTGCACCAAGGTAAGAGAACGGGATGGAGCTCAGCGACAATAATAATACGATGTACCAGTCGATATGACCAAGATACCAGTGGGCCAGGGTGCCGGGGACAGCAAGGCCCGCAGCCACCAGCAGGCTGGAGGCAAGGGCCGGCTTGACGGACATCCTGAGAAAACGGATGAACAGCGGACCGAACAAAACGCCGCCGCTGTTTGCCAGCAGTCCCGACAGGAATCCAACAAATACGGCCACTGCAGCTATCTTCCAACCAGGTACCTTTTTAGTTTTTGAAATTTCAGACTGTGATGTAAAAATGAAAAAAGAGAGTCCCAATATCACCACGAAGACGGCGGTCAGAATCATAAGCACTTTTCCGCCGAGCCATTCGCTATAAAATGATCCCGCAAATGTTGCCGGTATTCCTGTCAGGATGGTTCCGGCTACCACCCGTTTGTCGATCAGATGTTCCCTGTAGTATGCAAATGATGCCGAAAGGGTGGTTGGCAGGGTTGCCGGCAAAGGCGAGGCCAGGGCTGCAAAGGGGCTGACTGACCCGAAAATCTGCAATGCGGGGGTGGTGATTGCGCTGCCCCCCTTGCCCAGGAGTCCGGAAAGGAATCCCACAACCGCTCCGATTACAAGAACGAGCACCGGGGAGATATTTTGATCGAAATGCACCGTTAATCCTGCACGTTGGCCAGGGATATCCCTTTTAAAACAATGAATGCGAAATTAGCAATAAATCTTGATCCCCGGAGGTTGAATGGAGCAAAAACCGGGCAGATCAATAGCAAATGTTCAAAAACCAGGATCCCCGGCTTACAAAATCTGTCTTTGACAAACCCGACACAATAAGATACTTTTTCAGCATATATATCCAGCCGGATTAAATATTTTCAGGACCAGGTGAATTCCTATTTCATTAATGTTGTCATTAAACTGTTTTATAAAAGATTTTTTTCACCACAGAGGGCACAGAGGAGCACAGAGGGTTCATCTCCGTGTTCTCCGTGGTGAGTTCTTCTTCACCACAGAGGGGCACAGAGGGTTCTGCTCCGTGAATCTCCGTGTTCTCCGTGGTGAATGTTTTTTTCACCACAGAGGGCACAGAGGTACACAGAGAGTTCTGCTCCGTGTTTCTCTGTGTTCTCCGTGGTGAATGTTTTTTTCACCACAGAGGGCACAGAGGTACACAGAGAGTTCTGCTCCGTGTTTCTCTGTGTTCTCCGTGGTGAATGTTTTTTTCACCACAGAGGGCACAGAGGGGCACAGAGGATTCTGCTCCGTGTTTCTCTGTGTTCTCCGTGGTGAATGTTTTTTTCACCACAGAGGGCACAGAGGTACACAGAGAGTTCTGCTCCGTGAATCTCCGTGTTCTCAGTGGTGAGTTGTTCTTCACCACAGAGGGCACAGAGGGGCACAGAGGGTTTTGCTCCGTGTTTCTCCGTGTTCTCCGTGGTGAGATGATTTATATTATCCAACGAACCATTCCGTCCTTTAACCTGATTACGTTAAAGTTCATTAGTAATCCGACCTTTATCTTTGCAAGTTTCATGTAGGTCATCAGTTGTGCCTTATGTATTCCGACAATAGCATCAACTGATTTGATTTCAACAATTACTTTGTTTTCAATCAATAAATCAATACGATAACCTGCATCCAGTTTTATTTCTTTATAAACCAGAGGCAATGCATGCTGCTTTTTTACATCGAGTCCATGGTTCTTAAGCTCATAAAACAAACACTCCTCGTAGGCGCTTTCGAGTAAGCCGGGGCCTAGCTGTTTGTGCACTTCTATTGCGCATCCGATAATTATTTCTGTTATTTGATTCACTTTCATATTTTTGATTTTTTGAGTTTTTCCCTGGCTTTTGTTCTTCACCACAGAGGGCACAGAGGAGCACAGAGGGTTCATCTCCGTGTTCTCCGTGGTGAGTTCTTCTTCACCACAGAGGGCACAGAGGGGCACAGAGGGTTCTGCTCCGTGAATCTCCGTGTTCTCCGTGGTGAGTGTTTTTTTCACCACAGAGGGCACAGAGGGTTCAGCTCAGCGTTTCCCTGTGTTCTCAGTGGTGAGTTCTTATCACCACAATCCTCAAATCTTATCCTGTATTTCAGCGGACAGTTAAATATACATAAATATTTCTACTTAATCCTGTCATTGAAGGATTTAATTGAAAGTGACCGTCAGGCGGAAGGTTGCGGGCTTGAATGTCGCCACAGGTCCGGTATCGTTTTATCCAGGGATTGGTCTTGAAAAAGATCAGCCGGTACCGGTTTTATAATTGTCATGGCGGGTAAATTGTCAAGATACAAAAATTCATGTTAACTGCAGGGTTCTAATCAAGGATTTATTTTATGCCCAAAGATTGTACCAGAGGTCGAACCCGCCAAAAACAACCAGCATTATCCCGAAAATCCTTTCGAGGGTTATGTTTTTCAGGCGGATTGCAACACGTGCACCAAGGTAAGAGAACGGGATGGAGCTCAGCGACAATAATAATACGATGTACCAGTCGATATGACCAAGATACCAGTGGGCCAGGGTGCCGGGGACAGCAAGGCCCGCAGCCACCAGCAGGCTGGAGGCAAGGGCCGGCTTGACGGACATCCTGAGAAAACGGATGAACAGCGGACCGAACAAAACGCCGCCGCTGTTTGCCAGCAGTCCCGACAGGAATCCAACAAATACGGCCACTGCAGCTATCTTCCAACCAGGTACCTTTTTAGTTTTTGAAATTTCAGACTGTGATGTAAAAATGAAAAAAGAGAGTCCCAATATCACCACGAAGACGGCGGTCAGAATCATAAGCACTTTTCCGCCGAGCCATTCGCTATAAAATGATCCCGCAAATGTTGCCGGTATTCCTGTCAGGATGGTTCCGGCTACCACCCGTTTGTCGATCAGATGTTCCCTGTAGTATGCAAATGATGCCGAAAGGGTGGTTGGCAGGGTTGCCGGCAAAGGCGAGGCCAGGGCTGCAAAGGGGCTGACTGACCCGAAAATCTGCAATGCGGGGGTGGTGATTGCGCTGCCCCCCTTGCCCAGGAGTCCGGAAAGGAATCCCACAACCGCTCCGATTACAAGAACGAGCACCGGGGAGATATTTTGATCGAAATGCACCGTTAATCCTGCACGTTGGCCAGGGATATCCCTTTTAAAACAATGAATGCGAAATTAGCAATAAATCTTGATCCCCGGAGGTTGAATGGAGCAAAAACCGGGCAGATCAATAGCAAATGTTCAAAAACCAGGATCCCCGGCTTACAAAATCTGTCTTTGACAAACCCGACACAATAAGATACTTTTTCAGCATATATATCCAGCCGGATTAAATATTTTCAGGACCAGGTGAATTCCTATTTCATTAATGTTGTCATTAAACTGTTTTATAAAAGATTTTTTTCACCACAGAGGGCACAGAGGAGCACAGAGGGTTCATCTCCGTGTTCTCCGTGGTGAGTTCTTCTTCACCACAGAGGGGCACAGAGGGTTCTGCTCCGTGAATCTCCGTGTTCTCCGTGGTGAATGTTTTTTTCACCACAGAGGGCACAGAGGTACACAGAGAGTTCTGCTCCGTGTTTCTCTGTGTTCTCCGTGGTGAATGTTTTTTTCACCACAGAGGGCACAGAGGTACACAGAGAGTTCTGCTCCGTGTTTCTCTGTGTTCTCCGTGGTGAATGTTTTTTTCACCACAGAGGGCACAGAGGGGCACAGAGGATTCTGCTCCGTGTTTCTCTGTGTTCTCCGTGGTGAATGTTTTTTTCACCACAGAGGGCACAGAGGTACACAGAGAGTTCTGCTCCGTGAATCTCCGTGTTCTCAGTGGTGAGTTGTTCTTCACCACAGAGGGCACAGAGATACACAGAGGGTTCTTCTTCGTGTTCTTGTTTGTGGTAGTTGTGAATTGCTTGCAGAATGTATCTTTGACATACCGGACACAACATCGAAATAAAAGCAAATAGGCTTTTATTTCAAACTATCCTTCAGAGATTCAATATTAATAATATTCTTTCCTGACGAAGTATTTATGCTGCCGGAATTTGCTTCTAAAAACAAAAAAGCGCCTGTTCATTCCGAACATGGCGCTTTACAAACTATTCATTCAATCTCCTGTGCCCAGAACAAGACTCGAACTTGCACACCGTAACCGGCACCAGCCCCTCAAGCTGGCGTGTCTACCAATTTCACCATCTGGGCATAATTTCAAAGACGGAAGATCAGTCCAACGACTTAAAAGATATTTCTCAGGCGGAGCTTTCCGACCCTTTCCCCTCTCCTTCCATTTCCTTCCTTTTGTCGTTTTCCTTCCTCGTGCCCAGAACAGGACTCGAACCTGCACATCATTGCTGACACTAGTCCCTGAAACTAGCGCGTCTACCAATTTCGCCATCTGGGCCTTTATATCCCGGACACAGGGTCAATCAACACACCTTTCTTCCCCGCGCAGGAGCTTCAGCGCCTTTCTTCCTGCCGTCCGGTTAACGGCCACAAAAATAAGAAAAAAATGACAATAAAAATACCGTGCCGTATTTAAAATATGATTTTGTCTGCCATTTCACGGATCAGAAAATCAGATGCCGCCATTACACCATTTTCCGGGAAGATTTATTCTGAAAAAAGGATTCGCCGCAAAATCCGCCTTTATCCTTTTTTATGCAATGAGACTCATGAATGAAATACTAAAAGATCCCGGAAAATTCTTCCCGGATCTTTCATGCCCGAAAGTGAGACGGTTGTGTTAATCAGTTAACAGCTGAAGGCTTGAAAAAGGCGATCAACATTTTCATTTCCCATGTTTTAGGGGAAGTATGATAATTCTCACCTTTGAATCATTCTTTTCAATTAGTTGCTATATTGGAAAATTTAAACTCAAAAAGATATGTCCCGAAACCTCAGAGGTCTTTCTTCGCGAAGGGGCCTCACCGACAGCATGTATGAAAACATTGTCCGGGCTTCAGCCGACGGCGATACCCGCGATGAAAAGCTGATGGCGATTGCTGACGAGTTCATGACCGGCCGCGCAGCAGTGCTCAGCTCGGGCTCTTTTTACGACTTCCTTCAGCCTTCGCATTACGGGAAGAAAGTATTCGTCTGCGACGGCACAGCATGCCTTACCTCGGGAAAGACCGACGAGATCAGGCGCAAGCTCCTCGAAACCTACAGGGAAGATGAAATAGGAACCATGACCTGCCTTGGCCACTGTCATTCGAACAATGCCATCCTGGTGAACGGAGATATTCGGATTTGCGGAAGCGATTCCGCTCCCGGTTCAATAAATGCACGGACAAATGCAGAAACCCCGGCACTGATTGCTCCCATTGGAAATATCGGCAGCTACTATGCACTGGCCGATAAATGGGCCGGTGATACGTCCGGTGCCCTGAAGGAACTTGAGCTTTCAGGTCTCCGCGGCCGCGGCGGCGCGGGGTTCCCCTTCCACGTTAAGGTTACAACGGCGAGGAACACCGCTTCTGACATCAAATATGTCGTTTGCAACGGCGACGAGGGTGATCCGGGTGCCTTTTCCGACAAGTGGCTCCTGGAGGAACGTCCGCATTCCGTTCTTTTCGGGATGCTGATGACAGGCATCATCACCGGAGCCGGTACCGGGGTGGTATATATCAGGGGAGAATATCCCCTGGCAGTAAAACGGATCCGCGAGGCGGTGCGGCAGCTCGAAGATGCCGGAATAACTGCCGGACCCGACAGTTCTGATACTGGCCGCTTCCGTTTCCATGTGGTGGAAGGATCAGGAGCATATATATGCGGTGAGGAGACCTCGCTGCTGAATTCCATCGAGGGCCTGCGCGCCGAGGTGCGCACCCGTCCCCCTTTCCCTGCAGTGTACGGGTTATTCGGCAAACCAACGGTGCTGAGCAACGTTGAGACCTTTGCAAATATCCACTTTATCCTCAGGGAAGGCGGCACGAAATGGGCCTCAATGGGAACGGAAAAATCTCCGGGCACGAAGCTGGTTTCGCTCGACGGGGCTTTCAACAGGCCCGGACTGCTGGAGGTGAAGATGGGAACCCCGTTGCGCAGCGTCATTGATGACCTGGGAGGCGGCACTCGTTACCCGGTGAAGGGTTTCCAGATAGGAGGACCGCTCGGGGGACTGGTTCCTGCCTGGCGTGCGGATGATCTGACCCTCGATTTCGAGTCGTTCGCCCGTGAGGGCTTCCTTCTCGGCCATGCGGGCATAGTGTCGGTCCCCGATGATTTCCCCGTGATCAGGCTGATTGAACACCTGTTCGAATTCACCAGGAAGGAATCTTGCGGCAAATGCTTTCCCTGCAGGCTGGGCTCGGCCCGCGGCCATGAGCTTGTTGCCGGTGCTGCCGGTGCGGGAGAAAAGATCGATCCGCAGCTTTTTGACGACCTGCTCGAGGCCATGGAACTGGGTTCACTCTGTGCCCTTGGAAGCGGCCTGCCCCTGCCTGTAAAAAACGCCTTGCAGTATTTTGGCGATGAACTGAAGGAATATTTCATTTCAAAGAATGCATGACAATGGAAAATACAGCATATATTAACAACAAACCCTTCCGGATCGAACCCGGCGAGACTATCCTGCAGTTCGTCCGCAGGCACCAGGGGCGGGACCTGATTCCCACCCTTTGTCAGTCCGACAACCTCGAGAATTACGGATCATGCCGCATCTGCTCGGTGGAGGTGGCCCTCAGGGAAGGCGGACCGTCGAGGGTGATGGCTTCGTGCCATACACCGGTGGCTCCGGGTTACTATGTCTATCCGTCTACTGAAAAGATAAAACGTTTAAGGAAAAACATACTGGAGCTGGTGCTTTCGGAATATCCTGCGAAGAGGCTCAGCCCTGAGCCCGGCATGCTGCCAACGGAATTCCAGTCGGTCGTTGCTTCTGCAGGATCTCCTGAAGTAAGATACAGGCGAAAGATCACAGAGTATGATAAAGATAAAAGCCGGCCCTATGTCTGGTCCGATTTCACCGAATGCATCAAATGTTACCGGTGCGTGAGGGCCTGCGACGAACTGCAGACCGAACGCGTGCTGTGGATCCACGGCAGGGCCGACAAGAGCCGGATCATCAAGGACTTTGACCGTTCATTCATCGAATCCACCTGTGTGTCATGCGGTGCCTGCGTCCAGACCTGCCCCACCAATGCCCTCTTCGACCGCTTCTCGGCCAAGACGCTTAAAGCAGACAAGATTGTTCGTACAACCTGCACCTACTGCGGAGTGGGCTGCAACCTCGATGTGAAAGTGTCGGACGGAGTGGTCAGGGCTATCCAGGCTCCCCTTGATGCTGCCACAAACAGGGGGCATACCTGTGTCAAGGGAAGATATGCGTTTGAATTCTACAATCACCCCGACAGGCTCCGTTCACCCATGATCAGGAAGAACGGGACGCTGAAGGAAGTCACATGGGATGAGGCTTACGACTATACTGCAAAACGGTTCACGGAGATAAAGGAAAAATTCGGACCCGATGCGCTGGCCGGGATTTCGTCGGCCAGGTGCACCAACGAGGAAAACTACCTGATGCAGAAGTTCATGAGGGTGGTGATAGGGACAAATAATATTGACGGCTGCGCCAGGGTCTGCCATGCGCCGACGGCAATGGGAATGCAGTGGGCATACGGCACCGGAGCCGCAACCAATTCCATTGACGAGATGTACAAGACCGGCTGCATACTGCTCATAGGGGCAAACTCCTCTGCAGCCCACCCGGTAACCGGCGCACGCATCAAAGCAGTGGCTGAATCCGGCACCCCGCTCATTGTAATCGATCCGCTGAAGATCGATCTCGCAAGGGTTGCAAAACACCACCTGCAGATCATCCCGGGAACAAACGTGGCTGTGCTCAACCTCTTCGCGTATTACCTTCTGAAAGAAGGGTTTATCGATGAAGGGTTCATTGCAAACCGAACGGAAGGATGGGATGGATTCAGAAAGTATCTTGAGGCCCTCGATGTTGACCTGCAGGAAAAGATTTGCGGCGTAGACCGCGAACAGGTAAGAGCCGCCGCCATCGAATACGGTTCGGCAGCAACCGCAATGGAATTCCACGGACTCGGCGTAACGGAACACTGGCAGGGAACAAAGGCGATGACCCTGATAGCAAATATTGCAATGATGACCGGAAACATCGGCCGACCCGGGACCGGCGTCAATCCGCTGCGCGGGCAGAACAACGTGCAGGGCGCCGCCGACATGGGTGTCCAGCCGCACCAGGGACCCGGATACCTCGATATTACCAATCCCGAAATAATTGACCTTTACAATTCATATTACGACATCAGCCACCCGACAAAGCCGGGATACCGAATCCCCGAAATGTTTGCCGCGGCCGCCAGGGGAGACCTCAAAGGAATGTGGATAATGGGAGAAGACATACTGCAGACAGATCCGAACACGTGCCATGTGCGGAGTTCGATGGAGGGCCTGGAGTTCCTGGTGGTTCAGGAAATATTCATGTCCGAGACGGCGCGAATGGCCGATGTGATCTTCCCCGCATCATCATTCCTTGAAAAGGAGGGTACCTTCACAAACGGAGAGCGCCGGATACAGAAGGTTCAAAAAGTAGTGGAACCTCTTCCGGGCACAAAACCCGACGGACAGATAGTGGTTGACATGATGAACCGTATGGGATATCCCCAGAAAGGCTATTCGGCCGATATCATTCTGAAGGAAATCGCGGAAATCGTACCATTCTTCAAAGGTGTAAAATGGGATGAACTGGGAATCAACGGCAAACAGTGGCCCGTGCTGGAAAACGGTACCGACACGAAAATAATGCATACGGAATCATTCAAGCGCGGCAAAGGCAAGTTCCACTCCTGGGACTACGAGGATTCCCCCGAGATGAATGAAAATGCCGGTCAGTATCCCTACATCCTCACCACCGGCAGGCTTCTGGAGCACTACAACAGCGGCACAATGACCCGGCGAACCCCAAACCGGGAACTGGTTACTGAGGATGTGCTTTTTGTAAACCCGCATGATGCAGAAACAAAAGGACTTGTAAGCGGCGATTATGCCCGAATCTTTTCAGTGCGTGGAGCAACCACAATGAAGGTTCGCGTGACTGATGCGGTAAGGCCCGGAGTGTTGTATACCACTTTCCACTTCCCGGAGGCTGCCATTAACTTCCTGACAAGCGGGATCGGCGACCAGTACACCCTCACCCCCGAGTACAAGGTGACGGCTGTGGATTTCGAAAAGTCGTTGTATGGCATTTTCACCCGTGCCGAATGCCTGTCGATTGTGAAAACAAAACAGGATGCCTGAAAGAATTTGATTTATATTATGATCCTTTTATACCTGCAAATGGAGTATCCATTTAAAATTTCCGGTCGGACCCCCAGGCACCGGCCCTAACACAATATAGTAATCTTCCATTGGAAATCTGACCTCAAAATCAGATTGCGGCGGATTGAAAGGATAAGTAATCTGTACAGAATCTTCCAGCGCATACCCCGGAATGATCAATGTCACCTCGTCTCCCTCGGGGCTCGATAGTTCTATTTCCACTCCCCGGGCTGCAGTAATAGCAGATGATTTTTGAGCCAAAGCAGGGTTGTCATCAGAATGGCTTTCTTTTGTACAACAGTACAATGAAAAGATAAACTGACTTAGGATGCTACCTGTTTAAATATTTGCTCTTCAAAACCCCGCGGGCACCGTGAATACCAGGATCCGGTAAACAGCTAAAAGTAAGAATGAGATAACTTTTTTCCTGATGGGCCGTTTTCAGGATCATTTAAATGCTATCTTTGTGTAGCAATTAACCTAAACAACTTCAAAACAAACTTACTATGGTAGACTCTTCAGTTGTTCTCTACGGACAAACAATTGCCTATACGTTATATGTAATTGTTATCCTGCTGGTCATGGCATGGTTCAGCTACCAGATCACACGCGGTGGCGGGAAGAATATCGTCAAACCGGCATTGTTCTACTCCTTTGTGGGATTCCTGGTGGTACTTGGCATAACCCTCCACATTGCCACCCACGAAACGATTCCCTGGAAACCAATTGATCTTAACCGCGACAAGATCAAGGCAGACAAGGTTTTTGATATCTCCATCAAGGATCACCGGTTCAGACTGCCGGCAGATACCCTCAGGATCAAAACCGGCGAAATTGCTCACTTCAGGGTCACTTCAGATGACCTGACCTACGGTTTCGGACTTTTCAGGAAAGACAATTCCATGGTTTTCCAGATGCAGGTGGTACCGGGGCACATGAACGATGTGATGTGGGAATTCGTCAGGCCTGAAGTCCTCACCATCCGCTCGACGGAATATTCAGGCTGGAAGAGTGATAAAATGGTGCTTAAGGACGTGGTAGTGATTAAATAATTTAGAAACCTGAAAAACTTGACGATTATGAACTTTTATAAAACATTCATAGATGGGGAGCAGGGATTGTTCAAACCGATAACCCTCACCCCCATGCAAAAACTCACACTGCGTTTCGTGGTTGTCGGACTGGTTTACTACCTGTTCGCCGTTGTTGAAGGCATGCTCATGCGTGTCCATCTCACTGCACCAGGGGCCGTAATGGACGACAAGCAGTTTTTTGCCATTATGACTGCGCATCCGCTGGTAGGTATCTTTGGCTCTTCATATACTATTGTATTTGGCGCCTTCCTCTTCCTGGTTCCCTTCCTCATGAAAAAGCCTTTGTGGAGTTTTAAAATGGCCAACTGGACCCTTTGGCTCATTGCCATCGGCACATTCGTCTTCTGGTTCGCCGGTTTCCTGTCCCACTACTCGCCCCTTTACACGCTTTACTGGCCGCTTCCGGCTGATTTTACCCAGTTCAGCGTGTGGGGCGGTACCTTTTTCATTCTGGGCATTGCCCTGGTGATGGTTGGTACTTTTTTATTTGTAATAAACATTTTCAAAACCATTGCCTATAATCCGGAAGGACATGCAAAGCAGCCCAAAGGCGTGCTGGCTTCGGCTTTAGGTTTCAGGCGCCTTAAAAAAGCTGACGGCTCTTACTATGTCTCAACTCCGGTGGCAGCTATTGCCCGCGGAACAGTTGACACGGTGCTGAATGCCGGGATCATCACTTTTACCGGTGTGCTGATCCTGATCTACATGATAGCTGCAATACTGGGTCACGACCTGAAGCACTCAGCCATTGATGCCCTTTTGTACAAGAACTGGTTCTGGTGGGGCCTCGATCTGATTGCCGACGGGCTCGTGCTGATCTTTGTGGCCGGCACCTGGTACCTGCTTGCCACATTGATTACGGGGAAAAACATCTTCATGGAGAAATGGGCACGTATAGCCTTGTTCGTCGAAATGATTGCTTCATGGTTCGTATGGTCGCATCACCTGATGTCGGATCAGGCCCAGCCGCAATTCCTTAAAATATTCTCCGGTGAAATGCTTACAATTATTGAGCTGATCACACAAGGGCTGGCATTTTTCATTGTCCTGGCCACATTGTGGCAGGCACGTCCCCTCAAAATGAGCAACCCGCTGAAGTTCCTGCTTGGCGGACTGCTGGGCTTCGCCCTTGCCGTTCCTGCCGGTATCATGCAGGCTGATCTCGGACTGAACCGCATTCTTCACAACACTCAGTGGATCGTGGGTCCGCATGTTCATGTCGCTGTCCTGATCGGTCTGACAATGACCCTGTATTCAGCCATCTACCTGTTGTTCCCCATCCTTACCAACGGAGCAAAGCTGTACAGCCAGAAACTTGCCAACTTCCATTTCTGGGCCCATCTGCTGGGGGGCATAGGCATGGGAGCATTCATGGGGATGGCCGGACTGCAGGGCATGCTGCGCAGGGTGGTGTACCATAATGGTGAATTTGACCTTTACATGATACTGGCTGCCCTGGCCGGATCATTGCTGCTGCTGGCCTTCCTTGCATTCTTCTATAACATAGTAATGAGTGTGGGCCTCAGGGGAGTGCTGGGAATATTCTCACCCTCCGGGCTCGATAAGGACAGGCTGCTTCCGGAAGAGAAATAAAAAGTCTGCAGGAAGAGGTTGACACGAAAAGACAACCTCTTCCTTTTGTTATTGAGTGATTCTGAAAACAAAAGTTCATGCTGCTTGGCAATACGGCTCAATATGCGTTAAGGATCCTGCTCTACATGTCTGAAAAACCCGGCAGGAAATATCCGGCGTCCGAACTTATCCGGAAACTGAATATATCAGACAAGTACCTAAGGAAAATAATGACCCATATGGCCAAGGCAGGCTTTGTTGAAAGCATCAGGGGCAGGTACGGCGGATATGTTTTCAGGAAACCCGTTCAGGAAATCACTATAGGCGACATAATTTTTTCGATTGAAGGAAAAGGAAAATACATGGAATGCATGCTTGGACTGGAGAAGTGTGATGATGAACATCCCTGCAGGCTGCATGGCACCTGGTTTAAGATCAGGACCAAAATCCTTGATATGTTTGACAATACTTCCCTCGAAGATCTGATTGAAGTCAGCCCTTCGCGGGATTGATAACGGCAACAGGTTCCACGGGTGCAACAGACAGGCTGCCCGAAACCGGTTTTACTTTGCTCCTGCCGGTCCGGCATATTTTGCATCACCCAGTCCCAGCACCGGGTAAAAAATAAACGGCAGCAGAAGCAGGCCAATGGTAAAGCCTTCGTTCTTTCCAAAGCTTTTTGACAGCAGATTGGTCACCCATATCCCAAAAACAATATTCACCACCGGGATAAGGAACAGGAACAGCCACCACCATGGCTTGCCGACAATTTCAAGGAGAACAAGAAGGTTGTAGACCGGGATCAGACATGCCCATCCGGGCTTCCCGGCCTTGGCATATATCTTCCACACTGATACAATCGTTAAAACGACTACTGCCAGATAAACAATAATGATGATTGCTTTCATGATTCAGTGATTTTAATTTTCCTACTCATATAGCTTTTCGGTTACGCTTCGCTTTTTTTTATGGTTTCTGAACTCCACACTTCCATATAAAAATAAACAAAATTATCCGGACACTACTGTTTCAGAATCTGGAAACGATTTTTTCACAAGAGTTGGTCTGAAACAGATTTTATTCGCGGACCCGGATTTTTCAAAATCCTGCCTGTCAGGGTAACTGAGATGAAAATGACTTTTAAACGGGTGTGTATTATACATGTGTAAAACTGATAAACATTTATTTTTGAAAAATGTTATTAAGTCAAAAAAACAATGGAACAGAATATTCATCAGTTCTGGAGCATGTCACAGGCCGACCTGTTCAGGGGGCTCAATACAGCAGGGGACGGACTGGCTTCCGCCGAAGCCCTTAATCGTATTGGAATCTATGGTGCAAACCGGCTGAAACCGCCGAAACGCTCAGGCACCCTTACGCTTCTCGCGGGTCAGTTTAAAAGTCCGATTATCCTTATATTGCTGTTTGCCACAGGATTGTCATTTTTCCTCCATGATCCGGCCGATGCCGCAATCATTCTCGCCATTGTGCTGGTAAGCGGGTTCCTGGGATTCTGGCAGGAGCACAGTGCAAACGATGCTGTAAAAAAGCTTCTCGCCGTGGTTCAGATCAGGGCAGCCGTTATCCGCGACGGAAAACAGCAGGAAATTCATACCGAACAAACAGTGCCGGGAGATATTGTCATTCTCGGTGCCGGCGACATTGTTCCATGCGACTGCCTCATCCTCGAATCGAAAGATGCTTTTGCCGACGAATCAATGCTGACCGGAGAGAGCTACCCCGTTGAAAAATCAGTGTCTGTATTGCCTGAAGCGACTCCCCTGGCGCAACGTACAAACTGCCTCTGGATGGGAACGCATATTGTAAGCGGCACTGCCAGGGCAATGGCTGTTCATACCGGGGCCGGCACCGAATTCGGCAAGGTGGCGGAACGGCTCAGGCTGAAGCCCCAGGAAACCGGGTTCGAACACGGTATCCGGAAATTCGGCTATTTCCTGGCTGAAGTTACAATGATCCTGGTAATAATCATTTTTGCGGTTAACGTTTACCTGCACCGTCCGGTAATGGATTCATTCCTGTTTTCGCTGGCGCTGGCAGTCGGACTGACGCCACAGCTGCTGCCGACGATAATCAGCATAAACCTGTCGCACGGCGCAAAAAAGATGGCTGAGAAAAAGGTTATTGTCAAAAGGCTTGCTTCAATAGAAAACTTCGGCAGCATGGATATCCTTTGCTCCGACAAGACCGGCACCCTGACCGAGGGAACGGTAAAGCTGCACTCGGCGGTTGACATAAATGGTTCATCATCAGAAAAAGTGTTCTTCCATGCCTATATCAATGCCTTTTACGAGACAGGGTTTTCGAATCCCATCGATGAAGCCATACGCAGCTACGGCCAGCCTGATCTGTCAGGCTATGAGAAGCATGATGAGATACCGTACGATTTCATACGCAAACGCCTGAGCATAGTCGTAACCCATGGCGAAAACTGCCTGATGATCACCAAGGGGGCGCTGGCAAATATCCTGGAGGTATGCACTTCGGCGGAAACAGGGGAAGGAAGTATTGCTGATATTTCCATGGCAACGGATCAGATCCGCAACCTGTATTCGCAATACAGCGGTCAGGGTTACCGTACCCTCGGTGTTGCATACAGGCAACTGCCAGGCAATTCCTGTCATGGTGGCAGCAAAGGTCCGTCGATCGGCAAGGAATCTGAATCGGGAATGATTTTTGCGGGATTTCTCGTTCTCGAAGACCCCCCGAAACCCGGAATAATTGAAACCATTGAAAAGCTGAAAGGACTCGGGGTTTCGCTTAAAATCATAACAGGCGACAACAGACTGGTTGCATCGTCGCTCAGCCGCAGAATAGGCCTGCCGGAGAGCACGATCATAACCGGACAGGAACTGCGCGAAACAAGCGACGAGGCTTTGACGGCATGTGTTTCGGGGGCTGCTATTTTCGCAGAAATAGAGCCAAACCAGAAGGAAAGAATAATAATTGCACTCCGCAAGGCAGGCAATGTCGTAGGTTACATGGGTGACGGCATCAACGACGCTTCTGCCCTGCACTCTGCCGACGTGGGCATCTCCTTCGGCGGCGGTGCTGACGTTGCAAAGGATGCCTCGGATATTGTCCTCCTCGAAAAGGACCTGAGCGTCCTGGTTGAAGGCGTCACCGAGGGCAGAAGAACATTCGCCAATACCCTGAAGTACGTTTTTATGGCTACAAGCGCCAATTTCGGAAATATGTTCAGCATGGCCGGTGTATCAGTTATTCTCCCTTTCCTCCCCCTGCTGCCAAAACAGATCCTGCTTACCAATCTCATGACCGATTTCCCTGAAATGACAATAGCCACCGACAATGTCGACAACGAAATGATCGACAGCCCTAAAAAATGGAATATCAGTGCAATAAGAAAATTCATGGTCACATTCGGGCTCATAAGTTCCGTATTCGATTACATTACTTTCGGCCTGCTTCTGCTTGTACTGCATGTTGGTGAGAACCAGCTCAGAACAGGCTGGTTTATTGAGTCTGTAGTGTCAGCTTCACTGATTGTCCTGGTCATCCGGAGCAGAAAGTCATTCTACAAAAGCAGGCCCGGGAAATATCTCCTTGCCGCCACCATTTCTGTTGTGGCTTTCATATTGATCGTTCCGCTGACTCCCGTCGGAAAGATCTTTGATTTTGTCGCGCTTCCTTTTAAAACATATCTGCTGCTTATGCTCATTGTGGCTTTCTATATTATTACTGCGGAGATTGCCAAGAAGATATTCTACAGGAAAGTAAGGATCTGAGCTCCTGATAAAGGCAGATTAAATAAAACAGATCCGCCGGCTGGTTCCTCTAAGGACCTGAGCCCGGCTGCCCCTCAGCGGATCAGCTTTCGGGAACGGTTACCGGCTGATTTTAAACGGATTTCATATCGGATCATCTGATTGTTTTTCATATCTTTGTTCTTATCTGCAAAACATCAATAATTTCATTGTTACACCATAGAGCATTTTTTTAATTAATTCTTTACTAATTGATATGGTTACCTGATGAAGAAATTATTATTACCTGTACTGATTTTCCTTTGCATTATTAATGTTAATTCGCAGATAGCGAAATCCGTAAGGAACATAAATCCTGCTGCCTATGGGGGAGATTCCCAGGTTTGGGACATTAAATCCGGTGACGGTTTTACTTTTTTTGCAACGGGCTTTTCTTTAACCGTATGGGACGGAGTGGCCTGGCTGGCCGTAAGTAATGGCAGATATATGCGCTCCCTTGATTATGACAGTGTGAGTAAAAGACTCTATTGCGCGGGAGACAATATGTTCGGCTACTGGCAGCAAAATATTTACGGCGATTTTGAATTTATCTTATTGTACGAGAATACCAGTTCATCCGAAAACCAAATATTCTGGAGAACGATTTGTGGTAGTGATGCTGTATATTTTCAAACACATGACCTAATTATAAGGTATGATCCGTCACGAAAAACAGTTTCCAGACCCGTTGAAAAACGCGAAATAGGATACATTCATAAGATTAACGATGTAATATATGTTCAGGCAGACAATGTCATATACACAATAAATGATTCCGGCATTGAAGCTGCCGGAATAACCGTTGAGGGCAGAGTTGCAGGGATGGCAAAATTCAACGATTCACTGATATTTGTATCAGAAAGGACCGGAATAATGTGCTGTTATAATGGAATTCTGTCTGAAATCAACAAAAAGACAAACAGATACCTGGTAGAACAACAGGTATTTTCATCTGTGCAGTTTGATAAAACCAGGTTAATTGTGGGTACGGTTCTGGATGGAGCTTATTTAATTGACCGGAATGGAAATATTATTGAAAAATACAATGAAAATTCAGGAACGAATTTCAGTACTGTCCTGAGCATTGAACCTGATAAAAACAAAAACATCTGGCTGGGCCTTGACGGTGGAATATCCAGGATCTATAATACAGGAAATGAAAGCTATTTCCGCAATTCAAGGATCGGCAATGTATATGCATGCCTGGAATCGGACGGCAAACTATATATTGGTACGAATAAGGGGGTTTATGTATCGGAGAATAACAAACCCCCGGAATTCATTAAAAACACCCAGGGGCAGGTCTGGGACATATTGAAAGCAGGAAATGATATTCTGGTGAATCATGACAAGGGTTTGTTTGTTCTAAACCGGAACATGGAACAGATAAGCGAACCCGTATGGAGAATCAGTCCCTGGTATGGCTATCCGGATATTTTTCTTGTTTCAGGCAAGTCGGGTTTCTCCATTTATGAAGTAAAAAACAAGCGCCTGGTTTTCAGGAACAAACTGGAAGGGTTTACCGGAAATTTTCCCAGCGGGAGAACAGATAAATACGGAAATATATGGGTGACCGGATTAGAGGGCTGCGTTCAAAAACTTATGATCGATAAAAATAAACGGAAAGTGGAAAAGAGCAGGTTTTTCACTTTTCCTGATCCCGTTGGCTGGATTTACACATCAGTTTTAGATGGTGAGTTGATTTTTAATTCGGGTAATGGTTTTTATAATTATGATATCGGAAATGATGTTATTGTCAAGAACGATTATTATACTGAACTATTTGAAGATCTTAAGACCGAGTCGCGGGAAATAACACAAACCGGGAATCTTTTTTTCAATATAAATGTAACCCTGGGAACCAATGTTGTTGAGCGTATTTCCGATACAACGGTTATAGTGAAGAAAATATTCGCCGATATTAATAACGAACTGATACCGCCAACTTTCTGCCGGTATCAGAAACTCAACGACAGCATTGTTACTTTCGGATTTTCCAACGGGGCTGCTTTTTACAATATAAAACAAGAATCAGAACCTTTGGAATCTGAGATTAAATTAAGAAAAGCTGATTACATTCATAACGATAAATCCTACAAATTACCCGTTGATACAGACTATTATTCATTGCCGTACGAACCGGTCGAATTTCAATTTTACTTTACTGGATTACCTTCAGTCTACAATATTGAATATTCTGTTGACGGCAGTCAGTGGAAATGGTTTCCGATAACGGAGCCATTGAAGCTGTTTTATCTGAAACCCGGAGTTCACAAATTGAAATTAAAATGCGATTTGCTTAAGCCGGTTGAAAAAACAATAACAATTGATATTGCCAGACCTTTTACATCTTCACCAGGGTTCTATGCACTGGCTGTCCTGCTTGCAATAATACTGTTAATATCTGTTTATCACTTATATGACTATCGTTTAAAGGTTGTGGAAAGAAGGCTGGCAAAACAACAAACAGAACAACTGGAAAAAGAAAGGATTATGCATGAGAACGAATTATTGGCCATGGAGGTACATTTAAGAGACAAGAAATTAACCAGCCTGGCCATGAACAGCGTACACATAAATAATATGCTTGAAGAAATAAAAAACGATATTCAGAAAATTGAAGTGAACAACCCCGAAATCAGGGAAAAGATAAACAGTGTCCTGAAAAGGATAGCGGGCCGCCGTATGGACGAAGAAAACTGGAAGGTCTTTGAAAAGCATTTCAATTATGTTCATGATGGTTTTTTCGACAGGCTGAAAACCCAATATGGTAACCTTTCAAATAACGATCTGAAGATTTGCGCCTATATTAAATTGCGCCTTTCAACAAAAGAAATCGCGGTATTATTGAATATCACTCCCTCGAGTGCAGTTATAGCACGTCACCGATTGAGAAGGAAACTAAATATATCGAGTGATGTTTCACTTTCGGATCTGATAGGCAAAATTTAGCCGGTGTTAATACGCTGATTTTTCTATTTATCATACGATCATTAACATACAACATATATAAGCAAAATATATTAATATAATACAAAACTCAATATTAAGGTTGTAAATAGTATGTATGGATTATTTTTTTGGACAATTATCATATTTTAACGATACTCGTTCGAGAAACAAAAACAATACTGAATGAAACCAATCTGTTTGTTTGTGGCCATTGTTGCCTGTGTCTTTTTTTCCTGTAAACCTGGTGATCATTGGAAGCTGGCATGGAGCGACGAATTTGAGTACAACGGTTTGCCTGATGTAACAAAGTGGAGCTATGACACTCTGGGAAACGAATGGGGCTGGGGTAACAACGAAGCTCAGTTTTACACCGCCGGAAAATTACAAAATGCATTCGTATCCGACGGTACATTGAAAATATCGGCTTTGATCGACAGTGCCGGCGGTAAGCGTTACACCTCGGCACGGCTGGTAACCAGGGGAAAAGGTGACTGGTTGTTCGGCAAATTCGAAATACGTGCAAAACTGCCGACGGGAAAAGGAACCTGGCCCGCCATATGGATGATGCCTACCGACAGCTATTACGGCGACTGGCCAGGCAGCGGTGAAATAGATATTATGGAAAATGTCGGGTTTAATCCTGATACCATCCTGGCAACAGTACATACAAAAAGATACAATCATGTGATCGGCACCCAGACAAGCGGTAAAATGCATGTTCCAACGGCATATACCGGTTTTCATGTATATGGCCTCGAATGGGACGAAAATGAATTGCGGGCATATATCGACGGGAAACACTATTACACTCATAAAAATGAACATAACGGGCCCGACACCTGGCCATTCGACAAGCGGTTCCATTTGATCCTGAACCTTGCAGTCGGCGGAAACTGGGGCGGTGCCATGGGAATAGATGAAAACGGCTTCCCAAAAGTGATGGAAATCGATTATGTCAGAGTGTTTCAGAAAGAAGAATAGTTGCTGATTCATTTAACGATTTCAATATATTCCGGTGTTAATTTACCGGATGCCCGAATATCAACATTTTCAGTCATGCTGATCTGCAATCCGGCCTTCAACTGCCTGCAGATGAAGACATATGCCGTATCGATCAAGCAAAACCAGCTGGTACTGAAAAATAATGCAGAATAACAGATTAATACAGTAACTGACTTGCCAGGATCAAAAAACAATTTAACCATGAAAAAAGCCAATATTCTTCTTACGGTCATGCTGCTTATGCTTTCGTTTTCTGTTTATGCACAGAACATAAAGGTAAGCGGTATCGTTATCGGTTCTGAAGACAAACTCCCGATACCAGGAGCAACGGTTCAGGTCAGGGGGACCTCCGCAGGAACCATAACTGATAACAAGGGTACATTTGAAATAAATGCACCCGCAGACGCTACCCTGGTAATATCCTTTATAGGATACAGGCAATTCCAGTTTCAGGCAACCTCTTCCCATGTAACCGTAACACTCGAACCTGATAATATTATGATTGATGAGGTTGTTGTTACTGCGCTGGGTATCAAAAGATCCGAAAAGGCGTTGGGCTATTCGGCCCAGAGGGTGTCGGGTGATAATCTTCAAAAAGTGGCAGTGGTCGATGTAACTACTTCATTAACCGGAAAAGTTGCGGGTATGCTGGTCAAGAACCCGACGGATTTTAACGTTTCACCGGAACTAACCATCCGCGGTGAAAAACCACTCCTGGTTATAGACGGGATAGCCTATGAAAATAAAACGCTTAACGATCTGGCTTCGGAAGATATTGAATCAATAAGCGTACTGAAAGGAGCAACCGCTTCCGCACTGTATGGTTTTCGCGGAGGAAGCGGTGCCATTGTTATAACCACAAGGAATGGAACCGGTACAAGAGGGCTTTCAGTTGATATCTCAACAAATACTATGTTTACCGCGGGCTATCTGGCAATTCCTGAAAAACAAAGCGTTTACGGAAGAGGCATTAATGGTGTGTATGATAAGAGCTCAATCTATTCATGGGGCGAAAAGATGGATGGCCGGACATTACTGCAATGGGATCCCCATCTTAAAGAATACAGGGAATATGCCTATCTTCCCATAGGCAAAGACAATTTTAAAAATTTCCTTGAACAGGGTTATATTACCAGCAATAATGTAAATGTATCATACGGAGGAGAAATTGCATCCGTAAGAAGTTCATTGAACTGGACGGAGAATAAGGCCCGATACCCGAACCAGAAACTTAATAAATTCACATATTCATTCGGTGGTGATTTAAAATACAAGAATTTCGAGTTATCCTCGAATCTGGCATATACCAAAAGGACATCGCCCAACATGGGATATAACGGGTACACGTCATATGATCCGATGTACGGGCTGATTATCTGGTCGAGTGCGGATTTTGATATCAGGGATTATAAGGATAATTACTGGAAAAAATATAATGAAACACAGAATTATTCCTATTACGATACAGAAGAAGGCCTGAATAATCCGTACTTTGATGCATATGAAAAAACGAATACCGTTTCCCGTGATATCTTTAATGCAGATTTAACGACAAGCTATCAGATCACATCCTGGCTGAAAGCAACGGCGCGCACCGGCCTGGATTTCTTCACCGACCGCGGAGAACTTAAGGTTAACTGGGGCTCAAACGTTATGACCGGGAATACAGGAGTGCCCGGAAACATGTATACATGGAACGGCTATTTAAAAGGAAGCTATGATATAGGACAGGAACAGGGCTACAGTATAAACAGCGATTTCTTTCTGACGGGTGATAAGTCGTTCGACAAGTTAAATATCGAGTATCTGGCAGGAGGAACAATCTTTTACATGAAGGATGATATTCTGAATGCCAGAACTCAGGAAGGTATCAGCACTCCTAAGTTTTATGCAATTGCCGCATCCATAGGAATGCCCAAAGTGGTCCAATCTGCCCTGGCACAACAGGTAAATTCCCTGTATGGCCGGTTTGCGGTATCATGGGACAAATTTGTATTCCTGGATCTGACAGGCAGGAACGACTGGAGTTCAACACAGCATCCCAGTAAGCGCTCGTATTTTTACCCTTCCGTTTCGGGTAGTTTTGTGCTATCGGAACTGATGCCTTCAACAAAAAGCTGGTTGGACCTGCTCAAGGTAAGGGCATCGTGGACGATGTCAAAAATGCCTGCTGAAATATATAAAATCAACTATACTTTTAAAACTGATCCGCTGTTCTGGGGTACTTTGAACGGGGCTGAAGCTCCAAACAGTCTTTACTCTCCGTTTGTCAGTCCTGAAACTCACCGGACAATCGAAACGGGCCTGCAATTCATTATGTTCAGAAACCGGTTGTCCTTCGACGCTTCCTATTACAGTAAATTCATGTATCAGCGGCTTGTCAAGGCGAGTCTGAGTTCGGCAACAGGATACGATGAAGTATACATCAACATTGGAGAAGATCACACGCGCCGCGGCTGGGAAATCTATCTTGGAGGAACACCCATTCTCAATAAGGGCTGGAAATGGGATCTGGGATTTAACTGGACGAAATTCGCGACATACTATTCTTCACTTGATGATCAGTTCTCGCAGAAAAAACCCTGGGTCAGAATCGGGCAACGCGTGGATCCGTACATTAGCAAGGATTATAACAGAGACCCTTCAGGAAATATTATCCACGACAATGCAGGGTTGCCCGAGTTCAGCAATTATGATTCCCGGTTTGGCTTTATCGATCCTGACTGGATATGGGGCCTGAGTTCGACCCTGAAATATAAGAATCTGAGTCTGTTTGTATCAGTTGACGGCGTTGTTGGCGGATTGATGGGTACCCGTACTGAAAGTTACATGTGGCAGGCCGGAGTCCATCCCGAATCGGTTCAAGACCGGGAAAAGGAGTATACAGGACAGGGGGTAAAAGTCATTTCCGGTACGGTTACATACGATAAGGATGGTTTTATAACAAGTGATACCCGTAAGTTCGCTCCCAATGATAACAAAACATCCTACGAGAGCTATATGCGATCATTCCACGGCAGCAGTGCATGGGGCGGAAACGGGACGAGAAGCGATGTATACTCAAAAACTTTCTTTAAGTTACGTGAATTATCACTTACTTATAATATACCTGCAAAATACCTGAAAACATCGTCGTGGTGCCGGGCAGCTTCGGCAGGTATTGTGGGACAGAACCTGTTTCTGTGGTCTGAGGATTTTAAATATTCTGATCCCGACGGCGGTAACGAAGACTTTGCCGATCCTTCGGTCAGATACCTGGGGTTCAACATAAAATTATCATTTTAACTTTTTACGGAAATGAAAAATTATAAATACATATCTCTGCTGTTTATTACGGTCATTTTATCGTGCAGTAAATTTGACGAAATAAACAAAGATCCGTATGCCTCCGACAGGGTTCCGGAAGAAATGCTTGCAGCCAAAACACTGATCGAAACTTTTAAGTTCTGGAATCCAAACCCGTTTGATTTTTCAACTGGCAATCTGTGGAATAAACATATAGCATGGACAACTACCTGGTCAAACCCCTATCAGTATTATTACTCATGGTGGCCGTACGGGGGATTTGGATACAAACGGCTGACCGACCTCAAACTGATGGTCGAGTATTCCAGGGAAAAAGAATCATACTCTTCATATCAGGGACTGGAAAAATTCATGAAAGCATGGTACGGTTTTTCTTCCACACTGGAAATGGGTGACATTCCATATTCCGAAGCCGGTATGGCAGATGAAGGTATTCTGAGACCCAAATATGACAAACAGGAAGATGTTTTCAAGTATATCCTGGAAGATTTAAAAAAAGCTGAGGCTTTCTTTGCTGAAGGAAAACAGTTCCAGGGAGATGTCATGTTTGATGGAGATGCATCGAAGTGGCAGAAATTGTGCAACGCAATGCAGCTCAAAGTTCTTCAGACAATGAGTAAAAAAGCGGGGAACGAACACAAGGCACGGTTTGCTGAAATCATAGCATCGGGGAAGCTGATGACAGGCAACACCGATAATTTCCAGCTCAAGTATTTCGGAACCGATAATTCACATCATCCTTTCTGGAACGGTGCAAGTCAACGGAGGGAAACTGTTCTGACCAGTTTGTTGGTTGATGAACTTAAAAAGAATAAAGACAGGCGCCTGTTCTATTTTGCTGATCCCGCACCCGATCTGATTGACGCCGGGAAAAGAGAGGACGACTTTGAAGCCTATGCAGGTGCAGATCCGACCAGGGTACCGTGGGAACTGGCCGACGAAAACAATTCCTATTCACATATCAACCAACGCTATGTTGATGACAAAACCGGCGATCCGATGTTAAGGTTCACGTATGCCGAACAATGTTTTATAATTGCCGAAGGATTGGAGGAAGGATGGGCACCTGGCAATGCAAAGGATTACTATGAAAAAGGAGTTAAAGCCATGCTGGAATATTACATGAACCTGCCTTCTGCGGCAAACACCCATGGGATGGCCATAACACAAGATTATATAGATAACTATTTCACCGGAGAGGCAGCTTATAAAACCGGAGGAACAAAACAAGACCGCCTGCGCCAGATACTGGTTCAACGTTGGTTCATTGACTTTTTCCAGGGTAACGGGGGCAATTATGCGCAGTTCCTGCGTACCGGTTACCCCGAATATCCCCTGGATCCTGCAACCAGTCAGAACCCCGATGATAAAACAGTTTATCCCAAGCGCTGGAAATACCCGGAAGGCGAGCATACACAAAACCCCGACAATTATCAAAAAGCAGTCAATGAACAATTTAACGGTTATGATGGTATTAACGGAGTTCCATGGTATCTGAAATAATTGCATAGAATCGCCGGAAACATTATTAACAATACGCCTCATTTCAGAAACAGCAGGCGTATTGTTTTTATATCCATTATGATAAGACAATTCTTAATTTTATGCATATGATCAAAATTCAGTTAAAAGTATTTCTGCTAATATCTGTCAGTTATTTTGTTTCTCCGGCATTGGCTCAGGATCAGAAGGGACTTATCAGCAATGATTTCTTTACACTTGATTTTGATAAAAAAAAGGGTATATTGCACATAAGGAGATATGGTAAAGATTTCCTGTCATTTACTTCCGCCATTAATACGGATGATACCACGCTTGTAGCCGGACCGGCCTGCACATTCGGAAAACCTGCAATCAAGCTTGTGAAAAACAAATCAGGAACAGGCCGGCAGATTACAATATCAGGCCGCGATTACAAAAACCTGATGGAAGTTACTCTGGCTATTTATCTTCCTGACAAAATACCGTCCCTGGTTTTTGAAGCATCATATAAAAACACGGCAAAAAATGATATTGTCGTTAAAAGCATTGAACCCCTGAGGGTACTGGTAAATGAAACCGGAGGGATGAGGCACGAAAGCTCGCAATGTTTGCTTAACGGAGCCATGTATTATGATGCCGGTTCGATACACAAGCTAACCTTGCCATATGAAAAAGGTGAACCTTATGGTGAAACAAAAGGAGGAGTGCCTGTGAACAGGGCTCTGGCTTCCGACAAACGGACCGTTCAAAGCTGGTGGAACATCGGAATATTCGACGGTTACGACAAGGAAGCCATCGTCATGGGTTATTTAAGAAATATTTCCTGCATGGGCCGGATTCAGTTACTGAAAGAAGATTCGGATAAAATTTCTTTTGTTGTCGAATCGGTGTATAATGAGGGACATATTCTGAAACGGGGGCAATCCTTAAGTTCGGAAAAAGTAATGATAAACATTGGTGCCAGTCCTTATGCAGCATTGGAAACATACGCAAACTTTACAGGAACGGAAAATCAAGCCATTAACGGCTCTATTGTGAATGGCTGGTGTCATTGGTTCTACTCGCTGGACGACTATGATGAAAAAGAAATCCTTCAGAATGCAGAATATGCAGCAAAACATCTCAAACCATATGGACTGGAGTATATTCAGATTGATGAGGGATATCAGAAAACACATGGCGAATGGGAAGGGAACGAAAGATTTCCAAACGGCATGAAATATTTGTCACACAAGATAAAAAGCTACGGACTTAAACCGGGTATATGGCTCGCTCCTTTTGTCGTTTCAGAAAATGCCGCCATATTCAGAAATAATCCTGACTGGTTCCTTAAAAATCCCGACGGCTCGCTTAAACGTGTCGGCCCCTGGCCCGGTGAAACAACTGACTGGTATCGCAACGAAAACCCAAAACGCTACTGCCTTGATATAACACATCCCGATGCCGAAAAATGGTTTACTGATCTGATTGATACAGTTGTCAACAATTGGGGATATGAAATGCTGAAAATTGATTTTGTAGCCTGGTCAGTTTTTTCGGCATATAAATTTTATGACCCTGCATTCTCTCCGTCACAGGTCTATCGGAAAGCATTTGAAATAATGCGAAAAGTGGCGGGAAATAAGTGTCATATTCTCGATTGCGGCCCGGGGCAGGTAACTGCCGGATTGATTAACAGCATGCGAATTGAATACGATCAGAACTACGGATCCCGTCACGAGACCTGGAAACAGTATTTCGGCAACTCGTCATCAAGTGCCGGAGCATTGGGAAAACGCTACTATTACCAAAACAATACATGGACCAATGATATCGACCATATATGCATGGATTTATTGTCGCCTTCGCAATCACAGGCCGTTGTAACTCTTGTTGCACTTAGCGGTGGAAACACTATGTCGGGCGACAGATTGATGAATCTGTCTGAAATAAAAAAGGAAATACTGAAGAAAGCTTTTCCATCAGTCGGATTAATCACCCGGCCCGTGGATTTACTGGAATCGGATCCTCAAACTGCATTTGTTACAGATGTATTAAGACCGTTCGGAAAATGGACTGTCGCGGGATTTTTCAATCCTGATCCGTTAAACCCGGTAAGGAAGAAATATCCGCTGAACAGATTGATGCTTGACCCGGACAAAACATATTTATGCTTCGACTTCTGGAAAGAAAAATTCACAGGTGAAATAAATGATACCATTAATGTGATGATTGAGCCCGAAGGCGTCACCCTTTATTCTTTGCGTGAAAAAAGCAGCGAGCCTGTGATAATTTCTACAAACAGACACATTATGCAGGGAGCTGTTGAATTAGAATCGGTTCATTATGATAAAAATAAAAATGCTTTATCTGGCGTTTCTGTTGGCCCAGAAGGTTCATCACACAGCGTTTATGTTTATATACCCGATAAGTTCTCATGGTCTCCTAAAAGTCACAAAATGTTTGAGAGCCATGATAATTACTTATTAAAAATGGCAGACGATAACATCCTCAGGATAGACCTGTTCTTTGGCAATACCGGAAAAATAAATTGGATCATTTATTTCAACAAATAACAATGAAAAGGCTTTGTTTGATATTTATCACGCTATCCGTTTTGGGGTGCGGCAGGCACAGAGGATTTAATGCCCTGGACCTTTCAGGAGAATGGTCATTCCGCATAGACTCATGCGATACCGGTGTGGCAGGAAAATGGTTTTCCCGCGATTTCAACGAAAAGGTCATTCTTCCCGGTTCGATGCTCACAAACGGTAAAGGATACGACGTTAAGGCCGATGATGACTGGACCGGCAATTTCTGGAACCGGACCTGGTTTGAAGATGAATCGTATGTAAAATACAGGAATCCCGACGATGTTAAAATTTCTTTCTGGCTGCAACCATTGAAAAGATTTGCCGGTGTTGCATGGTACAGCAGGGAAATTGAAATTCCCGATTCGTGGAACAACGGATGCACCCGGCTCGTTTTGGAACGCTGCCACTGGGAAACGAGTTTGTGGATAGATACCGTGTACCACGGTATGCAGAATTCACTGGCCACACCCCATACTTACAACCTGGGTAATCTGGCACCCGGAAGGCACAGGCTAACCCTGCGGATCGACAATCGCGTGAAGGAGATAAACCCCGGACTTGATGCACACAGTATAAGTGACAATACCCAAACCAACTGGAACGGGGTGATCGGGGAAATGAAACTTGTGAACCTGCCCCCGGTAAACATTGAATATGTACGTATTTATCCGGATATTGAAAACAGCAGAATTAAGGTCCTGCTTAAACTAAATAAAATACCCCATAACCCGGAGGAGTACTCCGTGGAACTAAGGGTTTCAGGCAGGAAGAAAGTCATCGGGAAACTAAATGAACCCGATAAGGATTTGCTTGTCCTGGATTATGATATGGGTAACAATATAATGTTGTGGGATGAGTTTACACCCAACCTCTATTCGTTGAACATAAAGCTGAAAAGCAAATCCCTGACCGATGAGAAGAATATTGTTTTTGGGATGCGGGAAATTGCCACCAGCGGCGGACAATTTACACTCAACGGGAAAAAAGTTTTCATGCGGGGTACCCTGGAGTGTGCAATCTTCCCCAAAACAGGATTTCCTCCCGCCACAACGGGTGAATGGACAAAAATAATGAGAGTGTGCAAGGATTACGGGCTCAATCATATCCGGTTCCATTCCTGGTGCCCCCCGGAAGCAGCATTTGCAGCTGCCGACTCTGCAGGAATTTACCTGTCGGTGGAATGCGGTGTCTGGACCTCTGTGGGCGACGGTTTACCCGTCGATAAATTCATATACGATGAAGCTGAACGTATTATCGACACATACGGCAATCACCCGTCATTTTGTATGATGGCTTACGGCAACGAACCTTCCGGCTCGCATCATATAGCATTTCTTACCGGATTCGTTAAGCATGTGAAACAGTATGATGACAGACGCCTTTACACCACAGCCTTCGGATGGGCAAATGTTCCGGAAAACGATTTTCAGAGTACGCCCGACCCACGAATCCAACGCTGGGGCGAGGGCCTCAAAAGCAGGATAAATTCACAGATCCCTAATTCGACTTTTGACTGGACCGAAATAATTGAAAAATATCCCCAGCCTGTAATCAGCCACGAAATAGGACAATGGTGCGTTTTCCCGAACTTAAGGGAGATCAGTAAATACGACGGCGTCCTTAAGGCAAGGAATTTCGAAATCTTCAGGGACAGGCTGATCAATAACAACCTTTTGCATCTGGCAGACAGTTTTATGATTGCTTCGGGCAAATTACAGACAATATGTTACAAAGCCGATATCGAAGCCGCATTGCGTACGGAAAATTTCGGAGGCTTCGAATTACTCGATTTACATGATTTCCCCGGGCAGGGATCGGCAATAGTGGGGATTGTCGATCCTTTCTGGGATCCGAAACCTTATGTTTCGGCGGATGAATTCAAACATTTCTGCAATGCCGTTGTACCCCTGGCACGTTTGCCCAAAATGATTTACAGGAATAACGAAACTTTCAGTGCCGACCTGGAAATAGCATATTATGCAGAAAACGACGAATATATAACCCCGGAATGGGTCCTTACGGGAAAGACCGGCATTATAGACAAGGGAAATCCTGCAGGGAAAATAAAGGCTGGCCGCGGGACTATAAAAGCAGGCAATGTTCAAAGGAAATTGAACGACATTACCGGTCCGGAAAAACTAACTTTCACCTTTATGGCCGGAAAGTACAGAAACTCCTGGGATATATGGGTTTACCCTGCTGAATTACCCGTTATCGGAAGCAGGAATGATATCATTGTAACCCGGGAGTTTAACGAAGCAACCGCGAAGATGCTTGAAAACGGGGCATCAGTTCTACTTACTCCGCGTAAAGGTTTGCTCCGGCCGGAAAAAGGCGGTGACATCGCATTGGGCTTTTCCAGCATATTCTGGAATACTTTCTGGACCAATCATCAGCCGCCGGAAACACTGGGAATACTTTGCAACCCGGCTCATCCCGTTTTCCGATACTTTCCCACCGAATTTCACAGCAATTACCAGTGGCGCGATATAATCATGAATGCCAATGTTTTCAGGCTGGATATGATATCGGAAGATATTCAGCCTCTGGTCAGGGTTATTGATGACTGGTTCACTTCACGTCCCCTGGGCCTTTTATTTGAATGCAAAGTTGGAAAGGGAAAACTGATTGCCTCGGGTGCAGATCTGTTATCAGATCTGGAAAACAGGCCGGAAGCGCAGCAATTCCTGTTCAGCATAAAATCGTATATGCTGAGCAGCGATTTTAATCCCGGAGCCGAAATCAGTTCAGGAATTATAAAAAGCCTTTACAGGAAATAAAATTCACGCATCATATTTATTAATCAGCACTGACTGTTGCAGGATGCTGCCTTCGCGGAATGTCAGAACAGATCAGAGCAGCCCGACTGAAGATATATTCCGGGAAAATTTCAGGACCGGATCCATTCTGAAAAAAATTATTACAGAATACTACATATTGATTAAAATTATATTTTTGCTCGCTGTTTTAAGGATATGAAGAGTTTATTAAAGAGCAATATAAAATCATTCATGGATCTGCCCGGCAGGTCTGAATTACTGTTCTGTGAAAGAATTAACAGCTGACAGACCTGCAAAAATGATGCAGGTTTTTTTATTATTGACTGTTATGCCGTAACGTGCAACAAGCTGAGTGATTTTGGGGAAATACCTGATAATGAGTGTAATATTTTTTTTTGATAAAACCCTCCCGTTCCCTTTGAAACGGGTACAATAGCATTAAAATCCAAATTATGATGAAGGTAATGAAATTCGGAGGAACCTCCGTTGGAAGTCCGGACAGAATGAGATCGGTAATTCCGCTGATCAACGACGGTGAGCAGAACCTGGTGGTATTGTCTGCAATGTCAGGAACCACAAACAGCCTTGTGGAGATTTCCGATCTGCTTTATGCCGGAAAACAGGAAGAAGCCGTTCATAAAATCGGGCTCCTGAGGGAGAAATATCATAAGGTAATAGAAGATCTCTACACAACGGAACAGTATAAATACAAGGCATTTGAAACAGTCAACAGCCTTCTGAATGATATTGACGGTCTTACTTCTCTCAAACACTCGAAGCAATATGAGAAGATCATCCTGTCAAAGGGCGAGCTTATGTCCTCTTCAATGTTCTATTATCTCCTTCTCGAAAACAATATTGATTGTGTGCTCCTGCCGGCCCTCAATTTCATGAGGATTGACAAGGACGGTGAACCTGACACCTATTATATTGCTGAAAACTTCAGGAGGGAGCTGGATGCACATCCCGGCCACAACATCATCATAACCCAGGGATTCATCTGCAGGAACGCCCAGGGTGAAACGGATAATCTCAAACGCGGCGGAAGCGATTTCACTGCTTCGCTTCTCGGGGCGGCCGTAAATGCATCTGAAATCCAGATCTGGACCGATATAAACGGATTTCACAACAATGACCCCAGGCTGGTTGAAAACACCGAAGTGATACGCGAAATATCATTCGACGAAGCGGCAGAGCTTGCATATTTCGGGGCCAAGATCCTGCATCCTTCAAGTGTGAACCCTGCCAGGGAAAAGAATATCCCGGTAAGGCTGAAGAATACAATGGATCCCCATGACCAGGGGACAATTATAACATCCTCATACATTCCCCAGGACTACAAGGCTGTAGCTGCAAAAGACGGCATATCCGCCATAAGGATACACTCTGACCGGATGCTTATGGCATACGGCTTCATGAGAAAGGTTTTTGAAATTTTCGAAACCTACAAAACCCCGATTGACATGGTCGCCACATCGGAGGTATCTGTTTCAATCACCGTTGACGACTCACAGCATCTTGACCAGATTGCACATGAACTGCAGGCGCTCGGAAGCGTGGAAATTGAGAAGGATCAGACCATTATCTGCATTGTCGGTGATTTCAGGGCCGACAAGAAAGGGTCGGCTCCCGAGATTTTTGAGGCCCTGAACTCCATTTCACTGAAAATGATCTCATATGGCGGCAGCTCACACAGCCTGTCCCTTCTCATTGACACAAAAGATAAAACAGACGCCCTGAGACTTTTACACAAATACCTTTTCAACCATTAAAATGTTTGAACAGTCAATCTTAGATAAACTCAGTAACAGGCAAACTCCTTTTTACTATTATGATGTCGGCGTTCTGAGAAGCACGTGCGAAACTCTGAAAAGTGAAGCTTCAGCCTCTGGATACAAAGTTCATTATGCAGTCAAGGCAAACGCTAATCCAAGGTTACTGGAAATCATCTCTTCATATGGTTTTGGTGCCGATTGCGTCAGTTTCAATGAAATTGACTGTGCAATGAGGGCAGGTTTCAGTCCGTCCGAAATAGTGTTTGCAGGCGTTGGCAAGACTGACAGGGATATTGAGGCCGCACTGAAAAGTGATATATTCTGTTTCAACTGTGAATCGATCCCCGAGATCGAGGTAATCAATTCAATAGCCTCGGGTACAGGAAAGACAGCATCAATAGCCCTCAGGATCAATCCGAATGTATCGGCTCATACCCATAAATATATTACAACGGGGATACATGAAAACAAGTTCGGAATCAACATCTGGGACCTGGAAGAAGTCATGAACAGGCTTAAAAGCCTGGACAATGTACGGTTCAGGGGTATTCATTTCCACATAGGATCGCAGATTACCCGGATGTCAGTTTTCAGGAGCCTGTGCTCGAAGATTAACGAGCTCCAGGATTGGTTTGCCTCAATTGATGCGGAACTGGAAATAATCAATCTCGGCGGGGGGCTGGGAATAGATTATGAAGATCCCGAAAAGCCGGCCAGATTTCAGAATTACTTCAGACTGGTAAATGAGTATATCAGGCTTCGGCCGGGCCAGCGGATCCATATCGAACCGGGCAGATCAATTGTCGGACAATGCGGCTCGCTGATCTCGAGGGTCCTGTTCGTAAAGAAAGGCAGCAAAACGGTTTTTGTTATAATCGATGCCGGCATGACTGATCTGATAAGGCCCGCGCTTTACAATGCGCATCACATGATAGAGAATCTGACGTCAACCGGGGACGAGCACTGGTACGATGTAGTCGGGCCGGTATGCGAATCGGCCGATACTTTTGCCACACATATCAGGCTGCCCGAGACAAAAAGAGGTGATATCATTGCTATAAGGTCTGCCGGGGCATATGGTGAATCCATGGCTTCCCGCTACAATATGCGTGATCTGCCCGGGAGTGTCTTCTCCGACGAGATCTGAAAACGGCTGCATTCCTGGAATCCCCGGCTATGTTTTTCGATCCGCGCGAAGTGTGCAGATCTTGCCCGTAACGCCGACAGAATGACGGTCAGTCCTTTTTGTTAGCCATCCTCACCTTGCTGTGCCTGATCCCGTAGAAGAAATATATCATGAAGCCGAGGGCCATCCACACAAGCAGCCTCAGCCATGTATCAAGCGGCAGGGCCGCCATCTGGACAAAGCAGATAAGGGCACCCAGTATCGGTACCACGGGTACCCACGGAGTCCTGAAGGGCCTCTCCACCTCAGGTCTTGTTTTCCTGAGAACCAATACGCTTATGCACACAATGATGAACGCCAGCAAGGTCCCGATGGATACAAGCTCCCCCAGGATCCTTATCGGCAGGATCCCGGCAATGATCATTGCAACAATCCCGGTGAGTATGGTACTCATATACGGGGTCTTAAACCTTGGATGAACCTTTGAAAAAACAGGAGGAAGCAAGCCGTCCTTTGATATTGTGAAAAAGATCCTCGGCTGTCCAAGGAGCATAACGAGGATTACTGAGCTCAGCCCTGCAATTGCAGCAATCTTGACAATTGGCCTGAGCCAGAACATACCCTTTCCCATGGCATCGACGGCAACTGCCACCGGATCAGCAACATTAAGGGTTTTATAGCTCACTATCCCTGTCATGACGACAGCAACAAGGATATAAAGCAACGTTGATATACCGAGTGATCCAAGAATGCCCACAGGCATGTCTCTCTGCGGATTACGGGCTTCCTGGGCTGCAGTTGAAACGGCATCGAACCCGATATACGCAAAGAATATTACGCCGGCCCCCCTCAGGATCCCGCTTATCCCGAATTTACCGAATTCTGATCCGTAAGCTTTCAGCCATAACCAGAATGATCCATATTCCGATATTGGTGTGGATTCAACCTTGTTTGCCGGAATGAACGGATGCCAGTTGACTGACTTTACAAACGCAAAACCCACGGCAATAAACAATACAATCACTGACACCTTGATAATAACCATTAAGTTGTTGAAGTTGGCTGATTCCTTTATTCCAATCACCAGTAATGTTGATAGCAATGCTATAATGAACATTGCCGGAAGGTTAAGAATACAGGTGACATGCGGAAGCGCATCGGCATTTATCCCCGATTCGGCCAGTGTGTGTGCAAAAGCATGCAGCGGCTTCCATCCCAGTTCGGGAATGTTGACCAGGACCGTACCTGTGGCATCGGAGAACTGCGGCGGAACATTTATGTTGAAATCCTTGAGAAAGCTGACCACATATCCTGACCATCCAACCGATACTGTTGATGCTGCAAAAAGATATTCCAGGATAAGATCCCAGCCTATTATCCATGCAAAAAACTCACCCAGGGTTGCATAGGAATAGGTATAGGCGCTCCCGGCAATTGGTATCATCGAGGCAAATTCCGCATAGCACAGGCCAGCAAAACCGCAGGCCAGGCCGGAAACCACAAATGACAGCACTATGGCGGGCCCAGCATACTGTGCAGCAGCCTGACCGCTGAGCACAAAAATGCCTGCACCAATTATGGCGCCAATACCAAGGGTTGTAAGATTCAGCGCCGTAAGAGTACGCTTCAATCCCCCCGACTCCTTTGATTCACTCAGTAACTGCCCCAGGGGCTTGGTAAGAAATAATTGCTTTTTCGACATTGGAATTAATTGACAGGATTAGCATGGAAAAGTTAAAATATTGCAAACGTAACTTTTTTTTGTAAATGAAATATTGTTACTATTGTATTAAATCAAATCAGAAATTGATTTTTTTTTTAAACCTTTACATGAATTAACCTAATTTTAATGATATCAAAAGCACTTATGACCATGATACGTAAATTCCTGCTTGCAACCCTGATCATCCTTTCAGCCTGTTCACCGTTGAAAACCTACAGGAATCTGCCGGAGGTGAAGGCATGGGAAAATGATATCCGGAAATTTGAACAGCTCGACGTAGAAAAATCATATCCCTCCGACGCGGTTTTGTTTGCAGGCAGCTCAAGCATCAAGCTATGGGATGACATCGGCAAGGACATGCAACCTTACAATGTGATCCAGAGGGGCTATGGTGGCGCCAAGCTCAGCGATTTCGCAGTATATGCCGACAGGATCATCTATCCGCATCCCTGCAGTGCCATAGTGATATTCATTGCAAACGACATCTCGGGCAGTGATTCTGACAAAACCCCTGCAGAAGTGGCCGAACTGTTCAGGAAAACATTATACATTATACGAAGGAAATACAAGGATACTCCCGTCTTCTGGATCGCGATCACACCCACAGCCGCCAGATGGCACGTCTGGCCTGAAATTAGGGAGGCCAATCAGCAGATCCAGAAAATATGCAATAATCATCATAATACATATTTCATCAGCACCGAACAGGCATTTCTTACCAGGGAAGGCCTTCCCCGCACCGAACTGTTCAGGGACGACAAGCTTCACCTGAACACAGACGGATACAGGGTATGGGCGGGAATCATCAAGAATGAGCTGTACAAGGTTCTCGGAAGATAAAGGAACCCGGGGTCCGACATATGAACCGGTTTCCGTCCGGTCTGATCTCCGGCAGGAAAACCCCTTGCCTGATGCATGATATGCAAATATGCCGCCCGGGCAGGCCGGACAGCAGGATAAATATGGCATTTAGCTACAACTGTTCAAATTATCACCGGTAATGGTTTCAATACTCACAGATGAGTGTACAGGACCCCGCATGCCTGATGCTATGAATATTTTTATGATCAGCCGGGTTTTTATCCGGCTGATCTGATTATATTTGAACTTAACTATCACAAACATCAGCCAGTCATGAGAAACATATCCCGCCGTCATTTTTTCTTCAGAACCCTTGGGGCCGGTGCCGGTTCTCTTATGTTCCCGGTACTTACTTCCGGCAGGTCTTCATCTGCTTCAAAGGGAATTACACCCCTGATCGTCACAAGCCATGCAAACGAAACCGGCCGGAAGGCAATGGAAGCAGGCTGGCAGGTTCTCATTGAAGGAGGGAATGCCGTCGATGCGGTTGAAAAAGCTGCAAACATTATAGAACTGGATCCGGAAGATACAACCGTCGGGTATGGAGGATTGCCTAATGAAAAAGGCGTTGTTCAGCTTGATGCATCCTTCATGGACGGCAGAACTTACTCAGCCGGGGCGGTGGCCTGCCTGGAAAACATAAAGACTCCCTCATCGGTTGCAAAGCTGGTTATGCAGCGCACCGATCATGTTTTGCTTACAGGCGCAGGTGCGCTTGAATTTGCAAAAGCATGGGGATTCAGGGAAGAAAACCTTCTGACCGAAAAGGCCCGTAAAATTTGGCTGAGATGGAAGGAGGAGCTCAGCCCTGACGACGACTGGGGGCCGCCCGAACACCTTAAGGATTCGGACCGGAAGGAGGCATACTGGAACGATTTCCCCGCACCGGAACATCACTACGGCACCACCAACGTGCTTGCAATTGACTCTAGGGGTGACATAGCCGGATGCACCACTACCAGCGGACTGAGCTTCAAGCTGAACGGAAGGGTTGGTGATTCTCCGATAATCGGGGCCGGACTGTATGTCGATAATGAAACTGGCGCCGCCGGCGCAACAGGCCGCGGAGAAGATGTGATCAAATCGTGCGCTTCGTATTATATTGTCCTCAGGATGAAGGAAGGAAGAACACCCCAGCAGGCATGCGAAGATGCGCTGAAAATGATCGCCGGCAAGTATAAAAAAGTCAACCCGCTGTTCTATCCTGCCGAAAAATTCGTTGCAATAAACAGGACGGGCGAAACCGGATGTGCAGCAATGAAGGGCGACCGGATGCCGGAAATGTCGGTAAGGACTGCTGAAGGATTTTCCATTTATACCGGACCTGTCGTATTCCCGGGCAAATGAACGGCTGGTTAAGCAGCGATCCCATCAATAATGTATTTCAGTGACTTCCACCATACATCATTTAATAATCAGCTGCCGCCATCCAATAAAGCATAACCCTTTTACGTTGTTATGTGACAAGCGGAAATCAGAAATACCGGTATGAAACCCACATGATACAAAATGACAAACAAGCATGAAGATAAAATTCATGTGGATTCCATGTGAACCACTTAATCTTCAGTAGTATAAAAATTTATTTTCACATGAAAAAATTATTGCTTCTGCTGTTGATAGTAGCTGCTTCATGTGCCACAACAAAGCAATCCGTACAGGAAGATTCTCTGATAATCACGAGAAAATATGTCGGGAACTTTGTTGATTACCGCCAGCACATACCCGAAAAAGCGGGCGAACCATATCTGATCTTCATCAAAACTTCAATGGACAGCACCTACGGCAAAATATCCGCATTTTCCGAAAGATGCGATTTTGTCAAAGGGTCACCTCTTTATATCAGACGGACAATGATGTCACCGGGAACCATTTCCACTTACTGGGAATACAGGATCGAATCAGAGAATTCAGAAATCTTCTACAGGCTGAGTGAATTCCAGCACGACAGGAAAAACCTGATTCAAAGCTGGTTCTGAAGGCGATCCGTGAGGCGTTCAAATACCGGGGCCGGAAATCCCGGACCATCGGCTTAATTACCGTACACGCCGGTTGTAAAGTTCTTCCCAGCCGGAAGTGCCGTCTGACGCTTCGGGTTGTTTCTTTTCAGAGGGTTTCCTTTCAAGTTTCCTGACGACAACGCTGGCGTCCCGCCGGCCGGCTTTGCCATGATCGACATAATCGACCCAGGCAATGAACCTGTTTATTCTGTTGGGAATTATTTCAGGAGTACGAATAAATCCGATATCCTCTTCCTTGAGAGCATAATTATCATGGTTCTTTTCCCAGACATCGACATAATGTACTTTTTTGCCCAGGCCGGCAAAGATCACCTTCCCGTCGGAATCGGTAATACCTTCTCCTGTCATGTTCCTTTCATTCTCCCAGTCGCCGAGAGTCGGATAAAGGATAACGCTTGCACCTTTGACAGGATACTCCTCGTAATACTCCAGGACCTCGATTTCGAGAAGCGTCGGGATCAGGACATTTATTCCGAGGGAAGCTTCGTCACTTAGGCCCGAGGAGGACCATACCTTCAGTGTCACGGTGAATTTACCCGAAGACATGAATTTGTGCACCGGATTTCTTTCGGTTGAATAAAACCCGTCGCCGAAATCCCACTCATGCTCAACTGCATTGTCAGATCCGCTGGTGAACCACACCTCCTCTCCCACCACCGGATCGCCAGGGTCTGCAGAAAAAAATGCCCTTGGCGAATATTCGCACGAAATAAGGATCAGCGGCAGGATAAATGTTATGTAGAAAACTTTGTTCATGGTGTTTATTGTTGCTTGTACATAATGCTGAATTCAAATTTGGTGCCAACAGTAACGTCAAACCGCAAATTTCGTCCGGATCAATCATGGCTTTCCGGAAATAAGATCGTGATTGGCAAAAGCCTTTGAAAATAATTTTCATTAAATTTGCACCTCAATAAAAATGACACGATTAATGATCAAGATAACTTTTCCTGACGGCTCGGTGAAGGAATTCGAACCGGGCATCAGCAGCCTTGAAATCGCGGAACAGATCAGCCCCAGGCTTGCCGGTGAGGTATATGCCGCAACAGTGAACAATGAGGTACGGGATCTGACCAGGCCGATATATGCCGATGCATCGCTTGTGCTTCATAAATGGGATGACGAACCTGCCAGGCATGCTTTCTGGCATTCATCAGCCCACCTGATGGCGGAAGCCCTTGAATCAATTTATCCCGGGATCAAATTCGGTATCGGGCCCGCCATCGAGAACGGATTTTACTATGATGTTGACCCGGGCGACGGTCGGGTTATCACCGATGCCGATCTGCCGGCCATTGAGAAAAAGATGAAGGAGCTAGCTGCTGAAAACCTTAAGTTTACCCGCAGGGAAGTAAGCAAAAAGGAAGCCATGGATATTTTTACCGCCAAAGGAGATGAATACAAAACAGAGCTGATCGGTGAGCTTGAAGATGGCTCCATAACTTTGTACACTCAGGGCAATTTTACCGATCTGTGCCGCGGGCCGCACCTTCCATCAACCGCACCGATCCGGGCAATAAAGCTCCTCAATGTAGCCGGCGCATACTGGAGAGGGAACGAAAAGAACAAAATGCTCACAAGGATTTACGGCATAACATATCCAAAGCAGAAACTGCTCGATGATTACCTGGTATTCCTTGAAGAAGCCAGGAAAAGGGATCACCGCAGGATTGGCAGGGAACTTGAGCTTTTTACATTTTCCCCGCACGTGGGCATGGGGCTTCCTCTGTGGATGCCCAAAGGAGCCGAGTTGAGGCAGAACCTGATTGATTTCATGACCAGGATCCTGAAGAAAAGAGGCTACCAGATTGTTACCACCCCTCATATCGGGAACGTTAATCTTTATAAGACCTCAGGGCACTACGAAAAATACGGGAAGGATTCATTCCAGCCCATGGCAACACCGCAGGAAGGCGAACAATTCATGCTTAAACCGATGAACTGCCCCCATCACTGCGAGATATACAATGCCAAACCCCACTCATACAAGGATCTTCCATTCCGGATGGCTGAATTCGGGACAGTATACAGGTATGAGCAAAGCGGTGAGTTGCACGGGCTCACAAGGGTCAGAAGCTTCACCCAGGATGATGCCCACCATTTCTGCAGGCACGACCAGCTGAAAGAAGAGTTCAAGAGCATTATCGACCTGGTTCAGTTCATTTTCAAGGCCGTCAATCTTAATGAGTATTCCGCACAAATATCCTTGCGTGATCCTGATAACAGGGAGAAATACATCGGATCGGATGAGAACTGGGAAAAAGCCGAGAACGCAATCATTGAAGCGGCCGGTGAAAAGGAACTTGAAACCACTGTTGTTCCCGGTGAGGCTGCGTTTTACGGCCCCAAACTCGATTTCATGGTCAAAGATGCAATTGGCAGGAAATGGCAGCTCGGAACGATCCAGGTCGATTACAACCTGCCCGAAAGATTCGACCTCACCTACAACGGAAGTGACAATCAGAAACACAGGCCGGTGATGATCCACAGGGCAATATTCGGATCACTTGAAAGATTCATCGCGGTCCTAATCGAAAATACAGCGGGAAAATTCCCGCTCTGGCTTGCACCTGAAAAGGCCGTTGTGCTGCCTATCAGTGAAAAATTCAATGATTATGCAAGAAAAGTTTTTGATTTTCTAAATAATTCCGATATTTGCACACTTATTGACGAAAGGAGTGAAAAGATCGGTAAGAAGATAAGGGATAATGAATTAAAGAGAATTCCCTATCTGCTTATCATAGGAAATAATGAAGCCGTGAACGAAACGGTTTCAGTGCGCAGGCAGGGAGAAGGCGACAGGGGAACCATGAAACCTGAAGAATTTGCTGATCTTGTGCGAAAAGAGATTGCGGGGGAAATCACCTTTTGAATTTGATTTGTAAAATTAGTATTAACAAAAGACAGGAGGAAATAGCCATAGCAGGACCAATCAGGCGAAGCCCCGCGCGGGTTGTACAGCAGGCCCACAGAATTAACAACAGGATCACTTCAAAGGTGGTCAGGGTAGTTGGCGAAGATATCGAAACAGCGGTTATGAGTATTCATGACGCCCTTAAGCTGGCAGATTCACTGGAACTCGATCTTGTTGAAATATCCCCGAATGCCGATCCCCCGGTTTGCAAGGTGGTGGATTATCAGAAATTCCTTTATCAGCAGAAAAAGAAACAGAAGGAAATCAAGGCAAAAACCACCAAGGTTGTTATAAAAGAAATAAGATTCGGTCCGAATACTGACGATCACGATTATAATTTCAAGCTGAAACATGCCATTAAATTCCTTGAAGAAGGTGCAAAAGTAAGGGCATACGTGTTTTTTAAGGGCAGATCAATTCTGTTCAAGGAACAGGGTGAGGTGCTTTTGCTGCGATTCGCAAACGATCTTGAGGAATACGGAAAGGTGGAACAGCTGCCAAAACTTGAGGGAAAAAGGATGACGATATCCCTGTCCCCGAAAAAGAAGAAATGATTTTAATTTATTGTTAGACGAAATGCCAAAGATGAAGACAAACTCCGGTGCAAAAAAGAGATTCACTCTTACCGGAACGGGGAAAATAAAACGCAAACATGCATTTAAAAATCATATACTGACCAAAAAGTCAACCAAGCGGAAAAGAAACCTCAGATATTTCGGGACGGTTGACAAGGCCGACATGAAGAACATAAAGCTTCTTCTCACGAACAAATAGCACGTTTGCATGATTTAACAAAAAGTATTAACGGATTGTACAGCAATCAAGAGTGCGCAGACGGCGCATCGCTGTCATTCAAAAAAAATCAGTTATGCCAAGATCAGTAAATGCAGTAGCATCGAGAGCCAGGCGCAAAAAGGTCCTCAAGCAGACGAAAGGCAACTTCCTGTCAAGGAAGAACGTATTCACGGTTGCCAAGAACACCCTCGAGAAAGGATTAACCTATGCCTATCGTGACAGGAAGAAAAAGAAAGGTGAATTCAGGTCGCTCTGGATACAGAGGATCAATGCGGGGGTAAGACAATATGACATGAGCTATTCAGAGTTCATGGGCAAGCTTGAAAAGAAGGGCATAGCACTCAACAGGAAAACACTTGCCGACCTGGCAATGAACCACCCGGAAGCCTTCAAGGCGGTGGTCGACAAGGTGAAATAGCCTAAGAATTATAATAACTGCCGTTCAGAAGGCAGAATTCGCCCCGTTTATTCACGGATTTACACCGGAATCTAAGATCGGCGTATTAACGGCGATCATCTGAAGATATTCCGCAATGCTACGGCATTTCCGGCCGGGATATGCATAACTGCCCGACAAACTATTGCGCCCGATGTTCCATTGACGGGCCTGACTGACCCTTTTGGAAAAGAATTACCTGATCCGCATAAACATCCGCTTAAGCCTGAACTTTTTCAGGCCGGTGGATTCCTTGTCAATCGACAGCCAGATGAATTTTGGTTTTCCCACGATATGATCCTCGGGAACGAAACCCCAGTAGCGTGAATCAGCAGAATTCGGACGATTATCGCCCATCATGAAATAATAATCCATTTTGAATTTGTAGGAATCGGCCGGTTCACCGTTTATGAAAATACGGTCTCCCTCGACCTTCAGGTCATTGCCTTCATAAACATCGATGATCCTCTCGTACAGGCACAGATTTGATGTGTCGAGGCTGACAACGGCGCCCTTCGACGGCACCCACAGCGGTCCGAAATTATCTTCGTTCCATCCGTAGGTTCTGCTGTACGGGAAAATATGGGGGGCATATTCCCCTTTCCTGGCAAAGACCGGTGTGACATTTGTCACATTGGCAAATTTTGAGATCGCTTCGGCATTCTTCCTTGTAAGCGGCAGCAGGTAAGCCGAACCTGATATCATGTTCTGATCAGACCGGTAAACACCCATTCTTTCAAATGCCTTCGGATTAATTGTAGTGCCGTTGGTGCTTACTATATATACAGCCTGCTGGGTCTCGTTCTCAGGCACCGGCTTATGATCCACAAACACCTTGCCTCCTTCAATCTGGAGAGTGTCGCCCGGGAGGCCAATGCACCTTTTTACATAATTATCCCTCCTGTCGACCGGACGGTAAATTATATGGTTCCTTTCCCTGACTTCCTTCCTTGCCTGCCGCATATAATAATCCTTAGTCTTCGATGCCTGATTTGCATAGGCATCCCTCGCCATCAGTTCACGGGCCGTCCTTCTGACTATTTCATAATAACTGGTTGCCTGTTCTTCGACAACAACAGTGTCGCCTGCAGGAAAATTAAAGACTATTGCATCATTGTGTCCTACCTTGCCAAATCCTGCCAGTCTTTTGTAAGGCCAGTGAACCAGATCGGACCATGATTTTCCCTTAGTCAGGGGCATCGTATGCTGCGTGAAGGGGAATGCAATGGGAGTGTTGGGCATCCTTGGGCCGTATGCCAGCTTGCTTACAAAAAGATGATCCCCGATAAGAAGTGATTTCTCCATCGAACCTGTGGGGATCCTGTAGTTCTGGAACAGAAAAATATTTATGAGCGAAACGGCAATCACCGCAAAGATAAGTGCATCCAGCCATTCAATGAAAGCACTGTTCTTTCCATTTCTCTTTTTCCAGAATGCCCAGTTGACTTTCTTCGAGATATAAACATCATAAACGACCCCTAATCCGATAAGCAGCCAGTAATTACCGATCCATATCACCACCAGCAAATATATCAGGGCTGCTATGCCGAAACGGATGTATTTTTTCTGTTTTTCGCTCATGTCTGTATTCTGATAAGAATCTGCAAATGTAAAAATAATTATCAGAATCCCAGCACATCGGCCATTGTGAAGACTCCTTTCCTGGTATTTATGAATTCCGCTGCAATAATCGCTCCCAATGCAAGTCCCTTCCGGTTCTTTGCCTCATGCCGGATGGTAAGCCTGTCGACGGGTGAATCCCATTCCACAATATGTGTCCCGGGGACCATTCCCTCACGTATCGCATTAATTGGAACATGATGTTCGGTTTGTTCATTTTCAAAGCACCAGCCTTTAAAACCGGAATGTTCATGACATATTCCCTTTGCAAGGGAAATTGCCGTTCCGCTCGGTGAGTCGAGCTTCCGGGTGTGATGAACCTCCTCTATATAGGGCTTGTATTCAGAGTACGCAGATACATAACGGGCAAGCATCGAATTCAGCCTGAACAGAATGTTAACACCCGGACTGAAGTTTGACGAGTGGATAAACGCAACCCCCTTTTCAATGCACATACCGGCGGCTTTTTCATAATCGGCGGACCATCCTGTTGTTCCGCTGACAACCGGCAGACCAAGGCTGAAACATTTAGTGATGTTCCGGAAGGCGGTGTCGGGTGTTGTGAATTCAATTGCCACATCAATGCCTCTGCTGTTCTCATGGTTCAGATCTGACAGGTTATCCTTGTCGATGATGAGTTTAACGGAATGATCACGGGCGGCAGCGGCCGTCTCAATTTCATGCCCCATCCGGCCATAACCGATAATAGCTATATTCATGATTAAAAATTTTTACGAATTTATTTCTTTTTAATATTTGCCGGACATCCGGCGGTATTTAATACAGCACCCCGAGAATAAAAATTTTTCCGGCCGGATGAAACCCTTTAAGAAAACATGAAGATGAACAGATGCCCTGGTAAGGGAACGGTCCCGCCTGACTCAGGGAACCTCATTCTGAATTTAATCCGTAATAGAATATTTTCATATATTTCGGGATTAAAAAAAGTAGATCACTCATGCGAATATCCGGTCTGGCTTTCATTTTCGTTCTGCTCTCATTCATTTCATCATGTTCAGACAGGTCCAGGGCCGATCTGGCGATCATCAATGGCAAGGTCCTCACTGTCGACGATAAAAATCCCATGGCTGAGGCTGTAGCCGTCATCGGCGAAAAAATCATCGCCGTGGGTAGTACGGAAGAGATCAGGTCATTCATCGCCGAAGGCTCCACGAGGGTGATCGATGCCGGCGGAAGGCTCGTTATTCCCGGGTTCAATGACGCCCATCTTCATTTCGGCCCCCTTGATCCCGATTATATTGAGCTGCGTTACATTACCGATCCCGCCTTCATTACGGAGAAGGTTGCCGCCCAGGTTGCGAAAAGCAAACCCGGTCAGCCGGTCAGGGGCGGACACTGGAACCATGAGCTTTTCCCCGGCAGGAAATGGCCCTCAAAAGAGCTCATTGACAAGGTGTCTCCCGATAACCCCGTTATACTGAGCCGTACCGACGGCCACTCGGTTCTCGTCAACAGCTATGTTTTAAAAATGTCGGGCATCACGCGCAGAACCAGGGATCCTTTCGGAGGCGAGATCCAGCGTGACCCTGTAACAGGGGAACCAACCGGCATCCTCAAGGAAGCGGCAATGGGGCTGATAAGGGCAGATAACCGGGAGATAAGCCGGACACCGGAAGAAGAAAGAGAAAGGACATGGCAGGGTTATCTTCTTGCCCTGGAGGAGGCTGCCAGGCTGGGTGTCACCAGCGTCCAGAATGCCGGTGAAGCCGATTTTGAAATGTACAGGAAGCTTCAGCAGGCCGGACATCTTACCCTGCGCATCGATATCGGGGCCGCCCTGACGGGCGATACTGCCGTTCTGAGGAAATACCGGGTCAAGGAGGCCGAATATCCACGGAAAGGTGACTGGATAAGATTCGGCATCCTCAAGGAATTTGCCGATGGTACGATAGGATCACAGACGGCACTGATGTTCGAACCATATGAAGATAATCCCTCAACTTCGGGACTGGCGATGTGGCCGTACGATGAACTTGAGAAAATGATCGTCACCGCCGACAGCATGGGTTTCCAGATCGGTATCCATGCAATTGGCGACAAAGCCAATCACCTTGTACTCAACGCTTATGAAAAAGCCCTCGCAAGGAATGGCCGGCGCGACAGCCGCCACCGCATTGAACACTCGCAGTGCGTCAGACCTGATGATATTCCTCGTTTTGCGGAACTCGGTGTTATCCCTTCCATGCAGCCGACACACTGCATCTCCGACAAGCTGTATTTCGAAAAACGGGTCGGTACCCGCAGATGCCGGGGAGCCTACGCATGGAGAAGCTTCATAAGTTCCGGGTCAGTGCCGGCTTTCGGAACTGATTACGGGGTTGAACCGCTGAACCCGATGGAGGGGTTATATGCTGCCGTAACAAGAAAGGACAGGCTCGGCGAAGAAGGCGACGGCTGGTATCCAGAAGAAAAACTTACGATGGAGGAAGCCATAAAATATTACACCCTTGGCTCTGCCTATGCCCAGTTCATGGACGACAGGAAAGGAATGCTCAGAAAAGGCTACCTCGCCGATATTGTTATTACAGACAGGGATCTGCTTACAATTCCGGAAAACGAGATAATGAAGACCAGGGTCGATTATACCATCACGGGAGGTAAGGTCGTTTTCAGCTCTGCAGAGAATTTTCCTTTACAAACCCGATAAGCCGGCCAGTATTTTCATTGCCTCATCGCGGCTGCTTCCGCAAAACTCGGGATCGGCCCTGAAATCACTGCACACCTGCGGCCGTTCAGGCAAACCGTACAATGCACATTTATTGTCGTCAGTGAGATGTATGCACCTTACCCCGGCCGGTTTGCCACCGGGCATCCCTGGGATCGGCGACGATATCGAGGCTGCAATACAACAGGCGCCACAGTTTTCACGGCATTCCATGGAACAATTAATCCTTCCTTTTCAGATTTTTTATGGTTTTATGGATGACGTATTCTACTAAGTTAATAAAACCCGGAGTATTCACCAAAAGTTGTATCCAGCAACTTGAATGGTTATTTCTGCCGGATATTGATTCAGCATAATAATAACCTGACAGAAAAGCCAGACGGAAAAAACTGCCGGACAGCACTTGCCGGAAGCACTGCCTCCAATCATTATGGGCTGCTTCGTAAAATTCAGGAATAATCATACCGGCCATTCAGATAATAATTATCGGTCCCATAACTGAAAAAGGGTGATTTCCAAAGATCTTTTACTTATTATCCTGTTATGAAAATAACAGATCCTGGTCCTCAATGAGGGAACCAAAAAAGTTTAAGGTCCGGCGCTTTTTGTTTAAATTTGAACAAATAAACGACAATGAGGATTGATATTCTTTCAGTTCTGCCCGAACTGCTCAGCAGCCCCCTGGATTACTCGATTGTAAAGCGGGCCCGCGACAAGGGACTGGTTGAGATCAATATTGTCAACCTCCACGACTATTCAACTGATAAATACAGGAGCGTTGATGATTACGCATTCGGAGGCGGGGCGGGCATGGTGATGATGATCGGACCCGTTTACAGGGCTCTTGAGAAACTGAAGGAAGAAAGGACCTATGATGAAATTATCTACACATCTCCCGATGGTGAACCTTTCACCCAGAAAATGGCCAATGAGCTTTCCCTTAAGAAAAACCTGGTGATCCTTGCGGGCCATTACAAGGGTATCGACCAAAGGATAAGGGACAACCTTGTAACAAGAGAGATCTCGGTGGGCGATTATGTTCTTTCCGGGGGTGAACTTCCCGCAGCTGTCATAACGGACGCAATAGTAAGGCTGCTGCCCGGCGCGATGTCGGATGAACAGTCGGCCCTTACCGACTCCTTCCAGGATGATCTCCTGGCTCCGCCGGTATATACCCGTCCCGCAGATTTCATGGGATGGAAAGTACCGGATATCCTGCTGTCGGGTCACGCAGCGGAAATCGATAAATGGAGGCATGAACAGTCGCTGGAAAGAACCCGCAGACTAAGGCCCGATCTGCTGAATGAAAGATGATCTGGAAACAGGAATATATTAAAACCCTGCAGCATGCCGGTTCCGCCTTGCCGGAACAGCGGATCCCGTGGCCGGGAACGGGAGTCTCTCCCGCCCGTGCAGCATTATGCTGGACAGCCGGTAACACACGCGGACGGCGGACGTGAACTAACATAGGCGCGATGTCCTGCGATGAAACTTATTATTTTGGAAAAAACCAAAAGCTTTTGTAAAATTGTAACTTATTTTTAATTATTTTCATAACTATTTAATTCTCAATGAAATGAATACACAGGATTATATTGATCGGGAAGACCGGTATGGTGCACATAACTATCATCCTCTTCCGGTGGTTCTTGAAAGAGGTGAGGGTCCGTTTGTATGGGATGTTGAGGGTAAAAGGTATTTCGACTTTCTGTCGGCCTATTCCGCAGTCAATCAGGGACATTGTCATCCCAGGATTGTAAAGGCGCTGACTGACCAGGCTCAGAAGCTGACTCTTACTTCAAGGGCTTTTTATAATTCTGTGCTGGGGGAATATGAAGAATATGTAACCCGTTATTTTGGTTACGATAAGGTTCTTCCGATGAATTCCGGGGCCGAGGCAGATGAAACGGCCCTCAAGCTTTGCCGCAAATGGGCATACAAGAAAAAAGGCATTAAGGATAACAATGCCAGAATAATTTGCTGCGAGGGTAATTTCCATGGCAGGACAATCACCATTGTGTCAATGTCAACCGATCCTGATGCACGAAACGATTACGGTCCTTTCACTCCCGGATTTATTGTTGTTCCTTATAATGACATTCCCGCACTGGAAAAGGCCCTTCAGGACCCTGATGTTGCAGGATTCCTGGTTGAGCCCATTCAGGGAGAAGCCGGGGTTTTTGTTCCTGATGACGGGTACCTGAAAAAGGCATCTGACCTATGCAAAAAGCATAATGTGCTTTTCATTGCCGATGAGATCCAGACGGGAATTGCACGAACGGGAAAAATTCTTGCCTGCGATCATGAAGGAGTGCGTCCGGATATTCTTATCCTGGGCAAGGCGCTTTCGGGCGGAATCCTTCCGGTATCAGCAGTTCTGGCCGACGATGACATCATGCTCACCATAAAACCCGGGGAACATGGTTCCACTTTTGGAGGGAACCCGCTTGCCTGCAAGGTTGCAATTGAAGCTCTCAAAGTGGTGAAGGATGAAAAACTGGCCGAAAATGCAGCATATCTCGGTAAAATCTTCAGGGATGAGATAAAGAGCATCAAATCGGATATGATAGAGCTCGTCAGGGGTAAGGGGCTGCTCAACGCCGTTGTTGTCCGGCCAAAGGATGGCAAGACTGCGTGGGATGTCTGCATTGCCATGAAGGACCTGGGATTGATTGCAAAGCCAACACATGAGCATATAATACGTTTTGCACCTCCGCTGGTCATTACCGAACCGCAGCTGAGGGAGGCTGTCGGACTAATCAGGCAGGCATTTAAACTTTTTGAATAGAAGATTGTTAACATATTAACAATCACCCCCCGGGGGAATAACACAGTTCCCATGTCACCATGGATTAAATCATACCGACTTGTACTGCCGCTCATTCTGACAGCAGTACTCACTTTCCTTTCATGCACGGGTCAGGTTACAAGGGATATCACTACAGGTGAGCTGCAGGGGCATGTGCAGTACCTTTCATCCGACATGCTGAAAGGCCGTCAGACAGGAAGCGAAGGAGACAGCCTTGCAGCGGTTTACATCAGGAAGCAGTTCGAAATGGCGGGCCTGGTGCCGCTGGAGGGCAACGGATTCCAGGAATTCTCCGTTACCGACAGGGTTGTTGCGGGAAAATCTAACTTTTTCATACTCGACGGACAGGAATTCAACACCTCTGAAGATATTACACCCTTCTCATTCAGCGGAAATTCATCGCATGAAGCTCCTGTGGTTTTTACCGGCTACGGACTCGTTATTTCCAACGACTCAATAAAATGGAACGACTACGGGAACCATGATGTTAAAGGCAAGTGGGTGCTTGTATTGAGGGGCGATCCCGAGCCGGAGAAATCAGTAAGCGGATTCATCCCGTTCAACAGCGACAGGGATAAGGCAATGACTGCCAAAGATATGGGGGCAGCCGGCGTACTTTTTGTATCGGGTCCGGCAAACGATAATGAAGATTCTTTCGAAAGCCTGTCAGCTGAAGGCTTCAGCGTTGGCATACCCGTGCTCAGGATCAAGCGCAATGTTGCCGATCTTATCCTGAAAAGAACCAATAACACCGTCGCCGCCCTTGAAAAACAGATCAACGCCACAAAAAAAACTGCAGCTTTTGATACCGGGGCCAGAGTCAGGGCCGGTTCAGATGTGCAGAAAACTGCATCGTCTACCAGGAACGTGATCATGTATCTCAGGGGAGAAGATGAATCATTAAGGAATGAATATGTGATCATAGGTGCCCACTTTGATCACCTTGGCATGGGTGGACCGGCCAGCAGGGCCCGGGATACGGTCGCGGTGCATCACGGGGCCGATGACAATGCCTCAGGGATCAGTGCAATGATCGAACTGGCAGAACGATTTGCACTAACACCGGGAAGCCACAGGCGAAGCCTGGTTTTTACCGCATTCTCAGGTGAGGAATCAGGGCTCCTGGGTTCAAGATATTTTACCGATAACCCCCTTGTTGACCTGTCCAGGGTCAACGCCATGATCAATCTCGACATGGTGGGAAGGCTGCAGGATTCAAGCCTGCAGATAGGAGGAATTGGTACGGCTGAAAAATTCAGGGATATCATCACCAGCCTTACCGACACAAGTCGTTTCAGGTTGTCTTTGTCTGAAGAAGGATACGGGCCTTCGGACCATTCGTCATTTTACGGAAAAGATATTCCTGTCCTGTTTTTCTCGACCGGCGCCCATCTCGACTACCATACCCCTTCCGACACATGGGACAAGCTCAATTATCCGGGAATGAAAGATATATCGGATCTTGTTTTCAGTATTGCCGGAAACATTGCAAACACACCCGAAAGGCTGGAATTCAGGGAAGCGGGCCCAAAAACAGGGATCAGCACCGTTATGAGAAGAAAAGGAGTCACCCTTGGTATAATGCCCGATTATTCGGGAAACATAAAAAACGGACTCAGGGCCGATCTTGTCACTCCGGGAAAACCTGCCGCCCTTGGAGGAATGAAGAAAGGAGACATTATTACCTCTATCAACGGAATGACCGTCAGCAATATACAGGACTACATGTACCGCATGAGCCGCCTGAAGCATGGCGAAACCATCAGTGTGGAAGTGTTGCGCAATGGTAATACCGTTGTACTTATTATTCAGTTATAAAGACACAAACAGAAATACCTGCACGATGAAAAGGTTCATCCTATGGCTCCTGGCATTCATAATTACAATTGCGGCAGCTTATTACCAGAGAAAAAGCGGGCCAACATATCCAACAAGTTGTAGCGTCGAACTGAATGACACTGTTTACAACCTGAAACTGGTAAGAAGCCTGGGGCTGGATGAACGGCCGGAAGTTAAATTACATATATATGATCCGGACATCAGGGCAAGGCTGTTTTACAGGAGGTACAGGAGTGAAGAACCATACATGACGGCAGATTTTGTGTACAAAGCATACCCGGTCAATTCATTTCTTATGAACAGGGTCTTCGGGATCACTGAGGAAAAAGGACTCTTTGCAGAAATTCCCTCCCAGCCTCCCGCCGGGAAAATTGAGTATTACATAGAAATAACCGACTCAAAGGGTACAACAGCACTTTTCAGGGAAAATCCGGTGGTTATCAGATTCAAGGGAGCCGTACCCGGATCCATTCTTGTACCCCACATCCTTTTCATGTTCCTGGCCATGTTCTTTTCAACCCTCACCGGGCTGATGGCTGCGGTAAACCATCCTAAGTTCAGGAAATACGGTGTAATAACCCTCGTAATACTTGGTATTGGAGGAATGATCTTCGGTCCGCTGGTTCAGAAATTCGCTTTTGGCGACCTTTGGACAGGTATCCCCTTCGGCTGGGACCTGACCGATAACAAGACACTGATTGCCTTCATTTTCTGGATAGCAGCAGTGTGGCTCAATCGGAGAAAAGAACGCCCGGTATACAGCATCATTGCCTCAGTTGTCCTGATCCTGATATTTTCCATACCCCACAGCATGTTCGGTTCCGAACTGGACTACGAGAGCGGCAAAGTCATTCAGGGATCAATTCTTGCTTTTTTCCTTTCCCTTCGGAAAAAAAATTAAAATCAAGTGCAGCATTCATCGTTTACCTGCGTCTTTTAGATGAAAATCTGAAATATGTTAAACGTGAGTGCGGCATCTCAGTTAAAAACAAGTCCTTACATAAAGATGGCTAATGCAGAAGCAGCATTCAGGAACATTCACCAGGATCTGGTGGACGGATGCAAGACAGGCGATCAGAAGGCACAGTTTCAGATTTACAAATTGTACTACAAGGCAATGTACAATACGAGTCTGAGGATCATTAACGACACAATGGAAGCCGAAGACATAATGCAGGAATCGTTCCTGTCGGCCTTTGAAAAAATTGATACCTACTCCGGCACCGTGAGTTTCGGAGCATGGCTTAAAAAAATAGTCATCAACCGTTCCCTCGATGCCCTGAGCAGAAGAAAAGCGATCTTTGAAGATATTGAGGCCCACACAGGTATCAGGGATGAAGGATCTGACGATGTATCGAGGCAGGAAGAAATCGATATAAAGGTGGATGAGATAAAAGAGGCAATAAACAATCTGCCCGACGGGTACAGGATAATTCTCTCGCTTTACCTTCTGGAAGGCTATGATCACGATGAAATTGCAGAGATACTCGGAATTTCCAGCAGTACGTCCAGATCACAGCTTTCAAGGGCCAAACAGAAATTGATTTCGGAACTTAAGAATTATTGAAAATCAGCGGCAATGAAAAATATAGAAGACATAATAAGAAACAACAGGGATCTTTTCGACACTGCGGAACCACAGGATGGTCACTTTGAAAGATTCTGCTCCAGGCTGGAGGAAAGATTTCCTGCGCACACCATGGTCAGGCGAAGCATTGTACCTTATCTGCTGAAGGCAGCAGTGGTCACATTGCTGGTAACCCTTTCATCATTGTGGACATGGGAACATTTCCTGAAGCCCGGCAGGGACAGGATGACCCTGGGCGATGTATCACCACAGTACCGGGAAGTTGAAAACTATTATATGTACCAGGTGAACCTGATGAGCAATGAAATTGCAAGTCTCGATGAAAATGATGAGGGACAGAAGCAAATGCTGCTGGCTGAAATGAAAAGCATGGACTCAGTTTACATCCAGCTTCAGAAAGACCTCAGGGCAAATCCCAATGATGAAAGAATAATCAATGCAATGATAGAACACTATCAGACGAAACTGGAAGTAATGAACTATATAGTCAACCAGCTCAAGATAATCAGAAATGATAACCAAACAAGGAAGGCTCATGAAAACTCAGGCTTATAAATCAGGAATTATCCTTGTATTATTTATCCTGCTCACTTCGGGAGCAATCCGGGGCCAGCAGGCGGTAAAGGATTTTCACAAGGAATATACGGCAGGACCCGGTACCACCCTTGACGTCAGCAACAGGTATGGCAATGTGACTGTCGAAACAACTGACGGCAACATGGTAATCATTGATGTAAGGGTTACTGTTGATCTTCCCAGCAGGGAACGGGCTGAAAAGCTCCTGTCGTACATTGATGTCAACTTTGCCGAAAGCGATAATGTGATTACTGCAAAAACCGTTATCGACGATAAATTCAGCTTCTCGGGATGGGGAGGGAGTAACAGGAAATTCAGCATAAACTATAAGATAAAAATGCCTGCCCGGATAAACTTCACCCTGGCAAACAAATACGGCAACACAGACCTTGATGAAATTCACGGTCTTGTGAACCTGGATATCAAATACGGCAACCTCACTGCCGAAAATCTTTCCAGGGGAAATGAAAAACCACTGAATGCACTTACCATTGCCTATGGCAATGCTTCAATATCATCGGCCAGCTGGCTCGACATTAACTCAAGATACGTGGGTAACCTCAGGATCGACAGGATCCAGGCTCTTCTTATCAGCAGCAAGTATTCAAAAATCAGGCTCGGAGAAACAAGCTCCGTTGTGGGAGATTCAAAATACGACAACTTCCGGATAAGTAAAATCAATAACCTCGTTCTCGATGCCGGCTATTCGGATATAGTTGTGGAAACATTGCTGAAGAAACTGAAATTTGAAGGAGGCTACGGAGCCCTGACCGTCGGAGAAATACCTGCGGGGTTCGAATTAATCGATACCGATACAAGATACATAGGGGTCAAGCTCGGGATCGATGATAATGCAAGCTACAAGCTCGATGCCAGGCTTTCGTACGGGAATCTCAAATTCAATGAAGAAAATTACCGCAACCAGAAGAGGATAGCTCAGAGCACTTCAAATGAAATACAGGGAATTGTGGGAAATGAAACTGATCCCACATCAGTTGTAAAAGTTCATGCATCCTACGGGTCGGTAAGGTTGACCCGGTAATGACTTCACGGTAATAACCGGATCATGCCCGACATAATATAATTGGTGCACAGTTACACGACTGTGCATTCATATTGTGCTGTAAAGGCAAAATAACGGAAGCTAAAAATCCATCTCGACAACAGTAATACCCGAACCTCCCATTTCCACATGTTCATCCCTGAAGGATCTTACAACATTCACTGTTGCCAGGTAATCCCTTACAAGCTGCCTCAGAATGCCGTTACCCTTGCCATGAAGTATCCTCAGGTTCCTGTGCTGGACCAGAAGGGCATCATCAATAAAATCGCGTACAATATTCAATGCTTCCTCTCCCCTTACCCCGCGAATGTCTATCTCGGGCCTGAAACTGCTTCTGCGCTGTTCGATGACGGGATCTGACCTGTGCACAGCCTGGCGCGACCTTTCGCTTTTTTTAAGCTCCGATCTGCTGATCCTTTCAATCTTTTCGAGCGGAACAAGGAACCTGATACTGCCTGCCTCAACTGTTGCCATTCCTGATTCAATCTTCACAATTTCCCCCGCCGCCTGTGTTTCAACCATTCTGACAGCATCACCGGCCGACAGGGGTTTTACCTTTTCAGCCATTGGCTCTGCCTTCTTCCTGACAGCTTCCGGCTTTATCTTTTTTGCCTTCTGTGCCAGACGTGTTGCTTTCTCTTCTGCGTCGGTAATCACCAGTTTTGGCTCTTCCTCTATATTCTCCCTGAATTCATCGAGCTTCTGCCTCAGATCTCTGGTCTTTTCCCTTTCTGCCTGTGCTTCCTTAATCTGACGTATGGTATTCTCAATGATACGGTTTGAGCCGTCAAGCAAGGCCCGGGCATCGTCCCTTGCCCTGGATATTATCTCCTTCCGGAGATTTTTTGCACCGGCCAGTTCCTTTTCATATTCGGCAATCAGTTCTTCAAGTCGCTTTTCCTGATGCCTGATATTCTGCCTTTTGGCTTCCCAGTATCTTTTATCCCTTGCAATATCCTTCAGGTGCCTGTCGTAATTTATGTTCTTCACCCCCGCTTTCTCCGAAGCAATTGCGAGAACATGCTCAGGAAGTCCAATTTTCTTTGCGATCTCAAAGGCAAATGAACTTCCGGGCCTGCCGATGCTGAGCTGAAACAGCGGTTGCATCAGGTGATTGTCGAAAAGCATTGCGCCGTTGACAATGCCTTCGGTCAGGGATGCAAAATGCTTGAGATTTGTGTAATGCGTTGTCAGCACTCCATATACTCCGGCCCTGTTCAATTCGCCGAGTACAGCCTCGGCAATCGATCCGCCAAGCATCGGCTCGGTACCCGTTCCGAACTCGTCAATCAGGATCAGGGTTTCAGAAGAAGCGTTCCTGACGAAAAACTTCATGTTAAGAAGATGTGAACTGTAGGTACTCAGGTCATTGTCAATACTCTGTTCATCACCAATATCAATGAAGATGTTTTTGAAGATGCCCGATTCCGAACCTTCCCCGACGGGTATGGTGAGCCCGCACTGCAGCATGTATTGCAACAAACCCACAGTCTTGAGACAAACCGATTTTCCGCCGGCATTGGGCCCCGAAATAAGCAGGATCCTGTCGTTCCGGTCTAGCCTTATATCAAGTGGAACCACCTTTCTGCCCGGGGTTTTCCGGAATGCCAGTTCAAGCAGCGGATGGACCGCCCTTTTCCAGCTGATACCCGGAACGTCCGCAAGAGCAGGCTTGATGGAACCAAGTTGATTGCCAAACAATGCTTTGGCCCTTATGAAATCCATCTGCCCCAGAAAATCGTTGGAAAGCAGGAGATCATCAATGTACGGGCGTATATCATCGGCAAAAGATGTTAGAATTCTCACTATCTCACGCAGCTCTTCGTACTCCAGTTCCACGATCTCATTATTTATCTCCACAACCTCCACGGGTTCAACATAAACGGTCTTTCCTGATGCCGACTGATCCAATATCAGGCCCCTGATTTTCCGCTTCTCGGAAGCATTAACCGGGATCACTCCCCTTCCGTCGCGAACCGTGGCCACCGTGTCTGCCTCGACGATTCCTTCAGCCTTTGCCTGCCTTAAAATTGCATTCAGGCGCTTTGAAGCCTGCGCGGTGAGCGAAGAAATACTGCCGCGTATCTCCTTCAGCCGGGGCGAAGCACTGTCTTTTATTTCTCCCTTCCTGTCAATGATCCGGTCAGCTGCATCAATCACATAGGGAAAAACCTTCACATTGCCGCATAGCGATCTGAGAACAGGGTATTTATCACTTTCCTTCCTCCTGAAAAATGCCAGGATTGACCTGACTGTCTCCAGGGAGCGCCTGAGTTCAAACACTTCCCTTGTCTCAGGAAATGTACCTTCTATCCTTATCTTGTTCAGACAGCCGGAAATTTCAAAATAATCTTCCGAGGGAAAAGAGTCCTCAAGCAGGAGCAGCTGCTGAAATTCAAAGGTTTCTGACAACCGTGCATCAACCGGCTGCAGGTCAGTCATGAATTTCATCTCCTCAATCAATTCCGAACCCATTGTACTGAGGCAGTTATCCTTCAGAAGGGCGCGGATCCTGTCAAAACCTGTCTTAGCTTCAAAATTGCCGGGATAGATCATGGTCTTTTTGCTTCAGGTTTGATGAAACCGGATTCCGGGTTTTCTTTTCCTGCAAATTTACCTTATTAAATCATAACATCTGAGCTGCTAAATCTCCATAATATGCAGAATATTCTGAGCGACGGCCTCCGATAATTTAATATCTTTAACATTTGAGAGGCATCAAATTAATATATTTTCCTACTTTTGAAGTTTGACTTTAAAATAATTACTCCTATGAAATCATTGAATTACCTGGCAACACTGATCGTCCTGATATTTTTCCCGGTTCTGGTCAATGCCCAGACTGAAACCGTTGACCTGAACATGATCTACAGGATAAAACAGGAAGGGATGAAGAACTCGGCAATTGAGGAACTGGCTTTCGGATTGACAGATCTGTCGGGGTCAAGGCTGACGGGGTCGCCTGGCCTTGCACGGGGGAACGAATGGGCTATGAAAAAAATGTTGGAGCTCGGTTTCCAGAATGTAAGGATTGAGGAAGCTGCTGATTTTTCCCAGGGAGGATGGGACAATCTGAAAACCTATGCAGCCATGATCTCACCCTATTATATAAATTTTGCCTGCAACCCGGTTGCATGGACAGGAAGCACGAACGGGCCCGTAAAGGCAGAGGTTATTCTCCTCGACGTCAAAACGGAGGAAGATCTTGATAAATACAAGGGGAAATTATCAGGAAAGATAGTAATGATGCCATCGACGGCTTCCTATGAAGTGAGTTTTGAGCCTCTTGCAACCAGGTACACTGACGATGAGCTGAAAGAACTCTCAATGGCTGCAGTCAGGCCTCAGGGAGGAAGAGTGCCCGCCGACTGGGCCAACTATATGGCTCAGAGGGCGCTGCAGATGAAAATTACCGGGTTCCTGAAATCCGAGGGAGTAGCAGTTATTCTTAACAATTCCGGATTTTTCAATGTTCCCAGGTCAGCTTCTGCCAGTTATAAGGCCGGAGATCCGGAACCGGTTCCGCAACTTAGTATCCCGGTGGAAGCATACGGACGGATGGAAAGGCTGATTGCTCATTCCGTCAGGGTTGAAATGGAAATAGAGATCATAAATAAGTTCCTCGGACCACAGAAAGTCTACAACGTGATCGGTGAAATTCCCGGAACCGACAAGCTTTTAAAGAATGAGGTGGTTCTTCTGGGAGCCCATATCGATTCATGGCACGGAGGAACCGGAGCTGCCGACAATGCATCGGGTTGCGTGGTAATGATGGAAGCCCTGCGCATACTTAAAAATCTCGACGTTGCACCCCGGAGGACAATCAGGGTTGCCCTGTGGGGAGGCGAAGAGCAGGGCCTGATTGGTTCAAGGGCCTATGCGGACAAATATCTTGCCGACCGTGAAACAAAAGCACATAAGCCTGATTTTGACAGGTTTGCAGCATACTTCAACATGGATAACGGCACAGGGAAATACAGGGGGATATACACCCAGGAAAATGATATGGTGCGGCCGATATTCGAGGAATGGCTTAAGCCGTTCGCCGACATGGGAGCCGCAACAGTTTCCGGAAGGAATACCGGCGGCACCGATCACCTGTCATTCGATGCTTACGGACTCCCCGCCTTCCAGTTTATCCAGGACAAAATTGAGTACGGCAGGGGTTATCACTCTGTTATGGACACCTATGAAAGACTCCTCATGAACGATCTCAGGCACAATGCCATAATAACCGCAGCGTTTGCCTACAATGCCGCCATGAGAAACTCAAAACTTCCGTCAAAGCCTGCCATGAAGCCTGCCACGAATGTAAAACAGCCACAAATGGCACCGTGGATGAATTAGACTGTATCCGGCAACATTGATTATCACAGGTCAGGCATATTCATAAGGGAAGCGAAGGAGCCCATTGCACCTATGCAAAAACGGGTATGGCGGAAAACCATAAAATCCGGGGTTCACGCATGCATCCTGTCAGGCCGCGACCCAGCGACCGGACGGTTCCGGTATGGTCTGCCGGTGTCGAAAGGGCATATCCTGAATTTAAATGCAGTTTAAAAAGATGAAGGCTCCTGTCCCTTGTTTCCCTTATCCAGTCCTTTCATGGACAGCTGTATGCGTTTACGCTCAGGGTCAATATCAAGAACCTTCACCATAACATGCTGATGCAGCTTCACTACATCTGCAGGGTCCCTGACGTAGGTGCTGCTCAGATTTGATATATGCACCAGTCCGTCCTGCTTGATGCCGATGTCCACGAAGGCCCCGAATTTTGTTATGTTGGTCACAATTCCCGGAACAATCATTCCGGGGGTGAGATCCTCCATCGTATGGATATCGGCAAAACTGAATTCCTTTATTTTTGAACGAGGGTCCCTTCCGGGCTTTGCAAGCTCTTCCGTGATATCCCTGAGCGTGGGCAGGCCCGTTGTTTCCGTTACATAGTTCTCGAGCCTGATTTGTTTCCTTTTTTCCTGATCGGCCATAAGTTCCCTGACGTCGCATCCAAGGTCAGCCGACATTTTCTCAACAACATGATAACTTTCAGGATGTACGGCACTTGAATCGAGGGGGTTCCCGGCGTTCCTTATACGAAGGAATCCGGCACATTGTTCAAAAGCCTTGGCACCCATCCTCCTGACATTCAGGAATTCATTTCTCGATCGGAAGGGTCCGTTCTCGGTACGGTAATCCACTATGTTGCGGGCAAGCTGGGGGCCCAGCCCGGAGACGTAGGTAAGCAAATGACTGCTTGCCGTGTTCACTTCCACACCGACGGCGTTGACACAGCTGACCACCACCTCATCGAGACTTTGCTGCAATTTCTGCTGATCCACGTCATGCTGATATTGCCCCACTCCTATCGATTTCGGATCGATCTTAACAAGCTCCGCAAGCGGATCCATCAGCCTTCTTCCGATGGAAACGGCGCCCCTGACCGTTACATCATAGTCGGGGAACTCCTCCCTTGCAACCTTCGATGCCGAATAAACTGAGGCACCGGCCTCATTGACAACAAAGACCTGGATATCTTTTTCAAATTTTATCCATTTGATGAACTGTTCGGTCTCCCGGCTTGCAGTACCGTTACCTATGGCTATCGCTTCGGTTTTGTAGGCGTTCACCAGCGTTAAAAGTTTCCTGACCGACAGCGCCGTCTGATTCTGCGGTGGATGAGGAAATATTGTCTCATTATGGACAAGGTTTCCCTGGCGGTCGAGGCAGACAATCTTGCAGCCTGTCCGGAAGCCCGGATCAATGGCAAGTACGTTTTTTTCACCCAGGGGTGAAGCCAACAGAAGCTGACGCAGGTTCTCTGCAAACACGGCAATGGCTTCACCATCCGCCTTCTCCTTCGACACATTCCTGAATTCGGTCTCAAGCGAACCTGAAAGCAGCCTTTTCCAGCTGTCGGCCAAAGCTTCCCCGACAAGTCTCGATGACTCGTTCCGGCCCTTTATGAATAAAGACTTTAATATGTCAATCGCCTTTTCATCCTCAGGCAATACCGAAAGGCGAAGAAACCCTTCCTCTTCACCCCTTCTCATGGCAAGAAGCCTGTGTGACGGGCATTTCCTCAGCGGTTCCGACCAATCGAAATAATCACTGTATTTAATACCCTCCTGTTCCTTTCCCCTTACAACTTTTGAACTGATGACAGCTTCCCGTTCAAAAAGAATCCTCAGCCGGGCCCGGGCTTTCTGGTCTTCACTGATCCATTCCGCTATAATATCACATGCACCGGCCAGAGCCTCCCCTTTGTCCGCCACAGAATCGCCCAGGAACTCCTCTGCCTTTTTTCCCGGGTCAGTCTCACCCTGTTCCATTATCAGTGAAGCAAGGGGCTCAAGGCCCTTCTCCTTTGCAATTGTCGCCCGTGTTCTGCGTTTTGGCCTGAAGGGCAGGTATAAATCCTCTATCTCCGACATTCTGGTGGCAGCCTCCAGCTTCTGCCTGAGTTCAGGCGTCATTTTATCCTGCTCCTCTATCGACCTGATTATGCTCTCGCGGCGGATGTCAAGTTCCTTCAGCCTGTTGTATTCATCCCTGATTTGAAGAAGCTTAACCTCATCGAGGCTTCCTGTCATTTCCTTCCTGTACCTGCTGATGAAAGGAATGGTCGAACCGTCTTCCAGCAGTCTTATTGTATTCTCAACCTGCCATAAATGCAATCCAAGCTTTTCCGCAACCAGTGAAATGTTCTTTTGAGTACCCATATTAAAATAATTCCAGGTGTTAACCATAATTTCCGGAAATCGTATTATCCGGCAATCGCTGCAAAAGGCCGGGCTGGATTTTCATACTTTCCGCCTGAAGCACCTGCGCGCAACCCACGGGAGATCCTGAAGAAAACGATCCTCAACCCTTTTTCGTAAGTCTGTCATATATCTGGTGACAGATCCATGCATCGGTTGCAGCATAAATTATCTGTGCTTCGGTTAGTTCGTCAGCCTCCCAGTCGGATACCTGCTGCCGTTTGGATATCCTGATCCCAAGTACAATCGCTGCCAGCTTCTTCAGCCCCGAATTCTGTATCCCGTATTCCTTCACGAATTTCTGAAGGTCAATAAACCCCGAAGGTACGAAGCCGTTGATACGTTTCAGGAAGCTGATATCGTCATGAACTGCCACCCCGGCCTTGATGACGTCGGGACTGGCCAGAAGTTCAGTCAATGGATCGGGAATACCGATCCTGTTGATCCTGAACAGACAGGCAAGCTCGCTGTTTGCCAGCTGAAGCAGCGAAACCCTGTTTTTCCTGCCTTTCCTGAAAGAGGGTTTGGTCTCGGTGTCAAATCCCAGAAAGGGAGAACCAATCAGCCTGGGAAAAGTTTTCCTGAAAGCCGCCATATTATCAATCAGCACAATCTCACCTCTGAACCAGGACAATTCCTTCAATGCTATTTCTTCTGCCGAAATAGTGGCAGGATAATTATTCCTCAGCATCTTCCCTGAATTCCTTTTGACGGCGGGAAATAAACCATTCGGATTTATCCCTTTCATAGGAATCACTCCCGCCATTTTCTGCAATATCTGTCGATTCACCCGAATAGATGAACCTGTGGATAGCCCTAAGTGAATTTACCAGTTTTTGACCCCAGATATTCTCAAAATTCATCCGGCATTCCCAGACAGCGTCATTCATGACCTCCTTTGAGCCGGTCTGGTACAATAACAGGAAGTCCTTGAGATCCTGGTAAATATCAGCAAAATTCTCAGACAGGGAGGCAATAACCGGCTCCCCTCCGTCCGCAATCCTCTCGTCAAACACCTCGTAATAGTCATCAGCAGCGCCAAACCGGTCCTTCAATGTATCATGAACCCTGTTCCAGTCAGCCTCGGTAACGAACTTTTCATTGCCATCCTCAAAAACCGGTTCCGGGGCCGGAAGAAGGGAAGCCTTGATGTACAGGTATGGCAGAAGACGTTGAAATATTCTCAGCAGTTCATCACCAGGAACTTCAGAACCATGCTCGGCGTATTTGCAAAACTCATTGGCTGCAGCAACAAATTCCACAACGCTTCGCGAATAGACCGGATCTGATTTCTTATTCATTTCATTAATATACCTCCCGGCAAAATAAGTCATAAATTCAATGCGATGTTTCGCATCAACCGAACAAAGTGCAGAATTTGCTTGCCGTTGAGAAATAAATTGAATAAATTCCCTAATTGATAAAAACCTGGCTCCGCCATATTGTTAAGCATAAATAAGCCGGTTGATATCAGTAATTTAATTGGACCAGACCTGTTTTGTCATGAAAAAGTTCCTGATCGTATTTACTGCTTTGCTTCTTATACATTTAACCAGCAGTCATTTCCTGAACGGACAGCCGGCAGGATTAACCCGCGGATGGAGGGCCGGAGTTGCAAAAGTCAATATTACACCGGAGGGATCCATTTGGTTGGCAGGTTATGCTTCACGCGATCATCCGTCGGAAGGAGTGTTGCACGATATCTGGTCCAAAGTCCTGGTTATAGAAGATTCCCTGGGAAACAGGGCTGCATTGATAACCAACGATCTCCTTGAGATCCCGATTCATTACTCAACACAGATCAGGGACAGGCTTGAAAAAGAATATGGCCTGCACCGGTCTCAGGTAATACTCAATTGCTCACACACGCATTCGGGGCCGGTTATGAGGGACACCCTGGCCAACTGGTATCCACTCGACGATGCAATGGAAAAAAAGGTAAAGAAATACTCTGAAGATTTTGTCGAAAAAATAGTGGAAATGGTCGGCAGGGCCATCTACAGGATGATTCCTGTTGAAATCAGTGCCGGGAACGGAACAGCAAGGTTCCAGGTAAACCGGCGGAATAATTCCGAGGCAATGAGTGAATATTACACCGATCTGAAGGGGCCCAATGATTACGCTGTGCCCGTGCTCAGGATCGACAGGAAACAGGGAGGGATCATGGCAATTGTTTTCGGCTATGCCTGCCATTCAACCGTTCTGAATTTTTATCAGATAAGCGGTGATTATCCCGGTTTTGCCCAGATTGAACTGGAAAACCTTTATCCCGGTACAACGGCACTCTTTTTCCAGGGTGCCGGAGCCGACCAGAATCCCCTTCCCCGCAGAAGTGTCCCGCTTGCCCGCCAGTACGGGCAAACCCTTTCGGCAGCAGTCGACAGGGTCCTCAATGAAAAAATGAAAAGACTTGTCCCGCTGCTGAAAACCGCCTATTCTGAGATTCCGCTTCAGTTTGACGGTTCCCCTCCCGACAGGCAGGAATTGCTTGGTCATATCCACGACACTTCATCAACTGCGCCATATCTGAAACTGATGGCACAAACCCTTATCCGCAGGCTCGACAACGGAGAGGTATTCAGGAACGGGTATCCTTATCCGTGCCAGGTCTGGAAGCTTGGAGACCAGATCATCATGGCCCTTGGAGGAGAGCTTGTGGTTGAATATGCCCTGGAGCTGAAAAAAAGGTTCGGCCAGGATGTCTTTGTAATGGGATATACCAATGATGTTATGGCCTACATACCTTCCGACACCATCCTCAGCGAAGGGGGATATGAGGGTACACGCTCGGTTTTTTTTACCAGGGCATGGAGCCGTAACACCCAAACAGCTATTATAAATGAAATGTCGAGCCTAGCCGGGAAACTGGGAATCACACCTATTGAGGCACCTGACCACAATGAAACGGCAGGAAGATAATCCTGCCCTGCATCCTGAATACCTGAATTAAAACAAATCAACCCTTAATCTGAAAAAGAAATGACGAAACGCATTTTAACAAGAAGACGTTTTATTGCCTCGGTGTCAGCAGGTTCTGTTGCTGCCATTGCCGGCTCCGTACCGGTGCTTGGAAAGACTGGCAATGACGCCGGCAGGCTGGCCATTCTTGGAGGCATCCCTGCAATACCTCCCAAAAAATGGCCCGACTGGCCGTACGTCGATCAGAAGATGATCGACGCCATGATCAGAACCACGAAAAGCGGAATATGGTCAAGAATACAGTCAGAAACCGGATCCGTTCCGACCTTTGAAAAGGAATTTGCTGCTCTTATGGGCGCAAAAAGATGCGTAACAACCGGATCGGGTACACAGGCTCTGAGCTGCTGTGTAGAGGCAATGGGAATAGGTGCCGGCGACGAGGTGATCACATCGCCATATACCGACATGGGGACTATTTCCTCCATTCTTACATCGCGTGCCCTGCCGGTTATGGCAGATCTTGATCCGGCATCATTCCAGATTGATCCGGCTGATGTTGAAAGGAAGATCACACCTGCAACAAAAGCCATCATGCCTGTTGACATGGGAGGACAGCCCTGCAACATGGCCCGGATAAATGCCATTGCAAAAAAGCATAAACTCAGGGTGATCGAGGATTCGTGCCAGGGACACCTCGGTGAATACCAGGGAAAAAAATTAGGAACCGTGGGTGAGCTGGGATGTTTCAGTTTTCAGACATCCAAGACCATCGCCTGCGGCGAAGGCGGTGCTGTGATCGGCAATGATGAAGCGCTGATGGACAGGGTGTTTTCGGTTATGATGAACGGCAGCCACAGGATCATCGGAACCAAGTACAGGATGACCGAATTTGAAGCTGCCCTGCTTCTCAGCCAGTTGGAAGGAGCAAAGGAAAGATTCGCGATCCGTAACCGGAACGCTGCCTATCTGACCTCAAAGCTCAGGAAATTCCCGGGGCTGGTGCCGCAGAAACTGTACCCCGGAACAACCAGCGGCTCCTATTACCTTTATATGATGGCATATAAAAAGGAGTATTTCAACAATGCTGACAGGAGCAAATTCCTGAAAGCACTGGCAGCCGAAGGAATAGAACTGAGCCCGTATATTGCAAAGGGCCTGCACAGGGAACCCTGGACGGAGTTTATACTTAAACAGCCCGTTTACACTAAAATGTTCCCTCCCGAACGGCTGAAGAGATTCAGGGACCAGCTCCATCTTCCGGTATGCGACAGGGTTTGCGACGAGATGGCAATGATCTGGGCTTCGGGCCCGTTGCTTGGAACCCTTGCAGACATGGATGATATCGTGAATGCCATAATGAAGGTTTATGAAAACAGGGATAAGCTTAATTCAATCTGACAGAAAGGACCAATGATATGAATACAGACAGTATTACCATTAAGTCAGGCAGCACTGCCGGCAAGCTTGCCATACTGGGAGGAGAGCCGGTGATTTCCGCTGCCATGGCAGCCATGCCTGCGGGCCCCTATGTTGACGACAAGATGATTGAATCGATCGTCAGAACAACGAAAAGCGGCATATGGTGCAGGATACAGTCACCTAACGGCACTGTGCCAACTTTCGAAAAAGAGTTCGCCCGCTTCATGGGAACCCGTTACTGCGTTTCAACCGGTGCAGGAACCCAGGCACTTAATACCTGCGTTGAAGCTCTGGGCATAGGGGCAGGTGATGAAGTTATAACCTCTCCCTATACCGATATAGGTACGATATCAGCCGTGCTGTTCTGCCGGGCATTGCCGGTATTCGCCGACCTCGACAGGGAATCGTTCCAGCTTGACCCGGATGATGTTGAAAAAAAGATCAATGAGAACACAAGGGCCATAATCCCCGTACATATTGGGGGCCAGCCTGCCAACATGGAAAGGATAATGTCAATTGCCGCAAAGCATAAACTTACGGTTATCGAGGATGCATGTCAGGCACACCTGACTGAATACCAGGGCAGAAAGCTTGGAACAATCGGCGACCTTGGCTGCTTCAGCTTCCAGGCAAGCAAGAACATTGCCTGCGGCGAAGGAGGTGCAGTGATCGGGGATGACGAAACGCTCATGGACAAGTGTTTCACTGTGATGAATCATGGCACAACCCGTTCAGGTCAGCATGCAGTCATCGGCGCCAAATACCGGATGAACGAATTTGAGGCCGCATTGCTTCTGCCGCAGCTTGAAACACTGAAAGCAAGGCACGACAAACGCAATGAAAATGCATGGTACATGAGGGCAAAGCTCAGGGATTTTCCCGGAATCGGTCTTCAGAAGCTCTATGAAGGGACTGGCACATCGGCATGGTGGCTTTTCATGACTTCATACAGGAAGGACAAATTCAACGGGGCGCCGCGTGAAAAATTCATCAAGGCACTCTCTGCCGAGGGTGTAAATGCCGGCAGCTATATAAAGTACGGGTTTCACAAATCGGATGTCATCAGGAAGCACATTAGCGATCTGAAGGTTTACAATAAATTCTATCCTGCTGAAAGGTTCAAAAAATACCGGGAAGAACTCGAATGTCCGGTTTGTGACATTGTATGCGACGAGGAAATGCTTACCCTCGATGTTCCCACGGCATCCGGCAAACAATATCTCGACGGGATCTATGATGCCATTGTAAAAGTCTATGAAAACAGGGACAAACTTAACAGTATCTGAGATGAGAGTATTTAACCCATGTAAACTCATTCTGCTTATCCCGCTGCTTGTATGGATGAATCACGGGCCGGTAAGCGCGGAAGAAACCAGAACACCTGCCTGGCAGGAATCAAATTCATTGAAAATTGCTGTTTTTGACGTTGATGCCACCCCTCCTGTCGGTTACCAGCTGGCTTATGACCGGTGCACCGGCACGTGGGATCTCGGGCTGAGGGCAAAAGGAATAATCCTTGTCGGGGCAGGCGATCCGGTGGTGCTTGTTGCAATCGACTGGATCGGCATCGGCAATGAGTCGCACCGTGAATTCAGGCGAGCACTTGCCCTTGCAGCGGGTACCACTCCCGACAGGGTTGCTGTTCATACGTTGCACCAGCATGACGCACCCGTGGGTGACATAAGAAATGATTTTGTCCTTGCAGTTCTGCACAGAATGGAGATGGCTGTTGGTGCTGCAATGGAAAAAGCCCAGCCTGTGACGCATATCGGCCTTGGCTCGGCACCCGTGGAAAAGGTTGCCTCGAACCGCAGGATACAGGGCCCTGACGGTAAAATCCGCGCAACCCGCTTCACTGCAACCGCTGACCCTGCGCTCCGGGCCGAGCCGGAAGGACTGATAGACCCGATGGTTTCCCTCGTCAGCTTCTGGAACAATGACAAGCCTCTTGCGGTTATGAGCTTTTATGCCACACATCCCCAGAGCTATTACCGCCTTGGAATAGCAAATCCCGATTTCCCGGGGGTTGCACGTTTCTTCAGGCAGCTCGCGGTACCTGATGCCCTCCATATCCATTTCAACGGTGCCGGCAGCAACCTGGGAGCGGGCAAATACAATGACGGCTCCCACGAAAACAGGCTGATCCTCGCCGAGCGACTGGCCGCAGGGATGAAACAGGCATTTGAGTCATCCTCAAGGGAAAAGATCTCACCCGGATCGGTTGACTGGAAAACGGAAACCATTTCGCTGCCCGTGGACAGCATAAAGGATGCAAAAGTCAATTCTGAGTTCCTGAAAAGATTCAACATCTCCGAAAAGTTTGACATTGGATGCCTGTCCATGGGCCGGTCGAAGATATTGTTCATGCCGGGGGAACTGTTTGTAGAATATCAGCTGGCAGCCAAGGCAATGCGTCCCGACCTTTTTGTGGCAATGGCTGCCTACGGCGACTACAGTCCCGGCTATATCCCAACGGCAGACGCCTTCACAAGGGGCGGTTACGAGGTGGAGGTGGCACGGCTCGACCCTTCATGCGAGACAATCCTGATGGCGGCAATGAGCAAACTGCTAAAGGAAGGCAGATGAAAAATCATAGATTTTAACGGATCATACATAATTATCAAATCACAATGAAAAAATTATTCCTTGTCAGAATTTTGTTATTGCTACTAGTTGGAAATATCCTGCAGGCACAGGAAAAACCCGCGTACAACAAGGAACAGTTTTTCCCCTTTGCCGTCTGGTACAGCGGAGGAAAGGAAAGGGCGACAATGCTGTCGGAGGTCACCCCGGGGTCGCGGGAAGAGTGGAAAAAGGATATGGTCCAGATAAAATCCCTGGGATTCAACTCAGTTAAAACTTGGATCGAGTGGTCGCACTGTGAACCGGTTAAAGGAAAATACAATTTCGAGAATCTGAGGATCATTCTTGAACTGGCCCGAGAACTCGGCCTGAAGGTGATCATCCAGGTCTATGGCGAATCAGCACCCGACTGGGTGGGCAAAGAGTTTTCAGATGGCTTGTTTGAAGCTCAGAACGGCGACAAAATCAAGCCCCAGGTGGCTCCCGGATATTGCATCGACCATTCGGGAATAAGGGAATTATTTACCAATTTCTATAAGGAGGCAGCAAAAATTGCCGTTCAGTATTCAAGCTTTTACGGATGGGACCTGTGGAGCGAACCCCTGATGGTCCAGTGGGGATGGCCGGCCTGGATACCCGACGCACAGTATTGTTTCTGCCCCCATACCCAGGAACGTTTCAGGCAATGGCTGAGAACCAGGTACAACTCGCTCGCTGATCTCAATAGAACATGGTACAGGAATTTTGAAAAATGGGAGGATGTTGAAGCCCCCCGCTTCGGTACCATTCTTACATACTCCGATTTCATGGACTGGAAGAATTTCATATACCAGAAAATGGCGGAAGACCTCAGGCTGAGATATGATGCTGTAAGGACATTTGACAAAGATCATGTGGCAACAGCCCATGCCTCGCCTGTTTCACTGTTTTCATCACCATACGGTTCAGGCGCAGAAGATGATTTCCTGATGGCTGCCCAGGTCGATTATTACGGTCTTTCGCAATATCCAAAGCATAATCTTCCCGGTGACTGGGTCCCGTGGAGATTCATGGCAGCTGCCGACTTCTCCTACAGTGCAAACAGGAAGAACGGCGGCTATTATGTGGGGGAATTCCAGGCAGGATTTGGTACCGTCGGGCTTAACATAAGCGACCCGGTAACACCCGAAGACCACAGGATCTGGGCGCTTTCCAGCCTGGCAACAGGAGCCAAGGGAATTTTCGCTTATGCATACTACCCCATGTCGTCGGGGTATGAATCAGGCGGCTACGGACTGATCAATCTCGATGGTTCACTGACCGAGAGAGCAGTGGAACTGGGAAAGCTGGCAAGCCTCATCGATAGGAACGGCGTCGTTCTCAGCAGGGCCAAACCGGTCAGGTCACAGATCGCGCTTCTCTATAATCCATGGTCGCAGATGGTAGGCGGCACCAGGAGGACAACACAGGAAGATGGTCATATCAATTCGTTGATAGGGTATTACAGGTTCCTCTCCGACCAGAATATCCCAGTCGACTTTATTCACAGGCTGGATCTCGAATCAGGCGACTTATCCCAGTATAAACTTATAATTGTACCCTATGCACTTATGTTCAACAGGAAAGCCGCAGAGAGCCTTGGGGAATACGTTAAGAACGGCGGTCGTGTGCTTTCGGAAGCCAGGCTCGCCTGGAACGATGAAAGAGGCTATTCTTCAGATGTGATACCCGGACTAGGACTGAGTGAGGTTTTCGGGGTACGTGAGAGTAAGGTCAGAACTCTTTCCAAAGTGCCCATCCGGGTGACAGACGGCTCACATGAGGCAATGAGGCATCTTGAACCCGGCAGCATTATCACCGGCTCCCGGTTCGCCGAATCGCTCGAGCCCCTGAAAAACCGTAAACAGGTAAGGATACTGGCCGCATTTGATGACGGAACTCCGGCAATCGTTGCATCTGGCTACGGAAAGGGCCAGACTATCTTCGTGGGATCATTCCTGGCAATGGCAAATTCGAGAGGTTCATTGTGGGATCAGTCAACCCAGCGGCTGGTTGTCCAGGATTCGGCAAACAGGAACGTCAACGAATTCCTTCTCGGGATCGTTGACTGGGCAAATATTGACAGACCATATTCTGCCGAGCAGGAAGGCGATGCAGACAATCCTCTGGTTGTCAGACTCCATGAACATTCCGGAGGTCTTGTCCTCTATGTGATGAATCATGGCAAAACTCCTGGCAGGGCCGTTATCAGGATCAAGGTAAAATCCGATGGTAAATATGCACTGAACGAGATCCTCCGCGACAGGAAGATCAATGCCACTTCAGTTAAAGGAGAGATCTCAATATCCACAAATGATATTCCTGTCAAGGATGGTCAGATCTGGCTGATTGAAAAGGCCAGATGAAACCATTGGCGGCAGCATCTTCCGGCAAAAAGCGGGATCATCAGTTCTGTCAGGCCTTAAAAACTATATAATGGATGCTTATGCACCGGAAAATGCCGGACCGGATCTGAAGATTGTTACTGCCGGTGTAATCGCAGGCAAAACTGTTTTGCGGGAATAGTGTGAAAGCCTGATCGGGGTATTACCAGAATAATTGATTATCCTTAATAATGATAAATAATGGAAATTTCGGAAATGGCAACGGATCCTCCGGGAAAGAAAGACAACCGGCGCGGGCAGGATATAAAGCGCTTTCATGGGAAAGCCATCACAAGGCGTTTGTTTATCAACAAGGCAGGACTTGCAGCGGCAGGACTGGGGCTGATGCAATCCGGCCGGGCCGGCGGCGCGGTACCGGCACAAACGGCTCCGCATGACAGGCCTTCCGGGGGTAGTAATGCAGCACCAGGGTCAGATAATTCCGGGGGGTGGGTCCCGTTCAGCGATCGCAGGATCCGCGTTGGGATTGTAGGGTACGGGGTCTGCAGGTTCGGAGCAGAGTTCGGCTTTCAGAACCATCCCAACGTTGAAGTAACCGCCGTCAGCGATCTGTTCCCCGACAGATGTGAAGCGCTTGCCCGGGCATGCAACTGCAAAAAGACTTACCCGTCGCTTGAAGAACTTGTAAAGGATGATTCCATTGAGGCAGTCTTCGTGGCGACCGATGCTCCCAGCCATGCAAAGCACGTATTGGAGGCAATCAGTCATGGAAAGCATGTTGCATGTGCTGTGCCTGCGGTTTTCGGATCCCTTGAGGATGCGGACAGGCTTTTCGATGCTGTAAAATCAAGCGGTCTGAAATATATGATGTTTGAAACCTCCTGCTTCAGGGAGGATCTTTATGCAATGAAAAGGATTTACGAATCCGGAGGTTTCGGAGAACTGGTATACTCTGAAGGGGAATATTTTCATTACATGGAAGAGCCTATCGATTCCTTCAGGGGCTGGCGCATCGGGCTGCCTCCTCAATGGTACCCGACACATTCCAACGCCTACCATGTCGGAATAACCGGTGGAACCTTCACCGAAGTTACATGCATTGGCATTAAAAGCATACTTGAACATCTCAGGCCTGAAAATAACGTATACAAGAATCCGTTTGGAACGGAGATAGCAAATTTCACGACAAGCGAAGGAGGTGCCGCAAGGATGGGTGTCAGCTGGGATACGCCCGGGGATGAAGGAGAAAGAGGCCGGGTGCGTGGCCAGAAGGGGTCGTTCAGCGGAAAATATGAAGGACTGGCAACCGATCTGCCCGTCCTGACAAAGCCTCCCCTGCCGCCCGGCGTTCCGGCAGGCGGGCACGGCGGATCACACGGTCATCTGATGAATGAATTCATTCTTTCCATCCTCCAGGATCGCAAGCCGCTTGTCGACATAGCAACTGCCCTGAACATGACAGTACCGGGAATCGTTGCCCACAGGTCGGCCATGAAGAACGGCAAACCCATGATTATCCCGCAGTTTAAGCTATAGCTCAATCATCAGTGAGTCATTTGCCTGCCGGATGATCTGTAATTTCCTCCCTTTCATGATCCCAGTAAAGCTTTTTCCCCCGCCTGTAGGCATAGGTAGCCATCACTGATGCAATTGCATTCCAGTAACCGGTGTGGATATTCCCGTTGGTCTCAGGGTTCCTGGCCCTCATGCAATCCACCCAGTTGTCGAGATGGTATTTGCTGTCGTCGCTGACACTTACCGGTCCGGGTTTCATTCCATACTCCTTAACGGTGATAACTTCAGCTTTTCCTTTTTTCACAGCTTCCCTTAGTCCGTCGTAAAAGTCAAAGCCGCCCGGAAGATCGAGATGCTCCGGTATATAGAACCAGCTAGCGCTGCCTTCGCCGCCATGGGCAAAAAGGGTTCCATCCTTTCCCCTTATACATGTGTAATCGCCGAATTTGTTCGCATAGCTGGAGCTGTAGGAATAAAGCAGCCCGGCATCATCATAGGTAGCAAGGGCCTGAAAAGTGTCAGGATTTTGTCTTATGTCGGGCCAACCGAAAATACCGCCGTTTGCAACCATTGAATCCGGAATGGTTGTGCCGGTGTAAAAATGTACGAGGCCGCTTCCATGGCTCATCCACTGGGACGTGATTCCACCCGAATAATCACGGAAAACTCTGAACTCAAAATACTTCCACGGATCGAACGGAACATATGGCTTTCCGAGCAGCCATCTCTTCCAGTCGGTATCTTCCTCACGCAACGCGGCCACATCGGGATCATCCGGATCGTGCCACCGGTGATTGTTGTCGTTCCATACCTGTTCAATCTTGGTGATCTGTCCGAGCTTTCCCGATCTTACAATCTCCCTGATCCTGATCTGCATGGGATCGCTCACCCACTGTGATCCCATCTGGACTACCTGTCCGGATGACAGTACTGCGCTCCTGGCCAGCTTGGCATCTTCAACATCAGTCGAAAGTGGTTTTTCAACATAGCAATCCTTGCCGGCCTTCACCACTTCAGCAAGAAGGCGTGCATGCTGGAAATCGCCGGTAGCAATCATTACGGCATCCAGTCCGGGCATCATCAGCATTTCCTCAGAATACTTGAACTGCTTCACATTGGCATTGAACAGTTTTCGACAGGCGGCTGCTGCCTTTTCACGGTTAAGTGTCCAGATATCGCAAACCGCAACAACACCCAGGTTTTTTTCCTTTTCCGACATTTTAACCATGTTCTGATGCCCTGAGCTTCTTGCACCGCAACCCAGGAATCCTATATTGATACGATCGTTCGCCCCAATTATCCTGTTGTAGGACAATGCTGTAAAACCAGGGTCGGCAGACATTACAGCGCCTGCCATCCCAGCGGCAGTTCTGCCCAGAAAGCTTCGTCTCGATAATTTAGTTTTTCCCATTGTTTCTGTATTTTTTCATGTGAAAATAAATTCATATACTACTGAAGTTTAAGTGACTCACATGGAACCCGCATGAATCTTATTTTCATGCTTGTTTGTGATTTTGTATCATGTGGGTTTCACAACCAATTATTGTCAATCCCGATTTTTCCTGATGTATTTCAGGTCATCGTCAAGAGGGATCATTCCGGGCATCAGCAGATGGACAAAGCCGAGAATCACAATGTACGAGAAGCCTGCAATAATGAATGCCCAGAAATAACCTGTATTGCCGGCCTGGTCCAGCACGGCACCCAATGAAATGTCAGCCGCTATTGCCACTGCCACTCCGGCCATCTTACCTATTCCGATGACGGAGGCGGTTGCTTTCTTGGGGAAAACATCGGGGACCAGGGTGTAGCTGTTTATTGACCACGATTGGTGCCCCATTGCTCCCACCCCTATCAGAAAAACCGCCAGCCATTTGCTTGCAACGACCGGAACAAGTGCTACGGGAAGTATTATGGCAGCATTCACCAGGAGGGTAATTTTCCTGGCTTTGTTTACTGACCATCCTTTTTTTATCAGGGCTCCGGACGCAAGTCCGCCCAGAAGGCTGCCCGCGTCCGCCATCACGAATATAACCAGGAACGGCAACCCAACGTTGTTGATGTCCACGCCAAACTGCTCGAAGAGGAACTTAGCTCCCCAGAAAAGATAGAACCACCAAACGGCGTCTGTTAAAGTGGTGAGTGCAAATGCCCATGTTTCGCGTTTTGGAAGCAATCGTACCCAGGGAATGTGGTCCTTTGTCTCCGCTTCTGAATCGCTGTTGATATATTCCAGTTCTTCCCTGGTAATCTTCGGATGCAGTTCAGGTTTCCTGTATGTCCTGAGCCAGAGCAAAACCCACACGGAACTCAGAATGCCGGTGAACAAAAAGGGGATCTGCCAGTTTTTACCTTCTGCAGTAACAATGGCCCCCACAACGAAAGGGGCAAGTATTGCTCCCAGGCTTGTAGAGGCGTCAAAGATGCCGGTGGCAAAGGCACGATCCCTTTTCGGGAACCACTCGGCAACTGTTTTGATGGCAGCAGGAAAATTCCCCGATTCACCTATACCGAGCCCGAAACGAGCTGCAATAAATCCAGCAAGACTGAACGCAGGCTTTATTGCTGCATGGAGCATACCGAATAAACTCCATGTGGCAATTGAAATCGTATAGCCCGCTCTAGTTCCAACCCTGTCAATAATTCCTCCCATAAAAAGCAGCCCGATCCCGTAGGCTATCTTGAATGATACCATTATTGCCGCATAATCCTTGTTCGACCAACCGAACAGTGACTGAAGGGCCGGGGCCATCACGCCAACAATGCTCCGGTCGAAATAGTTTATGGTGGTTGCCATGAACACCAGTGCCAGAATGCGGTATCTGTAATGTCCTTTCACAGGGAATTGACGAGCGCTCATGAATGCATTGGCAGGTTTTAAAACAGGTATATTTTACCGGAAAGGGAAAAACACAGTAAATATAGGAAAAGCTGCCATAAAAATTCATTTGGACTTCATTTGAATCCTCATATTTTTGCACAATTCGTCAGAATCTGCTACTTTCGATAATTCAATTCATAAAGACATCCTTTAGTCAGGAAACCTGAACTGATCAATATGGAACCCAGGTTTGTACCATACATCAGGACGTGTAAATACAATTTTCAATATAGGGGTTCCCTGCCCGGGGGTCAGGCAGGCATCATGTCATTAAATTAAAAGTTCATATAATAACATGGTAAAAAAATACGCGGTTCTTCTGTTTTTTATTTTCCTACTTTATTCATGTTCCCAACCTGCCATTGAAATTCCTCTGCCGGAACATCCCAGGCCGGATTTTGAACGGGAAGCCTGGCTCAATCTCAACGGTTACTGGAATTTTGCTCCGGATACCGCCGGGAGGGGAGAGTCTGAGAAATGGTTCAGCAGACCTGAAATATTCAACAGGAAAATTCTTGTGCCATTTTCCTGGGCATCACCGAAAAGCGGGATAAAAATGCCGGAAGTCAGTACAGGCTGGTATTACCGTGAATTCACTCCCGGAAACGGAAAATCATGGAGGGGAAAGAATATTTATCTTGTGATCGGAGCAAGTGATTTTCACACAAAAGTCTGGGTAAACGATCAATATGCAGGTGAACACAAAGGAGGATACGTACCATTCGAGTTCAATATTACCGGGGCACTGCACAAGGGGAAAAACAGACTGGTTGTCATGGTTGAGGATAAAGAGCTGGATAACAGGCCATCCGGCAAGCAGTATTATGGAAATGCCAAAGGCATCTGGCAGACGGTATATCTCGAAGCGCGGGAAGATCTTCATATCTCGGACATCTTTTTCACCCCCGACATTGACAGGGCCCGAGTGAATATCAGGGTGAATCTTTCCGTTCCCGCTCCGGCAGGAACCATTTTCAGGCTCGCCGGTCGGGGAAACGGCCTCAGCTATGAAGCTCCTGTCCCGCAGGGAGAGAAGGAAGCTGAGTTTTCAGTTGATATACCCGGAATGAAACTTTGGTCGGTTGAGGATCCTTATCTGTATGAAGTAACTGCGTCGGTTGACTCACAGAACTCCTCAGATGCAATAAACACGTACTTCGGAATGCGAAAGATATCTGCAGTTCCCATACCGGGCAAGGATTTTACCTATGTGGCCCTGAACAATAAACCGCTTTATCTTAAGCTAACCCTCGATCAGAGTTATCATCCCGATGGTTTTTACACATTCCCTTCCGACCAGTTCATGAAAGAGGAAATAATGAGGGCCAGGGAACTGGGATTGAACGGCCTGAGGATCCATATCAAGGCCGAGATTCCTCGCAAGCTCTACTGGGCCGACAAACTGGGCCTCCTGATCATGGAGGATGTTCCCAATTTCTGGGGGGAACCTACTCCTGAAGCAAAGGAGAACTGGGAGTATATTGCAGAGAATGAAATAAAACGCGATTACAACCATCCTTCTGTATTCTCATGGGTACTTTTCAATGAAACATGGGGATTGTTTTCAAAGGATCCGCTTACCGGCAGGCAGGTTTACACGCCCGAGACCCAGGAGTGGGTAAGATCATGGTACAGGAAGGCAAAAGAACTGGACGTGACAAGGCTGGTCGAGGACAACTCGCCCTGTAACTTCGATCATGTGGAAACCGATCTGAATACCTGGCATTCATACAATCCTGCACGACAATGGAAAGATGTGCTGGATGAATATGTAAGGAATACCTACCCGGGTTCCGGATACAATTTTATTGGCGGCAATGTACAGGGTAACCAGCCAATGCTGAACTCCGAGTGCGGAGCAGTATGGGGATACGAGGGCAGCACCGGCGATATCGATCTGACATGGGAATATCACATAATGATGAACGAATTCAGGAAGAGACCAAAGATTGCCGGGTTCCTTTTTACTGAGTTCCATGATGTGATCAATGAATGGAACGGTTATTACAGGTTTGACCGGAGCAAAAAGATATTCGGACTGGATGAATTATCACCCGGAATGACAATGAAAGATCTCCATGGCGACTTGTACGTTGTTGCAGGGGATGATTTCTTTCAGACCTTCAGGGGAGGTGAAAATATCAGTATCCCGATTGGCGTAAGCGCTGCAACAACTGATATCCCGGGCAATCTTCGGGTTGATTATTCCGTATTCGGATGGGATCAGACGGGCAGGTTGTTCGATTGGGACAAAGGTACCACGGAAGCATCTGCAGAATCTTTTTCATTTGTTCAGCTCCAACCTGTAAAGGTTACGCTCCCGGAAAAAACAGCTGTGATGAGTTTTACAACAACTCTCAGGGATGGAAACGGCAATATCCTTCAGAGAAACTTTGTCCCTTTCAGGGTGAGAGGCAGGGATATAAACACCGTCCCCGGCCGGGAAAAGGAAGAGAAAGACATCAGGATTATAACTGTCTCCCCATCGGCATTTACTGATGCTTCCTGGAGCATAAAGCATCTGGCGCCCCAGAAGGGAAGAAAAACATGGGGCATGGGAACAGGATTTTTTGAGTATGAGTTTAAACTGCCGGCAGGTCTGGGACCGGAAAACATTGACTCATTGATCTTCCTTGCCGAACTTGCTTCACGTTATCCGCAGGAAAAATATCTTGACGAGGGAGATGCAGAAAGCATTGGAATGACCATAGTTTCAACCAAAGGAATCATTCCAGGCTATGGAAGGAACAGCTATCCACAAACCGATGAAAAGCTTTTTCCTTCAAGCGTGGCTATTTCCTTCAATGGTCAGGCAGCAACCACCGAAGTGCTGCCTGACGACCCGGCCGATCACAGGGGAATATTGTCGTGGATGATGCAGGAACCCGGGTGGAAATGGGGAAGCAGGAACAGGGACAAAAAATGGTACCTCGACGAAGCAGGTTCATACGGGTATCTGGTCAGGGTTAAAGCAGGACAGGAAGCTATCCGTAAAGCTGCGGGGGAACAGAGGATGACTGTAAGGCTGGAGGTGAAAGATGCTGATGCGGGCAGGGGTGGATTGTCGGTTTATGGAAGCGAATCGGGAAGATATCCTTTTGATCCGTCGGTTATTGTGTATCTGAAGTGATTGTATTTTCCAATCATTAACGATCTTGTGCCGTTATCGGCAGCAAGCCGTGAATTGCGGGATTATTCCGGATGAAAGATATATCACAAACATTAACCAAATAACTTACAAATGAAACACAGATTCTTTTTATCGATCGTAATCCTTTTCCAGGGATTGCTGATGATTGGCTGCAGCCAGCAGGACAATATTCTGACCGAGCAGGAAAAGCAGGAAGGATGGAAACTTCTGTTTGACGGGAAGACAATGGATGGATGGCGCGATTTCAAAGGACAGGGTCTCACTGCCACATGGAAGGTGGAAGGAGCAACGCTGGCATCCCTGGGTGAGGGCAGTGACAGCACAGGCTATATTGTAACCAGGGATCAATACAGCAATTTCATTCTGACCTTCGACTGGAAGATCTCCAGGGGCGGCAACAGCGGAGTATTGTATCACGTCCTTGAACGTCCCGAATACAAGGTGCCGTATGTCAGCGGACCCGAGTACCAGGTAATCGACGACATCAACTTCCCTGGCAAGCTGGAAGAATGGCAGAAAGCCGGTGCCGATTATGCCATGTATGTATGTGATCCTGCCAAAAAGAAAGTAAAAAAGCCAGGACAATGGAACAGCTCAAAAATAGTCTTCGACAACGGACATGTCGAACACTGGCTGAACGGTGAGAAGGTTCTTGAATTTGAAGCCTGGACCGACGACTGGTTTGCCCGTAAGGAAAGCGGCAAATGGGAAAACGCACCGGAATACGGACTGGCGAGAAAGGGGGTTTTTGCCCTCCAGGATCACGGCGACCGTGCATGGTATAAAAATATTAAGATCAAGGAACTTCCGGCAAAACCCATGGAAGAAGATCTGTTCAACGGAAGGGATCTTACCGGCTGGGATGTCTATGGTACCGAACTATGGTACGTTGACAACGGTGAACTAGTCTGCGAAAGCGGTCCCGACAAGCAATACGGCTATTTCGGAACCAGAAAATACTATGATAATTTTGACCTGACACTGGAGTTCAAGCAGATAGCTGATGGTAACAGCGGGGTTTTTATACGGTCATATATTAAACAAGGTGTGGAGATTTCAGGATGGCAGGTGGAAGTTGCCCCTCCCGGCTTTGATACCGGCGGAATTTATGAATCATACGGCCGCGGATGGCTAGCACTGATCCCCGATGATATGGAAAAGATCCTTAAAAAGGGCGAATGGAACAAGATGAGAATAAAGGTCGAAGGCAATACCGTCACCACCTTCCTCAATGATGTACAGATGGTGGAACTTACCGATGACAAGATCGGACAGGGTCAGGGCCGTATCCTGCTCCAGATACACGACGGGGGAGGAATCAAGGTACGCTGGCGGAACCTGCACGTAAAAGAACTTGCCGGTGCCCGGGATATGCTGTAAGGATCCTGTTCGATATCCTTAACGCAGAAATATGGACACTGTTTGTAACTTTGATTACAAATCAGCCGTCGTGTTCTTGCTTCATTGCGACTTAAACAATTAATCCAGGGGAACACACAGGCAACCCTGATCAGGTGATCATTTTATCATATCCCGTTGCCGCCGTGTTCTCCGCGGTATGCACTGTTAATCAATTAACAGTAGAGCCGGGCATATTTACAGGATATCAGTTGCAGGTATTTTTGTTACGATCCATCAAAAACATTAAACCATATGCTTGCTGGGAAATATTCCGAACTCCATGAAAAACTGACAAGGCAGATCGATAAATCCCGGATTTATCACGATCCTCTTTATACACGAGCGTACGGGACCGATGCAAGCTTTTACCGCCTGATCCCGAAGCTGGTGATCAAAGCTTTTGATGAGGATGAGGTTTCATTCATCCTCAGGCAGTGTTCAGATATGAATATTCCCGTAACCTTCAGGGCTGCCGGAACCAGTCTTTCAGGACAGGCCATAACTGATTCGGTACTTTTGGTTGCAGCCGGGAACTGGAAAAAATACCGGATTAATGAAGACGGCTCAAGGATCATATTGCAGCCCGGACTGACAGGAGCTGTAATTAATTCGCTTCTTGCCCCGTATGGCAGAAAGATAGGTCCCGACCCGGCTTCGATCAATGCTGCAACGATTGGAGGGATCATTGCAAACAATGCCAGCGGGATGAGCAGCGGGACCGGTGCAAATGCCTATAATACCATTGAGAGCCTCCGCCTTGTTTTCGCCGACGGAACCGTTCTTGACACCGGGAATGAAGAAAGCAGGAAAGCTTTCATTAAATCCCATCAGTCGCTTATAAACGACATTCTTAACCTCTCAGGGTCTGTCAGGGATAATGTGCAGCTTGCCGAAAGGATAAGGCACAAATACATTCTCAAGAACACTACAGGCTACAGTCTGAACGCACTGACTGATTTTACGGATCCCTTCCAGATTATCAAACATCTCATCATCGGATCGGAAGGTACTCTTGCCTTTATTTCGGAAGTAACCATGAATACCGTAGTGGAACATCGATTCCGTGCAAGTTCGCTGATGATATTCCCCGATCTGGAAAAGGCATGCACTGCAGTGGCTCTACTGGGGCAGGGACCTGTAACAGCGGCTGAACTCATTGACAGGGCGGGACTTGCTGCCGTAGCCGATAAAAAAGGAATGCCGGGTTTCCTGAAGGATCTGTCGCCCGGCGCCAGCGCGCTGCTGGTTGAGACCTCTTCGGATAGCCGGGATGAACTGACCAGTCAGATTGATATCTTAACGAAAGCCATCGGCAGCATACCTGTTGAAATTCCGGTCAGTTTTACCGGTGATCCGGCAAAATATGCTGTATACTGGGATATCAGGAAAGGGCTGTTTCCCTCGGTCGGGGCAAGACGGCGAGAAGGCACCACGGTGATCATCGAGGATGTTGCTTTCCCTGTCGAAAAACTGGCAGGCGCCACGGCCGACCTGCAACAGCTTCTCAAAAAATCGGGATATGATGATGCGGTGATTTACGGACATGCTCTGGAAGGCAATCTGCATTTTATTTTCAGCCAGGATTTCAGCAGGGAGGAAGAAATCAACAGGTACAGGACACTGATGGACGAGGTTGCGGATCTCGTGACCGGCAAATATGACGGATCCCTGAAGGCAGAACACGGGACCGGCCGCAATGTGGCACCATTCGTCGCTAAGGAATGGGGACAGGAGGCCTACTCTGTAATGCAAAGGATCAAGCAGATTTTTGATCCGAAACAGATCCTCAATCCCGGAGTGATCCTGAATTCCGATCCGGAAGTCCATCTTAAAAACCTGAAACCGATGCCACCGGCCCATGAATCAATAGATAAATGCATTGAATGCGGATTCTGTGAACCCTCCTGCGTCTCTGCCGACCTGACCCTTACACCCAGGCAGAGAATAAGCGTTTTCAGGGAAATTACAAGACTGGCAGGCACCGGCCATGAACCTCATCTTGCATCATCACTGGTAAAGGCATATGCATACGCCGGTGACTATACATGCGCAACCGACGGATTGTGTGCAATAACCTGCCCGGTTAATATCGATACGGGGAAGCTGATAAAGCACCTTCGCCTCGAAAAGATCGGCAACAGGCAGAAACTTGCAGGCTGGTTGGCCCGGAACATGAATATTGTCACAGCTGCGGCCCGGACAGGACTGAATACAGTCAGTTTTTTCCACCGAATCCTGGGAACACAGGTAATGAAATCAATTGCCGGAAGCATGAGAAAGTTATCGGGAAAACGGATACCAATGTGGAATCCATACATGCCCGGCGGAGCAAAAAAGATCAATGTCCCAGCCACGCAACATGAACCGGGAAAAAGAAAAGTGGTCTATTTCCCCTCATGCATAAACCGTTCGATGGGAACATCAGCGGATCATCACGGGGAAATACAGCTTACCGAAAAAATGAAAAGCCTGCTGGAAAAGGGCGGCTATGAGATCATCTACCCGGACAATCTCGACAATCTGTGCTGCGGCATGGCTTTTTTAAGCAAGGGATACAGGAAGGCGGGAGAAATGAAATCGGCCGAGCTTGAATCGGCCCTCATGCAAGCAAGCAACAACGGTGAATACCCGGTGCTTTGCGATATGAGCCCGTGCCTTTTTACGATGAAGGATAATTTCAGAACGGACCTGAAGTTGTATGAACCGGTTGAATTCATAACGAAATTTCTTCTCCACCGGCTTGAACTTACTCCCCTGCAGGAAACGGTGACAGTGTTCCCTGTATGTAGCATGAAAAAGATGGGACTTGACGACATGCTGACTGACCTGGCACGCAGGTGCGCTGCCGATGTAATTACGCCCGACACCAACTGCTGCGGATTTGCCGGTGACCGGGGATTTACCTTCCCCGAACTGAACAGGCACGGATTGAGGAACCTGCGGTCACAGATCCCCGGTAATGTCAGGAACGGCTACTCCACAAGCCGGACCTGCGAGATAGGCCTGAGCCTTCATTCAGGCATTTCGCATAAATCAATAGTTTATCTTGTCGATGAGGTCAGCAGGCCAAAGAACAATTAATCATATTCTGAATATCATAGTCTGATCCATCCCGGATCCTAACTGAATCAGGAAAAAATGAGAATCAACCGTAAACATTTTATTATAAGGAGTGCTGCGGGAGCTGCCTGTCTGTCGGCCGGAAGTATCCTGCCCGGCTTTATTACCGGCGTCTCAAACTCCGACAGGGATATCAGGTCACATAACAATGTAAATCAGGGTTCATTCGGATGCACCGGTTCAGGCCATATAAAGAAGACACCGGAACTGCTCCCTGATAAAATCGCAGGAATGACGCTGGAAGAACTCAGGGATGACTACCGTAACCGCATTTTTAACCAGTATCTTCCTTTCTGGGAGAAGGGAGGATACGACAGTGATTTGGGCGGCTTCATGTGCGAACTCGATGACGACGGCAGGGTCGTCATCGATGAAAAGTATATCTGGTACCAGGCCCGGGGGATATGGGTCTACTCCTTTCTGTATAATAATTTCGGAAGGGAAGGCAAATTTCTTGATATTGCCGGAAAATCGAGGGATTTCATGGTAAAAAACATGTATCTCGGTAATGGGGTCTGGCGTGAATCAGTTGACAGGCAGGGCAATCCGGTCAAAAGCATGGTATCCCAGGGCAGCAGCAATGATATTTACGGAGCTCTTTTTTCAGCTGCAGGCCTGATCGAACTTTATAAGGCAAACGGAAACCGGGACGATCTCACCATTGCCCTGGATTCGGTCAGGGCATCCGCCGAAGCCTATGAAAGCCCTGACTATGAAGGTATCGTCGTTCCGGGAATTAACCGGAAAGGACTTAGAACTATCGGTCATTCTTTCATGTTTGTCTGGATCCTGGGCAATTTGCTTTCATTTCTTAATGACCGGAATCTGAAAGAGCTTCAGGATGAACATATTAATCATATACTAAACGATTTCTGGAATCCTGAATACGGCATAAGCAACGAGAATCTGTATCACGACTATTCCCGGCTGCCGGGATATGAATCAACAATGTATTCCGGTCATTATCTGGAGACTCTCTGGATGGTTCTCCAGGAGGCACTGCGAAGACATGATGCCGGTTTGTTTGAGACTGTAAAAATGAGGATACGCAGGCTGATCGGGATGACCTGGGATTATGTATTTGAAGGAATGGGCACCGAAGAATATTATGTGTTCAGCGGGGAAGGGAAATGCCAGGGCCCTGATTTCAGCATCAAGGTAATGTGGGCACATACCGAGTTGCTGATAGCTACGATGATGATCCTTGAACATACTGGTGAGATGTGGGCGCTGGAATGGTACGAGAGGGGAAGGGAATACTGCCTGAGAACCATGGCAAATACGGGGACAGGGGTCTGGAGACAGGCTGTGGATCGTTACGGAAATGACATGAAAAGACCGGAAATAAGCATCTACCGGAAAGACAATTTTCACCAGATCAGATATATGATGATGAACTGCCTTTCTCTTGAAAGAATGATCAGGAACAGGAGAAGGCCGGGTAAGATCTGATCTAATACTATTAATATCAACAATTGACACCAGGGGAAGACCGGAGATGATCCGCCGTAAGGTCATTACCTGGCCTGGGACATTAATCAGATCCGGCAGCCCAAAACAGATTTCCAAATGGAGTTCAGCATAAAAAGTCTTAGGTTCACCATCCTGATTGTTGCCCTCGTTCATGTCTTGTCTGGATGTACCGCTGACAGGGCGAACGACAGGGTTTGCATTGATAATGGCAGTATATGCCTGGAATTCAATGCCGCAACAGGTGCATTCACCGGATTTCTGGATAATAACAGCGGGTACAATCTGCTCGGGGAAAATATCGGGAATGCATCCCCGTGGGAAATTGAGTTTGCTGATCCGGAAGGACCTTCGCGCATTGACATTGGCAGCGCAGCCAGGTTCAGGTACATGAAACGTGACTCAATTTTCCTTGTCATGAAATGGACTAAATTCGCCGGGATAGGAAAAAACCTGGAGGTGATTGCTACAGTGTCACTTGATTCCGTCAGGCCGCTTTCCTACTGGAAGATATCGGTCAGGAACAGGGGAAATAACCAAATTAGGCAAGTTATCTATCCCAGGATCGCAGGTATCAGGAAATCTGGGGATGAATACCTGGCCGTGCCGCATTGGATGGGACAGATAATGAAAAATCCCGGGGAACGTCTTTCTGCAATCACCGGTGCTGAAAAGAAATATGAATGGGCATATCCGGGGTTGTCAATGCAGTGCATGGCAATATATGATCCGGCGGTGTATGGTTTTTATGCAGCCTGCAATGACACTCTTGTATACATCAAGAATTTTTCCGTTTCGCTTGATTCTGCCGGTTCGCTGGTTTACGGGATGCACAACTTTCCCGGCGCAGATACTGTTTCAGACTTGTATGAACCGGCATATTCAGCCGTAATCGGCTCCTTCAGCGGCGACTGGATAACCGCGGCAGAGATCTACAGGGAATGGGCCGGGCAACAACGGTGGTGCCGTGAAAGCAGGTTTATTAAAGGGCTGACCCCGGAATGGCTCGAAAAAACCGCTTTGTGGGAATGGAACAGGGGCAGATCATGGAATGTCCTTAAACCTGCGGAGGATCTTCAGAAAAGACTGGGATTGCCGGTCAGCGTCTTCTGGCACTGGTGGCACGGATGTTCGTACGATGACGGTTTCCCCGAATATTTTCCACCGAGAGAAGGCAGGGAATCATTTGTTAACGCTGTAACAGATGCCGGACAGAAAGGCATCAGGGCGATATTGTATATGAATCAGCGCCTGTGGGGCACGACAACCAAAAGCTGGGAGGTGGAAAATGCAGCATCTTATGCCGTAAGGAACGAGAACAGTGAAATAAACACACACATATACAATATTTTCACCAACAGGCCCACAGCTTCCATGTGCCTTGCCACCGACTTCTGGAAGGACAAATACGCTTCACTGTGCGACAGTGCAATAAACACCTATATGGCCGGCGGAATATATATGGATCAGGCATGTCTGGCCCTTACCTGCTATGCCCGGGATCATGGCCATCCGGCGGGCCCCGGGAAATACTGGGCCGAGAATTTCAGCATCCTCTCCGGGAAGATCCGCAACAAAATAAACCGGGACAAACAATGCATCCTTGCCGGAGAAGGCGCCGGAGAAGCATGGCTGCCATACCTCGATCTTTTCCTTACCCTGGCGGTAAGCAGGGAAAGATATTCCGGTATTGACAACTGGCAGGTTATCCCGTTTTTTCAGGCAGTATATCACCAGTATGCCATTACCTACGGGAACTACTCATCATTGCTTGTTCCGCCATACGATGAACTATGGCCGGGGGAATTTGCACCGGCCGATCCGCTGGAGAAACTCCATGATGACTTTAACCGGCAGTTTCTAATGGAACAGGCAAGGTCATTCGCATGGGGATTGCAACCCACCATTTCAAACTATCAGAAATTCCTGGCCAGCGATAGAAAGGAAGAAATCGGTTATGTGCTGAATCTTGCCAAAGTAAGGAACCGGGGCCTGAAATACCTGCTGTACGGAAAATTCCTGAGGAGTCCTGAAATAAACATACCAGTTGCCGGGTTCGATATCTCCCGGCTCTCAATCTACGCGGGAAAGGAAGGCAAAAGCATAACAAGGTTCCATGGAGAATTCCCGCTTATATACACCGGAACCTGGCAGGCAGCTGATAAAAGCATCGGGATAGCTGTCGCAAGTATAAGCGATGAACCATTTAACATCTCATTTGAAACAGATGCCGGATATTATGGTATTGAACCATCGGGAAAGGTTAACATTATTGACCGGCAGGGAATACGACTGTTGAAACAGTATTCTGACGGACAAGTAAAAATCGAATACAAACTGAAACCTAAAGACATATGTATCATAGAAATAGAACCGGCCAAAAATAACTTTTGAAAGATCTGACCCAATTCCCGGACGAACCAGATAGCTAAAAAAATTTAAAATGTTGTATGGTAAGCCTTCTTTGCGTATTTTAGCCAGCAACAATTGAAATCCTTATTAAAATTATCATACAATGAACCACACATGAATGTCATTCACAAACAAGTGTGAAATTGATTTCCATCATACGGATTCCATGCCCGGGAGCAGGCAGCCGTCGTAACATAAAAATAAAAATCAAAATCATATTATAATGAAAACAAAGCTTTTACTCTCCTCCCTTCTGATTGTGATATACCTCCAGTCAGCTATCAGTCAGACAATCTCCAAGGACGAACTGATTTTCCTCACCTCTGAATGGAAAGGTGAACGTTTTCCCGACGGGAGACCGAAGATTTCCGATGACCTGATCAAAAGGGCCAGGAATATAGGTATCGAGGAGGCGTGGCAGATTCTCAGCAATAACGGATACGTAAACCAGTATGAAGGTAACTGGAAGACCTCCAATGGCTACACCCCGGTTGTAGGTCGTGCAGTTACTGCCACATTTATTCCCAGCCGCCCCGATCTGGACAAGAACATTACGGCCAGGGGGCACAAATCAGGTTTTAACGGGGCAAGTAATTCATGGCCGATCTCGGTGCTTCAGAAAGGCGATGTTTACGTGGCTGATTGCTTCGGCAAGATCAATGAAGGCACGCTTATAGGTGACAACCTGGGCAATGCAATTTTCAACAAAACCGGGAACGGGGTAATTTTCGACGGTGCTGCCAGGGACATGTCGGGACTGTCTGAAATTGACGGATTCAATGCCTATGTCAGGGATTTTCATCCTTCATTTCTGAAAAACGTTATCCTGATGGGGCTGAATACTCCTACCCGCATTGGCGGTGCCGTGGTCCTTCCGGGTGACCTTGTAATGACGGAAGGCGGCGGCGTGCTTTTCATCCCGGCCCATATGGCTGAAAAAGTTATCCTTACTGCTGAATTTATATCAATACGCGACAAATTCAGCCATGAAAGACTGAAACAGGGACGCTACAATGCCGGCCAGATTGACAGTCAGTGGACCAATGAAATCATTGAGGATTTCATGAAATGGATCGGACAGCATCCGGAAGTCCCGCAGCTTACAAGAAGCCAGGTAGATGAGTTCATGAAACAAAGAACATGGTAGTTCACGGCATTCCAAACTACCGAAAACAAGAGGAAAAAGCAAAACAATCAAAAATGAAAAAACATATTCTAACAATTGGCATTCTCATCATAGGATTAGTCTCCTGCAGATCAAACAATCCAATTTCCTCATCAGATTCTGCCGGACAGGAAAAGGAAATACTGGCTGCACTGGAAAAATTCAAAACCGGAATAATAGATGCTGACCGGGCTGTTCTGGAAGACATTTTTGCAGACAAACTGGTTTACGGTCATTCAGGCGGAAAGGTTCAAAACAAGGCAGAATGCATTGACGAAATCGTCAGCCTTCAGCCAAACGACTACCTGACGATCGACATGACCGATCAGACAATCACGATTTCGGGTGAAACGGCAATTGTACGCCATATCTATTCATCTGAATTTACCAGCAACGGTATTCCCGGCAGTCTCAGAATCGGAAATGTTCTGGTCTGGCAGAAACAGGACGGCAAATGGAAACTTCTTGCACGACAGGCATATAAACTATAGAAATTATTTACCCTGCCCGGTTTGTACTTCATTCCGGCAGGGTAAATCCCTGTCCCTGCCAGCCTGAGTGATTTGGCATCAGATCCAGGAAAGCCTGTTGTCATTGTCACGGGTTATCTTGTTATGATCAAGAAGCCAGCGTAAAACCCTCACAACCTTGTCCTCAGGATGATCAACCATTTTCACAAGCATTCCGGCATCGGGCTTTTCCCTTGACAGAATATCCTTTATCCCTTCCTTTATCAGATCAAATTCATACTTGCTCAGTTCAAGTTCATTTCTTTCGCGGCACACATCGCAAATGCCGCACCTGTCACAAACTTCTCCAAAATAATCAAGAAGGATAACAGCCCTGCATCTGTTCCTGGATTCGGCATAATCAATCATTCTGTTCATCCTTGCGACATACTTCTCCTTAACGTAAAGATAGTTGCCGGGAGAGATCATCAGTGCCTTTCTTTCGAGCCTTTCCTCGGTAAAGATCACAAGTGCAGTAGTTTTGCCCGGAATGTACCTTATAATGTTCAGCGCCGAAAGCTTCACGAGATACTGATATACGGTATCCCGGCTTAATCCTGATTTTCCTGCCAGCGCCTCCTCGCTTATTGCAACAAAACCCGAAAACATTCCGGTGTATGATCTTAGCAGAAGTTTAATGAACCCGTCAAAACTTTCATTTGCCACCTGGAATTTGTAAAGATCGTCCCTGCCCACGATAAAATGCACCCTCGAAGGATTGTTTATTTCTTCGGTAAATTCCACATATCCCTCTCTCTGCAGGAAAGAAAGGCTGTTATAGGTTTCAATCACGGGCAACCTGAAACGTGAAACAAATTCAGACATATTGAAGTCAAACACACTGTTCTTACCAGCTCCCAGTGGCAGCTGCAGATAATTGCACAATGCCTCGTAGGTGTCCTTTATTTTTTCAACAGGAGGAAATTTCTGACGCAGTGAGTCATTGAGCCTGTTCTTATCTGACGGTGAATAAAGCAGAACTGCAAATGATGGTTTGTTGTCACGGCCGGCTCTTCCGCTTTCCTGAAAATAACTCTCGACCGAATCCGGAATATCCCAATGTATTACAAATCTGACATCGGGTTTGTCAATTCCCATTCCGAATGCATTTGTTGCCACAATGATCCTGGTTTCACCAGATGACCAGGAGCTTTGCTTTTTATCGCGAAGTTCAGAACTCAAGCCCGCATGATAAAAGTCGGCACTTATTCCATTTTCGGCCAGGAGCATGGCTATTTCCCTGCTCCTCTTTCTGCTTCTAACATAGATTATCCCGCTTCCCCTGGCCTTTTTCAGGGTTTTTACCAGGTAAACACCCTTATCTTCCACGTTCCTGACCATATAGGAAATATTTTTCCTGGAGAAGCTGGTTTTCAGGACATTTCTCTCCCTGAATTCCAGCTTATCCAGAATATCCTCTATCACCTGCGCCGTTGCCGATGCTGTAAGTGCAAGAAAGGGTACCTTGTCTGATATCAGGCTCCGCAAGGATGCAATTTTGAGATATGACGGCCTGAAATCATAACCCCACTGCGAAATGCAATGTGCCTCGTCAACAGCTACCAGCGACAGGTTCAGGCGCGCAGCCTTTTCCTGGAAAGAACGGGTAGCTATTCTTTCGGGAGAGACATAAAGGAATTTATAGTCTCCGTAAATGCAGTTTTCCAGGGAGATATCTATTTCTTCCCTCGACATCCCGGAGTGAATTGCCATAGCTTTAATATCCATGCTGATAAGCCTGGTGACCTGTTCCTTCATCAGGGCAACCAGAGGTGTTATAACCAGGCAGGTCCCTTCCATGGCCAGGGCTGGTACCTGGAAGGTTATTGATTTACCGCCGCCTGTAGGCATTAGGCCAAGCGTATCCCTGCCGCCGGCAACGGACTGTATGATCTCTTCCTGGAGTGGCCTGAAGGAAGAATAACCCCAGTACTTGACAAGTATCTGCCGGTGCTGTTCAGGATTCATGACCGATTAATTAGCCAATGCAGGAACTCCCCCAGGGGCATGCAGTGTTCCCTGCAAAAGTAATAACTGTATTTCAATTTTTTATGAAGGTTAAAAATAAAGAACCAGATTCAGGTATCCTGTTTTTTTTTGTAATTTGCGAGACCATTATTTAAAGCGATCAGACAATGTCATTTATTAAGGATAAAATCCTCTTTGAAGGCCTGACTTTCGACGATGTACTTCTTGTCCCTTCATATTCTGAGGTATTACCACGGGAAGTTGAGCTGGGTTCAATGTTTACCCGCAACATCAGGATCAACACTCCTATTGTTTCAGCAGCAATGGATACTGTTACCGAGGATGAGCTTGCCATTGCAATTGCCAGGGAAGGAGGAATCGGTGTCATTCATAAAAACATGCCGGCCGAAAAACAGGCAGCACTGGTAAAGCGGGTAAAAAGAGCCGAAAACGTGATGATACTCGATCCTATCACAATCAATCTGCATGCCAGTGTGGCCGAGGCGATCAATCTCATGAGCGAGTACCATATAGGAGGAATCCCGGTTGTTGACGACAACGGGTTACTGAAGGGAATTGTCACGAACAGGGATCTGAGACTGGAAAACAATTATGCAAAAAAGATCACTGAGGTGATGACAACAAAACTGATCACCACCAATCACGAAACCGACCTGGAAGCTGCAGCAAAGATCCTGCAGAAGCACAAGATAGAGAAACTGCCAATGATCGATGAATCAGGAAGACTTATCGGACTAATAACTTACAAGGACATAACGAAGGCAAAGGACCGGCCAAACTCCTGCAAGGATGAAAAAGGAAGGCTGAGGGTGGCAGCTGCGGTGGGAATAGCCTCCGATACCCTGAAACGCGTCGAGGCACTTATCGGTGCAAATGTCGATGCTATTGCCATCGATACCGCCCATGGCCATTCAAAAGGAGTTATCAGGATGCTGAGGGAAATAAAGAAAGCTTTCCCGGGAACCGATATCATTGCAGGGAATATAGGTACCGCGGAAGCAGCCAGGGTACTTGTTGATGAAGGAGCAGATGCCCTGAAGGTTGGGATCGGACCGGGATCGATATGTACCACCAGGGTGATAGCCGGCGTGGGTATACCTCAGCTTTCTGCCATATATAATGTGGCAAAGGCAGTGGAAGGCTCCGGGGTGCCTGTTATTGCTGATGGCGGAATAAGGTATTCGGGAGATATAGTAAAAGCCCTGGCTGCAGGTGCTGATTCCATTATGGCAGGATCACTGTTTGCAGGAGTTGAGGAATCACCCGGGGAAACCATCATATACAGCGGCCGGAAATTCAAAACTTACCGCGGTATGGGATCAATCGAAGCGATGTCACAGGGATCAAAGGACCGCTACTTCCAGGATGTGGAAGATGATATCAATAAACTTGTCCCGGAAGGTATTGCAGCACGGGTTCCGTACAAGGGCCTCCTGTCGGAGGTGATATACCAGATGACAGGCGGACTGCGTGCCGGTATGGGTTATCTCGGAGCAAGGAACATTGCTGCATTGAAAAAAGAAGCCAGGTTTGTCAGGATCACAAATTCAGGAATAATCGAGAGCCATCCTCACGATGTAACTATAACCAGGGAGTCTCCTAATTACAGCAGGAAAACATTCGAATAAGGATCGCAGGAGAACCAGATGAAAACCAGATCCATTTTATTTGCAACATTCATCCTGTTTGCATTTCCAGGTACGGGCGTGTCGCAGATAATCGACGAACAAATCCTGATGACGGTTAATCACAGAGAGGTACCTGCAGGCGAGTTTATCAGGATGTACATAAAAAGTCCGGCGGGATCTGAAAAAACCGCCATGGATGATTACCTGGAACAGTACACCATATTTAAACTGAAGGTAGCCGATGCAATTGAATCCGGTATCGATACTACCGTGGCATTCCGCACGGAACTTGAAGGATACAGGAACCAGCTTGCGGGTAGTTATTTAACTGATCCCGGATTAAAGGAAGAACTGATGAGGAAAATGTACCTGAGGCTGCTCACTGAAATCAGGGCATCACATTTACTTGTAAAATGTCCGCCCGATGCTTTGCCACAGGATACCCTTATCGCATGGAACAAGGCAATCGAACTGCGGAACAGGATCCTGAAAGGAGAGTCTTTCGAGAGGATTGCGGCTGAATCGTCCGATGACAAATCGGCACGGAGAAACGGCGGAAATCTGGGCTTCTTCACTGCCTTCCAGATGGTTAAACCATTTGAAGATGCTGCTTTCTCACTTGAACCGGGCGGCCTCTCAGGACCTGTCAGAACATCTTTCGGATACCACCTGATACTTGTTACCGGCAAACGACCATCAATGGGCAGGGTAAAGGTTGCTCATATTATGAAGTCCGTTCCTGAGAATGCCGGGGAAAAAGAAATAAGTGAAGCAAAAGCACAGATTGACTCGGTTTACAACATGCTTGAAGCGGGCAGTCCGTTCGGTCAGCTGGCCCGGCTTTATTCGGATCATACCGGATCTTCTTCAAAAAACGGAGAACTGAACTGGTTCGGGACAGGGGAAATGATCCCGGATTTTGCTGAAGCAGCATTTGCAATCAGCGACACGGGAAAGTATACAGCCCCTGTAAGAACTGTATACGGATTTCATATAATCAAACTGCTTGAAAGAAAACCGCCGCCTGCATTTGAAGAGGCCATGCCATTGATTGAAAGTAAAATCAGCTCCGCTGAACTTGATGCGCTTCAACAGCAATCGCTTGTGCGGAGGTTGAAGAAAGAATACAGATTCACCCTTAATAAGGCTGTTTATGAATGGTTCCTGAAAAATACCGGTCCGCTTATTCCCACCGGAAAATCCTTATATAATCAAACACACGTTCCGGATGGATTGATTTATACGTTTGCCGACCAGGCAATGACGGCAGAAGATTTTGCCGTTCAGCTTAATAATCAGGACAGATTCCCTGCAAATGATCCGAAAGTGTTCATTGACCATGTCCTCGAATCAGTGGTATCACGCCATATCTGTGAATATGAGAAATCTGTTCTCGAAAAGAAATATCCCGATTTCAGATATCTGATGAATGAGTTTCACGACGGAATACTGTTATTTGAAATCTCTTCCGATAAAGTCTGGGACAGGGCGGGTACCGACACAGCAGGATTATTCCGCTACTACGAAATTAATAAGGAAAAACACCTTTCAAAAAGGGTTCTCGAGGGAAAGATCTATTCGCTTAGTCTGCCGGGAGGCATGAAAAAACTCACCAACGCATATGAAAAGTTCAGGAATAATCGTGATATTGATTCCAGAATGGCAAAGAGATTCAACCGCGGGAAGGCAGTTCCGCTGACGATCAGCGAACAAGCATGGAACGCAGGAGAGGACCAGGATATTGATGGAATAGAATGGAAACCCGGTTTGCAAACTTTTGTCTGGAATAAGGTTCCTTCACTTATCTTTGTAAAAAGTATTCAGGAGCCTTCTCCCCTGCCGTTTCCGGCAGTGCAGGCTGATTTGATTCCTGAATATCAGGATTATCTTATGGATGACTGGATAAGGCAATTAAAAAGTAAATACACCGTTGAGGTTAACCGGGAAATATTTGAAAAAGTTAAGAAATTACTGAATGATGATTAGGATTATCTGCTATGCTGTACTTATCCTCATCCTCAATCCGGGATGCAGGAGCAACAGTCCGGCTTCAAGGAGAATACCCCTGGCAAAGGCAGGGAACACGATCCTTTATTATGATGAGATACCAGAACAGGTTACCGGCCTGATTACTGCCGGTGACAGCAACATTGTCATTCAGAACTATATAAACTCCTGGGCCAAAAGGGTACTGATGTATCAGAAAGCTGAAGCCAATTTATCTTCCGAGCTTAAAAATGAGATCGAAAAGCAGCTGGATGAAACAAGGGTGAACCTTATTGTACACGAGTATCAGCAAAAGATGATGCAGGCAAAAATGGATACCATAATAACGGACAATGACCTGGAGAGCTATTACGCTGAGAACGAAAACAGTTTTTACCTGACCTCGAACATTGTAAAGGCACTTTTCATAAAATTGCCTGTGGAAACTCCGGGAATAAACCGGATAAAACAGCTTTACAGATCAGATAACCAGAAAGACATGCAGGATCTGGAGGCCCTCTGCTTTCAGTTTGCCGAGAAGTTTGATGATTTCAATGAGAAATGGATCACCATGGACAGGCTGATGCTTGAACTCAATGAAAAAATCACCGGCCAGGAAGCGTTCCTCAGCAGAAACAACCATATAGAAGTTACGGATTCCTTCTCGGTCTATCTGATAAGGATATACGATTTCAGACTTAGGGGCTCCCTTGCCCCTTTCGAATATGTCAGGGATGATATTAAAAGGATCATATGGAATAATCGCAGGATCGGATTCATCAAGAATCTTGAGACAGAAATATACAACGATGCGATTAAGGAAAATATATTTAAGACCTATAGATAATGAAAAACAGTTTAGGATTGCGTTCCCTCATAGCCATTTGTTTATTTCTTGCTTCATCTGCATGCTTTTCACAGGTCATTGTTGAATCAATTGTTGCCATAGTAGGAAATGAAGTGGTTTATCTTTCGGATATTGAGAATGCTGTACTCGATCTGAGAAGGAACGGAGACAGAACGCCCATAGATGAGCTCAGATGCAGGGTCCTGCATGAATTACTTGTTTCAAAGCTGTTTCTTGATCAGGCCAGGATTGACAGCATCGAGGTCACCCCCGACATGGTTGAGGGCGATCTTAACATGAGAATTAATGATGCTATCAGAACTGCCGGGAGCGAAAAAACACTGGAGGATTACTTCAGGAAAAGCATGATTGAGATCCGACGCGATATAAGGAAAAGCCTTATGGAACAACAGATAATAATGGAGGTTCGCAGTAAAATAGTCAAGGATCTTACAATTACACCTGCCGACGTCAGAAGGTTCTACAATTCCATTCCCAGGGACAGTCTGCCGGTCTTGCCGGCCAGGGTTCAGATCAGCCTTATCCAGCTTGATCCGCCCGACAATGAAGCCAATAAGGCAGAAGCCAGGCAGAAGCTGCTTGACATAAGAGGCGAGATACTGGCCGGCAAGAGTTTCAATGTGCTGGCAGTAATGTATTCAGAGGATCCGGGCTCGGCTGCAAACGGAGGAGAGATCGGATTCAAGCTCAGGGGAGAGCTCGAGAAAGAATATGCCGATGCTGCTTTCAGCCTTGCAAAAAACGCAATCTCAAGAATTGTTGAAACAAAGTATGGGTTTCACCTTATACAGCTCATCGAACGCAAAGGAGAAATGGCCAACACCAGGCATATTTTGATCAGACCCAAGGTAAAACCGGAAGAAGCTGAAAGGGCCATTTCAAAACTCGACAGCCTTGCAAGACTCATCCGAAAGGACAGCCTGAAATTCGAGGATGTGGCATACAGGTTCTCCACTCATAAAGACAGCCGGATCAATGGTGGAAAATTCGTGAGCACCAATCCGTCGGAAAGGATAAACTGGTTTACCCTTGAGGAATTCAACAGGGAAATGTACACCAGGATCAGGGATCTCAAGATCGGCGAAATATCCGATCCTTTCAGGACCACTGATGAAATAGGCAATGTTGTTTTCAGGATCGTCAGGCTTGATGGGGAAACGCCCGCTCACAGACCGGATCTTAAAAATGATTACCAGTATCTGTACGCTGCTGCTCTTTCATCGAAACAGCAGGAATCGTACAGGGAATGGATAATAAAAAAAATTGAGACCACTTATATAAAAATAATTGACGAATTCAGAGACTGCAGATTTCTGGAAGAAGAAGGATGGCTGAAATGAAGCTGCTGCGCAATACCTTTGGTTATGTGATTTTCAGGATCTCCTTGCCGGCTTTTATTTTTTGCTCGTTTCCCCTGGATCTGCTTTGCCAGCACGTATCAGGTTCCCAGGCAGGGAAGAAGAAAATAGAAGTGATTCATTCGGCAGTAGGAATCGAGGAGCTCGAAAGACTGACAGGAAGAAGGCTCACAAGACTATTGGGCGATGTATCCCTGAAGCATAATGATATACTAATGACCTGCGACAGCGCCCATTTTTACACAGGCCATAATCAGACCAAAGCCTGGGGAAGAATCCATATGCAGCAGGGCGATACTCTTCACCTGTACGGGGATTCATTATTTTATGACGGCACAACACAGGCTGCTTCCGTTGACGGCAACGTAGAACTTATTGATCAGCAGACACATCTGTATACAAACTCCGTGAAATATGATGTGGCCAATAAAATTGCCAGATACAATGATCATGGAAAAATAATCAACGGGGAAAATACCCTTACAAGCATCACGGGGGTTTATTATGTGTCGGAGAACCTGTATCACTTCAAGGACAGCGTGAAAATTGTCAATCCTGACTATGTGATGACAGCCGATACAATGGACTATAATTCCAGGAGTGAAACAGCTTATTTCACAGGTCCGTCGGAACTCGTTGGAGACAGCCTGTACCTGTATTGTGAAAAGGGATGGTATGATACTAAAAATGACATATCAAGGATATGGAAAAACTCTGTCATTGATAACAGACAGCAGGTTATCCGGGGAGACTCAATGTACTATGACGGCCAGGCAGGATTCGGACAGTCATTCAGGAACACAAGCATAACAGATACTACTAATAATATTATCGTAAAGGGTGATTACGCATGGTATTCCAAGACACCCGAAAAATTCATGGTTACCGACAAGGCCCTGTTCATCCAGGCATCAGGAAATGATTCTCTTTTCCTTCATGCAGATACAATTTTTGCAGTTACACGGACAACTGCTGAAGGAAAGAACTACAGGCTTGTGAGAGCCTATTTCGGCACCAGGATATTCAGCAAAAACCTGCAGGGCAAATGTGACTCCCTGTCATATTCGTTCCAGGATTCGGTGATCAGAATGTATACCTTGCCTGTCCTCTGGTCGGACCAGAACCAATTAACCGCAGATTCAATGGCACTGTTCACCGTAAACCGCAAAGCTGACAGGCTTGAATTGTATAATTCAGCATTTGTTGCCGCACAGGTTGACGATATCAGGTTCAACCAGGTCAAAGGCCGGTCGCTTACGGGATATTTCAGGGATAATGAACTGTATAAAATAAACATTGTAGGTAATGCCGAAACAATTTATTTCCTCCTTGACCGCGACATGGTTGTGGGCATAAACAATGCCAAATGCGCACGTATCGAGATCTTCGTGTCGGATGGTAAGATCACCGGCATAAACGAATACCAGAGTCCGGAAGGAACCATTGATCCCCCGGTAGTGGGAAACACCGAAACGCCGAAGCTGGAAGGATTTATGTGGCTCGACAAACTCCGCCCCAAGAATATTGATGACCTATTTATTAAGGGATTAACAGATGAATCAGAACCGGAACCGGAACCGGATCCTAATATTCATCTTCATTGAAGAAAAAATCATCCTTGCTGGGATAATCCGGCCATATATCTTCTATGCTCTCGTAGATATCTCCCTCATCTTCTATTTCCTGCAAATTCTCAATTACTTCCATCGGGGCACCTGATCTGATGGCAAAATCAATCAGCTCATCCTTCGTTGCGGGCCACGGGGCATCCTCAAGTTTTGATGCTAATTCAAGTGTCCAGTACATTTCCAAATGTTGTGTTAAAAAGTGTGACAAAGTGTGCAAATATATATATTATTTTATATAAAAAACAATACAATATTTCTACATATGCACCTTATTATACTTTCCACTCAACACACTGTATATCAAGATCTGAGCCCAGCCTGCGGGCCAATACGAATAAATAATCGGCAAGCCGGTTCAGTAATTTCAGGACTATTTCAGGAATCGCCTCCATGAAATTAAGTTTTACGACCGAGCGTTCAGCCCTTCTGCAGACACATCTTGCTATATGACAACCGGATATGGCTGCATGTCCGCCCGGCAGGATAAAATTCCTGAGTGAAGGCAAGTCTGCTTCCATCCTGTCAATCTCATTTTCAATTTTTTGAAGGAAGCAGGGATCGGGCATAACCTCTTCCCTGATAGTGTCTTCGGAAGCCACCAGATATGCACATCTCATCAGCTGATCCTGAATGTGAAGAAGCATTTCTTTCCTGCCTTCATTCTCCCTGAAGTCAAGCAGATGACCGATCCATGCAATCAGTTCATCGATTGATCCGCAGGCTTCTATCCTGGGATGATACTTTGGCACGCGGGTCTTTCCGGTCAGGGATGTGAGTCCGTCATCACCATTCCTCGTGTATATTTTCATGTTTTTCAGGTTTAGAAGGCAACCCGTGGATCTGAATCAGGAAACAACTTTCTGCTTGTATTTCTCATTGATATAATCCTGATGAACAGTACCATCAAGCAGGCGAATGATCCTGGCGGCATGATTGGCGATATCTTCCTCGTGTGTGACAAGGATAACGGTGTTGCCGTTCCTGTGAATTTCATCAAGCAGTCCCATGATGTCAAGTGATGTTTTGCTGTCGAGGTTTCCGGTGGGCTCGTCAGCAAGAATTATCGAAGGTTTGTTTACGAGGGCCCTTGCAATTGCAACCCTCTGCCTTTGTCCTCCCGATAGTTCATTCGGCTTATGTGTCATCCTGTCGCCCAGGCCGACGTGATGCAGTGTTTCTATTGCAAGCGCTTCTCTTTCAGCCTTGGGAACACCTGCATATATCAGGGGAAGGGTAACATTCTCAAGTGCAGTATACCTGGGCAGCAGATTGAATGTCTGAAATACGAATCCAATTTCCTTGTTCCTTATTTCTGCAAGATAATCGTCCTCCATCTTGCTCACATCAGTCCCGTTCAGTATATATGTCCCGCCTGTTGGAGTATCGAGACAGCCAAGAAGGTTCATCAGGGTAGATTTCCCTGATCCTGAAGGCCCCATGATAGCTACATATTCATTCTTTTCAATGTTTATTGAAACCGACCTTAGAGCCCTGACAATAACTGATCCAACCTGATAATTCTTTACTATATCATGAATTTCAATTACCTTGTTCATAACGATTTTTTTATTAAGGTTCGAAATTAGATTAATTAATACAATTCTGGAATTATATCTGCTTAATTTTTGTTAATACCTCACCAAATAGCTGCCCGGCGTGATATTCCTGCGGAAAAAAACAATTCCCATCTTAAAAATATCAATTGTGGCGGTAACCCTGCCGTCATTCCTTATTATCCCCCATGCTTCAGCCATCTCGGGGGAATGGTATATATCATCAAGAACCACAACCGTCTCATCGCCGGAGATCCCGGCCACCAGGTTGAAATAATCAAGAGTTGGGGTTTTCCTGTGATTACCGTCTATAAAGACCAGGCCAGGTCTGATTCCCGGTGTCCTGATCTCCGTAAAGAGATCTTCGAAACGACCGGTTAAAAGGATAATATTCGACAATCCGGCTTCCCTGAAATTCTCACGGGCAATTTCAGATACTTCCTGGCATCCTTCCATCGTGTAAACGTGTGAATCAGGGCGGGAAAATGCCAGGTACATTGTGCTTATTCCCAATGAGGTTCCAAATTCGATAATCATCTGCTTCCCGAAGGCAGAAGACAGCCTGAAAAGCAATTGTCCGTATTTCTTTGATACCGGGGAGTGCTTTGCAATATCCGACACTCTTCTCAGATCATGTTCGCTCTTTATAGTCCGGGAACCATAATCCCTAAAATTTATCACCCTCTTGTCTTTCTTCATTTTTTTTCTCAGGGTTTCAATCTTAAAGACAATTTCCGGATCAGTTTTATTCTGAAATATTCCTGAAACCACATTAAAAAGAAAAGGGCTGTGTATCCCATGCCCCTTTCGGTGGCCCGAACTCAGCAGATATACTGCATATCTGGCTAAAGGATAGAGATTCACTTCCCCGTGACAATAAATGTATGACAGTTCTCCAAAAATAGCTATTTTCGAATATCCGGTTTGACTGATCGTTCAAAATAACCTTTAATCAGTCAACCGCTAATGGATATCAGGTGAGTAGTTCCATGGAGGATTTTCTTGACACAAACATCACCTATCTTTCGGGTGTAGGGCCCAGGCGTGCGGAGCTTCTTGGCAGGGAGGCGGGTATTCATACATTCCGCGATCTTCTTTACTATTTCCCCTACAGGTATGTCGACAGGACCAGGTTTTATAAAATACATGAACTTGATCCTGATCTGCCTTATGTTCAGATCAGGGGATCAATAACCGGGTTTTCATCCGAAGGTTATGGTGCAGGCAGGCGGCTGACAGCTGATTTTCGTGATGAAACAGGAACCGTCAGGCTTGTCTGGTTCAAGGGTACCAGATGGATCACTTCAACGTACCAGCCGGGAGTGGAATACATTGTTTTCGGGAAGCCCGGAATATTCAACGGGATGATAAATATTATCCATCCTGAGATCGATACAGCAGAAAAGATTGAAAAAAGCATTAATGCGGGGCTGCAGGCTCAGTACAGTACAACGGAAAATCTTAAAAACCACTATGTTACATCAAAAACCATAAGCAGGCTGGTTGAAAGCCTGCTCAGGCAGATCAGGTACCGAATCCCTGAAACCCTGCCTTCCTTTCTTGTGTCAAAATATCGCCTGATGGATCTTCATGATGCTCTTTTCAAGGTGCATTTCCCGTCAGGTACCGATGAGATGGAAAGGGCCAGGTACAGGCTGAAGTTTGAAGAACTTTTCTATATCCAGCTTAATCTTTTGAGGTACAAGGTCAACAGAAACATTAGAACCAAAGGATTTGTATTTTCAAACGTCGGGCAGTATTTCAATGATTTCTATCATAACTATCTTCCTTTCTCACTTACGGGCGCCCAGAAAAGGGTGATCAGGGAAATCAGGAAAGACCTTGGGTCGGGCAGGCAGATGAACAGGCTGCTGCAGGGCGATGTGGGAAGCGGAAAAACCCTGGTTGCCCTGATGTGCATGCTTATTGCCATCGACAACGGTTACCAGGCATGCCTTATGGCGCCCACTGAAATACTTGCCAGCCAGCACTATCAGACAATCCTGAAACTTCTCGGGGATATCGGTCTGGAGGTGGATCTTCTCACGGGTTCCTCAACAAAAAAAGTACGCAGGGACATTGATGAAAAACTCAGGGGAGGTACACTGAACATTCTTATCGGGACACATGCCCTTATCGAGGAAAATGTCAGGTTCAGGAATCTTGGGCTGGTGATTATCGATGAACAGCACAGATTCGGGGTTGCACAAAGGGCCAAGCTGTGGGAAAAAAGCCCTGATCCGCCCCATGTGCTTGTAATGACTGCCACGCCCATTCCGCGTACTCTTGCCATGACTGTTTACGGCGACCTTGATGTGTCGGTGATTGATGAGCTTCCGCCGGGCCGTATTCCTGTAAAAACCATGCACTTTACAGAACCTGAAAGGAACAAGGTATTTGGATTCATAAGGAACCAGATCAGTACAGGCAGGCAGATTTTTATCGTCTATCCTCTGATCAGGGAATCGGAAAAGATGGATTACAGGGACCTTGAGGACGGATGGGATACCATCACAAGGGCTTTCCCCGCTCCGGAATATTGTGTGAGCATAGTGCACGGCCGGATGAGCACCGCTGAAAAAGATGCCTCGATGAAACTATTCAAGGACGGCACAGCACATATCCTGGTTGCAACAACAGTTATAGAGGTTGGTGTTGACATCCCCAATGCAACGGTAATGATCATTGAAAGTGCCGAGAGATTTGGCCTGTCGCAGCTTCACCAGTTAAGGGGCCGGGTCGGGAGGGGCGCAGAACAGTCATACTGTATTCTGATGAGCTCCAACAAAATGTCGAAGGAAGCAGCAAAACGGATTGAAGTAATGATCAGGACAAATGATGGTTTTGAGATTGCAGAAACCGACCTGCAGCTAAGGGGCCCGGGTGATATAGAAGGAACTCTCCAGAGCGGCATCCCTTTCGATCTCCGGATCGCAAATCTCGGAAAAGACGGGCAAATAATTGAATATGTAAGAAACATTGCAGGAGAGATACTTGCAAATGATCCCATGCTTGAAAGCAGCGAAAACCTGATTCTCAGGACAGAACTAAAAAGGGTCTTCGGTACGAGACAATCATGGAGTAACATCAGTTGATTCGATTAATTAGAATGATTCTAAATAATTATCAATGTTCCAAAATCTGACAAAAGGCAGTAACTAATTTTAAATGATTTGTAAATTTGTCGGCTTCGTATCCACTGTCATTGTTTATGAAAGAGGCTGGTATTACGGGAACAATAGAACATGAAGGGACGGTGCAGAAGGTAGGCAGTGATTCAGTTACTGTAAATATTCATCCGGTATCTGCCTGTTCCGGGTGCCATGCGGATGGCTATTGCAGTCTGTCCGGCAGGAAGGAAAAGACAATCAGAATTTCAGGAAGATATAATGTAAAGCCAGGAGAAAAAGTTACCGTTATGATGAATGAGTCAACGGGATTCAGGGCAGTGGTCCTGGGTTATATTGTTCCTCTTGCGGTATTGGTTTTCAGCCTGGCAGTACTGACCGCCGCATCTGTTAATGAATTAACAGCAGGGATTATCTCGGTCTCTGTTCTTGTGCCTTACTTTTTAATTCTTTATTTTACAAGGCACCGGATTGAGCGCAACTTCCTATTCACCTTAAAAAAGTAAATGATGGGATCAACGGTTATCATAACAATAATCACGCTGAGTCTGCTGGCTCTGGCATCTTCGGTGATCCTGTATTTTGTGGCTCAAAGATTCAGGGTTTTCGAAGATCCGAGGATTGATGAAGTCCAGGCGATACTTCCCGCCGCCAACTGTGGCGGATGCGGCTTTGCCGGATGTCGCAACTTTGCTGAGGCGCTGGTAAAAGCCGAAACATTTGAAGGATTGAACTGTCCGGTCGGCGGGGCAACAGTAATGAATGAAGCTGCCAGGATCCTCGGGAAGGTGGCGGAGGTTGTTGATCCGACAGTGGCTGTACTGCTTTGCAACGGCAGTCCTGAGTTCCGTCCCAGGACTTCAAGATATAATGGAGCTTCTGAGTGCAGGATATCGCACAGTTTGTACCTGGGAGATACGGATTGCAGCTGGGGATGCCTGGGAGACGGTGACTGCGTAAGATCCTGCAGTTTCGGAGCCATGTACATGGACCCGGTAACCATGCTTCCGGTAATTATCGACGACAAATGCGTATCGTGCGGGATGTGCGTTAAGGCATGTCCGCGGCATCTGATAGAGCTTCGCAAAAGAGCCAAAAAGGACAGGAAGATCTATGTGGCCTGCCAGAACTGCGACAAGGGAGGTCCGGCCAGGAGAGCATGCAAAGTTGCATGCATTGGCTGCGGAAAATGCGTTAAGGTATGTGCATTCGATGCAATAACCATGGAAAACAATCTGGCTTATATCGATGCCGTAAAATGCACTTTCTGCAGAAAGTGCGTGGTGGAATGCCCTACAAATTCAATCCTGGAAATTAATTTCCCTCCCAGAAAACCCAAGGCAGAACCACAGGCTGAAGTTGCCAAAGTATAATTTGTTTTATAAAACATCAGAATTGTGTTAAAAACATTTCCCGCCGGAGGCGTTCATCCACCCGAGAACAAGATAACAGCAGGCACTCCCATAAAGTATCTTCCTGTACCTGAAAATGTTATTATCCCTGTTACCCAGCATATCGGTGCACCGGCCTCTCCCACGGTCAGCAAGGGCGACAGTGTCAGGGCCGGTCAGATAATTGCGGCAGGCAAGGGATTTGTTTCAGCAAATGTTCATTCATCGGTATCAGGTAAAGTAAACAAGATTGACCATATTATTGACAGCACTGGTTTCAAACAGACTGCCGTATTCATTGATGTTGAGGGTGATGAATGGGTTGAGTCGATTGACCGAAGCAGCAGTATCCTGAAAGAAACCGATCTTTCTCCCGAAGATATTATAAAAAAATGCCTCGATTCAGGCATCGTCGGCCTTGGAGGGGCAACATTCCCTTCACATGTCAAACTCACCCCGGTATCGGGGAAGCATTGTGAGGTCCTTATAATTAACGGAGTGGAATGCGAACCATTTCTAACCTCCGATCACAGGCTCATGCTGGAGAAAGGTGAAGAGATCATTGCCGGGATCCGTATAATGATGAAAGCCCTTCAGGTGAAAAAGGCAATGATCGGAATTGAGAACAACAAGCCCGATGCAATTGCAAATCTCACAAAGCTGGCATCAGCCTACTGTGAGATCAGTGTTCATCCGCTAAAGGTAAAATACCCTCAGGGTGCGGAGAAACAACTTATCAGGGCCCTGATAAAAAGGGAAGTCCCGTCCGGCAGGCTCCCCCTCGATGTAGGTGCTGTTGTGCATAATGTCGGAACCGTTTTTGCGGTTTATGAAGCTGTCCAGAAAAACAAGCCCCTTTTTGAACGGGTTGTCACCATTACCGGTAAATATCTTTCCAATCCCGGGAATTACTTTGTCAGGACAGGAACCCCCCTTAGGCATCTTATTGCGGCTGCGGGCGGACAGCCTGAAAATACCGGAAAGATAGTGAACGGCGGCCCGATGATGGGCAAAGCCATTGTAAACACCGATGTTCCTGTTGTAAAGGGAATGTCAGGCGTGATCCTTTTTGATGAAAAAGAGTCGGTGAGAAAAACCATAGAGCCATGCATCAGATGTGCAAAATGTGTTTCCGTATGTCCGCTCGGCCTCGAGCCATATCTGCTGATGACTTTGTCGGAAAGGAATCTGTTTGAAAAAGCGGAGAGAGAACGGATTACCGACTGCATGGAATGCGGCTGCTGCAGCTTTACATGTCCGGCAAACCGGCCGCTGCTTGATTATATCAGGCTGGGAAAATCGACAGTGATGAAAATGATTCGTGAAAGAAACATTAAATAGGAATACCGGAAAAAATGAGCAACCTGCTGAATGTATCCCAGTCGCCCCATATTCACGGGAAGGAATCCACACAGAAACTGATGCTGAATGTAGTCATTGCCCTGATGCCGGCATTATTCACATCTGTATTCTATTTCGGCCTTGGAGCCATTATAGTAACACTGACCTCAGTAGCCTCATGTCTTCTCTTCGAATACTTAATTCAGAAATTCGTCCTGAAAAAGCCAATCTCAATAACCGACGGGTCGGCTCTCGTAACGGGACTTCTGCTTGCATTCAACCTTCCGTCAAATATTCCGGTATTCATAATAGTAATAGGCAGTTTTGTCTCCATAGGAATTGCCAAAATGACTTTCGGCGGGTTAGGGAACAATCCTTTTAACCCTGCACTGGTGGGACGCGTTTTCATGCTGATCTCATTTCCCGTTCAGATGACCTCCTGGCCGGTTCCCAAAGGCCTGGGCACCGGTTATGCCGATGCCGTTACCGGAGCTACACCGCTCGCAATAATTAAGGAAGGCCTGAAAAACGGTGAATCCCTTTCCAAGCTTATGGGTGAAATTCCATCTCCCGCGCAGATGCTGATGGGCGACATGGGAGGATCGATGGGCGAAGTAGCCGCCATAGCTCTTATCATCGGATTTATTTACCTGCTGGCAACCAGGGTAATCACATGGCACATACCAGTATCGGTGACAGGTTCAATAGCAATCTTCACAACGATCCTCTGGCTTGCAAATCCCGAAAAAAATGCTGATCCGATGTTCCATCTTCTTGCCGGAGGCGTTCTGCTCGGCGCCATATTCATGGCAACCGATTACGTAACATCCCCGATGGTTCCCAAAGCGATGATCATCTATGGCTGCGGAATCGGGATAATAACAGTCGTAATACGTGTGTGGGGAGCATATCCCGAAGGCGTTTCCTTTGCAATCCTCATAATGAATTCTTTTGTACCGCTGATGAACGCATATATTAAGCCAAAACGTTTCGGAGAGGAGGTAACCAATGGCTAAAACCGAATCAACATTCAAAAACATGGTGATATCGCTCACCCTGATATCACTGGTGGCCTCAGCATGCCTGGGCTTTGTATATGAAATGACAAGGGAG
>Ga0302246_1000048_pt1 | contig 120328 bp, 109 predicted proteins | sample AAG_UR_Trp_MG_FD_193533 | JGI IMG/M metagenome (GOLD analysis project Ga0302246, IMG submission 193533) | Enriched activated sludge microbial communities from anaerobic digester in WTTP, New Holstein, Wisconsin, United States - AAG_UR_Trp | ecosystem: Engineered > Bioreactor > Anaerobic >... | reverse complement strand
GGGCTACGAGGAAATCGCTGAATTGCTGGAGGCCATCAATCAACACTTTGTAGATCAGATGCCGGTTGCGGCATAATGACATGAACTGGGAGCTACCATTCTTTCAACTAAAAAATTGACATCGCCGTGGAAACAGGTTCTTGCCGGTGAAAACCAAGGTAAACAAAAGACGGAACACAAGAACCGGAGAAATGCCCCTTTGATGACGGAGGTTGCTGCACTTCAACAGGTGCCCGATTCTCTGATTATGAAAGAACTGATGAATCTGGTTTTCACAGGAAGCGATGTCTGATACAGTGTGATTCATAGCGTCACCTTTTGTGTTTATGTGTTTTGTTTGGTAGCAAAACCTATATATCACACTTTGTGACGCTATACTATTAATTATTACAATATGTTACATCATTATTAGCCCTGCGAAAGTTGAGTTAAGAATTATTGACACGGAAAAGCCACCAATGTTCAAGTTTGTTTGGGTTCTCTATATGATTATTCGGTAAATTTGATTCAATCGTACAATCCTTAAATGCAAGATCGGCTTTAAAAATTCTGTCTCTGTAATGGCAAATCTCCTCGGCTGACGCATACTTTAGTACTTCATAAAGTTCTGACCTAGCCCAAAGATCATGATCATATTCTTCACTGTATCCGATATCGTTAACGCTCATTTTTTGAATATATTTTACTGATTGCTCCCAATCGGATACGTAACGTTCTAAGCCTTCTATTGCTTCTTCATATGAAGAGCCCTGCAAAATGAGATGGCGTGTTAAAGTATTTAGTTTATTGCCCTTCGCAATAATTCTTTTTAAGTTTTGTTTATTACGGTATTTGGGCATACAGCTAATTGATTTTGCCAAAATTCACAAATCGTTTTGCTATTTTCCTAGACTCGAATTTATGTTGTGCGCAGAGATGAATGAAAAGCGCAGTCCAAAAGATGATACCAAAGGTTACGGGGACATGAATCCAGGCTGTTTCCGTCAAGCCCGCCGCCTGCAGAGGATAGAAGCAGGCCATGTGCGCGAATAACGCGCTCAAGGCGCTGCCGGATGCATAGACCAGCGCAAGCAGCATATGCGCGCCACGCACCCGGAGCAAAAGCGCCACCGTGCCAAGACCGGCCACACTGCCGATTAAAAGGGGATAAAATATATCCATCATTTAACCTCGAGTATGCAGAATACCGCTTTTAAAGAATGCTTGTAGTTCGTAATCGGAAAACTGTATTTTATTTTCTCGGTGCGTTATGCAAGCATGAACGCAGCCTACGGTTTGGTTTTGCTTATTGACCATTGCGCAAATCTGGGAACTTCCGTTTTTTCATTTCACCATGGAAACACGAATGATGTTCCCCCAGTTTTCCCCTGTTTTAAGCCGCTGTTTTAAGTGTTACGTGCATCCCAGCTTTTGTTGCCAAAGTAATCAGCATTTCGAGATTGAATTTTTCCCACTTGCCTCGCGTCAGATCAGAAACCCTGGACTGCGTTATTCCCAGTAATTCTGCAGCCTTGGCCTGTGTGAGTCTTTTTGCTTCGATGAAATTCCTAAGATCGGCCATAAGATCGGCACGCATTTGAAGTATCGCCGCTTCTTCAGGAGCATATCCAAGATCAAGAAATACGTTCCCGGATGAATTAATTATCCCCTCACTCATATCGCACCTCCAATTTGTTTGAGCCGCCTGCGGGCTAAAGCGATATCGGTCTTGTTCGTTTTTCGACCTTTCTTTTGAAAAACATGAAGGACATAGACAGCTTCTTCCTTTTTTGCGACATAAAGCACACGCCATTCGCCAAGAACATGTATTCGAATTTCCTTTACTCCGGAGCCGACCGATTTCATCTCCTTCCAGTCTCTTGCTTCGAGACCATGCTGAATGGCGCGAAGTTCAAATCCGGCGACACGGCGAACCTCTTCAGGAAAATCCCGGAGATCTTCGAGACTCGATCCGACAAATTTTAACGCCTTTATGTTTGCAGGCATATTATATAAGTATTTATATATTTCGCAAGTCTATTCATCATCCATGGGTATATCGCTGTCACATGGTCGCGCATAGCGGTTAATTACTCTGAACCGTAGGCACCAGAAGTGGCTATCGCCAAGGGCTCATGAAACCCTGGTCTTCTGGTATGAATTGATGAATTTAATCTTGGCCCCCCCGTGCAGGCGAGAAGCAGGGTAAAACGCTCAGAGAAGAATGTCAATCATAAATTGTGAGTGAGATTAGTCATATATGACCTTTGTCTGCCTCTGAAGCAAAACGCGGAGCTCAAAAGCAGTCTTTCAGACACAGACTTCTTAATCCTTTAATTTTCCTTGCAATACCCCCTGCCTTTTTGTAACGTTTTCCCAAAATTTATTGCCGGGACATCGCATCATCCCGGAAGGTCGAAGGAGCCCCCCTTGCCGGACCCAACTAACGGAAACAACAGCCAAAACAACCGGAAAAAGTGGCTGCGCGGCCTGGCCGGTTTTTCTCTCATTGCCCTGATCTTGGGCGGAGCTTACTGGTTTTTTTTCAAATACAACCGCGTGTCGACGGACAATGCCTATGTCATGGCCGACAGCGCCATGATCAGCAGCCGGATTCCGGGTACGATCCAGGACATTCTTGTCGATAACGACACTCAGGTAACACCGGGACAGACTTTACTGTCTTTGGATCCGAAAGACTACCAGCTGGCCGTCGATGAAGCCCAGGCCATGCTCACACGGACGGAAGCGGAGATGAGGGCAACGGAAGCCTCCATCTTCCAGAGCGACATCCAGACGGCGGCCCAAGAGGATTCCGCCCGGAGCGTCATTGCCGAAACCCAGGACCGGGTCCGGGAAGGCGAACATAAACTGGAGGCTTTAAAACAACAGCGGATCGCGGCGTTGGCCGACCTGACCATCGCCCGCCGGGATTTCGAACGCTACGACCGCCTTTATAAACAACAGGCCATCGCCCAGCAACAGTGGGATCGTGCCAAAACCACCCTGGATAAAACCGCGGCGCAACTGGATGCCATCGATGCGGAAACCGAGGCTGTCCGCTCGTCCGTGGAGGGCGCCCGCCAGGCGGTGAAGCAGAGTCAGTCCCAACTGAACGTTGCCAGGGGCGGCCGGTACAGCGTAACGGTCCTCCGGCAACAGTTTTCCGCGCTCCGGGCAAAACGGGACGAGGTTTTCGCAAATCTCCAGGCGGCAAGGCTTCGCCTGTCCTACTGCACGATTACGGCGCCGATCGGCGGCTACGTGGCCCAGAAACGCATTCAGAAAGGGGATCGCATCCAGCCGGGACAGGTCCTGATGGCCATCGTCCCCTTGGAAGGCGTCTATATCGAAGGGAATTTCAAGGAAACCCAGTTGACCAACGTCCGGATCGGCCAGCCGGTCACCATCAAGGCCGATATTTATCCGGGATACACCTTCCACGGCAAGGTCGCCGGCATCCGGGCAGGAACCGGTGCCGCCTTTTCCCTTCTCCCTCCGGAAAATGCCACAGGAAACTGGATCAAGGTCGTCCAGCGTGTCCCGGTTAAAATTCGTCTGGATAAAATTCCGCCCCCCGATCATCCCCTCCGCGTCGGATTGTCGCTTGTCGCCACGATTCACACGAAGGATCGCCGGGGCCCCGTGCTAATGAAAAATACCGAATCGCAAAAAACGGGGCCCTGATCATGGGCTGCCACCCTGCCTCGCTGAATCCATGACTGCCGCGTCTTCACTTCCCCACGTCAATAAGTGGTTCATCGCCGCGATCATCATGCTGCCAACCTTTCTCCAGGTGATGGACATCAGCGTCGTCAATGTTTCCCTGCCTCATATCCAGGGCAGTCTGAATGCCGGCGTGGACGAAGTGACCTGGGTCATTACATCTTATCTCGTCACCAACGCCGTCATCATTCCCATTGCCCCGTGGCTGGCCCGTGTCTTCGGGCGGAAACGCTATCTGCTGGCGTCGGTTGCCCTGTTTACGGTCAGTTCGCTGGCCTGCGGAGCGTCCACATCGCTTTCCATGCTGATTTTCTTCCGCATCTTCCAGGGCCTGGCCGGAGGAGGCCTCGCCCCCCTGGGTCAGGCAATTTTACTGGAAACCTTTCCTCAGAAGGAACATGGAATGGCCAATGCCGTTTTCGGCATGGGCGTGACCGTCGCTCCGGTGCTGGGACCCGTTTTCGGCGGCTGGATCACCGATCAATGGAACTGGCCCTGGGTGTTTTATATCAATCTCCCGGCAGGGCTTTTGGCGTTCTTCCTGATCAAGGGCTTCATCCATGATCCAACCTACCAGCGGGACACCCGCATCCACATCGATACCTGGGGAATCCTTTTCCTCAGCGTCGGCCTGGGGTGCCTCCAGGTAGTACTCGACCAGGGGGAACGGGAAGACTGGTTCGCATCCCGGTTCATCATCACCCTGGCCGTCGTCGCCGCCCTCAGCCTGGCGATCTTCTTCCTGGTCGAACGCAGAACACCCCATCCCGTGGTCGATCTGAAACCCTTTCGGAATCTCAATTTTTCCGTGGCCAATGTCATTAATTTTCTCGGCTATTTCACACTACTCGGAAGTATTGTTCTCCTACCCCTGTACCTCCAGAAACTCATGGGCTATACCGCCCTCTGGGCGGGACTCGTTCTCGGTCCCGGAGGAATCACCAGTCTCGTCATCATGCCCATTGCCGGCATCCTGATGATCCGGGGCATCAACCCCAAGTGGCTTCTGGGAATCGGCCTGTCCATACAGGCCGTATCTCTGTGGATGATGGCCGCCTTCAACCTGGAAGCCGGATTCATGTACATTGCATGGCCCCGGGTGGTGCTGGGGTTTGCACTGGGACTTTTCTTCGCCCCCGTGGCGACGGCGGCCTTCATGCATATCCCGAAAGAAGAAATCGGTAATGCATCGGGAATCTTCAACCTCTTGCGCAACCTGGGCGGAAGCTTCGGCATCGCCTTCTGCACGACCCTTCTCTCCCAGAGGAGTCAGTTCCATCAGACCTTTCTCTCAGAAAACATCACCCCGTCGAATCCGGCATTTCAAACCCACTACCAGGAAGTGTTTCAGTGGCTTCAGATTCACAAACCGGCCCTGGCCAATTTCGAAGGGGTCCTTGCCGTCATCTACCAGGAAGTGTTGAAGCAGGCCAGCATGCTGGCCTTCAACGACACGTTCTGGATCATGGGCTGGCTTACGGCCTGCCTGGTACCGACGGCCCTGTTGTTGAAGGGGCCGAAAGGCGATCACGAGACCGGCTCTTTGCATTGATGCTCTGCAGGAGATACGGTACCGCGCAAATGGATACGAACGATCCACTTGTATCCGGTCAGATGGATACTTAGAAGGCGGGTTCCCTTCGTTTTCAATCCAATTTCCACTCCGTTTATCATAAATGTATCCTATTTACACGCACTTACAATGAATGTCTCCTTATGGCATAGCCTTTGCTTCGATAACGATAAAAAATCACTTTGAAAGGAGATGTGATATGAAACGACGAATCATCATTCTGGCAGGTCTTCTGCTTGTCGGTCTGATAGCAACCGCTGCTTTCGCCTACGGCGGTGGCCGGGGGCACGGTGGTTGGTTCAACCAAGGCGGGGGTTTCACGGCTTGCTTCTATGGCCTGAACCTGACGGCGGAGCAGACGGCCAAAATGGACGCCCTGAGGGACAACCACTGGAAAGAGGTACAGCCCCTGCGGGACAAGATGTTCGTGAAACGGAATGAACTGAGGAACCTCTGGCTGGAAGCCAATCCGGACCCGGCGAAGATCAACGCCGCCCAGAAGGAGATGCAGGTTTTACGGGACCAGATGCAGGACAAGATGACCGCTTTCAGGCTGTCCGCCCTGAATCTCCTGACGCCGGAGCAGAAAGCCGAAGTGCAGAGAAACTACCGGGAACGCGGCTTCGGCGGATATGGGCGGGGTCCGGCCGGATGTCCCGTTGGACCGGGATTTGGCGGCCAAGGCCCGGGCAGATAGTCATTTAACCCTCCTCTCAGGCAGTCCCGGATTTCACTGATCCGGGACTGCCTTTTTCTTCCTTTCGCTTTTCCCCTCCCCTGTGGTAAAAATGGATTCAATTCTGATCTGTTAATGGGCCCTATGAAGGAAAAAACGTTTCGCCTTTTCGACCATACGGCGGATCTGGGCGTCGAAATTTTCGGCGGCAGCCGGGAAGAGCTCTTCGTCCATGCCGCCCTGGCCGTTGTCGAGTTGACCACCGATCCGGAGCGGATCGATCCCGTGCTGGAAAGGCGTTTCTCCGTCGAAGGACTGGATCTGAACGACCTGTTCGTCAACTACCTGAGGGAGGTCCTTTATCTGGTTAATGGCGACGGCTTTCTGATACGCGAGGTAACGGTTGAAATGGAAGATTCCTGCCGCCTCCGGGCCAAGCTCCGGGGAGAGCCGTTCACCCCCGGAAAACACCGGATCAACAAGGAAATCAAAGCGGTAACCTATCACCAGGTCTCGGTTGAAAAAACCGCGAAAGGATGGAAAGGAAGGGTGATCTTCGATGTCTGAACTCAGAATGGAAAGGCTGGACGATTTCCGGTGGCAGATCCCCCGGCAGGGGAATATGCGGGTCCCCGGAATCATCTATGCCAGTGAACGCCTCATGCGGTCCATGGGTAAGGACGAGAGTCCGAAGCAGGTGGCCAATGTGGCCCATCTGCCGGGAATCGTCCAGTATTCCCTGGCCATGCCGGACATGCACTGGGGTTACGGCTTTCCCATCGGCGGGGTGGCCGCCTTCGACATGCAGGAAGGCATCATTTCCCCGGGAGGTGTCGGCTACGACATCAACTGCGGATGCCGATTAATGACGACCCGCCTTACCCTTCAAGAAATCCGGCCGCGCCTGAAAGACCTGGTAACGGCCCTGTTTCAGAACGTCCCTTCCGGGGTCGGATCGACGGGTCCGATCAAGCTGAAAGGAAAAGAGGAAAAAAAGGTCCTCACCGACGGCGCCCGCTGGGCCGTCGAGAACGGGTACGGCACCACCGAAGACCTCGACCACACGGAAGAAGGAGGGACCCTGGACGGCGCGGACCCGGACATGGTCAGCACCCGGGCCATGGAACGGGGGCGGGAGCAGCTGGGCACCCTCGGTTCGGGGAACCACTTCCTGGAAATCGAGGTCGTAGAGGAGATCTTCGACCCGGCGGCGGCGGCCGGTTTCGGCCTGGAAAAGGGGCAGATCGCCGTCATGCTTCACAGCGGATCCCGCGGTCTCGGGCACCAGGTCTGCGACGATTACCTGGCCCGGATGGTCAAACATATCGGCGATCTGGGAGTTGAACTTCCGGACCGTCAACTCGCCTGCGCCTATCTCAACTCGTCCCGGGGAAAGGAGTACCTGGCCGCCATGGCCTGCGCCGCCAATTACGCCTGGGCGAACCGCCAGATGCTCATGCACTGGACGCGGGAAACCTTCGAAAAAACACTGGGAATGGGTTCGAATGCCGTCGGCATGCGCCTTCTCTACGACATCTGCCACAACATCGCCAAGATCGAAACCCTTCCCGTCGACGGAAAGGATCAAACCCTCTGCGTCCACCGCAAGGGAGCGACCCGGGCCCTGCCGGCGGGACATCCCCTGGTCCCCCTCGCTTACCGGCACGTCGGTCAGCCCGTTTTGATTCCCGGTGACATGGGAAGCGGTTCCTATGTCCTGGCAGGAACGGACAAGGCCCTGGAGGAAACCTTCGGGAGTTCCTGTCACGGCGCGGGGCGTGTCATGAGCCGCTCCCAGGCGACAAAGTCCAGCCGGGGCAGATCGATCACCAGGGACATGGCCGACAGGGGGGTCATCGTCATGGCAAGCGGACGGGGCACCCTTCAGGAAGAAATCCCCGAGGCCTATAAAAACCTGGACTGGGTGGTGGATGTTGTCCACCGGGCCGGCATCGCCAAGAAAGTGGCCCGGCTCCGGGCTCTGGGATGTATCAAGGGATAACCGTTGGATCGCAGCGGAAAACTGGAAACAGCCCATATTCCTTCCGCGGTCCTGTCCGGGGAACCAAGTTCGTGTGGTATTTTCCACGAATTGCTGATAGGTTTCCGTCTGAAAAAAATTTTTTTTGATCGGACCGATCGAATCGGAAAGGACTGTAAACACCTATCACTATGACCGAACGGGTATCGCGGATCATCGCCCGGGCCTTATTCGATGCCGGGGCACTCCTGACGTATGTCCCCGCCACGGGGGGGCAGGATGTCCACCGCTTTTTCTGCCGCCTAAGTCCGCTTCGTCATCCCATTTCGTTTCATGAAGAGGTCGCCTTCACCCTCGCCCACGGCGCGGCCCTGACCGGCCGGAGATCCTGCGCGATGATGAAGGGTCATGGTCTGGCCAAGGCGGCCAACAGTGTCGTTGACGCCCTTTCGGCCGGCACGACGGCGGGGCTTCTGATCCTGATCCTGGAGGATCCGGAAGGAAAGCATTCGGACAGCATTCTGAACAGCGCGTCCCTGCTCGAAGGCATGGGCGCCCCGTACCGGTATGGACACAATGACAGCATGCGAGAGGACATCCTGCAGGCTTTCGAGGACTCGGAGAGATCGGAACTGCCCGTTGCGTTGATCGTCAATGCCGATGAAATGGACACCGACGTTTTGACCTCGCCATCCATGACGCCGGCCCCACCGAACCGCAAATACGTCCGGGATATCACACGTCATGTCCTGTGTCCCGCCTTCGGCGCCTACCAGCATGAAATACTCCGGGCCAAAAGGTCAGGCGCCGGCATAGAGGCCCTTTCCAGGCCGCCCGTACCCATGATTCCCGACAACCTGCCGGAAAAACGGAAGCCCGTGCTGGAGCGCTATATTCCCCTGTTTTCCATTTTCCGGGAACTCCGGGGCGATGTCGTTGCGGCTGACACGGGATTGACGTCCATGTTCGCCTGCCCGCCCTTCGACTGCATCGATCTCACGACCTACCTGGGCGGCAGCGTTCCCCTGGCCCTGGGGGCATACCTCGCCGGACACCGATCCGTATGGGCGGTCACGGGGGACTTTTCTTTTATCGCCGCGGGTCACCTGGGGCTCCATGAAGCCATCCAGCGGAACATCCCCCTGAAAGTGCTGATTTTCGATAACGGAATGGCCGAAACGACGGGAGGACAGATCATCCCCGAGGGCACCCTGGAAAGAATCCTGACGCCGTATCGTTCCCATCTTCTGGCCATTCGCAATCCCTTTGACGCCGAGGAAATCCGAACGACTCTGCAGACCGCGGCGGCATCCGAAACCTTAACCATCGTGGTGGCAAATTACCGTGAGAAATAAAGGAACATGGAAACATTGATCAATACCGCTTCCCGTCAACCCATCGGCGTTTTCGACTCCGGCATCGGCGGCCTGACCGTCGTCCGTTCCCTGATGGAAAGGCTCCCTTTTGAAAATATCCTCTATTTCGGCGATACGGCACGGGTTCCTTACGGCGTCAAGTCCGTCGAAACGATCAACCGCTACGCCACCCAGATCACGGAGTTTCTTCTCCGGCAGGAAGTCAAGCTCCTGATCATCGCCTGCAACACAATGGCAGCCGTGGCTCATCAGGCCGTGAAGGATCTCTCGCCCGTTCCGGTTCTCGATGTGATCGAGGCGGGGGCCCGGACGGCCGTATCCCACACCCGGACCAAGCGCATCGGGGTCATCGGTACCATGGCGACCATCAACAGCAATGCCTACGCGCGGGCGATTCACGCCCTCGATCCCTCCATCCGGATCTTTTCCCAGGCTTGTCCGCTTTTCGTCCCCCTGGTGGAAGAAGGCTGGTGGGACCATGAAGTCACCCGCCTTACGGCTCAGGAGTACCTGCGTCCCGTCCTGGCGGAAGATATCGACGCCCTCGTCCTGGGGTGCACTCACTATCCCCTTCTGAAGGCCCTCCTGAAGGATCTGGTCGGCCCGCAGATTCAGCTCGTGGACTCCGCGGAGGCGATGGCGTCCATCACGGCCGGGCTTCTCGCAAACCAAAAGCTGGCCAATCCGGACCACGACATCCCGACCTACCGGTTCTACGTCACCGATGTGCCCCTGCGGTTCCGTCATATCGGGGAACACTTCCTTGGAAGGGCCATGCCCAATGTGCAGGTAGTCAAATTATAGGGATTTTTACTATTCCATTCAAAGGGGGCAGACTTGACTCTGGATGAAATCGTCAGGGCCGTCCAAACGGTCCTGGGTGTGCAGGTGGATGGCAAAGCCGGTCCGGAAACCTGGGCGGCAATTTATGAAGCAATCGTCGATCCGACAAAAACCCTCACGCCGTCCGTTACGGAGATGACGGCTGTCGATCCGAGAAGCGAAAAGAACATCCTCACCCTGCTGCCGGAAGTGCGGCCGCTTGCCCGGGCTCTCGTTCACAAAGCGGACCTTGCAGGGATCAGGATCAAAATCATCAGTGGATTCAGGAGTTATGAGGAGCAAGACGCCCTTTACGCCCAAGGAAGAACCGCACCGGGACCGATCATTACAAACGCAACAGCGGGATATTCCAATCATAATTTGGGTATTGCCTTCGATATAGGCGTGTTCGAAGGCAACCGGTATTTTGGCGATTCTCCAAAATACAAGGCCGTCGGTGTCATTGGTATGGATCTTGGCTTGGAGTGGGGCGGAAGCTGGAAAACGATCATTGACCAGCCGCATTTCCAACTTCGCCCTGAGTGGGCACAGGATATGAACGAAAGACAAATGCTCGCTGCACTCCGAAATCGGATTGCAGCGGGTCAACCGGTGTACGCTTAAAGATGGCCTCGTAAAAAGTCGCTCTGGCTGTCATGCCGGACTTGATACGGCACCCATAACTGAATGGAAATACTGGATTCCGGGTCGCGCTACGCTGCCAGGAATGACAAGATAGCCGTTTTTTCGACTTTTCACGGCTTCATCAAACAAAGACGCAACGAAAAACCCGCCAGATCCTTTTTACACAATTCTCTTTTTATTTTCGGTACCGCTCGTCAAGGAGCCGGCCGATACTGGTCATGACGGCATGGGTCACACCTTCGAACTGCGCCCGGTATTTCCGCTGGGAATCCCTGGAGAAGAGTTTGAACGGCGTATCGATCCGGTAGGGTTTTAGACGGTCCTCCACAGACAGGGGATCGCCCACGCGGTAGACGATTTGTCCACTCCGGGCGAACGGCAGGTGGCCCCGGTAGACCTGCTCGGAATTGTTGCAGCCGATGGGGACGATTTTCTTCCGGCTCCAGAGGGCCAGCTGGGCGAGGCCCGTTTTCCCGTCCGCCAGTTGGACGGACCGGGTCCCCTCGGGAAAGATGATCAGGTTGAGGCCCCGGTCGAAGAGAGCCTGACGGCTCAGTTCGGCGATCCGCTCCATCACGAGGTCGTAATAATCCCGGATATATTCGACGAAATCACTTCCCCAGGCACGAAATACCCGTGCTGCCCCTTCCGGATACGTTCCGGCCTGGTCGTACCGCCCGTCGATCACATCCTTCACGTTCCGGTAAAGTTCCGGGTCGATCCGTTCACCGAATTTTCTCCTGTAGAATTCTTCAATCAGGTAAGCCATGGAAGGAACGGGAATGAGGTTGCACCCGTCGAGGAATTTTCCCAAAAGGGCGTTGCGGTAGTACTTTCCCTTTACCCAGACCGTCGTGTAGGGAAAGACCTTCATCGTCCAGAGTTTCCACTGGAAGGGCCAGTAATTGTACCGGTCCGTGTGGTTCATGGCGAAGATGACGTTTTCGTCGCGGGGAATCTTTTCGAGGTTTTCGATCTGGATATCGACTTTGGCGAAGAAACGGTAGTTGGGGGTTAAAAGACAATTCGCCACGATCATCTGGCCCCGGGGTTTTTCGACCAGGCGGATGCGGTTGAGATGCTCGATATCGACCATGAGCCCTGCTCTAGACGAAGAATCAGGCAGCGCCGCTGCCTAGAATGATCTCCTTGACCCGGGTCAGCTCGGCGGGGGTGTCGACTTCGACGGAATCGTGGGCGGTTTCCACAACCTTGATCCGGTAGCCGTGCTCCAGCGCCCGGAGCTGCTCCAACGCTTCCAGCTTTTCCAGTATACCCTGGGGCAGGCGGGAAAAGGTGTCCAAAAAATGCCGCCGGTAGGCGTAGATACCATGGTGCTTGTAGTAGTTGACCTCATAGACGCCGTCCCGGTCATAAGGAATCGTGGACCGCGAAAAATACAGGGCGAAGTGGTCCTTGTCGAAAACCGTCTTGACGGCATTGGGGTGCGTGATTTCTTCCTCCCGGACAATCCGGTAGATCAGGGTGGACATGGGAATGGAGGCATCCGCCAGCAGGGGGGCGACCACTTCGTCGACCTGGGCGGGTTCGAATATGGGCTGGTCCCCCTGGATGTTGACCACGATATCGTTTTCATCCAGGTTCAGAACCGTTGCCGCCTCGGCGATCCGATCCGTTCCGGATCGGTGCCGTCCGGCCGTCATGATGGCCCTGCCCCCGAACTTTTCAACGGCATCGAAAATGCGCCGGTCATCGGTGGCCACCGCCGCCTCGGTCACGGTTTTCGCCCGGAGAACCCGTTCATAGACATGCTGGATCATGGGTTTCCCGCAAAGATCCGCCAGAGGCTTCCCGGGAAAGCGGCTCGATTCGTAACGGGATGGAATCACACAGACAACTCTCATAGACAGGCTTCCCCGCAACTCAGATAATTCACGACGTAATCGTGAACGGAATCCTCAAGAGATTTGAACGCCACGGGGCAACCGCGTGCCTGAAGTTTATCCATCTTCGCCTCCGTGTAATACTGGTACTGGGCCTGGAGGTTCTCCGGCATGGGGATGTAATCGATCTGTTTTTCCCTTCCCAGGGCGGCAAAAACAGCCGCAATGAGATCATTCCAACTCCGGGACTTGCCTGTGCCGAGATTGAAGATGCCGTTCACCTCCCTGTGTTCCATGAGCCACCACAGAACTTCCACGCAGTCCTTCACGTAAACGAAATCCCTCTTTTGCTCCCCGTCTCCGTAATCGGGGCGATGGGACTTGAACAGCCGCACCCGGCCCGTTTCCCGGATCTGCTGACAGGCCTTGTAGATGACACTGGACATGTCCCCCTTATGGTACTCGTTCGGCCCGAAAACATTGAAGAACTTGATCCCCGCAACCTGCTTCTGGATGCCGTGGCGCAGGCTCCACTGGTCGAAGAGCTGTTTTGAATAACCGTACATGTTGATGGGCCGAAGGTCCTTGATCCGTCCCTCATCATCGTCAAAGCCCCGGGACCCGTCGCCGTAGGTCGCGGCGGAACTGGCGTAGATCAGGCGGACCCCATGCTTCATGGCCCATTCGGTCACCCGGCAGGTGTAGTGGAAATTGTTCTCCATGAGGTAGTCCGCATCCGCCTCCGTCGTGGAGGAGCAGGCCCCCATGTGCACGAGGGCCTCGACGGGAAAGGGCACCCGGTCCTCGAGGATCATCTTGAGAAAGGTGTCCTTGTGCAGGAAATCGGCATAACGCCGGTTGACGAGATTCTTCCATTTCCGCGAACAGCCGAGCCGGTCGACGATGATCACGTCATCGATCCCTTCGGTGTTCAATTTCCAGACAAAGGCACTGCCGATGAAACCGGCGCCGCCCGTAACCACGATCATGTCACATCACTCCCCTATTTCAATTTTACAAAGCTACCCCGCTTACAACTCCTGAGCCGCCTTTTCAACGGCCGCCTTGATCTGGGCAATCCGCTCATCGGTCATCTTCACGGAAATGCCCATAACCAATGTCCGACCCAGGAGATCCTCCGCCTGGGGAATGTCCTTCCGGTCATAGATCACCTTGCCCCGGTAGGAGGGATCGGTAAAGGGATACTGCTTTGGATTCGCCGTCGACCGGGCCATCATGTGCTCCCAGTTGGGGGCGTAGTGCCACTTGTTGGCCTTGAAACAGACCGTGTCTACGCCGCCGGCAGCCAGACTCTTCTGGAATTTCGCCGCCAGTTCCTCCGTCGGCAGGTTGAAGGCGAGAAACGTCGCCGTATCGCCGGCCGGATCCGGAATCTCCCGTAAACCGACTTCCTTGACCCGGCTCAGAAATCCCTTGATCTTCGTCTTGTTCTTTACCTGCTCCGCGCAGACCGTATCGAGCTTTCGCAGCTGGGCCAGCCCCAAGGCCCCCTGCAGTTCATTCATCCGGTAGTTGAAACCCAGGATATGACGGCCTTCCATGGCCCGCGTCACGGCGGGGTTGTGGTCGTGACCGTGATCATGGTATTCATCGGCCCGCCAGGCGTATTCCTTGTTGTCCGTCAAAACCATGCCGCCTTCACCGGTGGTAATGGTCTTGTAATAGTCGAAGCTGAAGATCCCCATGTCGCCGAAGGTCCCCAGCTTCCGGCCCTTGAAGCTGCCGCCGCATCCCTGGGCGTTGTCTTCCAGAACGAGTAGATTGTGTTTTTTCGCCACGGCTACGATCTGGTCGATATGAGCCATGGCCCCGCACATGTGCACCGGGATGACCGCCTTGGTATAGGGGGTCAGCTTACGCTCGATATCCGCCGGATCGAGGTTGAGGGTCGCATCGATGTCGCCCATCACCGGAATGGCGCCGACTTCGAGAACCGCTTCCCACGTCGCCACAAAGGTAAAGGCCGGCACGATGACTTCATCGCCCGGGCCGACACCCATGGCCGCCAGGGCCACCTTCAGGGCCGACGAACCGGACGTGACGCCCAGGGCGTAGGTCGAACCGCAGTACTGGGCAAATTCTTCTTCAAATTGCTTAACCTTGAAAATACCCTGTCTCTCCTTGTCGAATCCGTATCGCATGAAAACGCCCGTTTCCAGGACGTCCATCACTTCCTTCATTTCTTCGTTACCGATCAATTCCGCACCAGCCATGTCCTTTGTCCTCCGTTTGCCTGCATCAACATCTAACCGTCTGTTTTTATACCCCCGTCATTCCAGGAAAAACCCGGAACACCAAACCTCGGCTTTGATCCTTTCCCGCAAGGGAAGGGGAAATGGAACTGTTTGAGACCGCCAGTTTTAACGATCAATTATCGTATCTTTCAGTAGCATTGCTTGTAAATATCGACCATGTCCTCCAGAGTCATTTTGCAGGGATTGTTCGCCAGGGGCCGCGCCACGGTTGCCGCCACCTCGGCCAACTCCGGAAAGACCTTCTCGGAAATGTTCAGGGTTTCCAGGGTCGCCGTGATGCCGCAATCCTCGATCAGGGCCTCGACGGCTTCCACCGCCAGATAGGCTGCATCCCGAAGTGACATGCCTTCCGTCGCTTCCCCCATCACTTCGGCGATATCGGCAAACTTTTCCAGGGCGCCCGGCAGATTGTATGCCATGACGGCAGGCAGGATCAGCGTATTGGCCAGACCGTGGGGAACGCCATAACGCCCGCCCAGGGGATAGGACAGGGAATGAACCGCCGTCACCCCGGCGTTGGCCAGACCCAGCCCGGCGTAGAGGCTCCCCAGAAGCATCTGTTCCCGGGCCTGGAGATCGCTACCGTTATGGACGCAGGTTCTGAGGTTCTCCGAAATGAGACGGATCGCCTCGAGGGAAAACACCTCGCTCATCGGGGAAGAGTTAACGGATGTGTAGGATTCGATGGCGTGGCACAGGGCATCGATCCCCGTTTCCGCTGTCGGCTGAGGCGGCAGCGTTACCGTCAGGGTCGGATCGCACAGGGCGATGTCCGGGTACAGGTAGGGACTGTTCATCCCCTCCTTTTTATTCAGGTTCTTCCGAATAAAGACGGCGGTGAAGGTCACTTCGCTCCCCGTTCCCGCCGTGGTCGGGATCTGAATCTGAGGCAGGCCCGGTCCGGGAACGTTGTTCAGGCCGAGATAATCGACGGCTTTGCCTCTGTTTCCCGCAACGGCCGCGATCGCCTTGGCCGTGTCCATCGCGCTCCCTCCGCCGATCCCGGCGACACAGTCGCACTTTCCCTTGACGGCGGCTTTCGCTCCCTCATCCACCAACTCCAGCGGCGGCTCGGGAACGACCTTGTCATAAATGACATATTTCATGCCCCCCTTGGCAAGAAGGGTCTCGATTCTCTCCTGAAAACCCGCACCGGCGAGATTCTGATCGAGCACGATCAGGGGACGTGATCCCCTGAGTTCCTTGATATAATCCACCAGGGCATCAAATGACCCGTTTCCGAAGACGATTTTCTTCGCACCCGTGAAGGTAAAATTCATTTTCATGCATGACCCCCCTTGCTCATTGCGGATTTTTGAATCGGAACTTCTTTGACAGTCAGGTGGTTTTGCAAAAGTTGAAACTCACCCTGTTTATCGTAAGAACGAAAACGAAGGATCTAAAATGAAAAGAGATTCTCCGCCGCTGGTCCTTCTTGAAAGGACAACACGGACTTATCCCGAGGCCGCCGATCTCAGGTTTAATACGGATACATCCCCGCAAAGTCAAGTCTTTTTGTCCTCTTTCCCACGACTCTCAAGAAACCAGTCCATCTGCCGGCAGATTCCACGGATAATCTTCACCTCCTTGGAATGGAGACCGGTTCTCGACAAAAGACGCCGGATGTGCATCATCCAGTATTCCGGGTTCTGGGAATTCAGAAACCCGATTCGCACAAGCAGTTCCGCCACCTGTCCGTACATACCCTCGAGCTCTTGCGAGGAAGCCAATTTGGATACGAAACGGCCTTCAGTGGATAACCGGCAGGAAAAAATCTCATAACAGAGGATCATGACGGCATGGGAGAGGTTCAGTGACTTGAATTCCGCCGTAGGAATATTGACGACAAGGTGGCAGAAGCGGAGTTCATCATTGGTCAGACCGGCGTCTTCGGGCCCGAACAGGAGGGCCACCCGGTTCTCCTGCGAAATGCCGGATACTTTTTCGGCCATTTCCCGGGGTGACACCACGGGTCCCCGGGCGCCGCCTAGACGCGCCGTCGTCCCGACAATATACTGAAAATCAGCCAGGGCTGCTTCCAGATTGTCGACATACCGGATGCCGTCGATCACTTCGGCGGCGACATGGGTGGCGCGCCGGTACATCTCGTCCTGGTCTAGGTTCGGCTTTCCGACCACGACGAGCCGGCCGATACCCATGTTCTTCCCGCACCGGGCGGCGGCTCCGACATTACCGGCAAACTGGGGCCGGCAAAGGACGATGGAAATATGGCTGGTATTCGATTGCATCCGTTATTTTGCTTCCGTATCCCGACCTCCCCAAGAGGATCAAATCTCTTCTTCCTCTCCTTCTTCTTCGGACATCTCTTCTTCGTCGTCTTCCATGCCGTCAGCCGTTTCCGGGGTGGTGTCCCGCTCCACACGGGCCATGCCGACGATACGCTCCTCGTCTCCCAACCCGATGAGCTTCACCCCCTGGGTGCTGCGGTGGATCAGAGAAATTTCATCGACCCGCAGGCGGATGATCTTGCCGGCGTCACTGATGAGGACCACATCCTCTTCCCCCGTCACCTGGCAGACACCGGAAACAAAGCCGATTTTGGGCACGGTTTTCAGGTTGATGGTCCCCTTTCCTCCCCGGTGCTGGAGGGGATATTCGACGACCAGCGTTCTTTTCCCGTAACCGTTTTCCGATACGGTCAGGATCGCGTTGCCTTCCGCCAGGATTTCGACACCGACCACGCAGTCGTCTTCGTCCATACGAATGCCCGTCACACCCCGGGCGGTCCGTCCCATATCCCGGACGTTGTCTGCGTGGAAACGAATGGCTTTGCCTTTCCGGGTTCCAAGAAAGATATCCTGCTGGTTGTTGGTAATCTGGACGTCGATCAGGTTGTCTCCCTCGTCGATGGACATGGCGATGATCCCGGACGCACGTGGATTCGCATAGGCCGTCAGGGGGGTCTTCTTAATGATTCCCTTCTTCGTCACCATGACGATGGATTTGTCGTCCGCAAACTCTCGGACGGGCAGGATCGCTGCCAGGCGTTCCCCGTGGTCCAGGTTGATCAGGTTGACAATGGCTTTTCCCCGGGCGGCTCTTCCCGCCTGGGGAATCTGGTATACTTTGAGCCAGTACACCCTTCCCGCATTGGTGAAAATCAGGATGTAATGATGCGTCGAGGCAATGAAGATTTTCTCCACGAAATCTTCTTCCTTCGTCTGCATGCCCACCTTGCCCCTGCCTCCCCGGCGCTGACTGCGGTAAAGGCTCACGGCGTTGCGCTTGATATACCCGGAGTGGGATACCGTAACGACCATATCCTCCTCGACGATCATATCTTCAATGCCGATGTCCTCGACACTGGTGACGATTTCCGTCCGCCGTTCATCGCCGAAGCGGGCCTTGATTTCTTCCATTTCCCGGATAATGACGTCGAGAATTTTCCGGTTGTCTCCCAGAATACTCAGAAGTTCATTGATCAACCGGGTCAGTTCGGCATATTCCGTGTCGATTTTTTCACGTTCGAGTCCTGTCAATCGCTGGAGCCGCATTTCGAGAATGGCCTTGGACTGGACTTCCGATAGACCGAAACGGGCGCATAGATTGACCGTCGCCTCCTGCGGGCTGGCCGCCTTCTTGATGACGGCGATGACTTCATCAATGTGATTCAGGGCGATGATGAGACCTTCGAGGATTTGGGCCCGCTCGCGCGCGCGGGCCAGCTCGAAACGGGCACGCCGGGTGACGACTTCCCGGCGGAAATCGATAAAGCTGCTCAGGACTTCCTTCAGGTTGAAGACCCGGGGCCGCCCATGGTCAATGGCCAGCATGATGATCCCGAAGGAAGCTTCCATTTGAGTGCGCTTATAGAGCTGATTGAGGATCACCCCGGAAGGTTCGTCCCTTTTGAGGTCAATGACGATGCGGATCCCTTCTCTGTCGGACTCGTCCCGAAGGTCGGCAATGCCGCTGATTTTCTTTTCTTTGACGAGCTCGGATATGGATTCGATCAAGTTGGCCTTGTTGACCTGATAGGGAAGCTCCGTCACAACGATGCTTTCCTTTTCATTCCTGGCGTTGCGTTCGATCATGGCCCGGGCGCGCATTCGGACGATACCCCGACCCGTCTTGTAAGCCGAAATGATGCCGTCCCGTCCATTGATAAAACCCGCCGTCGGAAAATCGGGTCCCTGGATATGGCGCATCAGTTCTTCAATGGTGATGTCGGGGTTGTTGATCAACGCAACGGTACCGCTCACAATTTCCCTGAGATTGTGAGGAGGAATATTGGTGGCCACGCCGACGGCGATACCCGCGGAACCGTTAAGCAGAAGGACCGGCACGCGGGCAGGAAGAACCGTCGGTTCTTCCATGGATTCGTCGTAGTTGGGTGTGAAATCGACGGTGTCCTTGTCGAGATCGTTGAGCAGTTCCTCCGCCAGACGATCCATCCGGATTTCGGTGTACCGCATGGCCGCAGGGGGATCTCCGTCGATGGAACCGAAATTACCCTGGCCGTCGATCAGGGGGTAGCGCATGGAAAAATTCTGGGCCATGCGGACGATCGTGTCATAAGCCGCCTGGTCCCCGTGGGGATGGTATTTACCGATAATATCGCCGACGATACGGGCGGATTTTTTGTAGGGCTTGTTCCAGCGGTTCCCCATTTCGTTCATCGCGAACAACACCCGGCGATGAACGGGTTTGAGGCCGTCACGGACATCGGGAATGGCCCGGCCGATGATGACACTCATGGCGTAGTCCACGTAGGACCTCTTCATTTCCTCTTCAATATTTACAGGGAGGTTTCTCTTCTGTAGCGACTGATTCATGAAAACATTCCTTCCTTTTACCCCTTCTTGTTAGCCTGCAATTTTAACTTGTTATGCCGTCCATCGGCATCACACGGCACCATCCGTATCGCCGCGACGGTTCGTTCAGCCATTGATCACACTTCCCTGATTCCATGCAGGGTGATCTCATACATCCAGGTTGGAAGCGTAAAGGGCGTTTTCGAAAATAAAATTCCGGCGGGGTTCAACCTGATCCCCCATCAGGGTCGTGAAGATTTCGTCGGCCTCGACGGCGTCTTCCACTTTCACCTGCAGGAGAGCCCGTTTCTCCGGATTCATGGTCGTCTCCCAAAGCTGTTCGGGATTCATTTCTCCCAGGCCCTTATATCGCTGAATGGACAGGCCTTTTTTGCCAAGGGACATGACATAGTCGGCCAAAGCGGCCATCCCGTCCATTTCAACCGGCGGTACCGCCGTGTCTTCTTCCAGAACCAGGCGATAAGGAGGCTCCCCGATCACGATCACCTGGCTCAATAGGGCCTTGATCTCGACGAACTTCGGATTTTTCAGCATGTCGCGATCAATGCAAGTGGTTCTTTCCTGCCCGTTTCGAATCAGGCGGAAAATCATTTTGTACATGCCGTTTTCCGGGTCCTGTTCGACCAACGCCTCCTGCAGCGGCTCACCAAGAGCCGCCGTGGTCCGCCGCAGGACCTTTTCCATTGATTCCCGGGCCTTGAAATCCCAATCCGACAGGGCCGGATCTCCCGCCAAGAGGCGTACGACCTCCCGATCCCGATGTTCTTTTTCGAATTTATCCAGAACGGCTTCCATCCTCATCACCTTCTTGACGAGAACCAACAGGCGATTTCCATTGAAAAACGTGCCGTTATCCATCACCAGCCGAGTTTTCCCGACACCGCTTTCCAGGATATAATTTTTCATGGCTTCTTCATCATGGATGTATTTCTCGGATTTCTTCCCCGTCACTTTAAAAAGAGGCGGCTGGGCAATGTAAAGGTAACCCCGCTCAATCAGTTCACGCATCTGGCGAAAGAAAAACGTCAGTAAAAGCGTACGGATATGAAGTCCATCCACGTCGGCGTCGGTCATGATGATCACCTTGTGATAACGTAAGCGGCTGATATCAAAATCCTCTTGACCGATTCCCGTACCCAGGGCGGTAACGATCACCTTGATCTCCTCGTTCTGGAGCATCTTGTCAAACCGGGCCTTTTCCACATTCAGAACCTTGCCCCGCAGGGGTAAAATGGCTTGGTTTTTCCGGTCCCTCCCCTGCTTTGCAGACCCGCCGGCCGAATCTCCTTCGACAAGGTACACTTCGCTGACGGACGGATCCTTCTCCTGGCAATCAGCCAGTTTTCCCGGCAGGGAGCCCACTTCCAGGGCGCTTTTCCGACGGGTCAATTCCCTCGCTCTCCGGGCGGCATCCCTGGCGCGTGCCGCATCAAGACACTTGTTTAAAATCTGCTTGGCAACGGCCGGATTTTCCTCCAGATAAGTGCCGATTTTGTCGTAGATGATTCCCTCTACCAGGCCCCTGACCTCACTGTTTCCCAGCTTTGTTTTGGTCTGACCTTCGAACTGAGGATTTTTGACTTTGACGCTGATCACGCAGGCCAGCCCTTCCCGGAGATCCTCTCCCCGCAGTGACTCCTTACCATTTTTGAGGATGTTGTAATTGACGGCGTAATTGTTGAACACACGGGTCAGGGCGGAACGAAACCCGATCATGTGAGTTCCCCCTTCCGTCGTATTAATACTGTTCGCAAACGAAAAAATATTTTCCGCATAGGTGTCATTGTACTGGATGGCCACTTCAACGCGGCAGTCTTCCCGGCTCCCCTCGACGTAGATCGGGTGTTTGTGCAACACTTTTTTGTTGCGATTCAGGTACTCGACAAAGGAAACGATTCCCCCCTCATAGAAAAATTCGTTTTTCTTATCGGTTCGTTCGTCGATCAGGTTGATTCGAACCCCGGAATTGAGAAAAGCCAGTTCCCTCAGACGGTTGGACAGAATATCGTAACTGAATTCCAGTTCTTCAAATATCCCCTCGTCCGGCCTGAAGGTGACCCGGGTCCCCCTCCCCCTGGTCTTTCCCACCATTTCCAGCGGCGCCTGAGGCACTCCCCGACGATAACTCTGCGTGTAGAGGTAACCATCCCTTCTGACTTCCAAATCCAAAGACGACGAGAGGGCGTTGACCGCCGACACCCCGACACCGTGGAGACCTCCGGAAATTTTGTAACTGTCGTTGGAAAATTTCGCTCCGGCATGAAGCTTGGTCAAAACCACTTCCGCCGCCGAAATTCCTTCCGTTTTGTGCATATCTACAGGAATGCCCCGGCCGTTATCATCCACCACCACACTGTTGTCGACCCGCACGATGACCGTAATGGTATCGCAGTATCCCGCTGCCGCCTCATCAATGGCATTGTCCACCACCTCATAAACCAAGTGATGTAAACCTTCCTTACCGGTTGAGCCGATATACATGGCCGGCCGCTTCCGGACCGCTTCGAGACCTTCCAAAACTTTAATACTATCCGCACTGTAATTCTCTATCATGGATTCACAATCCCTCTTTTTTCTCTTGTTATAAACAACTTATCAACACGTTTAATTTTATGCAAGATTTTAATTTCATTAAATAATTACAAAAAACGGACCCATTTTACCCTTCACTTACCAACAGTTTAGATCATCAAGGGCATGACAACGCAGAGATATTCCTCGTGACCGGCGGAACGAATCATACCGGGCTTCCTGCCAAGACCCAGTTCAAGGGCGATTTTCTCCTCATCGATGACTTCGATTGCATCGATCAGATAGTCTGCATTGTAACCGACTTCCAACGGGTCCCCGCTGTAGGATATATCGATGTCTTCCTTGGCCTCCCCGACATCGGCATTCTGAGACTGCAGGATCATCCTGTTGTCGGCAATGGTCAGTAAAACCGTTCTGAACTCTTCCGCCGATACGACCACCCACATTCTCCTTAAGGCATGGAGGAACCCATCCCTGGGTAAAAACAGGACCGTTCCCTTTTCCGTGGGAATGACCCGCTTATAATCCGGATACTCCGCATTGATAAGATTGACTTTCAAGAGCACATTTTCCGTTTTCACGATGAACATCTGCCCCGTCAACCCGATTGATGTATGATCCGGATCACTTTCCACAACTTTTCGGATTTCGCCGACCCCTTTCCGGGACAGAATCACGCCGACGGGAATATCGAGGAATTCCGTTGCGCCGATATTCTTGTACGTCGTGGACAAACGATGGCCGTCCGTCGCCACCATTCTGATCGTATACCCTTCGGGTTTTTTCTCAGTCTGCAGGAAAATCCCGTTCAGGTTTTTCCTCAGTTCATCCGTCGACATGGCAAAATAAACCTTCCTGATCATCTCCTTGATCAGGTTTCCCGATATGGGAAACAGCGTCATATTCTCATCCGCCACAATGCTGGGATATTCGTCAGAGGAAATGCCCATGATCCGGTAGACCGCTTTTTCACAGGTTAGTGTGACAATCTGTCTTTCATCCGTTTCAAAATGGATTTCCTCCCCATGAGTTTCACGAATCATTTCGTATAGTTTTTTAGCGGAAAGAGTGATTTTTCCCGGATCGGCTACATAGGCGTCATAATGAGCGATCAGGCTGATTTCATGATCCGTGGCAATGATTCGAACCCGGTTCTCGTCTGCTTCAATAAGAATGTTGTTCAAGATGGAAAGGGTTGTTTTTTTATCAACGATCCCCAGTGTTTTTTGTACTCCCTCCAAAAAAACATCTCTTTTGATCGTAAAGTCCATCTCGTTTTTCATCCTTTCAGTTTATTTGTAAGTTTTTAAATTTTTTTTAAATTATTTAAATTAGTTATAGTAAAAGGTCCTGTGGACAAGCTTGATAGAGGACAGATTTGCTTTGTTTTCAACTTCTTTATCATGCATCGCCTGTGGATAAAGCCGGTAGTTTAAAGTTAGCGCCGCTGGAGAAGTCCATCCTCGATATCTTGAATGGTCTTTTTCCACTCTTCATCGGTTTCGATCAATTTTTTGATCTTGTTGTCGGCGTAAATAACGGTCGAGTGATCCCGTCCTCCCATTTTTTCTCCGATATCCGGAAAGGAGGCACTGGTCAGTTTACGCGCCAGATACATGGCGACCTGCCTTGCGGAAGCCAGCTTCTTGTTTTTTTTCGGAGATTTCAAATCCGAGATTTTTAGATTGAACCAATCGGCTACGCCCTTCATGATATCGTCGATAGTTAAATTGACTTTTTCGGTCGTTTTTAAAATTCTTGCCAGTACCTGGCGAACCAGATCCAGATCGATCTTTCTCTTGGTCAAAGAGGCATAAGCAATGGACTGGGTCAGAAAACCCTCCAACTCCCTGATATTGGATTCGGCATGGGAAGCGATATAGGAGGCCGCATCGGGGGGAAGATCGATCTTGTTTTCCTGGGCCTTTTTTTCCAGGATGGCAATTTTTGTTTCAATCTCGGGGGGTTGGATATCCGCAATCAATCCCCATTCGAAGCGTGAGCGGAGCCTTCCCTCCAGATTGGGTATGTCTTTCGGAAAATTATCGCTGGTCATGACGATCTGCTTGCCGGAGTCGTGAAGGGTGTTGAAGGTGTGGAAGAATTCCTCCTGTGTCCGGTCTTTCCCGGCGATAAATTGGATGTCGTCGATCAGAAGGCAGTCGATGTTCCTGAACTTTTCTCTGAATTTCGGCATTTTGTCGTGACGGATGGAACTGATCAATTCATTGATGAATTCCTCCGCCGACACATACAGGACGTTCATTTCCGGGTACAGGGAGTAGGTTAACAATCCAATCGCATTGAGAAGATGCGTTTTTCCCAGGCCGACGCCGCCGTAGATGAAAAACGGGTTGTAATTCTTTGCAGGATGTTCCGCCACGGCAATCGATGCCGCATGGGCGAACTGATTGGAGGAGCCTATGACGAACCGCTCGAAGCTATAGTTTGGATTCAGCGTATGATGGTACTGTATTTTGGTCGTTTTTATCGCCGTCGCCGGAATTTGATGATCCGAAACATCGGTCGCGGGAACCGTCTCAACCTTGATTTCTCCCTGTGCAATGACAAAAACCACATTCGTATCGTAACCGATAATGTTGACAAGGCATTCCCGGATCGTGTGATGGTAATTTTCGACGAGCCAGTCCTTGAAAAATCGATTCGGCACGGCAAGCGAAACCTGATTCTCGTCGACGGAGAGAATCCGGATCGGCTTGATCCAGGTTTCAAAATTCTGCTTTGAAACCTTTTCCTGAATCAATTTTTGTATGTTCTCCCATAAAATCTGCAAGTTAAAACCCTCATCAACAACATTATCAACAGGTGTTGATAGTTCTCATCGATCGGTCAGCACGTAATCGTCATCACCCCACCGAAATTCCGAAAAGGGAATCATCGCTATTTCTCAGGGTTGACATGGAGAAGGAGCTCGACGAGGCGCCCCAATTCTTCCGTGGATGAAAAGCGGATTTCAATCGACCCTTTCCTGTCCTTTTTCTTGATCTGAATTTTGGTCAGAAAGAGGTTGGACAGCCTCTTTTCTAGATCGTCCAGGTACAATTCCCTCTTGGCGGCTTTTTTTTCTTTTTTCGGGGTTTTAAGGGCTTGAATGAGTTTTTCCGTTTCCCGGACATTCAGATCCCTGGCGACGATCGTCTCGAAAACAACCGCCTGTTCTTCCGCTGTTTCAATGGAGAGAATAGCCCGGGCATGTCCGGCCGTAATTTTCTTTTCGATCAGAGCCTGCTGGATCTTTCCGGGAAGTTTCAACAGGCGGACCGTATTGGCGACGGTTGAGCGGTCCTTCCCGATCTTGGCGGCGATACTCTCGTGGGTCTGGCCGAACGTTTCCATCAGGGTTTGGTAGGCGTTCGCTTCTTCCAAAGGATTCAATCCCTCCCGCTGGAGGTTTTCGATCAGGGACAGTTCGGCGGCCTCGGCGTCGCTTGCGTTTCGGATCACGATGGGCACGTTCTTGAGCCCCGCTTCCTGGGCGGCGCGCCAGCGTCTTTCCCCGGCAATGATCTCATAACCCGAGTCGAATTTTCTCACCACGATGGGCTGAATAATGCCGCTTTTTCGAATGGAGGCAACGAGTTCCTTCTGTTCCCGGTCGCGGAAATCCTTTCTCGGCTGAAAACGGTTCGGCGTGATTTCCTCAATGCCGCATGTGATCAAATGGGGCCTGTCCTCCATTTCCGCCAGGAGGTCGGGGAACATGGCCTCTAATCCCCGGCCCAGGGACTGTTTAGGTGGCATTTAAATTCTCCCGCAATTCAGAAATTCCCTGGTCAATTCCAGGTATGATTGGGCTCCCCGGGAGCGGATATCATAGAGAATGATGGGAAGACCGTGACTCGGGCTTTCGGACAGACGGACGTTCCTGGGAATAACGGTCTGAAACACCCTGTTTCCGAAATGTTTCCGAATATCCTCACTGACCCGGTGGGACAGGAGATTTCTGGCATCGAACATCGTCAGTAAAATCCCTCCCAAGCTCAGAGACGGATTCAGCCGGGTCTGCACGATTTTCAAGGTGTTTAACAACTGTCCCAGTCCTTCCATGGCAAAATACTCGCACTGCAAAGGCACCATCAGGCTGTCCGAAGCAACCAGGGCGTTAATCGTCAAAAATCCCAGGGAAGGTGGACAGTCCAGGATTACAAAATCGTAGGAGATATCCAGATGCCGCAGAAAATTACGGAGCCGCTTTTCCCGTTCTTCCAGGTGGATGAATTCGACCTCGATCCCGATGAGGTCCTGGTTCGAAGGAATCAGATCCAGGTTCGGGATCTGGGTCGGGATTACCGCCTCTTGAAGTGAAATTTTACCGATCATGGCATGGTAAAGATTTTTGTCTTGAATCAGACACTTATCTACTCCCATACCGCTTGTCGCATTACCCTGTGAATCGCAGTCGATAAGAAGGGTCTTTTTTTCCGCCACGGCCAGACAGGCAGACAGGTTAACCGCTGTTGTCGTCTTGCCGACCCCTCCTTTTTGGTTTGCGATACAGATGATTTTGCGCATGATGAGTTTGAGTTTTCATATTCCGGTTAAGCGTAAAGTTGGTGAACCCATAACATAAATCGAGGTTTTTTTTAAGGATAAAAATGCCGGCGCCTAAGGCACCGATAACAGGACACTATGAAAAGTGGGTTAAAGTGTGGAAACCATTTTTGGGGGGCGATTTCCAGCCGGGCGCATCAACGATGCCATGGAAGAGACACGGGAAAAAATGTGCCGGGAACACCGGTCCCGCTGATAAATCAGACAGCCTCTTTCCCAAAAGGGCGGTTGTGAATATGGTAAATCCTTTGACAAAAAGCAGGATATTAGATAATTGGCCAGAGAAACGGAAGTATTGGATTGTTCGGTATTCCGTTGAGAGAAAAGGATAATAACGGACGGATTTCGGCAAGATGAAAGACCTGATGATGAAAATTCCCAAATATCTGTCCCTGTTTTTTGTTTCGGCCTATGTCTGGGGATTTGCGGTATATCTTTTCCGTTTCTTCGCCGTAACGACTTGGTCTGAATATGGGATCGGTATTCTCGCCGTCAGCCTGACCGGTTTTGTGCTGGGATCCGTTAGCCTGTCATTGTGGCCAAATTTCTTTGGCCGTTATCGCCAGGCTTTTTTGTTCTGGCTTCCGTTTGTTCTCTTATTTGTTTCCTCGCTGGCGTTTCAACTGATCTGTCAGAATCGATTCAATCCTCTTTTGCTTCAAAATGTGGAACTGTGGCCGGGTCAGGCGTTGCAGATTCTTTTTTACTATCTTGCCTTGTTTCCCGTTTTTTTTCTGGCGGGATTGTACATCGGTCTGAGTTTTCTGGATCTGTCCGGAGATCTTAACAAAGCCTGCGGATTTCACCTGGTCGGGTTGGCGGCCGGATCGCTTCTGGTCATTTTTTTCGAGTCGTTTCTGCATCCGTTTATTCTTCTTGCGGCCCTGCTCCCGGTCTTGGCCTTGGCCGCCCTGTGCCGGCTGTTTGTGCTGCGTTACGCCATGTTTTTAACGGGCCTGATTCTGCTTCTGTTCATGACGGGGTTCGGGGCTTGGCGGATCATTGACGGAAATCAGGCAGCCATTCCCGATTACAAGCCACTCGCATCCGCCATGCGGGTGCAGGGGAATCAGGTTGTGGCCGAAATATTTTCCAGGGAAGGCTATTACCGACTCCTCGATAACGCCGCTGAGCGTCACCGAATTGACCTGTCTGACCGATACGGGTTTCCGAAGGTTCCCGAGCGTCCGCCTGCACTGGGGCTGTATAGGGACGGCGACCGGATCACGGGAGTGTGCAAAGCGGGGCAACTGGAATCGGCTTATTTTGTCGCGTCCCTCGAAGCATTTCCCTACCTGCTCAAACCTGCGGGAAAATACCTCCTCATCGGCACGGACGGGGGATTCAAAATTCACGCACTCTGGCGTGAAAAACGCACCATTCGGGCCGTCGAGCCGGACAGAACCGTATATGATCTGGTTCGCAAAGGGATCGCCGGCATGACGGGAATCACCTTAACCGCCAACTCCCCCCTGCCCGTTCTTGAATCGAAGGGTTTCGACCTGATCGACATGAGTGCCGATTTTTTGAAAAGTGCCGATGCCAACCGTTACAGTGTGACGGTGGATGCCCTGTGTCGTTATTTTGTTTCGCTCCGGGATGGCGGCATCCTGTCTATTCCCGTTGAAACCGGCGGTTTTTCCGGCTATGCGATCAAAATGCTGGTTACGGTGAACCAGAGTCTGCAGCGAAGCGGAGTGAAGGAGCCCGGCCGGCATATCATGATTTATCGGTCCGCCCTTGGCGCTCGCATCCTGGTGTCCCGCGAGGCTTTTGCGGAGAACGATATCGCTGCCCTGAAAGCCTTCTGCAGGGAACGTTTTTTCGATATATCCTGGTATTACGGAATGGATCCGGACCAAAACGAGGTATTGCATGATCTTCCCCCGGTTATGCCGGTCGTGAATGGGACTGCGATGAAAAAAGGGGCGACCGTGGATGCCCTTCATGAAACCGCCCTGGCAATATTTCAGACCCCGAATGCGGTCGTGAAAGAGACCTTTTTTAACCTCGAACCGGCTGCTTTCGACAGGCCTTTTTTCTATGCCGTTTATCCCTTGAAAGAGATGCTGGTACGGCCGTTCGCCGTTCCCCGTCCCGAAACCGCCCAACTTGTCAATCTGGCCGTTTTGATTCAGGTTCTTCCCCCGGGGGTTTTCATGATGTTCCTCCCCCTGTTCGGACGAAAGGCCGCGGCGGCTGATCGCCCAACCCTGCCGTTCGTTCTCTATTTCGTCTGCCTTGGATTGGGATTGATCCTGATTTCCATGGCTCTGATTGAACGGAGTATTTTTTTTCTGGGCGACGGTCCGGACGCTGTGGCCTTGGTTATGGCGGGAATGTTGTTTTTTGCCGGGTTAGGGAGTTTCCGTGCGTCGAAATTCGATCCTTTGTCCGATCAAGGGATCAAATGGGCCGTGCCCCGGATCATGATCTGTCTGGTTCTGTATATTTTTCTGCTGATTCCGGTTCTGTCGCTTTTGATTTCGCTTGCTCCGGTGATCAAGGCTGCGGTCGTTCTGCTTGTCGTTGCACCTGCGGCTTATGCCGTGGGTCCCCTGCTTCCCTTGGGATTGACGATACTGCGGGAGCGGATGGGCCATCTGCTGCCCTGGGCCCTTGGAACTTACGTCATTTCCGGTATCATCGCCTTTTCCTTGGCCGGGATGCTGTCCGTGGTCTGGGGAATACACGTTCTTTTCTTCGTCGCTTTTTTCTCGTATTTTATTGTTTTCTGGATCTATCCCGGACGTGGTCCGGTCCAGTGTGCAACGACATCCAGACCTTAAAAAGTTCTTTGTCGACCGTTGCGTGGTGTGCTAATTTGGGCGGAGATGCATAGAACGGGGCCTACCGTCCAAGATCTGTGTCTGTTTTTTGAGCAGGAGGCCGATGGTGGCAATCAATCGGAGGTTGGCGCAGGATGAGCGGGGATAAAACCAAAGAAACGGAACAAACCGCAGAAGCAGAAGGAGATTTCTCCATATGAACCGGCGCTCTTTTCTGAAGGGGGCGGTCGGGTCGGGTCTGCTCGCCGCCGCGGGTACTTTGGCCATTTCTTCGGTTGCCGACGCCGCCCCGGCGGTGCGAGATAATACGGGGCGATGGAACGAGATTCTGGATATGGTCGTCGTCGGGTCTGGTTTTGCCGGTTTGGCTGCTGCAGCCGAGGCGGCCGAGCGGGGGATGAAGGTTGTCGTGCTGGAAAAAATGCCGCAATACGGGGGGAATTCCGCCATCTGTCATGGGGAATTTGCCGCCTGGAATGACCTGTACCGCCTGCGGGAAAAACTGAAACTGGGCGATGACGGACCGGCCCGCCACGCCGAGGATACCCTCCGGGCCGGGAATGATTACGGGAAACCGGATTTGGTCAGGATCATGGCCGAACAGGCTCCTGCAGCATTAACCTGGCTTGTCGAAGGAGCGGGTGTAAAAATTCAGGAAAGTGTTTTGGCTGCCCCCGGTCATTCTTCTCCAAGAATTCATTCCGGAATCGGCGGGTCGGGAGAGGTGATGCTGGAGGCCCTTAAAAAAAGGGCCGAGCAGAACGGTGTTGTGATCCGTACCCATGAGCAGGTAACGGCGATCTGGCGCAACAGTTTTTCCGCTCCGGTGGTCGGTGTGGAGGTGCAGCGAGGGAAGAGGCGATCGAATATCTACATCCGCCAGGCCCTTGTTCTGGCTTCAGGCGGCTTCAGCCGCGATGTGGCCATGCGCCAGACATATAATCCGGCTTTGGGACCCGCATACCAGTCCACGAATCATCCGGGGGCGACTGGGGAGATGATCTACTTGGCCCGGGTGGTTGGAGCCGATGTGACCCAGATGAGTTTTGTCCAGATTTATCCCTTTGCCGATCCGGTAACCGGCCGGTTCGACATCCCCTCGGTATTTGCCCTTCGTGGGCCGGTTGTGGGGATGATTTTTGTGGATGGAACGGGAAAACGCTTCGTCGATGAAACGGCCGATGGAGAGATTTGTGCCAGGGCCCAGATCCGTGCCGGCGGTGGAAGAAAGGTCACTTTTGCCCTTTTCAATGAAGCGATGATTTCGGCGATGGGAACAAACGATGAGGTCGTAGCGGGTCTGAAGGCGGGCCGCTTCACACGTGGGGAAACCCTGATGGATTTGGCGCGGTTTCTGGAAATTCCTCCGGAGAGCCTGGAAAAAACCGTTTCCGACCACAACCGGTGTATCCGGGAAGGAATTGACCCCGTATGGGGAAAGAAAGGGCTGGGAGGGATGATTCCCCTGGAAAACGGTCCTTTCTACGCCCTTTCCCAGTGGCCGGCCGTGCATGGGACCCTCGGCGGTCTGAGAATCAACGCCCGGGCACAGGTTCTCGACATCCGGGGCAATCCGATCCCCCGTCTTTACGCGGCTGGTGAGGTAACGGGGGGGATTCACGGTTCAAAGCGGCTTCCGGGGAACAGTATTCCGGCATGCATAGTGTTTGGCCGTATCGCCGGAGCCAATGCGGCCGAAGAAAAGCTCCCGGCCTGATACGGCGGGCGCAGTAAAGTAGTAAAGGAGTAAGGGAAGCACTACAAGAGCATCTGTGTACGAAACCGAATCTTCATCTTCTTTTCCTTCCGGGTTGCGGCCATCTCATCGTGAAAATGCACCGGACGGATTTTCAAGGGAGGGTGGTATGATCTGCAGGCCTTGTTCACGCATCCTGATCTGGATGGTTATCTGCTGTATCAACAGCGGTTTCTTCCCATCCGTTCTCCCTGCCGTTGAGCATCGGCCCGTTTGGCTCTTCAATGAGCAGGGGGACCGCATCACGCCGTCTTTGAACGCCGTCGATCCCTACAGCCCGAAAAAAACCTGCGGCACCTGTCACAATTACGATTCCATTACAAAGGGATACCACTTTCAACAGGGATTCGACGAGATGAAGGACGGTTACGATTCCCGGCGGCCCTGGCTTCTTTCCCCCGGGATGTTCGGCCGCTATTTTCCCTTTGCCTCGCCCGGGTTCGTGGCCTCGAAAACAAACCGGGATATCCGGCAGATCGATCGCACCACCTACGACTGGATCGGCGGGCTGGGAAAAACCGGTCCGAAAGGAGAAACCCTGTCGCGGGCCTGCGGCGCCTGTCATCCCGGCGGGGGGCCCATGGAGTACGGGAGAGGCAAACAGGGGCGCCCCGACCTGACAAAGAACCTGATCGCCGGTGAAAAGACGAACCGGACGGCCCTGGACGGAGACTATTCCTCCTGGATGACACCCGACGGCCGGAGTCACTTCCGGGAAAGCGGGGTTCTGGAGGCCGATTGCCTCCTCTGTCATGGACCGTCCTATCGCTTTGATGCGCGAGTCCGGCAGATCAACCGGCGCAATTATCGCTGGGCGGCCACTGCCGGAGCGGGTCTGGGTACGGTGTCGGGTGCGATTTTCGAATACGGCGATCCTGCGGCCGGACCGGGACATCCCCGTTTTCTGGCCGGAACATGGAATTTCAGCAAGCGTCCCGTTGTGCGGTATGCTTGGAATGACCGGAGGATTTTTACCCCGGAAGGGCGCTTGCAGGGCAGCCTCATCAGACGGGCCGTTTCGTCCCGTAATTGCCTCCAGTGCCATGCACCGGCAGCAGCGGCGGCGACCGGACAGATCCATGAAGCCCTTTCTGATGCCCACACCGCCAAGGGACTCCGGTGTACCGATTGTCACCCCCTGATCGGCAAAACACCGCGGGAGCGGCTTCAGCACCAGATTGCCAAAGGCCGGGCGGGCCTCCTCCGGGTCCGGAATGACTTGGATGGAATGGGCCAGAAAACCTGTGCGGGGTGTCACCTCGATGGCCGGTACAGGCCTACCCGCCCGGGCATGCCCGTGAAGGCGGTTAATCCCGGGCCGATCCATGCCGATCGTTTCCCCCGGGGTTCGTCTCATTTTTACCTGATTTCCTGCCGGGGCTGTCACACCGTTGCACGTTCCGCAAGAGGACAGGTTCTCCTGGATTTGAGCACGGGTGTGGGGTTAGGGTTTACGGCCGACAATCTCGCCTTGGCGTTTGTGCCCGGTACGTACGAACAGAAAGCCAAAGAACCCTGGCCCCCTTGGATTGGCCGGGTCGGGCATGGCAAGGACGGCGATGAATATTATGCGCCCCATGTGCCGAAGGGCATTCAATGGTTCGGTGAAAAACAGAAGAATGGGGAGATAAGACCCATTCCTCTGCGTTATGTCAAGGCGGCTGCGGATGGAGTGAAAGGTTTGACAACCCGTTCCGTGAAGGGAACCGACGGGACCTCCCGGGAAATGACCTCTGTTCTTTCCGACAGCGATATCCGGCGGATGATCCAGGCTTTGACACGCCAAGGCTTTCGCAATGTCGTCTATCTTTCCGACCGTGTCTACCGCCTCCGGGGAGATCGGCTGACCAGCGTTCCTTTGTCCGTCCAGCCTGACATGTTCGTGGTGAACCACGGAGTGACGCCCCTTTCCCGGAAGATGACCTACGGTGCGACAAGCTGCGGGCAGTGTCATGATGAACGTGCACCGTTTTTCACCAAGAAAACCATCCGGAACGTGCGGGGGTTTCTGAAGGATGATTACCCCGTACTCAAGGCGCCGAACAGTGTTTCCCAGATGACGGAGTGGGGACTGGAAGGCGTACCGCCCTACTAGGCGTTTTCGACACCAGGGAGGGACCGTGTCATGAAGAGAAGGACGGGCTTAATCGGCCTCTTGGCAGTCATGCTGATCGTTTCGGGCTGTTTGTCTCAAAGCACGGAACGGCCGCGGGAGAACAGCGTGACGGCTGCCGAATTACAGACGATGCTTCGGGGAGACAACCCGCCCCGGGTCATCTACACGGGAAGCCTTCTGGAATGGCGGGATGCGCACCTGCCCCTTTCCCGCTGTGTTCCCTGTGATGACCCCGAGGGGACGCTCCACTTCCTGGAAGGGGATCGGCGGACACAACGGGTGCTTTATGGAAACGGACCGCTTTCGCGAGAAACCTGTCCGGTTCTGGCTGAACTGAATCGGGGAGCGAAGCAGCCCCTCGTGTACGTCTTGTCGGGGGGGCTGAAGGCTTGGAAGCAGGGCGGCTTTGCCACGGTTTCCGAGGAGAGGATTCCCCGTCTGCCCGTGCCGGGGATTTCAAAAGACACACTTAAAACTTACAACCAAATGGCAAAAAAACCTCTGCTTTTGGATATCCGATCCGATGTGGCGGTTCGCTCCCGTCCGATTCCCGGCGCCCTCCATATCCCCATGACCCGCCTTCACGAGCATTACGGCGACATCCCTCTGGATCGGCAGGTGGTGGTGGTGGATGAAGACGGAACCCGGAGTTTGCTGGCCGCCGGTTATCTGCTCCGCAAGGGGATATCCGTTACGGCCAGGTTGCGGGGAGGATGCAAAACCCTGTTTCCGGCCAGGGCGGAAGGAGGAAACCGATGAAGAAAGGAATCTTCAAGCGGATTTTGTGCGCTGTCTTCATGGCGGGTATGCTGTTTGCGCCGCCGGTTTGGGCAAAGCCGGGTCAGGACGGTACCGGCGAAAGGACCCCTCGATGCCTTAACTGCCACCGGGGCGAACCCTTCGAAGCCGCTTTTTATCGTTCCGTTCACGGCGATAACGGCTGTTTGAGCTGCCATCGGGGAATCCTATCCCTGGAGAAACACATGACGGGGGAGGAGAAACCGCGACTCCTTTCCTGCGGGGCATGCCACGGGAACATTTCCGGCCGGTACGAAAAAAGCTACCATGCGATATATCAGAATATGACCTGCCAGGACTGCCACCGGGACATTCACGTTCTTCAAAAAAAAGACGAAGATATCCGGAAAAACGCCATTCAAACCTGTACGGGCTGTCATCCCGAGGCGGAATTTGCCGCTGTGGGTCACACTGGAAAATTTCTGAAGGGAAACCGGGATGCCGCTTCCTGCACCGATTGCCACGGCATTCACGATATGCCGGCCTATGATCCCGCATCGGCGCGTGATCGGGCGGCCCGGCGGATTTCATCGACGGAAAAATGCCGGGCCTGCCACGGCGATCCGGCATTGGCAAAACGGAATCATCTGTCGGCTTCCGTGATTGAAGGCTACGAAAAAACCTATCACGGGAAGGTCTACCATGCAGGCTATCCGGAACAGGTGGCGGGTTGTGCCGACTGCCACACGGGACATAACATCCTCCCCCCGGAGGACGGACGATCCGCCCTGTCGCCGGTTCATCTGGCCGAACGCTGCGCCGGATGTCACCAGGGATTCCATCCCCGTTTCACCCGCTATATCGGGCATCCCGATTACAGCACTCCGAAACAAAATCCGGTCCTGTTCATAGCCAATATTTTCATGATTGCCCTGCTGGCGGGGACCTTCCTTTTCTTCTGGGGTCACTCACTTCTGTGGTGGCGGAAAGTTTACAGCCTGAAATGTCGGGAACGAAGAGGATACCTGAAACCCCGGTCCATTATCCCGGAATGCGATATCGGACGACAGGTCCAACGCTTCAGTCTCGTTGAACGGGGCATGCATGTCGTTTTAATTCTGTCCTTCTTTACCCTGGTTATGACAGGCTTTCCTTTGAAATATCCCGATACGGACTGGGCGAAAATCCTGATGGATTGGTTCGGCGGGGCGGCCGTGGCGGGCGTTTTTCACCGGATCGCCGCGGCGGTTCTGATCGGTTTGTTCCTGTATACCCTGTGGCTTTCCCTTAAATTCCTGTTTCCGGGCGGGACAACAGCTGGTTGGCTCGGCCGGCTTTTCGGACCCGATTCACTGTGCCCGAACCTGAAGGATCTGCAGGACATCAAGGGGATGTTCCGATGGTTTTTCAACTGTGGTGAGATGCCGCAGTTCGACCGCTGGACATACTGGGAGAAGTTCGACTTCTTCGCCGTTTTCTGGGGGATGACGGTGATCGGCGGTTCGGGTCTCACCCTGTGGTTTCCCGAAGCCGCCTCCTATGTTTTCCCTGGATGGGTTATCAACGTGGCGGCGCTGGTGCATTCCGAAGAGGCCTTTCTGGCAGCGATTTTTATCTTCACGGTGCATTTTTTCAACAACCACCTGGTTCCCAACAAGTTTCCTCTGGAAGACAACATCTTTACAGGCCGGTATTCCGTTGAGGCGCTGCATGAAGAGAGGCCCCTGGAATATGAGCGCCTGGTCAGGGAGGGACGTTTGGAAGGACTGAAAAGGCCGGCGCCGGGCATGCTCACACAGTTTCTTTCGTCGGCCTTCGGTTTGTTGAGCCTCCTGTTCGGACTCTTTCTGACTGGCCTGATTTTCTGGGCGGTCCTCTTTTATTGAACAAAAAAGGCGGGGTCACGACTGACCCCGCCGGAAAGCATGTTCCCTACCGTTTTTCTTTAATTAAGGGGTTTCACGGAATTGATCTGCTTTTTAAGTGCCGGAGAGAGGGTTAAGGCATCAACGGTAAATGCGGTCCAATCGCTCCAGGGAGCACCGGGGAAGATGCTTTGGGAACGCATACGCCATAAACCTTTCGTATCGATTTTTACCTCTGCGGTGGTTACGCCGTAGGTTGTTTTCAGATTTGCCGGCGTTAATTTTTTGGTCACGTAAAATCCCGGAGGAGTATTGGGCTTTGGAAACGGTTTCCACTGAAATTCAAGGTTAACCCCGTAATTGGGATTGTGTTTGACCTGGATCTTGACGTTTGCCGGAATAACCACGAATTTCTGATTCAGGGTCGGCAACACAATGACGGGAGCTTGCGGCGTCGGGAGTATTTGCGAATCCGGAGGTTGCGCACTGGCTAGGTACTGACGCTGGGCACTCGATAAAACAGCGGCGCTCCTCGGGTAGCTTACCCCGGGTTCTGTGTTGCCGGAAACGACATTGCAGGCAACACCCGCTTTAAGCCATGGATTCTCCGGACAGCTGCTCGATGTCTCGGATTTCAGAATCACGGAAGACGAATTGGCAATGGGTTTATAAATTTTTTCATGAGCGATTTTCGAATTTTTGAACCACTCTCCCGTCGCCGTTACCTGTGTCGCCGGCGGGCAGGCCACTTTATCGGAACTCCAATACCCGCAGGTTCCCTGAAATTCGTAGACGGTTTTCTCCGGTGTCACGCTTTTCAATACGGCGCTTTTTACGGAGCAGGACATCGTTCCACAACTTTCGCCTTGCGTATCAAGGCTGGCGGCAGACCCCATGGCCGCAAAAAACAGGCAAAACAAAATCATCGTAAGCGTTCTCACACATACCTTGTACATCATTGTCACCTCCATTTTCCAGATTGTATTATTTGACCGTTAAACGTTCACGCCGGATCTGCCGGCGGAAATTTTCCGCGGCGCAAATCTGGACCTGAATATCACAGGGTACAAACACAATAACGACAAAATGGAACAACTATAGGCAAATAAATCACCATATCGAGTGTAGCTCGTACCACTTATGTCTAATAAAATCAAGCCGATTGCCGTACCTGCAGAAAATAAACGGTCCATAATCGCAACTTGCCGGCCGCACGCGTCAAAAATCACGGAGGGACCGGTGTTGGAAGCAACGACGACCGGCACCCGGTTTTCAATTGCACGGAACCGGGAGGCAATGTTGTGCTGCCGCGGTGCGGCGGAATGACCGAAATGGTTGTCGTTGGTGAGTTGTACGATGATGTCAATGCGATTTCCCGCCAGGGGGCGGATAAAATCGGCAAAAAGGTTTTCCCAGCAGATGATGAGGGCAATCTTGAGATTCCTTTCAGGGAAGACATATCCAGGACGGTTTCCGGGCAGGGTGTCAAAGGTCCGATGAACGATCCATGGCGGCCATTGAATGTAGGGTTGGCCGGGCAGATATTCGGCAAACGGAACGAGCAGTCTTTTCCGGTATGGCGTGGAAAGGGTTCCATCGGGCATGACGAGGTAGGCCGAATTATAGGATCGCGTGGCGAATTGGATCGTATGGGTGCCGGAATCATCGGGTCGTGCGAATTTTTCATATTCCGAGGTGCCTAAAATCAGGGGGATACGAGTCGACCTGACCAGTTTTTGCACCCTTTCCAACGGCAGCGGATCGGAGGGGAATCCTCTCACAGCTGTTTCCGGCCAGACAATCAAGGCCGGTTTTTCATCAGCCGCTTCGCGAGTCAGTCTTTCCAGGCGTTGCAGGGATGCCAGACATCCCGACGCGGTTTGCCTTTCCTGTAGGAGGATGCTTGGCTGGACAATGGAGATCCGGATATCTCTCGGCGCCGTTGTTTGGGATAACCGGCAGGTTCCCCACGTGCCGATACAGAGCAGAAGGATCAGAACGGCTAGTGCAGGCCGCCAGATGTGACTGGTGATCAGTTCGTACACTGCCAGGTTCGCCATGACCAGAAGGAAAGTGACCCCGTATTCTCCGGTGATGGTCATTATCTGGAGCAGCGGCAGGTTATCGTGCTGGCTGTACGCCAAAGAAGCCCAGGGCAAGGCCAGAAAACCCGCATGGGCCTTGATAAAATCGAGGAACACCCAAAGCGATGGTGCCGCGATCAGAGGGGGAAGTTTCGAACGCCTGGCAAGGGCCAGGCCGGCGCACCACGTTGCCGGATATAGAGCCAGGTAAAAGGCGGCCAATCCGAAATGGTGATAACGGAAATCCGGGACCTGTAAGATCCAGGAAAAAATGAACAGGTTTGAAAGAAGACCGCAAAACAAACCGGTCAGACAGGATTGAAGGGGGCCCAGATCCCTGCATGCGATTAAAAGGGGAACGAGTGCGATCCAAGCCAGCCATCCCAGATCGGGGTCGGGCAGGGATAGAAAGAGAAGGCAGGCAGTTAAACCGGACAATACGAGCCGCCGGAAGATTTTTAACACGGAACCGCCAAGGAGCTTTGTCATGGCAACCTTATCTGTCAGGGCTGTTTGCAGAGATATTTCATCTGATCATCATGGCGCAATAGCACGAATGAAAATGAATTGAAATACGGTATTTGTGAACAGCCGGCGGTGCCTCGACCCGAAGAAACCGTGGCCGTTTCCGTGCCGCCGGCCGGGAGCTCCGGGGAGGGACATCGCCAATCGAAGAAGCGATCACCGCTGTTCATAACCCCTGATCCGGATAAACTTCCTCATCATCCAAACCGGATTCCGGCAAGTGTTTATGCCGTATCAATACCGTATTATGCATAATTCCGGGTGCAAACCCGGTAATATGGCCCGTATTAAGCCCACGTCCTGCCGATGTAGTATCTTCTGATTCAACGATATATAAAACCGCCTGCGGGATTAACACTCATATTTGAGGGACCGCAAAAAACAGGAGGGCAGGAGATGTTGACCAAGATCGTGAAAAATTTTGTTGTGATGGTTTTCATACTACTTCTTTTTACAGGGACGGGTTACGCACAGCATTTTGATGCAACCATCCCCCAGGGATACTGGATTGAAGCGTGGATGATGCATTTCCAGGCCGACAGGTACCCCGATACGGATGGGCACAATCAGAAGATGGCCGATGGTAAGAATCTGGATCTGAAACAGGATACCCTTTACATGCGCTTCATTTATGCGGGCAAATACTGGGTTTTCGATTCTCATGTGCCGATTTCCAGGTTGGAGATCGGTAACGTTCCCGGTGACGATTCTTCAAGCGGTTTGGGTGATATCTGGTTGAAGGCGCAGATCAGAAACGAGAATGCCGAGAAGAAATGGCGGCCTCTGGGAATAAACATTTCCACCGGATTGGGCGTTAAATTTCCTACCGGGGAATATGATCGACACGATGCAGTCAATCTGGGGAGTCATCAGTACGATCTCCAGTATGATTTTCGGTTCTCCAAGTTCTTTTTTGAAGGGAAACCCTTCGGGGAAACCGGGAAGTGGGGGATTGAGGGTGCCGTTGAATATACCTACCGGTTTGAAAATCAGGACACGGGTGTCAAGCCGGGAAACCGCATCGACTGGGTGATCGGTCCAAACGTCAGTGTCGGCAAAAGAATAAGGGTCGGCTGGGATATCGGCGGCAATATAAAGGAACGGGATGAATCAGGAAGTGGCCGGGATTTACACGAAAATCTGGGAGACTCCTGGGGCCGCAAAGTTTCCACAGGTCCGAACATTTATTACTTTATTTCGCCTCAGGTACAGTTAAGTGCTTACTCCATGTTTGATATTGATGCAAGAAATGAGCCGAAAGGATATCTCGTTTACCTGCGCTGGCTGTTCTACTGGCCCAGCAAATAGCATCGAATTTCATTCCAACAGCCTTGCCTCATTCCCAGCGACGGAGGCAAGGCTGACGGTTTTCGGTTTCGTCTTGTACAGGCCCAAACACAAGTCCATCACTTTCCTGCACCGCCCGGTTCTGCTGTTTCAGCAAACTGAATCGAAGCCAGTCCTGTAAAGATTGTCTTCCAGGAGGGATCGCGCGACACGTTGGTTCCGGATTCCTCTTAGGGAAAATCTCCCCCGCAAGGATCAATCAGGCGAATCGGAAAATATCCCTGAAATCGGGGATATAAAGATGAAAGCAACCTTTCATGAGATGGAAAGGTTGCTCTTGCAGCAATGATTAAGGAGTTTTCAAATGGGAAAAAAAACGAAAGAAATGCTTGAAAAAATAAACCTTTTATTTTCTATGGGCTGGTCGAAGAGGAAGATCGCCAAGGAATGCGGCGTGACTCCGCCCTATGTGACGAGATTGATGAAGATTCAGGAACAGAATCGGAAAAGGCCGCCCGGCTGGGACTACGGATTGTCCACCAGGGTTCTGAACTGTCTGAAGCGGGGCTATATCCCTCTCGATCTCCATGTGATTGCCGACAGTATCGACCAGTTGCTTATAATGAGGGGGATTGGGAAATGTTCATTGGATGAAATCGGTAACGTGCTTAAAGAACATCATATCATTGACAATATCGATGAGTGGATAGAAGAGGGAAAGAGAAAACAGTATCATCAACGTGAAAGCCGACGCGGCGAATACGATCATGACCTCTCGCAGCAAAGCCAACAAAGGCATATTGAAATATCGAATTCTTTCATCGGGTGAATGCTTCACAAATTATGCACCAAGATCCCCGCATGGGGCTGAAGGCCTTGCATGATACGGACATTCGGTCCCGTTGCCGCGGAAATCGCCGTGATTACCGAGGGCGACCGATTGCAATTGATAAACGGGGATTGAAGCGGATGTTCTTGGCCTGCGTTGCCGACGATGTTATGAGCAACGCAGGCCGCCGTGCGGTGACGACAACCTGCCCGTAGCCCGGCTGAATCGGCAAGCCTCTTTCGGGAGGCCTTGAGAGAAAAGTATCCTTATTGAGCGGGCAGGCATATCGGGGAGTGGTCTGATTGCAAAATCAGCTTGTTTCGCTAAACTGGGTCGAGGCTGATTTCACGAGAGGGATCTTAAATAGATACTTAACTTTTGATTTGTCTTGTTCAGGTCTAACTTTTTCCTGATTTTATCTCTGTGAAACTGAATGGTGCTGATCGACAGATTTAAAATATCGGCGATCTCTTTCGTGGATTTCCCTTCCTTGACGAGATTGGAAACTTGAAGCTCACAGGGGGTGAATTTCAAATTTTTAAATGCAAGTCGATTGGAGAAGGGAGAAACGATATTCTGTAAATTATTTTCCAGGACATCCAGATAAGAGACGTCCATTTTTTCTGAGCAGTTGATTTTCAACTTGCCGATCAGAGGGATGACCAATTGATTGACATTGGCCATGATGTTCTCTTGAATTTCTTCCCTGTCTTTCTGACGCTGATCGAGGAGAAATTTCAGAGCCGTGATCGTTTCTTCCAGTTGCAGGGTCTTTCTCTCCAGTTCCGACGTCCGTTTTTTGACCAGTATTTCAAGATTTTCCCGGTGCTTTTTTAATTCTTCCTCCCTCATCTTTTGTTCGGTGATATCAATGCAGATGCCCACCATGAACCGGAGGGTGCCTGCTTCATCGGATACCGTGTTCCCCCGGGAAAGGATCCAGCGGATCTTGCCTGAAGGGAGTATAATGCGAAAAGTCGTTCTCTGGCTTATTTTTTTGTTCAGACAGTCATTGAAATTTTTCTCGGTCCTTTCCCTGTCTTCCGGATGAAACAACCGGCACCAGGTTTCCCGGTCGGCTTTATCCCTGTTCGGAGAAAGCCCGAATAATCGGTACAGTGCGTTAGACCAATTCACCTCGCCTGTCTGTATATCGATGGTCCAGATGCCGGACCCGGACGCTTCCTGTACCAGGTCAAGGATGTGATTAAATTTTCGCAGCTCGTCCGCCAATCGCTTTTGTTCGGTAATGTCATTGACGCTAAAGCGATGGCCCAGATGCAGACCGTTATGATCGTACATGGCCCGCCGGGATATCCCGACCCATTTGCTCCTGCCATCCTTGCATACGATGCGAAATTCGGTCTTTTGATCTTTTGGGGCCGGGCCGGCACCGGTGAAGAGATGTTTTTTTCTTTTGTCTTCCATGATTCATCGTTTTTGTTGACCGTTTTTTGGCGCTTTCGACGAGCGCGCTTTCTGTATAAAAATTGATTTCACGTGCTCTTCTTGTATTTATTTTTTGCAAAACAAATGTCTTGCAAAAGACTACCGCGCCGGTTCAGACAGTCAATTCGTAGAACCACCCAAATACCGGTAGGTAAAAATACCCGAATCAAGATATTTCGTCATACTCTGAATCAATTTATCCGGCTTGCAGAGGGGATTGTGATAACCTGCGCAGATCGTATCCGAAAATGCCTGGGAAAACGGCTATGGAAGTGTAAATATTGAATATTATCTGTTTATTAATACGGAGGCGTCCCGTAGGGAAACGTGGAATATTCCTGTCGATGATCGACTCATGCTCGTTTTTTTGCCGACAGCGGGCCTGTTCGGTCATGTGTTCCACTGGGAGGGCGTCAGCTGGTTCAGCGACTCAAAATTGCGGAAAACCTCGTAAGCCTCCATATCAAGGGGATAATCCCAGGATCCGTTGCGATGCACGATTTGTCCGCCGAAGCCGGATTTGAATCGATACATGCCGTAAAAAGGATGGTCCGGATTCGGAACGGGAGCAACGGCGCCCATGTCGTAGGTCAGACAACCCTTGTTCCGTACCAACTTCATCACTTCCCACTGTAAAGCATAGGAGCCCATCAGGTTGCGCCGTTCGCCAGAGGATGCGCCGAACAGGTAGAGCGCACGTCGTCCGGCAATGGCGATGATTGCACCGGCTAGAACGTCTTCACCCCTTGCGGCAAGAAGAAAGAGGATATCGGATGAACCGGGATTTTTGAACAGAGTGGAAAAATGCTGATAGGTCCCGGCAGGAAAGCCGTTGCGGTTGGCCGTTTGCAGATAAAGCTCGTAGAACACCGGCAGCATGTCGGTCGTCGCGGGGAATACCCGGACTTCTTTCCGCTGTGCGAGGCGGATATTGTAACGGGTCTTGGGTTTCATGGCCGCAAAGATGTCCGATTCGGAATGTGCGAGGTCGATCATGACCACATCGGCAACGGTTGGATCCAAAGACGTTTTCCGCAGGTTCCAGGTACGGGTGCCGATGTTCATGCGCAATTCCCGCAGTCGCGCTGCGGGATGCCCGGACCAGTGTTGTCCATTCAGAGTGTCTGCGGCATAGGGTGACTCCCAGGGCAGGTCGTAGCGGATGAAGGTCACGGTGGGATCCAGATGTCCGATCAGGGCATGTGACAATTCTTCGAGAAAGGCGCCGTATTTTTCCGGATCGGGTTCAGACTCGGGCCCCTGGGGAACATAGGCGACGGTAAGTCCATGACCGAAAGATTTGAGCAGGACCAGAAGATCGCCCCGCTGGCCTGCCGACGATGTGAAATCGAAGGCGGCCGGTTTCCAGCCGAGCTGGGATTTGACGCGGCTCCAGGAAGGGGTTTGAAAAAAAATATCCGTGGGAAGCAATGCGCTGATTTTTTTGGGTTGTACATGTATGTTCATAAGATTGCAGTGGCGCCGTTTTCCAATCCTGAAACCGTCAAAAGATTTGTTTGACCCTTGATTAATTGGTAGAGTTTTCAAAGTAAATGGGATTAAAATGCCCTGTAATTGCCTATTCCATATAGGCAATTTATGATTTCCGTACACGTTTAACGAAGGGGGCGGTTAAGGTGAAGCACGCAAAGAATGCAGAAAAAGCGCTCCAGGAGCGAATCAAGGAATTGAATTGTTTATACGGAATGGCACGGTTGGCGGAACGTCACCACGATTCCATGGAAGACTTCCTCAAACGTCTCGTGGTCTTTCTTTCTCCTTCCTGGCAATATGGAGACATCGCCTGTGCCCACATTGTTTTCCGGGGACGTACCTTTGCAAGCAGAAAGTTTCGCCGGACAAAATGGCGCCAGTCCGCCCCGATCCGGGTATGCGGCAAACCCGTGGGAGAGGTGACGATTGTTTATAAGGAAGAGCGGCCGTCGGCGGATGAGGGCCCTTTCCTCAAGGAGGAAAGGGCGTTGCTGGAGGGTGTTGCCCAGCGTATCGGTGAAATTGCCGTCCGGATCATGGCCGAGCAGGAATTGCAGGAAAACAATAAACAGCTTTTACTGGAAAGGAAAGCGCTGCAGGAAGCGAATGCGGCCCTGCGGGCGGTTCTTGCCGGGATCGAGGACGAAAAAAAACGGATTTATGAAAATATGCAGGTGAACATCGAGAAAGGAATCATGCCGATTCTTCTTGCTTTAACGCCGGTTGTAGAGAAGAGCAAACGCAGGTATCTGGATATATTGAAGACCAGCCTGGAAGAGATCACCGCCCCCTTTACAAGCCAGGTTTTGACCCACCTGCGCGCCCTGACGCCTACGGAGGTCAATATATGCAACATGATCCGGAACGGTATGCGGACCAAGGAAATCGCCCAGCTCCGCGGTGTTTCCACGGCAACCATCAACCGGCATCGTGAACACATTCGTCGAAAGCTGAACATTACGAACCGGCAAGTCAATCTGGCGAGTTATCTGCAATCGCTTGTCACGGTGGGTCCATGATGGCGGGGAAGAATTGTCACGCCGCTTTGAAAATTAAAATAAAATAATGGCAGCATGTTAAATGGTCATCTCGGGTGATTTTTGACTTTTTACGAGGTCATCAGGGAAGCCATGTCAAAAAAAACTTGACATAAATTTAGCTTTGCCTTATTTGTTTAGCGAATCCATAAAAAAGTTCCGAGGAGGTGTGTCATGACCCTGACCGATACATTGACGGCGAGCCTGGAGGATTATCTGGAAGCGATCTTTCACATTATTTCGGAGAAGCAGGGGGTTCGGCCCAAGGATATAGCCGAGCGTCTTGGGGTAAGTAATGCGTCGGTAACAGGAGCGCTTCGTGCTCTTGCCGATAAGGAAATGATCCGCTACGCTCCTTACGATGTGATTGCCCTGACCGCTGCCGGGAAAACGATGGCCGAAGATGTGATTCGCCGTCATGAGGTTCTCCATGATTTTTTCGTGAAGGTTCTTGCGGTTGACGACAAAGAGGCCGATGAAGCGGCCTGCCGGATGGAGCATTCCATTTCCGGGATGATTCTGGAACGGTTTGTTCGGTTTGTCGAATTTGTTGAGGTGTGCCCGCGTGGCGGATCCAAGTGGATCGCGGGTTTCGGGTACCACTGTGATCAAGGGGCAACACCAGAGAACTGTGATCGCTGTATATCCACGGCCCTGGAAGAATTTAGACGCCGTGTGGAGCAAGGAGGAAAAAAAGTGAGGACTTCTGTCAAGATGAAGGATCTGAAACCGGGTCAAAAGGGAAAAGTGTTGAAAATCAGCGCACAGGGCGCAGCGAATAAACGGCTGGTTGAAATGGGCGTAACGGTCGGATCTGTGATCGAGGTGGAACGTGTGGCGCCACTGGGCGATCCCGTTGATATCAAGGTGAAGGGCTATCACCTTTCGTTAAGAAAAAACGAAGCCGAGGGTATCGAAATCGAGTTGTTATAAATCCAAAACAAATCACGTTGAAAGAGGTATCGGCTATGCCGTTGACAATCATCCAGGTCGGTAGAATCGTAAAATTGGTCGCCGTGGAAGCAGGCGGCGGACTCCAGGGCAGGTTGGCCGCGATGGGGTTGGTTCCGGGTGTGGAGATGGAGGTGCTCCGGAATACCCCGCACGGACCTTTTTTGATCGGAGTCAAGGGCAGCCGGATCATGCTCGGGCGCGGGATGGCCCAGAAAATCAGGGTCATGTAAATTTTTTTAACCACAAAGTTAGGTATGCCTAAATATATAAGCAAGAACTAATATTATCGTTTGTCAGACTACAGGAGGCAAGAAAAGAGCATGAAATCCAGGATCATTGTCGCCCTTGCGGGCAACCCGAATTCCGGAAAAACCACCCTGTTCAATGCCTTGACCGGAGCCCGCCAGCATGTCGGCAATTATCCCGGGGTGACGGTGGAACGCAAGGAAGGCTCGCTACGTCACGGGAATTTCGACATGCAAATCATCGATCTTCCCGGAACATACAGCTTGACCGCCTACTCGGATGAGGAAAAGATCGCGCGCAATTTCATTATCGAAGAAAAGCCGGATGTCGTCGTTGATGTCCTGGATTCATCGAATCTCGAAAGAAATCTCTATCTTGCCGTTCAACTGATGGAGTTGGGTGTTCCCCTGGTGCTGGCCTTCAACATGAGCGATATGGCGCGGGCGAGGGGGTATGAATTCGATCTCGACAAGCTGTCCCGTTTTTTCGGGGCGCGCATCGTTCAGACTGTCGGCAATAAGGAGCAGGGAATCCAAGAACTGCTCGATGCCGTTACGGCGACCGCGACGGAAGGCGGCGGAGCGATTTCCCGGCCCACCGACAAGGCTGTGAACGCAGACAATGAAAATCAGGGGGGCGTACATGGGTTTCAGGGCCAGGCGCCGTCCATAAATTATGGAAGCGAAATCGAGGAAGAAATCAACAAGGTCAAAAACCTGATCATCCAGGACGGTGTGGCCGTTGGGAAATACGATGCCCGGTGGCTGGCGGTCAAACTTCTTGAAAACGACAAGGAATTACGTGATTTTATCGGGTCCCCCGCGCTCAACGAGCAGGTCGAGAAAAGCATCGCACACATCGAAAAGGTGATCGGAGAACATCTGGAAACGGCCATTGCCGGCCGCAGGTACGGATTCATTTCCGGCGCCTGCCGGGAATCGGTCCGTTCCACCATTGAGATTCGCCATACGATATCCGACAAAATTGATTCGGTCGTAACGAATCGCGTGCTGGGCCTTCCGGTCTTTCTGGGGCTCATGTATCTCGTCTTTCATCTGACTTTTACACTGGGCGAGCCCCCCATGGGATGGATCGAAGCATGCTTCGGATGGTTGGGCGGAATCGTCGAGGGGTGGTGGCCGGAAGGCTCGGAAAGCCTTTTAAAGTCCCTGCTGCTGGACGGCATCATCGGCGGTGTCGGCGGTGTCGTGGTCTTCTTGCCGAACATCCTGCTTTTGTTTCTGGCCATCGCCATTCTTGAAGATTCCGGCTATATGGCGCGGGCAGCGTTCATCATGGATCGCCTGATGCGTAAGATCGGCCTGCATGGCAAGAGTTTCATCCCGATGCTCATCGGGTTCGGCTGCTCCGTTCCGGCCATCATGGCCACCCGGACGCTGGAAAACCGCAGAGACCGTCTGACGACGATGCTCGTTGTCCCGCTGATGAGCTGCGGCGCCCGCCTCCCGATCTATGCCCTGATCATTCCCGCATTCTTTCCGCAGGTATGGCACGGCCCCGTACTCTGGATCATCTACGTGATCGGTATTGTCCTGGCCGTCGCAAGCGCGAAATTTCTGCGGAGTACGGTTTTGAAAGGAGAATCCGTACCGTTTGTCATGGAATTGCCGCCTTACCGGATGCCGACCGTGAAAGGCATCTTCATTCACATGTGGGAGCGCGGCTGGCTTTATCTTAAAAAAGCCGGGACCGTCGTTCTCGGTATATCCATTCTGCTTTGGGCCATGACCACCTTTCCGGGGTTGTCCGATGACAGAGCGGCGCAGTTCGAGACGGCGCGCCGGGAGATCCTGGGTGGGACGATGCCGGAAGCGGAAAAAACGGCGCGCCTTGCCGCCATCCTGAACGAAGAGGCGGAAGCGGCACTTCAAAGCAGTCTTGCCGGTCGTATCGGTTATGCCATGGAACCGCTGCTTCGGCCCATGGGATTTGACTGGAAAATAGGAACCGCTCTGATCGGCGCCTTTGCCGCCAAGGAGGTCTTTGTCGCCCAGATGGGCATTATCCATTCGATTGGGGAGGCGGATGAGGAATCCGAGACTCTGCGGGAGAAACTAAAAAAGAACTACACACCGCTTGTGGGATTCTGCATCATGCTCTTTTGTCTCATCAGTGCCCCCTGCATGGTGACCATCGCCGTAACGAGGCGTGAAAGTAACTCATGGGGCTGGGCGTTGTTCCAACTCGGGGGGCTTACCCTCCTGGCATATGGGATTACAGTTCTTGTCTACCAGGCAGGACGTTTTCTCGGTATCGGAGTTGTCTGAAAGGAGTTGGCGATGATGGAAACGATTCTTGTCGTCGGTGTTGTCGCTGCGGTTGCCCTCATGGCGGTCAGATCGTTCTATCGGACGATGACCGGTAAGGAAAAGGGACATTGCTGCGGTTGTGCGAACTGCACGTGCGGACAGGCAGGAAAAGAGAATGCTCAGGCGAAACCGGGCGTTTCCGCATGAAAGCCGGTTGAATGGGTCAAAATCGTTACGCTGTCAAATAATTTAAAAAGATCGGCAAAGAAAACTTGGGGAGGAGATCATGTGCGTGGCATTAATCGGTGGCATGGACCGGTTGGAACCGGATTATCGGAGCGAGGCCGTCCGACAGGGCGTCAAGCTCAAAGTGTTTACCAAAGCCAAAATCGGCTTGACCGCATCCGTCAGAGGCGTTGATGCAGTGGTGGTTTTGACCGGGAAGACCTCTCACCGCATCAGAAATGAAGCCATGAAAGCGGCCAAATCGGGTTGCATTCCCGTTGTCATGTGCCATTCGTGCGGGGTTTCCAGTCTCCGCGAATGTCTGAGACAACTGGTATCCCAATCGGTCGGGCCGTTGCCGCATGGCGGAGCGATGTCGTCCTAAGCGTTCCGATTGTCTTGTTTGATGAGATTCTCGGTTTGTCCGGCATCGATTCATTGAGTCGTAACCCTTGGCCGCCCGGTATCGCCGAAAAATATGCAGGTGTGATGGGATGAAAATACATACAAGCAACCGTTGAAAGGAGACATTTCAGTGCAAAGAGAGGGAAAGGGAACAGGTTTTATTGGAAGGACCACGAAATCCATCCGGCTTGCGATCCGGCTGGTTTTAGTAATCATGCTCGCGGCCTCCCCGGCATTTGCGGGGCATCCGCTGGTTACCGATGATACCGGCACCCAGGGGAAGGGACATTACGAATTGGAATTCAACGGAGAGTTTGAACGGGATGATACGGGAGGCGTCAGAAGCGAGGTCACGACCATTGCGGGTTCCTTTGCTGCAGGCGTGACGGAGACCATTGATCTGGTTCTGGGTGTTCCCTATCAATATGGAAGACTGATTGAAGATGCCGATGACGGTCATGAAAAGACGACGGAAGACGGGTTTTCCGATATTTCCCTGGAGTTGAAATGGCGCTTTTGGGGAAGAAACGGCCTGAGCTTTGCCGTTAAACCCGGAGTCACTTTTCCCACCGGGGATCGTGGCAAAGGCTTGGGCGGCGGCCGTATGACCTACAGTCTGCACCTGATCTCGACTTTGGAGGCCGGGCCCGCCTGCTTTCACATGAACGCCGGCTACGTTCAGAACGAAAATAAAAACGATGAGCGGAAAGAGCTGTGGCATGTTTCCCTGGCGGCGGAATACCCCGTTATGGAGAAACTGACCCTGGTCGCGAACGTGGGTGTTGACAGAAATCCGGATCCGGCATCCCAGACCAACCCCGCCTTTATTCTCGGCGGCGTCGTTTACAGCCTCAGCGATGCCGTCGATGTTGATTTCGGCGTTAAAGGGGGCCTGAACGACGTTGCTCCCGATTACTCATTTCTCGCCGGTCTGACTTTTGGGTTCTGATCCGCAGAAATGCTCCCCTCTCGAAAGTGAGAAACGGGCAAGAATGATCCCGGACATAGGACAGTCTGTCCGAGCGATGGCTGGGATCTTTTGCCGACGTCCCCGTTTGAAGACGCATCCCCAGGGTTCATCTTCGGCTCCCGCCGTAAAGGGCCTTTGGGTCGTGCTCCATGGAAGGCAAAGTAGGCCAGGCTCAGGGTTCGGGTTTTCGTTCCCAAGGAGCGATGCCGCCGGGGATGACGCGGAAAAGGGGGTGAGGTTCCGGATCGATAACCGGTCGGAGCGACTGGAAGCGCAACGGGTCCCGGAGGCGGAGCTTTTTCCTGAGATGCTCCAGTTCATACCGGAGCTGGCCGTCGGTGACGGGAATGCTGGCGGTCGCAGAGACCGGGGCGATTTTTTCTGGATTGTATCGGTAGCCCCGCCGGATTGCCTCGTCATGAACCACATGGAGGTAAGTGTGGAGCGCGGAAACCGGGTCCGGCTGCGACCGGAAACGTTCGAGCTGGGGGTGATTTTTATAACCCTTCGTTTTATTTGCCAGAACTTTCCGGGCGAGAAGCCCCTCCCGCCAGAGTGCATTCAACCCCTTGGCGTCCAGGTAACGGGGATGAAGACTCCACAGTCTCATTGTAATGCCTTCCGAATCGTTTTTTCGACATCACCGAAGGTTTTCCCGGTCGTTTTTTCCTTCCATTCCACCCGATATACCGCCGGTTCCTTCCGCAAGATTCATCTTTTCCTCTTTCTACAGTCAAAACAAAGAGAAATCCAGCCCGGTTTATGTCGGAGCCGTCTGAAAGGTATTGCCTCTTTGGATTAAAAAAAGAATATCGTGACAGTGACACCCCGGATGCGGGAAGCCGTTTCATGCTTTTTCGACTAACATGTGTTATAAATTTTCCAATTGATCCAATGCTACGGGTTGCTTCCGGAAAAAGCGGGTTCCCGGACAGGGAGGTTGCGGATGGAAAAGAAAAAGAAGGTCCTCTTCATCTGTGTTCACAACAGTGCCCGGAGCCAGATGGCCGAAGCGTGGCTGAAGCATCTGGCAGGAGACCGTTTCGAAGCGTACAGTGCCGGAATCGAGCCGGGAGAGTTGAATCCCGTCGTCGTCATGGCCATGGCGGAAGCGGGGATCGATATTTCCCGGAATCAGACCAAGGGGATTTCCGATCTCATTGAGGCGGGAAAGCGTTTCGATTACGTCATTACCGTCTGCGACGATGCCCAGGCACAATCCTGTCCCGCCTTTCCCGGCGCCGCCCGGCGTTTGCACTGGAGTATTTCCGACCCGCAGGCGGTTTTGGGGACGGCGGATGAGAAACTGGCCTATATCCGGAAAATCCGGGAACAAATCCGGCTTTGTGTCCTGGATTGGTGCCGCCGGGATCCGCATGGAAAATGAAACGTCCGATTCACACACCTTCACTGACGCGATTGAAATGAGCAAGAAACCGACTTACGAAGAACTGGTCCGGAAAAACGAGGAACTCGAGAAAGAAGCTCTCCGGTGCCGGCAGATGGAAAAGGCGCTTCTGGGCAAGGAAAGCCAATACCGGAAAATCTTTGATTCGGCCATGGACGGACTCCTGATCTTCGACCGGAAGGGCCGGATTGTCGAAGCCAATCCCCAGGCCTGCCGGATGTACGGGTACGATCATGCCGAGATGACCACCCTGTCGCGCGAAGACATCATGCATCCGGACTACCACTACCTGTTCGAGGTTTTCCGGAGGGAGACGAAGGCCAGGGGAATGTTTTCGGCGGAATCGAAGGATGTGAAGAAGGACGGCAGCCATTTCTATATCGAGATCCGGGGGACGGATTTCAATTATAACGACCGGAAGCATGTCCTGGCCATCGTCCGGGATGTGACGGAGCGAAAACGCACGGAGGAATCCCTGCGGGAGGCCCTGTCCTCCATCGAGCAGTTGAAGGAGCGCCTGGAATCGGAGAATGTCTATCTCCGTGAAGAGATCGAACTGCGTTATCAGCATAAGGAGATTATCGGTCAGAGTGAAGCGATCCGGCGAACGCTCAGCCAGGTTGAACGCGTGGCGGAAACCGCGGCCACGGTCCTTTTGATCGGGGAGACGGGAACCGGGAAGGAATTGCTGGCCCGGGCCATCCACCGCCTGAGCGACCGCAGGGGAAAATCCATGGTGACGGTCAACTGTGCGGCCATCCCGGCGAGCCTCATGGAAAGCGAGCTTTTCGGCCATGAAAAGGGAGCTTTTACCCATGCCTACACCAGACAGATCGGCCGGTTCGAAATCGCCAACGGATCGACCCTGTTTCTCGATGAAATAAGCGAGCTTCCCCCGGAGCTCCAGGCGAAGCTCCTGCGGGTTCTCCAGGCCGGCGAGTTCGAACGCCTGGGAAACTCCAGAACGATTCAGGTGGATGTCCGCATCATTGCGGCGACCAACAAAGACCTGTCCCAGGCGGTGGCCGAAGGCCGCTTCCGGGAGGATCTCTTCTACCGCCTGAACGTGTTTCCCATCGTCGTTCCGCCGCTTCGGGAGCGCCGGGATGACATTCCCCTGTTTGTCTGGGAATTTGTGAGAGAATTCGGGAAAGCCATGGGAAAGCATATCGAGACGATCAGCAGGAAGACCATGGAGGCGCTGCAGCTCTACCCCTGGCCGGGCAATGTCCGGGAACTGCGCAACGTCGTCGAACGGGCCATGATTCTGTCCGGTCACGGGACCCTCACGGTTGAACTGCCCGCGCTGAAAGGCCCGGATATCGCGTCCGAATCACCTCGATTGGAGGATGTGGAACGGCATCACATCACCGGCATTCTGGTGAAAACCGGCTGGCGGGTGAGGGGGAAAAACGGCGCCGCCGGGATACTGGGCCTCAAGCCTTCCACCTTGGAGTCGAAGATGAAAAAACTGGGGATATATCGCCCTAATCTAGCCGAAATGCCGTAGAAAACACGATATATCGTGCAGGCGGTTGTTTGAATTCTTTGCGTAACCGGTACTTTTCTGTTATAAAACATTCAATATCATCCGGTTACGGATTCCTTGTCCGGGTATCCCATCTGGTACGAATCTTGGTTTCAATAAGTATAATAGCCTATCATAACAAGTATCCATAAGGAGAAACGCCCATGAAAGAAATCAAGAAAGTCGTGTGTATCCAGTGCCATTCGGCCTGCCGCCAGGCCGTGGAAATCGAAGACGGTCGCCTGGTCGGCGTGGGGCCGGATATGGATTTTCCCAAGGGGGAACTCTTTTCCACCATCGTTCGGAGTTGTCCCCGCGCCCACGCGATTACGGATTATTTTTATCACAAGGATCGCCTGAACTACCCCTTGAAACGGGTGGGCGCCCGTGGCGAGAACAAGTGGGTGCAGATCTCCTGGCAACAGGCCATGGATGAAATTGCCGGAAAAATGAAGGTTTTGATCGACCGCTACGGGCCCGAGACCATCGGTACGACCTGCGGGACGGGCCGTACGACCGACGAATTCCGCACACGATTCTTCAATCTTCTGGGGAGTCCCAACATTGTCGGCCAGGCGGAGATCTGCTACGGCGAATACCTGGCTCTCATGTACGCCGTGTTCGGCTGGAAGCTTTTCCCCGTCGTGCAAAAGGAAACGAAGTGTACCCTGATGTGGGGCGGCGGCGGTCCCCGCTACTGGAACGCCCTCTGGAAGAACATCACAAAGGCCCATAAAGAAGGGATGAAGCTGATCGTGATCGACCCGCGGGGTATCGATGCGACCCGCCACGCCGACCTGTGGCTCCGGGTGCGGCCCGGCACGGACTGTGCCCTGGCCCTGGCGATGATCCGGCATATCATCAAGGAAGGTCTGTACGACAAGGACTTCGTGGAGAAGTGGTGCCACGGTTTTGAAGAGCTTCGGGAACGCGTCGAGCCTTTCACCCTGGAGAGAGCCGCCGAAATCACCTGGGTGCCCGCTGACAAAATCCGCCAGGCCGCGGAGTTGTACGCCACATCAAAACCGGCCGCGATGACCCATGGCCTGGGGATCGAGCATACGGTCAACTCCATGGAAACGCTCCATGCCGTGTTCGCCCTTCGGGCGATCACGGGGAACCTGGACGTCAAGGGCGGCGATCTCTTTACGACGGCGTATCCGGATATCATTCACGAGCAGGAAATCGAACTCATCGACAAGTTGTCACCGGAACAGCGGAAAAAACAGTTCGGCGCCGACCGCTTCAAAATCCTGACCCAGGAAGGGTTCCGCATGACCCAGGAGGCGGTGCCCCGGGTCTGGGGAGACCTGACCTTGAACCGTTCCAGCCAGTTCCAGGCCTTTGCCCACGCTCCCACATTTTACCGCGCCGCCATCACGGGAAAACCCTATCCGCTCAAGGCCATTCTCACCGTTGCGAGCAACCCCGTCGTGACCTACGGTAACAGCAAACTCGTCTATGAAGCCCTGAAGAACCTGGATCTGTACGTTGTCGTCGATTTCTTCATGACGCCAAGCGCACAGCTTGCCGATTACGTCCTGCCGGGCACGACCTATCTCGAGCGTCCCTGGATCTGGGCCTACGCCATGATCGTGGGCAGCGAGCGGGCCATGCCCGCCGTGGTTCCCGGGCAGTATGAACGCTGGTCGGATTACAAATTCTGGAAAGGGCTCGGTGATCGCCTGGGGCAAGAAGAGTACTGGCCCTGGGAGGATCTGGAAGAGGTTTACGATTACCGGCTTAAGCCTTCGGGGATGACCTTCAAGGAGTTCATGGCCCGGGGCGGTTTTGCCGCAGGGAAAGGTGGTTATAAACGCTATGAAGAAAAGGGTTTCGGCACCCCGACGGGAAAAGTGGAGCTGTACTCCACGGTCCTGGAAAAGATGGGCTACGATCCCCTGCCCTCCTTCCGGGAACCCCTGGAGAGTCCCGTCAGCAGTCCCGACCTGGCTCGGGAATATCCGCTCATTCTGACGACGGGAGGACGTTTTCTGCCCTACTATAACGCGGAACACCGTCAGATCGCCCAGCACCGGAAACGCTACCCCTGGCCGAAGATGGAAATCCATCCGGAGACGGCGAAGTCCCTGGGTATCGAGGACGGACAGTGGGTCTGGATCGAGTCTCCCCGGGGTCGATGCCGCCAGACGGCCGAGTACGATAAAAACATCCATCCCGGTGTCGTCCATGCCCAGCACGGCTGGTGGTTTCCCGAGGAGCCCGGAGAAGAGCCGTCGCTCCACGGCCTCTGGAAGTCGAACATCAATATCCTGACCGATGACGAACCCGACCACTGCAATCCCATCAACGGCGGCTGGCCCCTGCGGGCGTTTTTGTGCAAGGTCTATCCCTGCAAGCCGGAGGAGGTCTGGGAGGGGGAAACCGCGAATGTGGGTTAACCGGGGTCGTGTTTGTCTGCGGCGCCTGCACGGTTCTTCTCGACGGCAATCCCGTTAAGGCCTGCGTGACCACGATGGACCGGGTTGAAGGGCGGGAGGTCGTGAGGGGGGGATTGGGTCCATTACCTCGCCGCATCCGCTGCAGCGTGCCTTCGTCGAAAAAGGGGCCATTCAATGCGGATTCTGTACGCCGGGTGTGATCATGGGAGCGAAAGTCCTGCTGGATCGAAATCCCCGTCCGTCAAAAAAAGAGATCGTCGCCGCCCTGTCTGCCCATCTGTGTCGCTGTACGGGATACAAAAAGATTGTCGAGAAAGGGATCGGGGAGGTCCCCACCGTGGGGCCGGCCGTTGCGATCGCCAATACCGTAGTCCGGGCCTGTGGGTTTCGATCTTTCAGGCTGCCGATTACGCCAGGGCAAATCCGGGAGAAATTTGCAGCTGCGGATTGAGGAGATTCTTTTCGCACTTTTCTGACAAATTCGGGTGTTTCCATCAAGAATATGCTACACATCTCCGATATGAAAGATGGAGGAGTTTTAAAATCGTAGCTGTTCAGGATGGAGGTTGAAAAACATGAAGACATTAATATGGGTGGTCCTTTGTCTCCTTTTTTTCCCCTGGGTTGTTCAAGCCGCCGATTTCTACCGATGGACCGATAAAGAAGGGAACGTTCATCTGACGAACGAGCCTCCCGCGGGTTCAGGGAAAAAGGTGCAAACCTTTCATCTCGATAAATCATCATCGGAGGCACCGACTTCCGGAGAAGTCCAGGGAACCGCCACGGGAGGTACGACGGCCGGGGTGGAAACACAAAAGGAGAATGAGGAACTCGGAAAAAATAAAGAGGCTGAGTATGAGAGGTTGAAAAAGAACGAGGCTGATTACCGGCGCAATTACAATAATTCCTATGGCAGTAAACGGGAGCGGGAGTACTGGCGTGAGAAACTGCAGGAAGTCAATAGCCAAAAGCAAAAGTTGGACAGCGGAGAGACAACGGGGACCTCTTCGCCGGATACTTTGCCGGATCAGACGGCAGAATGAAATAGGGGGGTCACCCCTGTCTTTTTCTGCGCAGTCGCAGCCATCTCAGCCACCGATTCCGGTAATAATAGCCGACAATACCCAGGAAAAAACTCACGGCGGCGATGACCAGGACGGACATGTATTCGTCGTTTCGGGCAAAGTCGCCCGTCATGGAGAGCATGAGAGTCCAGAAAAAACGTCCGGCAATGACGATCAACAGGAATGTGCCTGCCGGAATGTGACTCAAACCGATGACGTAGCAGAGGGAGTCTTTGGGAAATCCGGGAATCAGAAACAGGATAAAGGCATACAAGGCGCCTTTTTTGCGCATGAAGCGGTCGAACCGCTGAACCAGTTCCGGTTTGACAAATTTTTCGACCAGGGGCAGGCCGAAGAAATGGGCCAGGCCGAAGGCAAGCCAGGAACCGAGCGTCAAGCCGATGGTCGAATAAAGCGTGCCCATAACGGGTCCGTAAAGATACCCGCCGATAAAACCCGTCACTTCCCCCGGAATAGGGGCGATGACGACCTGCAAAACCTGGACGGCCATGAATGCGAACTGGTCGTACGGATCGAAGGATTTGATAAACTGGATAATCTGTTCCCGGTTGGAAAAAATGTCGTAGACACGATAATGGACAAAAAGATAACCCAGAAGCAGGATCAGCACAACCAGCAAGGTTTCACGATAGGCGATTTTATGGTTCATCAAAGCCCGAGGCTCCTATAAGAATGCGGTTCTTTTTAGCACGGAAGGGGTTTTCTGGGCAAGAAACACCGGACTGCCAGAGACGCAACGGATTTTTTAAGAAAAGAGCTGCACCGGTTTGCTGAACCGGCGCAGTTTCTTAAAGAAGCGCGGGATCAAAGAGATAACCCGATTTTCACCCATTTCAGGGTATTACATGTTTTTCTCTTTTTTCCAGGCTTCGAAAGCGCTGATGATCGTTTCCACCGCACCGTCGACGGGAATGGTGCCTATGTTGAGAATCAAATCGTAATCGCAGGGATTCGTCAGGTCGGCGTTATAATATTGCCTGATAAAGGCCCTCCGTTCCGATTCAGTGGCGATGGCATAACGCTCCGCTTCTGCCCGGGAGCAAGACTTGGCGCTCATGATCCGTTTGACCCGATGTTCGAGAGGTCCCATCAGCCGTACCCGGAAGGTTTTTTCCGGAGGCAGGATGTACTGGGCGCCCAGTCCTATGATAATGGCATTGCCGTGGCGTCCGATTGCACTGATGACCTTGGTCAGGTGAAACAAAAAACGTTCCGGTTTCAGATGACGGGATGCAAACAGGGACGTCAGCCAGTCGTTGCGGGTTGTGATCTCCTTTTCAAGCATCGATTTGACCACCTTTTCGCTCCGCTCGGCGCTTTTTGCAACCTGCTGGGCAATCTGGCCGGCGATCAGTTCCATCTGCAGTCTGTCCGAAAGCTGCCTGGCGATTTCCGGTGTACCGCTCCCCGGCTCCCGCGAAATGGTAATGACCGGGTTCGATTCAGCAATCTTGATTTTCTCTTCTTTCTCCTCCTTGGAGAGACATGTCCACTTGGATAACTGTTCTTCGACGAGTTGCTCTAACGAACGCTTTTCGTGTTTCATAGGGCCCTCCTTTTCATCGTATCCAGTCCAGAGCGAGATTTAATCAACAACCCGGTCACCACACCGGTTAAGTAAACCAAACCGTTCCCGTTACAGAGAATACAGTTTTTCTCCGGGGAGAACGGTTTTGTTGTTTTTTAAAAGCACGTCGATGGCGGCATCGGGATTGTCGAACCGAAAGAGCATCACCGCATTCCGACCGCTTTTCTCCACAAAAGCGTACATATATTCGATGTTGATTCCTGCCTTGGCCAAGACTTCAAGGATACTGTGGAGTCCCCCGGGCTGGTCGGGCACCTCGACGGCCACAACGGTTGTCCGGCTGACGGTGTAGCCGTTTTCCTTCAGGACCCGGTTGGCATCGGCGACCTGATCGACGATGAGCCGGACAATTCCGAAATCGGAAGTATCCGCCACGGCCAGGGTCCGGATATTGATATTGGCGTCCCTGAGAATCCTGGTGACGTTCTCCAGTCCACCCGGCTTGTTTTCCAGGAAAATGGATATCTGTTCAACTTTCATGCACAATCCTCCCTTTCGTTCCCAAGGATGTTAAATATGGCGGTTATCGATGACTCGGCTGGCCTTCCCCTCAAACCGTTGAAGAGACTTCGGTTCCACCAGCTTCACCCGGGCGGTGACACCGAGGAAATCTTTCAGATCCTTGACAATCCTCTGTTCAATCTTTTGGAGGGTCTTTATCTCATCCGCGTTGGACAAGAGACGCTCGTTGACCTCCACCTGAACCTCCAGCTTGTCGAGGGTACCCTCCCGGTTCACAATGAGCTGGTAGTGGGGATCAAGCCCTTCGATACCGACGAGGACATCTTCGATCTGTGAGGGGAAGACATTGACCCCGCGGATGATCAGCATGTCGTCGCTTCTGCCCATGATCCGTTCCATTCGGTAAAGACTGCGGCCACAGACGCAGGGTTCGGGGATAATCCTGGAGATGTCCCGGGTGCGGTAACGGATGAGGGGAAACGCCTCTTTGGTCAGGGTCGTAAAGACCAATTCGCCCCTTTCACCGGGAGGCAGGACCTCGCCGGTTAAAGGATCAATGGTTTCCACGAGAAAGTGATCCTCGAAGACGTGCATTCCTTCCCGTCCCTCCAGGCATTCCATGGCCACACCGGGTCCCATGACTTCGGACAGGCCGTAGATGTTCATGGCGGTCAGATTCAGGGCGTCCTCAACCTCTTGCCGCATTTTTTCACTCCACGGTTCCGCCCCGAAAATTCCGACGCGCAGTTTCAGGTTGCGCATATCGATTCCCATGGCCTCCCCTTGTTCCGCCAGGTTGAGGGCATAGGACGGGGTGCAGCAGATGGCGGTTGGTCCGAAATCCTGAAGAATCATGATCTGGCGTTTCGTGTTTCCTCCCGATATGGGGATCACGCTCGCTCCCAGCTTTTCGGCACCGTAGTGGACTCCCAGTCCTCCCGTGAACAAACCGTAGCCGTAGGCATTGTGGATCATGTCGTTTTTGGTCAACCCGGCGGCAACAAAGCAACGGGCCATCAGTTCCGACCAGTTTTCAATATCGCGCTTCGTGTATCCGACGACAGTCGAGCGTCCCGTTGTGCCGGAGGAGGCATGGAGACGGACGACACTGCTCATGGGAACGGCAAATAAACCGAAGGGATAATTATCCCGAAGATTCTGTTTCGTGGTAAAGGGAAAATGGCGTAGATCGTCGAGACTCTTGATGTCGTCTGGAGAAACACCGGCGTCATCGAAAGATTTCCGGTAAAAACCGACGGTGTGATAGACACGCTGAACGACCTGCTGGAGTCTCCTGAGTTGCAGAATTTCAAGAACTTCCCGGGGCAGGGTTTCATATTCTTCGTTGTAGATCATGTAATGATTCCCCTTTCAAATATCTTATTGTCATATATACACGACTGATGTTGAGAAAATCAACGATTTGATCGGTGACGGAACGCAAAGGCAAGGGAACGACAGAAGAGAAATAAGGATCAGGCTACGCTGTCATAACCGCCCTGGAGTGCCTTGATGGTCATGTCCGCCAACGACTTCTTCTTGCCCATCAGGTCCCGGACACTCTGCCGCAGCGTTTCCATCTTGATTACCGGGACGACCTTCATCATGGCGCCGAGCATGACCATGTTGGCCGAACGTTCGTTTGCCGTTTCCCGGGCGATCCGGTTGGCTGCAACGGCATAGTAAAGGACATCCGGCTGTTCAGGCACCGCGTCGATGAGATCGGCGTTGTAGATCAGTTTGGCTCCCGGTTTCAAACGCGGCAGAAAGGAGATGACGGAGGGTTTGTTCAGGGCGATCAGCACATCGGGGGATGAAACGACGGGGGAGGCGATTTCTTCCGTGGAAATACTGGTAGTGCAGTTGGCTGTACCACCTCGCATGGCCGCTCCATAGCAGGGCAGATAGGATACAAAAAAATTTTCGTACATGGCGGCATTGGCCAGGACATTGCCTACGGTCAAAGCTCCCTGTCCGCCGGAACCGGAACAAAGAATGGTCGTCAGCATATTACACTTTTTTCTCCCTTTTATCTGTCAGAACCCCGAGGGGAAATTCCTTCTCCATCACGGTGTGAATCCATTCGATGGATTCGACGGGACTCAGTTTCCAGTTTGTCGGGCAAGCCGATAGGACTTCGACGATGGAATAACCCAGCTCATCCACCTGAGTCTGGAAAGCGGTGCGGATGGCCTTTTTCGTTTTGCGGATCGCCGCGGGGGTCGTCGCCGCGACACGTTCGGCATAAACGACGCCAGGCAGGTTCGCGATCATGTCGGTAATATGCAGGGTGTAACCATCGAATTCGGGATTCCGCCCGTTGGGGGTGGTCGTGGTTCTTTGACGGACCAGAGTGGTCGGCGCCATTTGTCCGCCTGTCATGCCGTAGACGGCGTTGTTGATGAAAATCACCGAAATATGTTCGCCTCTGTTGGCCGAGTGGATCGTTTCCGCAGTGCCGATGGCCGAAAGGTCCCCGTCGCCCTGGTAGGTAAAGACGAACAGATCGGGCCGCACCCGTTTTATTCCCGTCGCGACGGCGGCTCCCCGTCCGTGCGAGGATTCGATCATATCCACATCCAGGTAATCGTAAGCCAAAACAGCGCATCCCGCCGGATTGACACAGAAAGCCCTCTTTCCGAGATCCATTTCTTCAAGGACTTCGGCAACGATGCGATGCACGGTGCCGTGGCCGCAGCCGGGGCAGTAGTGACTGCTGACCTCTTTTTTATGATATTTCGGCCAGGGATTTAACAGTTCCATTGCGCTTCGTTTCTTCCAACCTTTCCCATCATGAATTCATCTTTTCGCGGATAACATGGGCAAATTCATCCGGTTCGGGAATGATCCCGCCGGGACGGCCGTAGAAGAGCACCTCCGCCCTTCCTTCCAGGGCCAGGCGCACATCTTCGACCATCTGGCCCGTGCTCATTTCCAGGGTAATGAATTTTTTAATCCTTTTTGATAGATCCCGGAGGATTTCGTTCGGGAAAGGCCACAAGGTGATGGGCCGTAGAAGTCCCACGGGCAGTCCCTGCTCCCGAAGCTGGTTAATAGCCCCTTTGGCGATTCGGGCCGTCGTGCCGTAGGCAACGACGATCATTTCAGCATCTTCCGCTCGATACGTTTCAAAACGGGTTTCAGTACGGGAAATTTCTTCGTACTTCCGGAAGAGCGCCCAGTTGTGGTTTTCCATTTTTTGGCTGTCCAGGACCAGGGAAGCGAGATAACGGCTGGGACCCTCTCCCCGGCCCGTCAGTGCCCATTTCTTTTCCGGGAGCGTTTTAGGGTCAATCGGATCGGGAAATAAAACCGGTTCCTTGATCTGCCCCATCATACCATCGCCCAGAAGCATGACCGGGGTCCGGTAACGGTCGGCGATATCGAAGGCCACGAAGGTCAGATCGGCGATTTCTTGAACGGAACCGGGGGCGATAACGGGAGTTCGGTAATCCCCGTGACCTCCGCCTCGGGTCGCCTGAAAATAGTCGCCCTGTGCCGGGGCGATGTTGCCCATGCCGGGACCGCCGCGCATGATGTTGACGATGACCGCCGGCAGCTGGAAGCCGGCCAGAAAGGATATTCCCTCCTGTTTTAAACTGATGCCCGGAGACGACGACGACGTCATGGCCCGGGTACCGGTGGCAGCGGCGCCGACCACCATGTTGATCGCCGCGATTTCGCTTTCCGACTGGATGAACGTCCCGCCGGCTTTCCGCATATGTTCGGCCATGTATTCCCCCAGTTCGTTCTGGGGAGTGATGGGATAGCCGAAATAGGCCCGGCAACCGGCCCGGATAGCCGCTTCGGCGAAGGTATGATTGCCGCTCATGAAGATTTTATTCACCGTATACCTCTATGACCAGATCGGGGCAAACCAGGGTACAGGCCATGCAGCCCGTGCACTCTCCCGGTTTGGCCGCCTCCGCGTAGTGATAACCCATTTCATTGAGGGACGGAGATGAGGCCAGGACCCGGGGTTTGCAATACTCAATGCAGAGATTACAACCCTTGCAGAATTCCTGTTTGACAACGACCCGATAGGCCTTCTTTTTCTTTATTATCATGAGTTGGTGATCCAAACGATGATGACGGGAAAAACAGCCGTTCCCCGATCATTTATTTTCGCTCCTCTTGTGAAAAATCAGGAATGAAGTCCGGGATTTTTTTCTTGGGGCACCTGGTTCCACTACCTTTTCGGGTGGTCACCTTACTCCCATCGAAGCGGGGATTTCAAGAAGAAAATGTGAATTCTCAAAAAACACTCTTTTTCCTTCCGGGGTGACGAACGCTACTTTTGGATAGCAAGAGGTTTATGTTTTTTCCTTGTCCTTGTTTCGGATCGCTACCCGGCGGATCTTGCCGCTGATCGTCTTCGGTAACTCCGCCGCAAATTCGATGATTCTCGGATATTTATAGGGGGCCGTGACCTTCTTGACATGTTCCTGAAGCTCCGCAACCAAGGCGTCGGTGCCCGTGTATCCTTGGGCCAGGACGACCGTCGCTTTGACGACGGCTCCCCGGATTTCGTCGGGAACACTCGTGATGGCGCATTCCAGTACCGCCGGATGCTGTATCAGGGCGCTTTCCACTTCGAAGGGACCGATGCGGTAACCCGAGCTCTTGATCAAATCGTCGGCCCGGCCGACAAACCAGTGGTACCCGTCCTCGTCTTTCCATGCCATGTCACCCGTATAATACCAGCCGTCATGCCGTACCCGGTCCGTCGTGTCCTTGTCCCGGAAGTAACCGCCGAACATGCCGACGGGCGTCAGGGAATCAATTTTTACGGCGATTTCCCCCTCTTCGCCGATTTCGGCCGGTTTGCCCTCTCCGTTGATCAATTCGACCACATAACCGGGAGACGGTTTTCCCATCGAGCCGGGTTTGGGTTCCATCCAGGGGTAGGTTCCGATGGCGACGGTCATTTCGGTCTGGCCGTACCCTTCCATGAGACGCAGGCCGGTCTGCTGGAGAAACTGCTGATAAACTTCGGGGTTCAGAGGTTCCCCGGCTGTAACGCAGTATTGGATACAGCTGCAGTCGAAATTGCGGAGGTCCTGCTTGATGAGGAAACGATAAACGGTCGGGGGGCCGCAGAAGGTGGTGACCTTGTGTTCGATGGATTTCTTCAGCACGTTGATCGGATCGAACTGGTCGTAGTCGTAGACGAAAACGGCACAGCCGGAAAGCCACTGCCCGTAAATTTTCCCCCAGACGGCCTTTGCCCAGCCCGTATCGGCCACGGTGTAATGCAGGCCGTCATCTTCCACCCGTTGCCAGTATTTTGCCGTCAGGATATGACCCAGGGGGTAGGTGAAATCATGCTGAACCATCTTGGGCATTCCGACTGTTCCGGAAGTAAAATAAAGGATGGAAATGTCGCTGTTGGTCGGTGCGTCCGCGCCGGCCGGCCTTTCGAAATGGCCGGGGGCCGCGGCCATCTCTTCCTCGTAGGAGAGCCAGCCGTCCCTCTTCCCGCTCAGGATGATTTTGGACTTCAGGATACCGGGGACCTTTGCTTCGGCCTCTTCCACGTAGCTTGCCAGATCGGGATCGTTGATGCAGACAATATTCTTGATATCGGCCCGTTCGATCCGGTAGACGATATCCTTCGTGGTCAGCATGTGTGTGGCGGGAATGCCGATCGCCCCGATTCGATGGAGGGCGATGATGAGAAACCAGAATTCATAGCGTCCTTTGCAGACAAGCATGACCGGGTCACCTTTCCGGATCCCCGCTTTTTTGAACATATTTGCCGCTTTATTGCTGTACAGCTTGACATCGGCAAAAGAAAAAGTCCGGGAAGTTCCGTAATCGTCGCAATAGACAAGGGCACGTTTATCCGGGTCCTCCGCCGCATAGGTATCGACGACGTCATAGGCAAAGTTGAATTCAGCGGGGACGTTGATCTTGAAATTTGCCTTGAAATCCTCGAAGGAATCAAATTCGGATTTGGACAGGTATCGTTCGATCAAAGACATTTTTTTCTCTCCTCCTTGTTGAGGGTTGGTCAGAAGATCACGGCAAGAAATCTCGCCGGTGTATTTTCCATGGCTTCCATGGCGTGGGGGCATCCCGAGTCGAAGTAGATCGAATCCCCTTCCCTAAGGATAAGTTCGTTGCCATGGATATAGATTTTCAGAACGCCCTGGATGACGTAATCGAACTCCTGCCCCGGATGCGCGTTCATTTCCGCTTCCTTACCGGGAGACTTCGGTTCCACCGTGACCAGAAAAGGTTCCGCTTTCTTATGAATGAAGTTGGCTGCCAGGTTCTGGTACCTGTACTGTGTGCGGCGCTCGACGGCGACTCCTTTGTCTTTACGGGTCACGGTGAAGTATTTCATATGGGGTTCTTCCCCTGTAAGCAGAACGGCCATGTCGACGTTCAACCGGTGGGCAATGCCGAAAAGAACGCTGGCGGGAATGTCCGCTTCCCCTCTTTCATACTCTATATACGTACCTATGGTGACTTTCAGATGATCAGCCATTTCCTCCGGAGAGACCTCGAGACTTTCCCTCAGTTCTCTGATACGGTTTGCCACTTCTCTGATTTTTTCCTGCATAACACACCCCTCCTGGCTTTGCTGTGATGTGATACCTTTTTGGAACAAGAGATGTAGATTACGATAAATTAAAAGAATACATATGGATGGAGCCCCCGGCAGGATTCAAAAAAGCTCCTTCTCCCCCCTATTCAACTTGCCGTTTTCACTATCTTATCAAGCAGGCTGTGTCAATGAAAAATATCTCTTGGAGCGAAAAAGTCGGAAGGGAGGGAAAGACGTTTTTTATTCAACTTTCGCAGTTCTCGGATGTTCCTTATGATGGCCGGCATTTCCACGAATCCAGTCCGCTTAAGTTCTTCTCAAGTAGCGTGAAACAGAGACCCAAGCGTCCGGGGATCCTTGTTCATCCTCCTGGCCAACTCCGGCATGATGTAACGGCAGCATACCATGGTGGCATGAGCGGTCAGGGCATCGCATCATAGGAACGCCCCTGGCATTCTTTACAGGGCCAACCACTTTTTGCTGCGCCGGTCCCGGACGAACACGATCTTTGGCGAAACCGGGATACCATAACCGTCTTCGCCGATTTCCACCACCACCGAGGAAAGAATCTTTGTCTGGCCACGACACTTGCGGATCTTTCGATAGGTGGCTGCCAGACGGAGATCTTTCCTTTGGCAGCGACAGAAGATCTTCTCTGGAATCTTGGGCATACAGATCGTATGCATTCCTTTTGCAAGCACCTTCCTGATGGTTACGGGAAAGGCAAATCAACTGTCGAATAAAAAAAGATGACCGGCTTTGATTCCGCTTTTCCTGGCTTGTTCCACCAGATCCACAAGCACATCCGTTGCCTTGCAAATGTTTTCCCGGCGACGTTTTGCACCCGTTGGTGCGGCGGTCAAGGTTCGTGCGCAAAGGAACCAGGCGGTTTTCCTTCTTATTGGAGGACAACAGGGCACAGCAAACAGGCAGAAAACGGATGCCGTCCGACCACCTGCGATCTTACAATCTAAAAAATAGTTGAAAAGTGTTGACACCATCAGGTAATCAGGTGGCAACGCAAAAAGCAAAAATAATCATGAAAACAAAGGGGGAACAGGATGTTTTTTAAGACAGTTTTTCCGGGGAAATACATTCAGGGTGAGGGCGCGCTCGGTGCGCTGCCCGAATTGGTCAGTCTTCTTGGGGAAAACGGACTGATCCTGACTTCCCACACAGGGGCAAACAAAATTCTTCCTCAATACACGAAAGATTGGAAAGGGAAGCCAATCCCGACCGAACTCTTCAAGGGGGAATGCTGCGAAAAGGAATTGAACCGTATTACTGAAATTATACATCGGGAAAAGGTGGACGTTCTTATCTGCATGGGTGGAGGAAAGGCGATTGATACGGCAAAGATAACGGCAGACCGGTCTGAAATTCCCGTAATCATCGTCCCGACAATTGCCGCGACAGACGCTCCTTGCAGCGGCTGTGCCGTCATCTATTCTGAAGCCGGAGTGTTTGAGTCTGTCTATTACCAAAAGATGAATCCGCAGGTTGTGTTGGTGGACACCTGTATCATTGCAAATGCACCCGTCCGCTTTCTTGTAGCAGGGATGGGGGACGCCCTGGCAACCTGGTTCGAGGGACGATCCTGCGAACGGACACAGTCCCCTAACGAATGCGGCGGAATCAGCACCATGACGGCAATCCGATTGGCCAGACTCTGCTACGACACCTTGCTCACTTACGGTACTGCCGCCAAAAAAGCCTGTGAAAAACATCTGGTCACTCCAGCCCTGGATCATATTATCGAAGCCAATATCCTTCTAAGTGGGATCGGTTTTGAGAGTTCAGGATTGGGAGCGGCCCACTCCATTCACAATGGGCTTACGGCCATAGAAGAAACCCATTCGTTTTATCATGGTGAAAAAGTCGCCTTTGGCATGCTGGCAGGACTATTCCTAACGGATGCATCGCCTGAGGAAATTGATACGGTTTATGGGTTCTGTGAAAAGGTCGGTCTACCCACTACCCTGGCTCATATAGGACTCAAAAACCCGGAACAGAATAAAATGAGAAAAGCGGCTGAAAAAGCTTGTGCTTCCACCGAGGGCATCCATCATGAAGCCGTTGTCATCTCTCCCGAGAAAGTCCTCAACGCTATGCTGATGGCCGATAGTTACGGCCAATCCAGAGGACTATAACATGCCGCGCGTCCCTTCCGCCATGTCCGGAGTACGGAAGAGATTCTCCCCGGTGAAAACCAGGGCAAACAAAAGACGGAACACGGACACCGGCTAAATGCCCTTCTGATTACGGATGTTGCCGCGCTTCAGCAACCGGCCGATTTTCTGATTAGGAAAGAACTGATTTATCTGGTTTTCACAAGATAACGATGTCGGATACTGTCTTGTTCATAGCGGCACCTTGCGACGATATGATATTAATCATTACAGCATATTAAAACATTGTTGGCCCTGCGAAAGTGGATTTTTTATAATAAAAAAGGTTGTGTTGTACCTTGATTCGATCTGCCGGATTTTCTTCCGGGAGGAAGAAGAGGTTCCGAAGACCGATCCTGATTTTTTTCCCCCCGGAAACAGTTCTTCTCTGCTGATTTTTGTTTCGGCAAAGCAGTTGACAAGGGTTCGTATTTAATATAGCATTCGCCAATAAAATCAGATGCCGATTCGAAATCGGCTGAAAAAACGAGCACCTATGATTCGAGTTGCAGAGGCATTAAGTCATATCCTGGGGGATGTGCAACCCCTGGGTCTTGAAAAGGTTCATATCTTAAATGCCCTTGGAAGGGTGATCGGGGAAGATATCCACGCGTCCCGGGATATTCCCCCAAAAGACAATTCCGCCATGGACGGATATGCCATTCGCGCCGTCGACAGCATGGAGGCTGGTCCGACGAACCCCGTACGGCTGCGGATCATTGAGGATATCCCTGCGGGTAGCGTTCCCCGGAAAACCATCGGTCCGGGTGAAGCCGCCCGAATCATGACGGGAGCCCCTCTTCCCGTGGGAGCGGACGCGATCGTCCGCATGGAGGACACGACAAGAGATGGCGAATGGGTAACCATTTCCGCGCCGTCCCGTGCCGGTCACGATATCCGCATGGCCGGAGAAGACGTTAAAGGCGGCGACGTGGTTATTCCCAAAGGAGAACTTTTAAGACCTGCGGAAATAGGCATGATGGCAACCCTAGGCCGTTCCTTTATCTATGTTCACCAACGACCGGTTGTCGCTGTCATTTCCACCGGGGATGAGTTGGTCGATATTGACGAAGAGCCATCGCCGTGGAAGATCATCAACAGCAACGGTTATTCCAATATGTCCCAGGTAGCGGATTGTGGCGCCATTCCCATTTATATCGGGATCGCCAGGGATAAAAAGGAAGACCTAGCAGAGAAATTCAATGCGGCGCTACGGGCCGATGTAATCGTGTCGTCGGGCGGTGTTTCCCTGGGAGATTACGATTTCGTGAAAGACGTCATCCAGGAACCGGGGAATCGCATGCACTTCTGGCAGGTAGCCATGAGGCCGGGGAAACCCCTCGTCTATGGCCGGGTCCATGGAAAGCCGTTTTTCGGCCTGCCGGGAAATCCCGTTTCTTCCATGGTTTCCTTCGAGCAGTTTGTCCGTCCGGCGCTTCTGAAAATGATGGGTCATGTGAACCTCTACCGGCAGACCATCCGGGTGATTCTGGGAGAAGATATTGCAAAAACCCCTGGTCTGACCCATTTTGTCCGTGCCTGTGTCGATTGGCATGACGGTCGCTATCGGATCGTGACCACAGGGGATCAGGGATCCGGAATTTTAAAATCCATGGTCAAGGCGAACGGTTTGATTGTTCTGCCCGAGGACGCCACAGCCGTGAGAAAAGGGGATGAGGTCACGGTTCAGCTCATCGATCATTCCCTTTGCATGACATCTGAACCGCAGTATCTATAAATCCCGATTCTTCCGTTACATCACGCGGAAGTGCACAGGTCACTGGTGGGCCTCCTGGACTTCAAATCCAGTGTGGGGCGTGAAGAGCGTCCCGGGTGGGTTCGATTCCCATGCACTTCCGCCATTTATTCGCATATTTTATGTTCTGAGTTGATTTAGCTTGCTCAGTTGTGTTCAACGCAAAAAGGTAGGGCCATTTCTGACCCTACCTTTTTGCTTTTTAAATTTTGTCCATAATCACTTCGGCAACTATGTTTGAAATGGTAAGCCCTTCTCACTACATTATCGGAAAGCCATGATGGTTCATTGCCGAAGTCATTGCAAGATTCGATTAGAGGGATCTTACATTAACTGCCTACGGTCTGTGGGATCCGGCTCGATAACGGGACGGGCACCCCAGATTTTCTGCATGTTTTTGCAGGTGCCGGCTTGAGTTGGACGGATGTGAACAAACGCATTCCCCCTATCTGCTTTTTTGATGAACCAGAACCTTCTCCCTTCTGTCACAGTTAAATCTCCTTTCTGAAATTTGCCGGAGGCTGAATCGCTTCTTGGTTTTGAAGGAAACCGTCATTCTGACAATATCCGATTACAGAGATTGGCGGCTGTTTTTCTGATCCGGCTCGATGTCGAAGCGGATACCCCAAACCGCCAGCAAGGATTGGTAGGGGACAGCCTGGTTTTTACGGAGGTGGACGAACACTTTACCGTTATCTGCTTTTCTTGTTTTCCATTCTTTCATTTTTAAAACTCCTTTCTAAATTTGCTAACCGTGTGAATCACTAAAAAGTTTCCACGTGTTCCAGGGGGTATCTTGTAACCCGCTTTGAAAGAAACTGTTCTATTTTCAGGTACCTTTCGATGCTGTTTTTTGCAATCGCCCTTATTAAGCAATTAAGGTGCCAACGAATGTTAAAAGGGTTTTTTTAGATCCCGGAGATGAGACGGAATGATAAGAATATTATTCAACTAATTGATATCAGGCGTTATATGGAATTATAACAAAAGCAAATTTGCAGCATTTGCTCTTTCCGATATCGGGTTCTTGCTGATCAAGCCGACCGCCGGATTGTGCGAATTTAGAACACATTTGTCATTTTGGGCCGGAAGCGCAATCTTCAAATCGGCGGGCGCGGGTGTGCGCATTGTGAACTTATGTGCAAATAAAGCACAGCAAGCTTCTTCTCATAATAAAATCAAAGGGATATTCTTTGAAGGAGCGGTACAAGCGGGGGGAAAATTGTTCCGGAAACAGGATACAGAAAAAAATATTTTTATGATAGAAATAGATTTATTCCCGTCGAATAATTTAGTCTTCATTATTAAAGCAGGCTTTAATGGGTTGATTTGTCGATGCGGGGGTTTGTTTGTAATGAGTTGTAAAACAACAGGCGGTTCCCTCTGCCCCCGCCTTCTTCGGCAGGTAGTGGGCCCCGTCCACCAAAGCCGGTAGGGAAAGACAGGATGAAAATATCTTGCATTTTTTTTATAAACGGCTATCCATTTTTTACCGGTTAAAAAGATGAGGCAACGAATCCATGAGAGTTAAAAACAGCATCCGGGTTTTCATCATCCCGCTATCCATTTTCTGCCTTTTTCTGTTTGTAAGTCCCGTGTTGGGTATAGACTGGGTGAAACTGGCGACGACCGGTGACGGCCACGAATTGTCCTATGACAAAGGAAGTGTGAGAGAAATCGATGCCGGCACCTACCGCTTATGGGAAAGGATTATCTACTCCGATGAAGGGATGAAGGAAAATGTTAAAACAACCGTCTTCATAAGAGAAATAAACTGCCAGAAGAATCAACACCGGATAATTTCGATTATCGATTATGACGCCCGTGGCGACACATTATTCAGCGGTTCCGATGGCAGGGCAAACTGGTCACCCATACCGGCGGGTACGGTCCTCGATGACTTGAAGAAAATTGTCTGCCCGAAATGAACGTCATCTTCTCATAAGGGGAGGTAAAATGAAATCAATCCAGTCCATGATCTTCTTTTTCCTGCTGTTTAGCCTTTTATTGGTTAACCCGGAAATAGCCAGAAGTGAAAATTGGGTGAAATACGGGGAATATCCGGATGGAAGCGTTCTCTCCTATGACCAGGACAGCATCGGAGAGAGGACAAGGTACATCAAACAGGTCTGGTTCAGAAGGGATGTATCTTCTCAGGGGCGGGAGAAACTGATTCAAAGGATGAAGGACCAGGGGTTTCCAGTTGAGGGATATGACAGGTTGTCACATCATGTTGTTCTATTTGTCATGAATTGCAGAGAGATGAAGTCCAAGGCTTTATCGACGATTGACTATGATACCGAGGGGAAAGAACTCTTCCGGAATAGTTCAATAGACCAACCGGATTGGGATGATATTAAACAAAATAATCCAATGATGTTCGGACTGTACGAAATACTCTGCAAGTCATCTCCCCAAAATAATGACGAGCGAAATTGAATGATTCCTCCGGCCGGTGTTTTCCGTTTAACGGCATTGCCGAAGGGATCTGTGCTGGAAATCGATGCCGGAGTATGATCCGGAAAGATGTTTGGAAGATTGTCCGGCTGCGGGAAGAATTCTTTGGGAAATGCCGCATAGCGGACAGCTTTATAATTTTACACAAGGATGAAGGAGGAAGACCGGCATGGCACAAGTCAAGAAAGGCAGTCGGGTGAAGATCGTCTACACGGGGAAACTCAAGGATGGGACGATCTTTGAGACCAATATCGGGGCTCCGCCTCTTGAATTTACCGTTGGGAAGGGCAAAGTTATCAAGGGATTCGAAAATGCGGTCATGGGCATGAAGCCGGGGGAGACCAAGACCGTCACCATTAAACCTGCGGATGCCTATGGCCCAAGAGATCCGGCCTTGCTGTGGGTTGTCGCGACGGCGGAACTTCCTGCGGGAACCACTCTGGAACTGGACAGAGAAATTTCCTTTACGAGGCACGACGGTGACATTGTGGAAGGACGGATCAGCAAGATCGAAGACGATCTGGTCAGCATCGATGGTAACCACCCTCTTGCCGGCCGGAACCTCACTTTCGAAATCAAGGTGATGGATGTCGGATAGTTGCCTTGATCGAACGAGGAAAGAGGCATTTGCCGTTGAATCAAAGGACTATGTTCTTGCTTTCTGCAGAATGTCTTTCAGACGGTATGATATTTCTGAGTCGAAAGCTTTTTGATCCTTATTTGAAGAAAGAGAAACCGTGTCAACGTACCGTTGACCCAGATTCAATGCCGGAGAAGCGGCATTTTTGCCTTTCAGCCTGCTCTGCTTGTGATAGGCTTTGATGACGTGGTCCACTTGGTAAGTTTCTATGGTCATCGTATCTACCTCATCCGTATAAAAGATACTTTCGGATTTTATATCGGCAGGAATGACGAGAAAACTTTAAGTTACATCCTGTAAATCCGTAATATATGTGATAGAAATCACAAGTGAAGGCCCCAAAACGGCTTAATCCGTGAGAAAACCGTTTATGTGCATCGGCAAGGGGGCAGGTTCGTTATGGCGGAGAAATATTGTCGTGTGTCGGTGATGCGAAAGTTTTTTGATATAAAAAAGCCCCGGCGTATTTTTACGATCCGGGGCTTTCTTTCCTGAGATGTTCAATTTTATTTGCGGATATAGGTTTCCATGACGGCCTGAACGCGGCGGTTCAATTGCCGTCCTTCCTCTGTATCGTTGGTTGCGATGGGCTTCGATTCACCGTAGCCGACGGCGGTCAGGCGATCGGCACTGATTCCGAATTTGTCCACCAGGTACGCCTTGATGTTGTCAACGCGGCGCTGGGAGAGTTTCTGGTTATAAGCGTCCGTTCCCAGACTGCATGTATGTCCTTCGAGGGTGGCTTTTTCCCACGGATAGGCGTTCATATAGTCGGCCACCCGTTTGATTTCGTTATGGTACTTTGGTTTGACGTTGGCCTTGTCAAAATCGAAGAGGACGTTGAGGTTGATGGTGACTTTCATGGGGCAGCCGTCCTTGTCGACTTTCAACTCGATGGGAGTGTCCGGGCACTTATCCAGGTAATCATAAACACCGTCCTTGTCGGAATCCAGGGGACAGCCGACCTCGTCAACCTTTACCCCTGCCGGTGTGTCGGGGCACTGATCCAGTTTGTCGATCACGCCGTCTCCGTCGGTATCGGGTTCCGGGGCAACAATCGGTGCGGGGGCGGGCTTTGGCTCCGGGGGAGGTTCGGGGAGAACGGGTTTTTCTTTTTCACCGCCGAAGAAATAGGACAGGCCAAGCGTATATTCAAAATTGTTATCCGCTTCGTCCACAACAAACAGATGTCGTATATCCCCGCGCAACGCCCAGTCTTCCACGAAGAACCACTTGAAGCCGGCACCGTAATCGAGGATGACATCATTCTCGGTACTTCCCTTGTCATAGTCGAGGTTTCTTCCTCCGACGCCGGCGGCGACGAAGAGGACAACATCCGTATCGGGCAGGAAATTATACAGGCCTTCCAACCGATAGCCGATCATGTCGGCATCGTTTTTGTAGGAGCCGTGCGGTCCCCAAATCCTGTCATCTCCATCCGCCTCCGAATAGGTTACGACACCTTCAAGGGACCATTCCTTGGTCACATTGTATCCGAATCTCAATCCGTAAAGCCATGAAGTGTCCAAATTTTCATCATCATCAAAAGAATAACCGCCTGCAAAAGGCGTGATGGACCATGCCTTGGGAAGATTTGCAGCCATTGAAGGGACACACAGAATCAACGCGGCCAACATTGCGCACAAAACGAAAAACAGTTTCTTTCTCATCTCCTTCCTCCTTTCTCACTCCAAGTAAACATTATCACTGTTACAGCATACACATATCCATAAAAAAACAGTTTCCAATCCTTGATACGGATAAACAAGACCGCCTCGCAGCGTAAAAAGGTGAAACTGCTTTCAAAACCATTCGATCTTAGGGTAAGTATATTGCATACTTTGGCGGGAAGTAGCAACACAAAATACGCCGATGAATGGGGGAAATCAACTCATCTGTCGGAAAAAAGTTCGGCCTCGGAATGCATCCTTGCACGGCGGAGGGTATCGATTGTTGATGGAAAAGCACAAATATACTTTACGAATTGCAAGCAAATATGCCCTGTTCCAAGTTCCCGAGTTGCTTCTGTTCATCGCGATATGGATCATTGCCGGTAACTGGATAAACGTTCCTCCCTGGTTGTTTTGGGGGAGCATTGCTTTGCTCATTATGAAGGACGTGATCCTTTTTCCTTTCGTGTGGCGTGCGTACGACGGCCGGAAAGCAACGGGGACGCATGCATTGATCGGTAAAAGGGGAACGGTGATCGAGCCGCTGAATCCGGCCGGCTACGTGCGTGTCAACGGGGAAATATGGAAAGCGGAGATAGTCGGACAGGGGCGGGTGATCGAAAAAGGAGAATTCATTCGCGTGGAGGAGGTGGAGGGTTTTCATCTGATCGTCGACCGGATCGATTTGCCGTTAAAGAATCCGCGAAGATGATTGCATATGAACTGGAACGGGGATAAAATCCCTGAATCATCGGGGGCAGTTTAGGACAGAGCGACGTCAGTCTGATGGGGGTAAAACATGGTTTTCGAAAATCCGGAAGATGTGATGAAATTGGCACGAAGTTTCATGGGAGCCCGTATCCTGCTTACCGGAGCGGAATTGAACCTTTTCACGCTTCTGGCGCGGCGGGACTTGACCGCTGCCGAAATCGCGGGACAGACGGGTACGGATCTCCGGCCGTTGTCCGTTCTGCTCAATGCCTTGACGGCATTGGGCTTGCTGACCAAAGAAAACAATCGCTATCGGTGTGTGGCTCCTGCATCCTCTTTCCTGGCAAAGGAGGCTCCCGGAACGGTTTTGCCCATGGTGCTTCATATGGCCCATCTCTGGCATCGATGGTCGGGGTTGACCGACCTGCTTCGGGGTGAACGGCATGCCGAGTGCCGGCCTCATCACGTTGATGAAGAGGGGGAACTCGAAGCTTTTATAGGAGCAATGCACGTCGTTGCCAAAGGCCGGGCCGATGAGATTGCGGCGGCGGTGCATCCGGAAACGGCGGAAGCGCTGCTGGATGTGGGCGGTGCTTCGGGAACGTATACGATGGCCTTTCTTCGGGTCAACAGACGGATGCATGCCACCTTGTTCGACCGGCCCGAAGTCATGGAAATGGCCCGCGAAAGCCTTGCGCGGGAAGGATTGTTGGATCGTGTAACGCTGATTCCCGGCGACTTCTATCGGGATGAATTTCCTCCCGGGCAAGATCTGGTCTGGGTTTCCGCCATCATCCATCAGAACAGCCCTGATCAGAACCGGGATTTGTATCGGAAAGTATTCCGTTCCTTGATCTCCGGCGGGCGAATCGTGATTCGGGATCATGTCATGGAGAGCAATCGCACGGAACCTTTGGAAGGGGCCGTTTTTGCCGTCAATATGCTGGTTTCGACCGACGGCGGCGGAACTTACACCTTCGAAGAGATCCGGGACGACCTCATCCGGGCGGGTTTTGTCCGCGTCAATCTTTTCAGGCAAGGCGAACACATGGATTCCCTCATTGAGGCCTTCAAGCCTTGAAACGGAAAGGCCTTTCATGGTTCGATCCGGTCAGGACCGGGATATCAGGAAGAAAATGAGGGCGGAAATGGCGGCGGAGATGGGGATGGTTAATATCCAGGCCCAGACAATATTTCCCGCCAGGCCCCAGCGGACGGCGGTCAACCTTTTCGTGGCGCCCACCCCCATGATGGCACCCGTAATGGTATGGGTTGTGCTGACGGGAATCCCGCCAAGAGAAGCCCCGATGATGGAAAGTGCCGCCGCCGTTTCGGCGCAGAAACCGCCGATAGGCTGCAGCTTCGTGATCTTGGTGCCCATGGTTTTAACGATGCGCCATCCTCCCATCATGGTCCCCAGGGCAATGACGGAATAACAGCTCACTTCCACCCAGATGGGGACATGGAATGTAGGTCCGAGATAACCGCTGCTGAACAGGACGATTGCGATGATTCCCATGGTTTTCTGAGCATCGTTTGTTCCATGGCTGATACTGAAAATGGCTGCGGAAAATAACTGCAATCTCCTGAAATTACGGTCGGCCCTTGCCACGTTGGTCCGGCGCGATACGTTTAAGGTGATGATCATGAAAAGAAAACCGAGCGCCAGGCCGATCAGGGGAGAAATAACGATAAAACAACCTGTTTTGATAATTCCTTTCCAAATGAGCACCTTCAGCCCCCCCTTGACGATGCCGGCTCCGATCAGTCCGCCGATCAGGGCGTGAGAGGAACTACTTGGCAAACCGAACCACCAGGTGACAAGGTTCCAGATGATGGCTCCTGCCAGGGCGGAAAAGATCAGCGAGTTGTTGACGGTTTCCGTGCTGACGATGCCTGTGCCGATGGTTTGGGCCACTTGGACACCGACAAAGAAAAAAGCCACAAAGTTAAAAAAAGCGGCCCAGAGGACGGCTTGCCTCGGAGTCAGAACACGGGTCGAGACGACCGTCGCGATGGAATTTGCGGAGTCGTGGAAGCCGTTGATAAAGTCGAAGACGTACGCGGTCAGGACGATCAAAATGACAATCAATAATGAATGATCCATAATTTCCATTGTGATTCAAGAATAAAAGTTTGGCGAAACCATTTTCGGGATGGAAGTGAACCTCCGAAAAAAGCAAAGCCCCTTAACACATCTTCTTTGAAACCGTCAAGAAACATGGAGCCCAAAGTGCCTTATCGGTAAATGATTGTCAATCATATCAACCAGACGGGAAGACATTCCAGAAATCTAATCCGGACAAGATAACTTTCTCGAAGCCGGTATTCATCCGGAATACCGGCATATTCAGGATCCGTCTCCATCCATTGTTCATGGTTTACCGAAATCAGAATGTCGGATGAAAAAAATCTTGCATTTCCCCTTCCGGTTTAGTACGTTTCTGCCCGCAGAAACAGGAGGAGGTGAGGCGTTATGGATGCAAAGAAAGAATTAATCAATATATTCGCTGAGATAACGGACGTCACGCAGATGGAGGTGTTTTTGGGGGAAATTTTCACTCCCAGGGAAATGGCGGATATCCATATGCGCTGGCAACTTCTCAAGGAACTGCACGAAGGAAGAACCCAGAGAAGCATCGCCGCACGTCACAGACTGAGCCTCTGTAAAATTACCAGGGGCTCGAAAGTTCTCAAGGCGGAGAACTCCCTGGTCAGGAATATTCTCGACAAGTTGAAGGAAAGGAAGGGAAATGAATTCACAAACCAAAACGATTGAAATGCCCAATGCGGAGGGACGCTTCGGGGAATATGGCGGGCGGTATGTGCCGCCGCAGCTGGAAACCATCCTGGAAGAAATTACGATCGCGTACAATGCCCTGAAAAATGACGAAGGCTTCAAGAAAGAGCTTCACGCCTTGTATAAAGATTACGTCGGGCGTCCGAGTCCTGTTTCTTATGCTCAGAATCTATCCGATAAACTCGGAGGCGCCCGGATCTACCTGAAGCGGGAGGATTTGAACCACACGGGAGCCCATAAGATTAACCACTGTCTCGGAGAGGTGCTCCTGGCTAAAAAAATGGGCAAAAAGAAAGTGATTGCGGAAACCGGGGCGGGGCAGCACGGTGTTGCCCTGGCTACGGCGGCGACCCTGCTCGGCCTGGAATGCGATATCTACATGGGAGAGGTGGATATCGCCAAGGAAAAGCCGAATGTCGTTCGAATGAAAATCCTCGGCGCGAAATTGATTCCCGTAACCAAAGGGGCCAAGACGCTCAAAGAGGCCGTCGACGATGCCTTTGAAGCCTATCTGAAAGATCCCGTAACCCAGTTGTACGCCATCGGTTCCGTGGTTGGTCCCCATCCCTTTCCGATGATGGTTCGTGATTTTCAGCAGATTGTCGGCATGGAGGCAAGAGAGCAGTTCAAAGAGAAGACGGGTAAGCTTCCTGATAACCTCGTGGCCTGCGTTGGCGGGGGATCGAACGCCATGGGGCTTTTTACGGCCTTTCTGGAGGACCGGGGAGTCAACCTCTACGGTGTCGAACCCGCCGGGTTGGGCTTGCAGGCCGGGGGACATGCGGCAACCCTGACCATGGGTACGCCGGGCATCCTGCACGGGTTCAAATCCTATCTGCTCCAGGACGAAGAAGGGGAACCCCTGAATGTTTATTCCGTGGCCAGCGGTCTGGACTATCCCGGCGTCGGACCCCAGCACAGCCTGCTCAAGGATATCGGCCGCGTCAACTATGTGACCATCGGTGACCGGGAGGCGATTGACGCCTTTTTCGAACTTTCGCGGACCGAAGGGATCATTCCCGCCCTGGAAAGCGCCCATGCCGTTGCTTATGCAATGAAGTTGGCCAAGGAACTTGGGAAGGAAGAAACCATCCTGGTCAACCTTTCCGGGCGGGGCGACAAGGATGTGGATTTTGTCGTGGCGAAGTATGGGAAGGACTATGGGGTCGTGATGTAAGGGGTAAGGGCCGGCCGGATTGGACGGGTAACGATAAAATAAAAAGATTTGAAAAGGGGCGATGGTATCCGGGTTGCGAAAAACCGGACCGCCTCTTTTTTCATTTCCGGCTGTTTGTGAAAAAGGCTCCTTTCTTTTTTCCCCTGAGCCGTCTATATTGAATCCACAAAGAAAAAGGGAACCCGCCATGGAACAGACGATCCGAAGCGGATATTGTTTCTGCAATGAAAAGGGTCCGGGATAGGAAAATACCTGCGATGACCGGCTTTTTCAACTCCGGGGAATGTTCTGCGGTCTGGTTATGCCTGCAGCGGTTGGTCAAAACGGGCTTTGCACTGCAGGCTGGTTCCTTGGCGGATCTATGCCGTTAAGTTTTTCGACGGAATCAGAAACAGGGGCTTGCAGGCCCTCATCTGATATTGCATCGTGAAGAAGGAGGAGTGGATATGGCGACAGTGATGCCGGAAGGGGAGGCAATCAGGAAGGCGGTAAAATGGATTTCGGCGAAACACGACGAACATCCGGATGTTTCTTTGAACAAGCTGATCAACGAGGCGGTGATCAAATTCGATCTGTCACCGTTGGATTCGGAATTTCTCCACGGATTTTTCAAGAAGAGCTAGTCCCGTCTTTTAAAGACGGGCAGCCGGATGTTATCCTGGAGAACAGGGGTTTTGTCCTGTTCTCCAGGATAAAGTATCGATGCGGAGAGCCCAACGGATTGGGCCCGAATGAATCCGTTGATCCTTCTCAACCCCGGCGCTGCGTGCTGTTTAGGGGCCTGCCGGCCGTCGAGCCGGACTCTCGGCCGTCCAGGTTGTTTTTGCGACGGATCCGGTCAAGGAATTGAGATGGCAAGCAGGATGGTTCCTGCATACAACATGGGAGAACAAATAAGGCAATTTACCGGAGCATCGAAACTCCTTGTCTTGGGGATCAGGAGAAGGATCCTTGGCCAACGCATCCCCCTTTTAGCCAGTTTCAAGCTCTCTTACCGCTGTAACCTCGCCTGCCTGGCTTGTCCTTTTCACCGGCGGTCGCGGGAAGAAAACGCCCATATGTCCTGGGAGACAGCGATCAAAGCGCTGGACACCCTGCATCGCCGGGGAACCCAGATTGTTGTTTTCGAGGGGGGCGAGCCTTTTCTCTGGGAGGATGGGGATCATTCTCTACACGATCTGATTGGCTACGCGAAACGGTATTTTCTTCGGATTGCCGTGACGACTAACGGAACCTTTCCCCTGGACTGTTCTGCAGATGCGGTCTGGGTCAGCCTGGATGGATTACGGGAAACGCATGACCGGCTTCGGAGCGGATCTTTTTCCCGGATTCTGAAAAATCTCCGGTCGGCGACGCACCCCCGGATTATGGTCCATTATACGATGAACCGGGAAAACTGGCGGGAACTGACTCCCCTTTGCACATTCCTAAAGACGATTCCGGCGGTGAAAGGGGTTACCGTCCAGCTGTTTTATCCTTATGATCAGGGTGAAACGCCGTTGGCCCTGAAGCGATGGGAAAGGAAACTGGCTCTGGAAAACGCGATCCGTTTGAAAAAAACCTTTCCCCTGATCAATTCTACAGGCGTCCTGCGGCGCATGATCGACAATACCTGGTCGTGCCGGGACGATCTGCTGATCAATGTCGATCCCGACGGTACGATTACCCAGGGATGTTATGTTAAAAGCCGGGGAGAAATTCACTGCCGGGAATGCGGCTTCACTCCCGTAGCCGAAGCGTCCGGGGCGCTGAACCTCAGGCCGGGGTCCCTGCTGGCCGGCTGGAGGGCCTATCTTGCCTGATATCGGCGCCGACACCGTTGGGGTAGAGATGCCTGGATGACCGGAATTTCTTTACGGCGGTCATGGTTATAACGGATGCTCACCCGGTCAGACCGGTTTACGGATATCCATGCCGTTTTGAATGGCCAGCTTGTAGGCTTCCCTTTTTAAGACGATTCCCAGGATAAAAATGCCGACGGAGAGGACCAGGGCCCCGATGAACCAGGGAAACAGACCGGCGGTGCCGGTTTGCGTGTAGATCCAGAACAGAGCCGGAATGGACAGCATGGTCAGGGTCAGCCCCGCATGATACAAGCGGTCACCGGCGATCCAGAACAGGGCCGCCCGGGGATTTTTACGCTTCATTTTTTCATAGATGGGGTAATCAGGGGAATGACTGATCGGTTTTTTCGCTTTACTCAAAACGGACTTGCCTCCTTTGCGTCCTCTTGGGTTGTTTCCCGTATACCTGTTTATCCTTCGGATTGCCACAGCAAAGAGAATCGACCGGATCCTCCTATCACAGAAACACCGGGTTTGTTCCGGAAAGTCCCGGAATCGGCCTGCCGGCCACGATGATCCCTTTTTTGGTTGCAATCTGATCCTGCTTTCGGTATTTCCATAGTATCCGTTGTCTGTTGATGCAGCGTTTCCCGTTCATTCGATTTTGCCTGAGGTATTTGAGGAATCTTTTGGACTCCCTGATTCGGTCACTTTTGAAAGGAGTGCCGGCATGGCAGATGGTTCCATAAAGAGGACGATGATCGGTCCATTGCGGGTTTTATCCCTGTGGCGGCGGTCCATTGCGTTCCTGGAGGATACCGGGAAGCATTCTTGCTCAAACCTTTTCACGGCCGGCCGGGGATTGCTGTCTGCCGTGTCAACCCGGGGGGAAGATGTTTTGCTTCCTTTTGTAAACATTTCCATTCGCAGGCGCTCCGCTCCTTTATCTGTAAACAACAACCATTTTTCATAAAAAGGTGAATGCGATGAAGAAGCCCCACCCGATTGCAAAGGTTAATCAACCCGGTACACCCATTCCCGCATCCGGGACATTTCCGGTATTCAGTACGTGGGACGGCAGGCTGATCGATCGCCGAGACGGTCGGTCACGCACGGACAGAGGAACTTGTCCGGACAGGTTCAGGGACCTGCCGTTTCGGGGACTCATGGCTTGGAACGGCATCGTTCTCCGAGAAGAGGACACGGATATTCCTTCCCTGACCTACGCCTACCTGCGGGAAGCGCGGAAAATTTCCTGCGGAGAGTGTTCAGTCTGCATGATCGGCATCGACCGGGTCATGGAGATCTTCCGCAGATTCATGGATGGGAAGGGGACCCGGCAGGATCTCAAAGAGATCGCAGAAATCGCTCATGAAGTGACGGTGAACGGCAAGTGCAACTTCGGCCGATCCGCGGCCCTTGTCCCCGTGGCTGATGCCGTGAAGTGGTTTCGGAGTTCTTTTCTTGCCCTGATCAGAGGTGAGAAGCGTTTATTCAACCACGGCTACGAATCCGCCGTGACGGCTCCCTGTATCGAGGCCTGTCCGGCAGGACTCCCGGTTACGGCCTACATCGAAAAGATCAAGAACTTTCAGTTTCAGGAATCTCTGGCTCTGATTCGTTCGAAATGCATTCTCCCCGGCGTGATCGGCCGGGCCTGCACCCATCCCTGCGAATCCGCCTGCGTTCGCCGGAAGGTGGATGAGACCGTGGCAATCCGCCTCCTGAAAAGGGCGGTCGCCGACCAGGATCTGAAAGAAGGGTGTACGCCTCTTCCTCTGCCCAAGGTGAAAAAAAAGGAAAAAATCTGCATTGTCGGGGCGGGGCCGGCCGGGTTGGCGGCAGCCTATCACCTGCGCCTGATGGGGTATGCCGTGACCATTTTCGATAGCCTCCCGGTGATGGGAGGGATGGCCGCGGTGGGGATTCCCGATTACCGTCTTCCCAAAGACGTCCTCCTTCATGAAACCGGCTTGATCAGAAGAATGGGTGTGGAGGTTCTGCTGAATAGGCGGATCGAGCATTTAAAGTGGGATGAATGGAAGAAAAGGGGATTCAAGGCTTTTTTTCTCTCCATCGGGGCCCACCGGGGAGCGGATATCGGTTTGGCCGGGGAAAACGACATCGTCGAGGGATTCGAACAGGGGATCGATTTTCTGCGGGAAATACAGAAAGGACATTCGGGCATCAAATCTGCTCACAAGGTCTTCATCCTGGGTGGAGGGAACGTCGCCATCGATTGCGCCAGAAGTTGTCTCCGTCTCGGCTGTAACCGCGTCGAAATTCTGTACCGCCGTTCGCGGGCGGAGATGCCGGCCATGCCGGAGGAGATAGAAGCAGCTCTGAAAGAAGGCGTGAAAATACGATACCTTACAGCACCTCTGCGAGTGATCTGTAAATGGGGGCGTATCGAGGGGTTGGAGTGTATCAAGGTAAGGTTGGGCGCACCCGACGCCGGCGGCCGCCGGAAGCCCATCCCCGTCGAGGGTACCAACTTTATCCTGAAGGCGGATCGGGTCATTGCCGCTGTCGGCCAGGAAATCGATATGTCCTTCCTGACGGAAAAGGATAAAAAGCTCCTGTTCCAGGGGGGGAAGATCTTTGTGGATCCTGTTTCGTGCCGGACGAATAAGGAGGGTGTTTTTGCCGGCGGCGATTGTGTTACCGGACCGGCCACGCTTATCGAGGCCCTGGATATGGGCAATCGTGCCGCCCGCAGTATCGACGCCTACTTCCAGGGGAAGGGGTTCGACGAAATGCGGATTTTCGAGGGAATCGATACGGCCTCCCAGCGGGGAGGCGTCTTTTTCCCCGAGCGGCGGGTTGCCGGAGAACCTTCTTTGGAAGGCCGCGGCAGGTTGGACGATTTCGCGGAGATAGAGCGCGGCTTCACCCAGGCGGAGGCGATGGAAGAAGCACGGCGTTGTCTCCGATGTTACCGTTTAATGGTCTGGGAAGTGGAGAAATCCCGGCAGGAAACGACACAGGGGAGGGGAAAATGATTCATATCCAAATTGATGGGCGATCCATGGAGGCGAAGGAGGGAACGACTATCCTGTCACTGGCAGGCAGGCTCCATATCCCGATACCGACCCTTTGCTTTCATGAAAGTCTTTCGCCCTTCGGAGCCTGCCGTCTCTGTACGGTTGAAGTCAAAAGAGGAAAAAAATGGGAGCTGACTACATCCTGCGATACGGCAATCGGACCGGAGATGGTGATCCGGACCGACTCTCCGGCAATCCGGAAAAGCAGGAAAATGGCGGCGGAACTCCTTTATTTTAAATATCCCGGCACAAAGCTGATCAGGGATACGGCGGAAAAGCTTGGCGTCAGGGTGAAGAAATCGCAGGAAAACAGCCGGGATTGTATCCTCTGCGGCATGTGCGTGAGAACCTGCCGGGAGGTGGTGGAAGTCAATGCCCTCCGGTTCGAAGACCGGGGTCCGGACCATCCCGGCGAGCCGCCCCGGATCGGTTATATCGGCGATTCCTGCATTTGCTGCGGAGCCTGCGCCTTTGCCTGTCCAACGGGGTACATCCGGATGGAACCCTATGGGGATGAAAACCGGCGGGTCATCTGGGACCGTGTCTTCGAGATGGCGGCGTGCCGGATCTGCGGGAGGCGTTTTGCTCCCCTGGCGCAATTGGAATATCTGAGCCGTAAGGCCGGCTTGCCCCTTGCGCAGTTCATGACGTGCATCTCCTGCCGGGAGGCGGAAAGCCAGACCAGGATGGTGGATGAAAAAGACTGGATTTCCTGTCATGCATAAGCGCGGATGACGGGGATTACATCACTCCGTACTTTTTCAGTTTCTGATGCAGGGTCCGCCGGGTGATGCCCAGGCGGCGGGCGGCTTCGCTCTTGTTTCCCTGCACGGCATCGAGGGTTTTCAGGATGGTTTGTTTTTCGACTTCCTCCAGGGAAGGGACCCCGTTCTGCAAAGCTCCCGTTCCGGCTTCCTCGCCTCCGTAAGCGGTGGGGGAGAGAGAAGGATCGTGGATCAGGGGCATGTCGTCGACGTCGAGATAATCCGTCCTTGTCAGAACGACCCCCCGTTCCACGGCGTTCATCAGTTCCCGCACGTTTCCCGGCCATTCATGCTTGAGGAGTTGATCCATCGCCCGCGGAGTGAATCCCTTGATGGGTTTACGGTTTTTCTCGGCGAACAGGAGCAGAAAATGCTGGGCCAGCAGGGGGATGTCCTCCCGGCGGTCCCGGAGCGGCGGCACGGTCAGGGCGACAACGTTCAACCGGTAGTAGAGATCTTCACGGAAACGGCCTTCCCGCGTTTCCCGGAGCAGGTCCTTGTTCGTCGCCGTGATCACCCGGACATCCACGGTGATGACCCGATCCGCACCTACCGGGGTGATTTCCCTTTCCTGGAGGGCCCGCAGGAGTTTTACCTGCATGCCCGGCGACATCTCACTGACTTCGTCGAGAAAGAGGGTGCCCCCGTCGGCTTGGCGGAACTTGCCTTCCCGCCGGCGTTCGGCCCCCGTGAAGGCCCCCCTTTCATGGCCGAAAAGCTCCGATTCAAGGAGGGTTTCCGTGATGGCGGCACAATTGATCCGTATGAAAGGGCCTTCCCGGCGTCGGCTGTTGAAGTGAATGGCGGCGGCAATGACTTCCTTCCCCGTTCCCGATTCCCCGGTAATGAGAACGGTCGCATCGGACGTGGCGATGTGGGCGACCGTGTCCAGCAGAGAGGTCATGACGGCGCTGCGACCGATGATGTCCCGGCGATCGAACCGGTTTGAGAGGCTGTCCTTCAAAATGCGATTTTCCTTTTTGAGGTTGGCGTGATCCATGGCCCGCTTCATCGTGATTTTCAATTCGTCGAAGTCCAGCGGTTTCGTAAGATAATCGTAAGCACCTCCCTTCAATGCTTCGACGGCGGTTTCCACGGAGGCGAAAGCGGTCATGATGATGATGGGGATCACGGGATTGTAAGCCTTGATTTTTTCAAGGGCCTCCAGGCCGGAAACGTTGATCATGCGGATATCCATGAGGATCAGATCGAACGCCTGTGAGTGGACCCGCTCAATCGCTTCACTGCCGTCCGAGGCTTCGGTGATGTCGTATCCCCATCCTGCCAGAAGCGCCCGGAGCATGGTGCGATGTGCCCGGTCGTCGTCGCAGATTAAAACGGTATTTTTCATGAAACTCTTTCCTTTCTCGTCAGCTTGATTCCGATGGTTTCTCGACGGGAAGAAGGAGGGTGACGGTTGTGCCTTTCCCTTCCTCGCTGGTGATGTCGATACGGCCGTCGTGTGCTTCGATGATCCGGTGGACGATGGCCAGGCCGAGTCCGGTCCCGGATGATTTGGTTGTAAAATAGGGATCATAGACGTGGGGCAGATCCTTTTTGTGGATTCCCCGGCCCGTATCCGATACGGAGATTTGTGCCGCCCCGTTTCCCGAGGACGACAGGGAAACCTTGAGGGTGCCGCCCGGCGCCATGGCATCGAAGGCATTCAGGTACAGGTTGAGCAGAACCTGCGCCATCCTGTCCTCGTCGATCGAGGCGGACAGTTTGTTCTCCGGCAGATCTTTTTCGATGAGGATATTCTTTGCCGTTGCCTGGGATTGGATCATTTTTAATGTGTGGTCAATCAGCGTGGACAGGGAACGATACTGCCGGTTCATGGTCATGGGCCGGGCGAAATCGAGAAGCTGACCGATGACCCGGTTCAGCCTTTCCACTTCCTCGATTAGGATGCCGGCGATTTCCCCGTCTTCCGGCTTGTCCCGGTACTTTTCCTTGAAATAGGTGGCGAACCCCTTGATGGAGCTCAGGGGGTTCCTGATTTCATGGGCGATTCCCGCCGCCAGGCTGCCCAGGGACGCGAGACGCTGGTTTCGTGCCATTTCTTTTCTCAGAAGGATCATTTCGGTCATATCACGGAAAAGGAATAGGTAACCGATAAACCCCTCCTTTTCTTCAGAAAGGGCCGTGGCGACCATATCGAGGGATGCCGTTTTGCCCGATCCGAAGGTGCAGTCCATTTCTTTTTCTATCGCGACACCCGTGCGGTCGAGTTCAACGATCAAATCCTGCCAGGATCTAGGCAGCCGGTCCATCACTGCCTTGCCCAGGAAGGCCTTGGGACTGATCGAAAGGAGATCTTCCCCGGCCCGGTTGATTGTCGCCAGGTTTTTTCGGGAATCGAGAAGTAGAAGCCCGATGGGCATTTTATCGATAATCGTGCCCGACAGCACTTTTATGCGTGCCAGGGACGATTCCGAGGATCGGTATGCCTGGGCGAGAATCAGGGAAATGATGCCGGAAAAGCCAAGAAAAAACAAAAAGATTCCCATCCAGATGGTGTGACGTACATCGGCGTTTTTTGTTTCCGCCAACGGTCCCGTGTCGAGACCGATGAATAGAATGAGGGCCGGTGTTTTGCCGTCTCCGGAGATGTCCCGGCCGGGGATGACGATATTGTCGGTAGCCAGCGCCTTGTAGACTTCGAAGGTGTCGGCGCCATCGGAACGGACGAACTGCCGCCATCCGGGAGCGCTCTCTCCGGCGATTTTTCCTAGGGGTAGATCCCGTCCGTATTTTTCCCCGATTACGGACGGATCGCTGTCGGCGATGATGGTGCCGTCCAGGTCCGTAATGACCATGTAGTCGATATCGGCTGACTGGACGGAGTTCTCGATAAGAAATTTCTGCAGATGAAAGGGACTCCACACCGTACCCAGGCCGGTCCTTGTGCCCGCCTCGAAGGATCGGATCATGGCAAAACCCTTTTCCCGAAGCAGTTCTATCACAAAAGACTTTTGACGATCGACCCCTTGGATGGTCATGACCGCCAACAAGGGGGCCAGGATAATCAGGGTCCCCAGAATAACCCAGGGGGAAACGTTGAACCAGAAGGAATGAAGGTTTTTTTTCATGGCACCCATATCGTCATCCTTGAATACTCATTAACGGACACAACTCGAAACCCCGCACCAGTTGGTGATCCCTGCGCAAAACGCCCGCCGTTCACCGTATCGGGAAGAAACCCAGGGCTTGTTGTCCTGTTTTCGTTCTCCCCTGGGAGGGTCCAACTCCGGCTGCTTAATAATACTCCAATTATGCTGAACGCTTAACAAGATCCGACTGTGCCGTCAATGATAATTGTGGAAGCGGCGCCGTTTCGTAAATCGGCGGATAGCCTAATAATATTACTTATTACTACGTATAATTACATATAATTCTTGACAAGAACGATATTTTTTAGCAGAGTTCATTGTTATTTGTTGGCTTGACATAAATTTCAACATCAAATTAGCGATGCGATCGCATTCCAGTCCCGACAGATATCACCCATAGTCAAAAGAGAAAGCAAGTCCTTAGGATTCCTGGTTACTGTTTCATACCGGGCAAGTCCGGCGCATTTGAAAAATTGCGATTCACGAGAATCGCATACGGGCGACAATTTTCAGGGTCGAACAAAAAGATATTTCGGCATCTTAGACTAAAATAGTTTTTATGATCGGTATTTAAAAAGGGAGAGTGGCGTATGGAAAAAAGATTGAGGAATGAAATCAAGGAAGTGATGGCACGATACCCGGTGGCCGGTTCGGCGATGCTGCCCGCTTTGGACATGATGCAGCGGCAAAGCGGCAATTACCTGTCGTCCGAGGCCCTCTGCGATGTCGCGAAGTACCTGGGGACAACGGAAAGCAAGGTTTATGGGGTCGCGTCGTACTACACGATGTTGAATCTGAAACCCGTCGGAAAGTATCATCTCCAGGTTGACACCAACGTACCCGGATTTCTGTCCGGCGCCGATGAGATCCTGTCTCATCTGAAGCGGAAACTGGGGATCAAGGAAGGGGAAACGACCGCTGACGGACTCTTCACGCTGTCGGCGGTTCAGGATCTGGGTTCATGCGGGACGTGCCCGGTGATACAGGTCAACGATACGTACTACGAAAACATGACCATCGAGGAAACGGATCAGCTGCTTGCATCCCTATCCCGGGGCGTCATGCCCGAACCGGACAAAACGTCCTTTTTCGGCAGCGAATGCGGCATGCTGCTTAAAAACCGAGGCCGGGAAAATAGCTGCATGATCGGGACCTACGAGGAGAACGGTGGTTACCAGGCTCTGGAAAAAGCTCTGTCGATGCCGGCGGAAAACGTTGCGGCCATGGTGAAGGATGCTTCACTCAAGGGTCGCGGTGGCGCCGGGTTCCCGGCGGGAGTGAAGTGGGGCTTTCTTCCCAAGGGAGATCCACGGCCGGTCTACCTGATCTGCAACGCCGACGAGGGAGAGCCGGGAACGTTCAAGGATCGCCAGATCATGGAATACGATCCCCATCTGCTGATCGAAGGCATCGCCATCAGCGCCTACGCGATCGGGGCGAAGAAAGCCTTTATCTACATCAGGGGAGAATTTCGGTGGATCGCCGAAATTTTGGAGAGGGCAGTCCAAGAAGCCAAAGAGGCCGGATACCTGAAGCATACCGATATCGTCGTTCACAAGGGAGCGGGTTCGTATGTCTGCGGAGACGAGACCGCCCTCATCGAATCGTTGGAAGGGAAACGGGGTTATCCGAGGAAGAAGCCTCCCTTCCCCGCCAACAGCGGTTTATACGGTTGTCCGACCATCATCAACAATGTGGAGACCCTTGCGATCGTTCCCTTCATTGTTTCCCTGGGGCCGGATGAATTTAAAAAAATCGGCACGCCCGGAAATTATGGTCCCAAAATTTACGGGGTAAGCGGCCATGTCAATAAACCGGGCACCTACGAATTTCCTCTCGGCACCCCCTTGGAGAAAATCCTCCAGGCGGCCGGCGGCGTGAAAGGGACCCTGAAGGCGGTTATCGTCGGTGGCCTTTCCGTGCCCATTCTCCGGGCGGACGAAATTGCGGGATTGAACATGGATTATGACGCCTGTGTAAAGGCGGGAACGATGCTTGGGTCCGGGGGCGTCATGGTGATCAACGACACGGTTTCCATTCCTGAATTGACGTTACGGACCATGGAATTCTACGCCCACGAATCCTGTGGCCAGTGTACACCCTGCCGGGAAGGTTCCCGGGCGATTAAAAAGCTCCTTAAAAAAATCGTTCAGGGGCAAGGTTCCAGGGCGGATACGGAAACCATTCTTCATCTCTGTAAAAACATCAAGGGCCGTACGATCTGTCCGACGGGAGACGCTTTCTCGATGCCCGTCGAAGCGATGATTCAGAAGTTCAGAAAGGAATTTGATGACTTAACGGGATGAAAAATAATGAAAAAAGTCCCAAATGGAATCGGAATCCATGGGACATCGAGGTTTTTTAAGAAAGGATAGGAGGGTTGGTAATGTTAAAAAGTATGACAATCGATGGCAGGGAAGTCCGCTTCCAGGAAGGAGAGACGATCCTTCAGGTGGCCAGGGATAACGGCATTTATATCCCGTCCCTCTGCTATCACAGGAAAACGGGACCGGCGGGCCGGTGCCGGGTGTGTCTGGTCGATATCGAGGGCACGAGGGGATTGCAGACATCGTGTACCGTGTCTGCCCAGGACGGTATGGTGGTCAGAACCAATACGGCGGAAATCGTCGAGGCCCAGAAGGCGTTCATTAATCTCCTGCTGGCCAGCGGCTGCCACAATTGCCTGTCCTGTGAGGCCAACGGAGCTTGTGAACTGCAAAGCGCCGCGTATCATCTGGGGCTTGAAGCGCCGGCCTTCTATATCGATACGTCGAAAGAGGAACTGGATGAATCGGGGGAAATGATCCGGCGGGATCCGAACAAGTGCATCTACTGCGGCCGGTGTATCGACGCCTGCAACAACGTCGTTGTTCACGAGGTTCTCGGTTTCGCCAACCGCGGAGCCGATGTCAAGGTCGTATGTGATCATGATTTGCCCATGGGGAGTTCCAAATGTGTTCAGTGCGGCGAATGTTCGCAGCTCTGTCCCGTCGGGGCCATCATCGACAAGAAGGCTATCGGCAGGGGTAGAAGCTGGGAGCTGGAAAAAATCAATTCGACCTGCCCCTACTGTGGGGTTGGCTGCCAGGTGACCCTCCACGTCAACCGGGCGGATAATCGCATCGTCAAGGTGACGGGCCGGGAAGTCCCCCCCAACGACGGCATGCTCTGCGTCAAGGGCCGTTACGCCTATGAATTTCCATCCAGTCCGAACCGGCTGACCCAGCCCATGATCAAAAAGAACGGAAAGCACGTTCCCGTTTCCTGGGAGGAAGCCCTGGATTACACGGCGGACCGGATCAAGACCATCATCGACCGGGACGGCCCCGATGTGTTTTCGGCATTCGGTTCCGGGCGTGTGCCGAACGAAACCAATTATGCCATCGCGAAGTTTACCCGGGCCGTGGTGAAGACCAACAATGTCGATCACTGCGCCCGTACCTGACACGCTCCCACCGTCGCCGGTCTGGCGGCAGCATTTGGCAGCGGTGCCATGACGAATTCCATTACGGAACTGGAAGACGCGAAAGTCATCTTCGTAATCGGTTCTAACACAACAGAAGCCCATCCGATCGTTTCCTACTACATCAAGCGGGCGGTGAAAAAGGGGGCAATCCTCATTGTCAGCGATCCGCGCAAGATCGACCTCACACATTGGGCGACCATGCATGTGCAGCACAAGGTCGGGACGGACATCGCCTACATCAACGGGTTGATCAATGAGATCTTTAAAAACGGCTGGGAAGACAAGGAATACCTTAAAGAACATACGGAGAACCCGGATGAAATCCGGGAGTGGGTCAAGGATTACCCTGTAGAAAAGGCCTCCGAAATCTGCGGCGTTCCCGTGGAGACCATGAAACAGGTGGCGAAAATTCTCGGCGAGGCCAAGGTGACCAGTGTCTGCTACACCTTGGGCATCACGGAGCACATCTGCGGGACGGACAACGTCAAGACCCTGGCCAACCTGCAGATGGTTCTGGGGAACATCGGAACCTATGCCGGCGGTCTGAACCCCCTCCGGGGTCAGAACAACGTCCAGGGTGCTTGCGACATGGGTGCTCTGCCCAATGTCTACCATAACTATCAGGCTGTCGACAATCCGGCGGTCAAGGAAAAATTTGAAAAGGCCTGGGGTGTGACAGGTCTGCCCACCAAACCGGGCTACAAGATGCCGACAATGGCGCGCAAGGCCCTCGATGGTGGAACGAAGATTCTCTACTGCATCGGGGACAATACGATCCAGACGGAACCCCACATCGCCCATTCGATCAAGGAGATCGAGGCCCTGGAATTCTTTGTTTGTGTCGATATATTCCCAACCATGACCACCGCCTACGCCGACGTGATTTTCCCCGACTGCTGCTGGGGTGAGGTGGACGGGACGTTTACCAATACGGAAAGGCGGGTCCAGAGGATACGCAAGGTTCTCGATCCTCCGGGAGAAGTCCGTCCACATTGGTGGGTGCTGCAGGAACTGGCCAAACGGATCAACGGTTATGACCTCGGTTTTACCTCGGAAGAATCAGTCTGGGAAGACATGAGGAAAACCGCCACCTCCTGCGCGGGGATCACGTATGAGCGGATCGAGGAAGTCGGCCTGCAGTGGCCCTGCCCGACCCTGGATCATCCCGGCACGCCCCTGATGCACACATCCGGTAACTTCACAAGGGGCAAAGGACTATTCCATCACACGGATCATATTCCGCCCGCCGAACTGCCGGATGAGGCGTATCCTTTCCTGCTCTCCACCGGGCGGCGGCTGTGGCATTATCATACGGCAACCCAGACGCGGAATTCCGTCGGCCTCGAAAACCTGTTTCCCGAGGAGTTGATGGAGATCAGCCCCGTCGATGCGGAAAGGCTGGGGATCAAATCCGGCGATCTCGTTAAAGCGGCGAGCCGGCGTGGAGAAATCAAATTGAAGGCCTGGGTCACCGATCGCTCCGCACCCGGTGTGTGCTGGTGCGCCTTCCATTTTGTCGAAGCCTGTGCGAACTGGTTGACCATTGACCGCTTCGATCCCGTCACGGAAACGGCGGAATACAAGGTCTGTGCCATCAAGATCGAAAAAATCGCGGACGGCCAGGAACCGGTCAGCCTGGTGCGGAGACAGGCCAGACCGTAACCATCCATTATTTACGGATGGGCGATTGGGGAGTTTCCTCTCCCCAATCGCCTTATCTTCAAATCACGGCTCCATTTCTTACCACAGCCGATTCCCGCTTGATCCAAGCAAGCTTTTCCCCCTCATCGGAGGCGGTTCACTAAGCATCACAGCCGGTTTCATCGTATTCATGGATGGTAGCGCTTCACCTCCAACGGATCTTGTTTGCCCTCCGGCAGGGCAAAATGATATGATGGGAAAAAATAAAGGGCCGCGGAAAAAATTTTTCCTGTGGAATTGAGCAGGGAATGCTTCGCCGGTTTCGGATGAGGCGTATGGAAGAAAGAATATAATTACCCACACACACAAAATATTACAATGAACGTCCTCTACGGATTTGAACAGGATAATTAAGCGGTCATTCTATGGTAGCGCTGCAATCCTCATCGGGGGACTAAGTTGCCGCAATGGGACGTTTTTCCTGTTGACATTCCCATTTTATCTATGACATAGCAACAACCATTCAGAGAAGATATTGAGTAGTTATACCCTCAGAGGGGGTTCTTTGCCTTGCGGTGTATTAATAAACGATCACCCTTTTCAAGATGTCTTTTTTCGGTAGCCCCGGCTCCGAAGGCCGGGGGCGTTTCCGCCGGATTCGAGCAAAACCTCCCTTCGATAGACTTCAGCAGAAAAAAAATAATTGGACGGCACCAACCTGAATTTTATCCGGTTGGTGTTTTTGTCAGAATGGTGCCGGCCAATACATTACCGGTTAATATTGTCAAAGGAGCATATTATGCAACAGATCACATGTATTATTAACGGGAGGGAGGTAACGGGAGAGCGCGGTCAGACGATTCTCGAAGTCGCATTGAGAAACGGCATTGACATCCCCTATCTCTGTTACCATCCCAAAGTCAGCAAGACAGGCGCCTGCAGAATTTGTCTGGTCAGAATCAACGGGGGGGCTCTGCTCAAGACGGCCTGTACGGAGCCGGCGATGGACGGTATGGACATCGTCGTCGAGGACGATGAGATCCGGGCCATCCGCAAGGGCATTCTGGAGATGCTTCTGGCCGAAGGCGATCACAACTGTCTTTACTGTGACGCGAACGGGAGTTGTGAACTTCAGGCCCTTACTTACCGTTACGGGATCGAAAACATCCCCGAAGGATTTCCCCGCCGCGTGCGGGAAATCGACTATGAATCCAGTGAGGGCCTCAGGCGGAACGAAAACCGCTGTATCCTCTGTGGGAGGTGCGTCAAGGCCTGTGGAGAGATCCAGATGTCGAATGTCTGGGATTTTACCGACCGGGGCAGTCATGCCCACCTGACGTCCGGTATGTTCCAGAAACTTTCCGATTCAACCTGCGTGAAGTGCGGTACCTGCGTGCAGCTGTGTCCGACGGGCGCCCTGACGTTCCAGACCGTTCTCGGCAGGGGCCAGGCCTGGGAACTGGAGAAGGAATCGAGCATCTGCATTTACTGCGGCGTGGGGTGCAAGATCGATTACTACAAGAACAAAGAGGGCCTTCTCGTCAAAACCATGGGGCACGATGACGGGCCCAACAACGGCCATCTCTGCGTCAAGGGCCGCTTCGGCTTCGACTTCGTCCAGAGTCCGAAGAGACTGACCAAGCCCCTCATCAAGAAGGACGGGGCCTTCGAAGAGGCGACCTGGGATGAGGCATTGGACCTGGTGGCGAAAAGATTCTCCGAAATCAAGGCCAAGAACGGACCCGATGCCATTGCAACCCTGACCTCCGCCAAATGCACGAACGAAGAGAATTACCTGATGCAGAAATTCGCCCGGAGCGTGATCGGCACCAACAACGTGGACCACTGTGCCCGGCTCTGACACAGCTCGACGGTCGCCGGTCTGGCGGCCACCTTCGGTTCCGGTGCCATGACCAATTCCATCCGTGAAGTTCCTCTCAGTGCCGGCTATTTCCTGATCGGCACCAATACGACGGACAACCACCCCGTTCTTGGATCGATGATCAAGAGAGAGGTCGTCAATAACGGCAAAAAACTCATCGTGGCCGATCCCCGGCGGATCGAACTGGCCAAATATGCGGACTATTTCTTCCAGATCAAGCCGGGAACCAATATCGCCATCATGAACGGTTTCATGCATGTCCTCATCAAGGAGGGTCTCTACGATAAGGCCTACGTGGAAGCGCGTTGCGAAGGGTTTGCCGAACTGGCAAAGGTTCTGGAAAAGTATACTCCCGAATACGTGGCCGAAATCTGCGGCCTGACCAACGGGGAGGACATCGTGAAGGCGGCGAGGCTCATGGCCGAAACCAAGCCCTTTGCCCTGTACTACGCCATGGGTATCACCCAGTTTGTTTCGGGGGTGAATGGTGTCAAGAGCACGGCCAACCTCCAGATGCTCCTGGGCAACGTCGGCGTGGCCGGCGGGGGTGTCAATCCCCTCCGGGGGCAGAATAACGTCCAGGGTGCCTGTGACATGGGCGGCCTGCCCAACGTCTATCCCGCGTACCAGCCGGTTACTTTGGAAGACAACCGGATCAAGTTCGAGAAGGCTTGGGGTGTGACGGGTCTTCCCATGACACCTGGATTGACCCTCGTGGAGATGTTCAACGCCTCCTTGGCGGGGGATGTAAAAGCGCTCTACGTGATGGGGGAGAATCCGGTTCTGTCCGACCCGAATCAGCATCATGTCATCGAGGCCATCGAGGCCCTTGAATTTTTTGTCGTCCAGGACATTTTCCTGACCGAAACGGCCCAGTATGCGGATGTGGTTTTACCCGCCTGTGCCTTCCTGGAAAAGGAGGGGACCGTCAGCAATACGGAACGGCGGGTTCAGCCCATGCACCGTGTCTTGAGTCCCAAGGGCGAGATCCGGGACGACTGGTGGATCACGACGCAGATTGCCAACCGGATGGGGGCGAACTGGTCCTACCGAAAGGCGGAAGATATCTTTGCCGAGATTCGGAAGGTGACGCCGTCCTATGCCGGCATTACCTACGCCAGGATCGAAAAGGAACTGATCCAGTGGCCCTGCCCGACGGAAGAACACCCCGGGACCCAGTTTCTCCATAAGGATCGTTTTTCCCGGGGGCTGGGTTTGATGACGGCCATCGACTATACGCCGCCGGCGGAGGAAGTGGACCGGGAATACCCCCTGATTCTGACGACAGGACGTCTTCTCGAGCATTTCCATACGGGGACGATGACCCGGAATTCAAAGGTCCTCGATGAGATCATTCCCGAAGGGTTTGTGGAGCTGAATCCGTACGATGCCGAAAACTATAACATTGCCGACGGGGAAGTCGTTTCCATTTCTTCCCGCCGGGGCAGCATCCGGATCAAGGCAAAAGTGACGGAGAAGACGAAGCCCAATGTCATCTTTATCCCCTTTCATTTTTTTGAAGCTGCAGCCAACAAGCTGACCATCGACGCCCTGGATCCCACCTGTAAGATCCCGGAGTACAAGGTCTGTTCCTGCAGGCTTGAAAAAATTTATTCGTAAAGGCGGTGATTGATCATGATAACGACGGAAGAAATCAAAGCGGTCGTCGCATCCAGAGGGAATGCGAGGGAACACCTGATGAATATACTCCGGGATCTGGAAGTCCGGTCCGGGAACAACCAGCTTGATCCTGATACACTGAAGAACGTCGCCGGGGTCATGAATATCCCGGACAGCGCCGTGGCGGGTTTCGTGGGATTTTACACCATGTTCAAGACGAACCCCCGGGCCCCCTACATCATCCGGGTCTGCAAATCGGGACCCTGCCATGTCATGGGTGCGAGAACGATCTTCGATGCCGTGGAGTCGGTCCTGGGGATCAAACCGGGGGAGGCTACGGAGGACGGCCTGTTTTATCTCGAATCCTGTGAATGCCTGGGCGTTTGCTCCGTGGCCCCGGCGATGATGGTGAATTATGACCTTCATGGAAATCTGACGGAGGGGCGTCTCCGGGAAATCTTCGACGCCTACCGGAAGAAAACACCGGGGGGAGCAAAAGAAGAAAGCGGGGCCGAGGTGGCCGGGCGTGCCTGTATGATCGATGAGGCGGGGCAGACGAAACGTCTGCTGGAGCGGATTGGGAAAGTGGACCCGCTCAGTGTCGACAGCTGTGTGGCCCATGGCGGATATTCGGCCCTGAAGAAGGTCCTGAAGGAAATGACGCCGGACGAGGTTATCCAGACGGTCAAGGAGTCCGGCCTGCGGGGTCGCGGCGGCGCCGGATTTCCCGCCGGGGTCAAATGGTCCTTTGTCCCGAAGGGGGACATGGAGAAATACGTGATCTGCAATGCCGATGAGGGAGAACCGGGGACCTTCAAGGACCGCATCCTGATGGAGGAGGATCCGCATCTGCTTCTCGAAGGGATGGCCCTGTGCGGTTATGCCGTCGGGGCGAAATCCGGCTGCATCTACATCCGCGGCGAGTACCGCCGGAGTATCAACCGGCTTCAGGCGGCCATCGACCAGGCCGTGGCCAAAGGTCTGCTGGGGAAAAATATCGGCGGTACCGGTTTTGAATTCAATATCTTCATCAAAGAGGGCGGCGGGGCCTACGTATGCGGCGAGGAATCGTCCCTGATGAATTCCATGGAAGGGAAAAGAGGCTATCCTCGCTTCCGGCCTCCCTTCCCGGCGGGTGCCGGTTTTATGGGGAAACCCTCGAACGTGAACAATGTGGAGACCTACTGTTCGGTTCCCATGATCATCGATCGGGGGCCTGAGTGGTACAAGTCCGTCGGGACAACGACCTGTGCGGGTACAAAACTTTACTGCCTGTCGGGAAAACTCAACCGGACGGGCCTGGTAGAGTTGCCCATGGGGGCGACGCTTCGTGAAATCATCGATGTCTACGGTCAGGGAATGAAAAACGGGAAGAAGTTCAAGTTCGCCCAGGTAGGCGGTTCTGCGGGCGGCATACTGGGGCCCGAATTGCTCGATCTGCCCCTTGATATCGACCAGACCATCAAGGCGGGTGTGACCCTGGGCTCCGGCGTGGTGTTGGTCTGTGATGAAGACACCTGCGCGGTGGATTTCCTCCTGAATATTCTCAGTTTCTTTGAACATGAATCATGCGGGCAGTGTGTGCCCTGCCGTGTCGGAACCAGCCAGATCCACTGGCTGGCGCGGAAGTTTGCCGAAGGAGATGCGACGGAGAAGGACATGGACGTCATGATGGAAAAGGCGACCCTTATGAAGCAGTCCCTCTGCGCCCTGGGGCAGTCGCCGATCTTGCCGATCACGACCATCCTCAAGTCTTTCCGGGAAGAGTTCGTTCGTCATAGTCAAGCGGGCGGGACTTGTCCCGAATGCGGACGCACCCTGGCGAAGTTCTATCGAAAAGGCTCAAACCATCACTGAAGCACAGAACAGAGCGACGGACGTTGGTGTGTGGAGGGAAGAGGATTTTTCTCCTCCCTCCACATCTTCAATATTACAAAGATAAAGAAAGGATGACGTAAAAATGAACAGCATGGAATTGGATCAAATTTTTGCTTCCGCCATTGAACGGGAGATCGAAGCCCATGAATTTTATCTGGCCGTCAGCGAAAAAGTCGTCAATCCTTATGTCAAAAAAGTCTTTGCGGAACTGGCACAGGAAGAATGGGGTCATAAGGAACTCCTGACCCAGTGCAAGAACGACCCCACACTGCTGACGAAAATCGAGATACCCCCGAAAGATTACAAAATTGCCGAAGCGACGGACCTTCCCAAATTTGATATCGGCATGAAGCCGGCAGACGCAATTGCCTTGGCCATGAAAAAGGAAGAGGAAGCTGTCCGGTTTTATCGAGGCATGGCTGCCGGCAGCCGGGATGAGGAGATCAAAAAGCAGTTCGATTCTCTGGCGGCAATGGAATTGACCCACAAAAGCCGGCTGGAAAATATCTATGTGGATATCGGTTATCCGGAAGTTTTTTAGGAAGAAATCGAGTATCTTGGCCGTGTCCGTGAACGAACCCATCCAATAGGCGTCTTGCTCCGGCGGTACCGGTATTTGCGTGTGGCATGGATTCGTCCGTGCCACACGGCCGTTATACTTCTACTTTAACCACGATTTTCCTGACCGGAGTGGATATTTCACCGGTTCCGGGCAGGTGCAGGTCATGAGGGAAAAAAACGGCGAACATCCCTGCCTCGAACCGGAAAAAGGTTGCCTCGCCCTCAAACAGGACGCAGTCGTTTTCTGAATTGTAACGGGCCGCAACGATCCGGCCGGAAAGGGGTGCGTATCCAACCCATTCCGTTCCCCTGACCATGTACTGGACATCGATATATTTCCGGTGGCCTTCCAGTTTCCCCGCTTCTCGAGAGGTCGTTTTATAATCACTGATGATGGCAAAGAGATGATCCCCGTCCAGGTCATGGCGGCCCGTATCGGCACGTTCCAGGTCAGTGGTCCGGATGTATTCCAGGGCTGTCCGGATTCTGTCTCCCAGGCCGGTATAAAAGGAGTAATGCTCAATTCTGTCGATGATCATGAAGACTCCTTGGGGCGATTGATTCCCGCCTTATAAAAAAATAACCGTCGGATATGCAAGATAAAAGATGCTTCCGGAAGTCGATGCCGTGTATAATATGAAGGAAGAAGCGGCGTCGTATAAGCGAAAATCTTTCTGAAAGGAGATACCATGAGTGTTCTGATCGATTTTTCCATTTTCCCCGTGGATAAGGGAAGTCATGTCGGTCCCTATGTGGCGAAGGTGGTGCGGTTGATCAAGGAAAGCGGCCTTGCCTGCCGGGTCGGCCCGATGGGGACCTGTATCGAAGGATCGTGGCCCGAGGTGATGGCCCTTGTAGACCGCTGTTTCAAGACCATGGAGGAGGAGAGCGACCGGATTTACCTGACGATCAAGGCCGACTTTCGCCGGGGAGAAGCGGGACGGATTGAAAGCAAAGTCAAGACGGTGGAGGGCTTTTAGAATTTCCGGTCCCGATCAGGATGGAGACCGCTGTTGAAGAATCGGGATCAGCTCGTTCAGATACCGGCAGAATGCACCGCAGAGCGATTTTTGAGGGATGGCCGAGTCCTTTGCCGGATCGATTTCCAACCGGGCCAGGCTCATGAGGAGCCGGTCGTCTATGATCAGAAAAGGGGCCCGGTCGATTTCCTGGGCCTTGTGAAAGCGCCAGCGGTAGAGGTTCTTCAGGCGCAGTTTCTGATGATCCGGGAGGTTGTAATATCCCGGCAGTTTTTTATAACCGAAGGGGTTGAAGGTTTTTTCGCGCCAGGTTACTTCGGTTATGCCCAGAAAAGCTTTCCGGGCGGTTTCGCTTAAGCCCTTTTCGTTCAATGCCTCTTTCAGGGCGAGGTAAAGCGGAATCAGGTGAACCGTGTCGAGGGATGCGTAATGAAGCTGCTCGTCCGTCAGGGGGCGGATCTCCCATCGGGAGCGCTGGGTTTTCTTTCGCTTTTTGAAGTCAACGGGCAGGTATGCCTGAATCAGGTTTTCCAGGGAAAGAAAGTGATGTCCCAGGATGGCCGCCGCTTTTTGGGTGTCGAAGATGTTTTTGAAGATAAAGCCGTAATCCCTCTTGATGATTCGGATATCGTTGTCTCCCGCATGAAAGATCTTCAGGATTTCCGGATGGGCGAAGATGTCATGGAGAGGGGTCAGGTCAAGACCGGCCAGGGGATCGATGAGATAGGTGTGGTGGCCGCCGTGGATCTGGATCAGGCAGAGTTTTTCGCGGAAATAGTGGAGTGAGTTGTATTCCGTGTCGACCGCGATCACACCGGTTGCGGCAAGAACTTTACAGGCGGTTGTAAGGGATTCCGACTGGTCGATCCACGTCCAAGGACAGTGCATGATGTCTCCTCGGTTTCCCACCCCGATTGTGCCGGGGTTTTTCCCGGTGGTTGAGGGTGTAGAAAAAAGTTGCGATTTTATACCGACAAGAGATAGTAAAAGTCAACAAAAGGATCACTCTTAAAAAATAATCGGATGGACAAAATGTTGGACAGTCTTGAGGCGGCCATTGAAAAGGTCAAGGCCTGCTTAAAAGAAAAAGAGGGGATTGATTACTCGGATCAGGTGATTCGCAACTGGATCGGGCCTTCTCATCGGGGAGAAATCAGTAAGCCCCAGGGTTACGCGGAAGTGAGCAGGTCCTGCGGGGACGGTATGGCATTCTATCTCCGGATTAACGAAGATCGGATTGTCGAGGCCAGATTCACCAGCGAAGGATGCATCGGCACCATCGCGTCCGGGAATATGACGGCCGTGCTGGCGGAGGGAAACACCGTATATGATGCGTTTGACATTGAGGAACAGGCCGTTATGGATGCCCTCGGCGGCCTTCCGAAAGGAGAGGAACACTGCGCGGAATTGGCCTGTGCCGCCCTGCGTCAGGCACTCCGGTATTATCTCACCTATCGGAACGATCCCTGGAAAAGATCCTACCCGGAACCCAGGTAAAACGAGAAAGCCCCGCTGCATCACGGGGCTTTCTCGTTAAAAGACAAATTTCCCATTCGAAACAGAAAATCTCCGCCGGTTGAGAAACGATTACTTGTCGAGGGCGATTTTCAGAACCTCCCGCATATCGTCGACAAAGTGAAAAGTCATTGCTTTCCTGACCGCAAGAGGGATGTCGTCCAGATCCTTCTTGTTCCATTTCGGCAGGATGATCGTTTTAATGCCCGCCCGGTGGGCGGCCAGCACCTTTTCCTTGATTCCCCCGACGGGAAGAACCACTCCCCGCAGGGTAATTTCCCCCGTCATGGCCAGGTCCCTTTTAACCGTCTTGTTGGTCAAAAGAGAAACCAAAGCCGTCAGGAGAGTAACACCCGCCGAAGGACCATCCTTCTGGATTGCTCCGGAGGGGATGTGGATGTGGATATCGATATCCTCGAAGAAATCGGCGGGAATTCCCAGATCCTCGGCGTTGGTCCGGATGAAGCTCAGCGCCGCCGTGGCCGATTCCTTCATGACATCTCCCAGCTGTCCTGTCAGAGTCAGGCCCTTTTTCCCCTTCATGGATGTCGCTTCGATAAAGAGAATTTCACCGCCGACGGGAGTCCAGGCCAGGCCGACGGCGACGCCGGGCTTCGAAGCCCGGATGCTGATTTCGGGGATGACCTTGACCTGCCCCAGGTACTTCGTAATCTCTTTGACGGTGATGGTGGCCGACTGAATCCGGCCCTCGGCGACGGAACTGGCCACACCCCGGCATACGGACGCAATTTCCCGCTCCAGGTTCCGGACCCCTGCTTCCCGGGTATAACAAGTGATGATCCGCTGCAGCGCTTTCCGGGTGAACCGGATCTGTTCCGGTTTGAGGCCGTTGGCATCGATCTGCCGGGGGATCAGGTAACGCTCGGCGATCTTGATTTTTTCCAGTTCCGTATAACCGAGGAGTTCGATGACTTCCATTCGGTCCCGCAGAGCCGGCGGAATCGTTTCCAGCATGTTCGCCGTGGTGATGAACATGACATGGCTCAAGTCGAAGGGCACATCCAGGTAGTGATCCGAAAAGGAGAAGTTCTGTTCCGGATCCAGGACTTCCAGGAGGGCCGATGAAGGATCGCCCCGGAAATCGCTGCCGACCTTGTCGATTTCGTCGAGCATGAAAACGGGGTTGTTGGACTCCGCCCGGCGGATTCCCTGAATGATGCGTCCCGGCAGGGCGCCGACGTAGGTCCGGCGATGTCCGCGGATTTCCGCCTCGTCATGGACTCCGCCCAAGGAAATCCGGACGAATTTCCGCCCCAGGGCGCGGGCGATGGAATGCCCCAGGGACGTTTTCCCCGTTCCCGGAGGACCGGCAAAACAGAGGATGGGACCTTTCGTGTCGGGCTTCAGTTTGCGGACTGCCAGGTACTCGATAATCCTCTTCTTGGCCTTCTCCAGTCCGAAATGATCTTCATCCAGGACTCGCCGTGCTTTCCGGATATCCAGGTTGTCTTCCGTTTTTTCGTTCCAGGGCAGACTTGTCACCCAATCCAGGTAGGTCGAGGAAACGGTGTATTCCGCCGAGGAGGGATGCATCCGGGAAAGCCTTTCCAGTTCACGTTCCGCTTCCCGCCTTGCCTCCTCCGGCAATTGCTTCTTTTCGATTTTGGCCCGGTATTCCTCGATTTCGACCTTGGATTCGTCTTCCTCGCCCAGTTCTTTCCGGATCGCGTTCATCTGCTGGCGGAGGTAGTACTCCCGCTGCGATTTGTCCATGTCGTCTTTGACCTGAGATTGGATCTTGTTGCCGAGTTCGAGGATTTCCACCTGGTGATTGACCAGCCTGGTTACTTCTTTGAGGCGCTCCTTGACGTCGATCGTTTCCAGGATCTTCTGCTTTTCCTCGATGGAAGCGTTGATGATGGAGGCGACCATATCGGCCAAGGTGCCCGGTTCGGTGATGGATTTGGCCATCGTTCCGAATTCCTGGGGCAGGAAAGGAGAGAGCTTGACCACCCGGTCGAAGAGCGTCACCAGGTTGGACATCAGGGCCTCGACCTCGATGTCCCGGATTTCCGGGGTTTCAAGCGGTTCGATTCTTGCCTGAAGGTACGGTGCGCCTTCGATGAATTCCTTGATCCGAAAACGTTCAATGCCCCGGAGCAGGAGCTGGGCTTTGTTTTCCGGTGATTTCGCCATTCTCAGAATCACGACGCTTGTGCCGGTGGAATAAAAATCGTCCGGGTGATATTGGGTTTCAAGAGCCGATTTCTTGGAGACGGCAAGGCCCATGAAACGATCCCGGGCCATGGCTTCGTCGATCAGTTGAATGGACTTGTCTCCGAATACTTCCATGGGGAAAACCATCTTGGGGAAGACGACGTTATCGAATAGGGGTAAAATGGGAAGAATTTCCGGCAGAGAGGAAACGGAGAAATCTTCAGATGTCTTTTGCTCGGTCATTTAAACCTCCGAATGCGGAATTGTTAGGAACCTGTCGATCAAGACAGTTTATTCATTTTGAGTAATCCGTATTTTGTGGGCTCGATCAAGGGATAACTTCGTCGCCCGGATTTTGAGAAGACCTTCCCGGTACGTCGCGTGGACCGTTTCTTTATCCACCGCGCAGGGAAGCGGCAGAGTTCGCTCAAAGGAGCCGTAGGAAATTTCCGCGAGGTGATACCGGGGATGCGTACCCAAGTGCCTTTCCTGACGGGTTCCATAAATCCGGAGATTTCTCGTATTGAGCTCGACGTGGATATTTTCACTTCGTGTGCCCGCGAGGTCCACGATCACCACAATGTCATGGGGAGTTTCGAAAATGTCCACCGGCGGGCGCCACGTCTTCTGGTAAAGGGAGCAACTTGGACAGTTGACATGGAATATTTCCTCGAAGGTTTTTTTGAATTGCATTTCCAAGGTGTTATCATTGATCAGATAATTGATTTTAATTCGGTTCATCGCAGGACTCCAGTTCAAAGGACTTTAATGCCTTAAAAAATCACCCCGTATAGAACAGAAAGATAATAACCATCCTTTCTTTGTAAAGGGTCTTCCTGCCGGGAAATCCGAAGATCATCCTGATCCGGCCGTTTTTTTGCCGCCCTTTCCCCGGGGGATTCCTTTTTGATAACGAAATGTTTCGGAATTATCCAGAAAAAAGTTGACAATAAAAACAGGTTGATGATAATCAAAATTAAAAGCCGTAATAGCCTGTTTTTCTCCCATAATAAGGGGGTGAAATAACAGCAGGCAAAGCAGAAAGTCCTGTACCTCTGATAACAGCAGGGGGTGTGTCCTGGTTCTTTGGAGGGTGGATATCATCCAAGCCTGAAAATAGCCGGTCTGGAAAAAGAGAAAGGAAAGCGGATCTTTTTTTCTCTTGGTCATGTCAAAACCTGCTTAACCATTATTTCAGGGGGAGGGGATTATGAAAAAAGCGGTTTGTAAAATCTGTCAGAATTATCAGGCATCGCCGGAAACGTGCGTTGCGGCGGGAAACATGTTTGCTCTTCGAAAAAAGGACGGCATCGTTTGCCAGCCTCTTCGATCTCCAGCCGAGTTGAACCGGAATCAAAATTGCGCGTGGTTTGATAAAATTCCTTTGATGGACCGTCTCTTCAAGCTGGCGGGATTGAAAAAACCCCAGTTTCGGACGGCGGTGGGCGTGTAATTCGCGTTCGATCAATTTGTCCCGGTTGATTTGTCTGACGCGACCATTCGGCTTAGAGGTTCGTAGCGGCTTGTAAAGGTTTCCCGGGAGAGTTTCCTGATTCTCATATGACACTGTCTGGCGAAAATGTAACAGTGAGGTATGCCATGAAAAACTCGGTTTTGAAACTTCCCTCGCATCCCCTCCGGAGGTAGGGTCATCCGGAGGGGGTGTCCGTTCCTGTTATTCCTTTTCAAAATTCCATGGGGAGGTGCGCTATGTATTTCATCATGATTTGTACATGGGAGCCGCAGGATGAGAGAGAGGTGAGAACCAGGAGAGTTACCTGGGAGTGGCCTTCCGATGTCAAGGTACTTTCCGAATTTTACGATCTTCAGGGTGGTCGAACGATTTATGTCGTTGATACGGATGCCAAAGGATTGATCGCTGCCAAGGCGGCATGGATCGATATTATCCGGTTCGAAATCTTTCCTGTTTATCCGGTCGGTGCGACGAAAGAGCAGCTGATGAAGACGTAGGCCGGTTCTGCTTCAGATATGGGATCTTCTGAGAAAGGAGGTTCGCGATGTTAGCCATGGATCTGACTCAAGAGGAGGTAAGGGCCCTCCTGGAAATACTGGAGAGATATTTCCCTGAGTTGAGGCGGGAAGTTGTCAATACGGATGACCGGGAATTTCGTCGATCCCTCAAAGTACGGGAACAATATATGAAACAGTTTATCGAGCGTCTGAAAGAAATGCAGAAGTAACGGACAAAAAAGTCAAGACCATCACCCTGTCATCCTGAAAGGCAGAGATCGAGCCGACTCTGCCTTTTACTTTGTCGTCCCTGCAAAGCTGATGAAGCGGTAAAAAATCGAAAAAGATTCGATTCGTCATCCTGAGCGAACACGAAAGATCTGATGTAACGAGATATTTTTCGTCCTCTGGAAATTTTTTTGCGATTTTGTAAATGAGGTCGGTCGTTGAGAACAACGCAATGCCTTTCGGCTCACAGGGCGAATAAAAGGGGGCCGGAGAATCAACCATCCAATTAAAAATGATGGATGTCCTGAAGAGAAAAAATCATGCCGATATTTCAACTGGCGGAAGAAATCGTCTTTCCTCCGGCGCATCTTGCATCGCATAGCGGCATTCTGGCCATTGGAGGAGATCTTTCCCCGGAAAGGCTGCTGGAGGCATACCGGCAAGGGATATTTCCCTGGTATACCGGCCAGGAACCGATTATCTGGTGGTCGCCGGATCCGAGATCCGTTCTCTTTCCCGCTGAAATCAAAGTTTCCCGCAGTATGAAGCAGATTTTACGACAGGAACGCTTCACCATTACGTTTGATCAGGATTTCCGGTCCGTGATCTCCGCTTGCCAGAAACCAAGACCGGGGCAGGATGGAACCTGGATCACCGAGGAAATGAAGGAGGCCTATGTCATCCTCCATGAGATGGGTTATGCCCATTCGGTGGAGGCTTGGCAGGGAAGTGTGATGGCCGGGGGGCTTTATGGGATTTCCCTGGGGCGATGCTTTTTCGGAGAGTCCATGTTTACCCATGTCAGCAACGCCTCCAAAGCGGCGTTCATTACGCTGGCAAAAAAACTTCTGGACCGCCGATTCGGACTTATCGATTGCCAGGTTCGGTCGGCCCATCTGGCGTCTTTGGGGGCGAGGGACATTTCTCGGCGGCAATTCACCGATCTTCTCGGGAACCTGCTCTGCTTTGAAACGCTCTGTGGCCATTGGCGTTCCTTTGCGGATCAGGTTTCTTCCAAATGAGGAGAATGAGAAGACGTATCGGGGTGCGTAATAAACTATACACTGCATATTTTTTTTCACACAGTTCAACCCTTGGAAATAAAAGAAAGTCCTTGCCGTTACGGGTCGAATTTCTGTAAACACTTTTCATATCGATAGGTTATGGTTCTTGGGGGAAACCATTCTTTTTTTGGTACGGATTGTGCTATAACTCTGGGCAAGCTCACAGGAGTTAAAACTCAGGCAGGAGAATTCAGAATGGCAAGGCAGGGGAAATTGGCGGTTGTTTTCCCGGGACAGGGTTCCCAGAGACCCGGCATGGGAAAAGATTTTTATGATCAGATTCCGGCGTGTCGGGAAACCTACGAGGAAGCTTCGGAGGCGCTTGGCTGGGATGTGGCGGCGCTGTGTTTCGGGGAAGATGAACGTTTGAATCTGACCGAATTCACGCAACCCTGTATTGTTACGACGGAAGTGGCCATGATGCGGGGTCTCAAATCACGTTATGATTTCTCTCCTTTCTATTTCGGTGGGCACAGTTTGGGGGAATTTACGGCCCTGGTGGCGGCGGATGTTCTGCCGTTGGCCGATGTCGTGCGCATTGTCCATAAAAGGGGGCGCCTTATGCAAGAGGCGATGCCCGTCGGCGTGGGGGCCATGACGGCCGTGATCGGCGAGAAGTTGGATATTCAGGAAATACTGAATACATTGAGTGATTTGCCGATCGATGTCGCCAATGTCAATTCTGCAAAGCAGGTCGTGATCAGCGGAGAAGCGAGATTCATGCCGGAGGCGGAATCCCGCCTGGCGGAAACGCTTTCCCACGACCAGTCGGTAAGATTCGTTCAACTGAATGTCAGTGCCCCGTTCCACAGTCGTTTCATGTCTCCCATTGAAGAATCTTTTGAGGATACCCTCCGCGCTTTTCAAGCGGGCATGGTCGTGGAAAACGTCACGGGAGTGACTTCCAACTTTACGGGGGGATTTCACGCCGATGACCAGAACGAGATTATCCGCAACCTTGTCCTGCAGCTCAGCAATACCGTAAAATGGATGGAGAATATGACCGAGTTGTCTTCTCAGGCTGAGAAGATCTATGAAGTGGGACCGGGTCGTCCTCTTCGTGCCTTCTTCCAGAGCATGGAAGTCGATTGTTCGTCCGTTACGGCTTTATCCGCGGCAGAGCGTTTATTCCATTAACTGAAGTGATCCGGTTGACAATTCCCGTTTGCTTGTAAAGACGGGACTTTGTCCGGGGAGGTCCCTATCTTTTTGAGATAGCGCCAGGGACTTCAAAATCAAATTTACAAGCCGTGCCAGGTCCGGCCCCACAGAAAGGATGTCCATCATGGATTTTAAGCTCGATGAGAACCAGCAGATGTACTTTGATATGGTGACAAAGTTTGTCAAAAACGAAATCACGCCCTTTGCCATGACCTGGGATAAAGAGCATGCCTTCCCTTGGGGAACGATTCAAAAGGCATGGGAACTGGGGATCCTGAATCTCAGCGTTCCTGAATCCGTCAAGGGATACGAAGTGGACGTCGTTTCCACGACCATGATCATTCGCGAACTTTCCTATGGAGACACGGGTATTTCCACGTCGGCCATGTGCAACGATCTGGCCAACACGGTCATCGCCCAGCATGGCACGGACGAGCAGAAGCAGATGTTTCTGAAACCGTTCGTAGATGAACCCCTTCTGGCCTCTTTCTGTTTGACCGAACCCAATGCCGGATCCGACAATTCCGCCATGACAACCTTCATCAGAAAACTGGACAATGACAATTATGTCTTGAATGGCGCCAAGTGTTTCATTACGAACGCTTCCTATGCCTCGCAGTTTACGGTTTTCTGCAAGGTGGGGAAACCTTCGAGTCAATTGATGGCCTGTGTCATCGTTCCGGCCCCGCCGCTTCGGCCAAGCGATCTCAGCGGGCCGATCACGATGGCCCGGGAAATTGTTCTGCCCAAGGGAGGCAAAATCCTGATCGGCAAGCCGGAAGACAAATTGGGACAGAGGCTTTCCAATACGGCGAGCGTGACCTTTGAAGACGTGATCATCGAGCCCCATCAGATTATCGGCGACCGCCGAAGGGGTTTCCAGTACGTCGTCGATGTTCTGGATTACGCCCGTCCCATGGTGGCGGCGATCGGAGTCGGTCTGGCTCGGCGCGCCCTTGATGTGACCCTGGCTTATACGCGGGAGAGAAAACAGTTCGGACAGCGGATCTGTGATATGCCGGTTGCCCGTGACATGCTGGTACAAATGTGGCGTCGTGTGGAACTGGCGGAGTTGGCCCTGATGAAAGCCGCCGTCAAGGTGCAGGACAAAGACGAGGATCGCGGAGTTTACGCTTCCCTGGCCAAGAATGTCGCTGCCGAAGCGGGCCTTTTCTGTGCCAATGAAGGGCTTCATCTTCACGGCGGTTACGGTTTTACGATGGAATATGAAATTTCGAAGCTGGTCCGGGATGCACATATTATCGATATCTACGAAGGGGTCCGGGAGGTGCAGAATATGATCATCGGACGGGAGATAGTCTAATTATGCTGTATTTACACGGGATCGGACACTTCCACCCGGAAAATGTAATCGATAACGCTCTTTTGGAGTCATTGGATATCGGAACAAACGAGCAGTGGATTCTGGAACGGGTCGGAATCCACACCCGCCGGACCGTCCTCGATCTGGATTATATCAGGAAGACGAAGAATCAGGACCCCCGAGGGGTTTTCGAGGCAAGTGTCTATAACAACGCCCAGACGGGAGCAAAGGCTGCACGGCTGGCCATCGAACGGGCGGGGATTACCCCTGAAGACATCGGTCTCGTCATTTCCGGGACCTGTATTCCCGATAACGCGATTCCCGCGGAAGCGGCCGGTGTAGCATCGGAGCTGGGGATCAACGCTCTTTGTTTTGATCTCAATTCCGCCTGTACGAGTTTCGGTATGCAGATTCATTTCCTGGATGCGATGAAGCCGGATGCCCTGCCCCCCTATGTTCTGGTGGTCAATCCGGAAAATATGACAAAGAGCGTCAATTATAACGACCGCAGCGTTGCCGTTCTGTTCGGGGACGGCAGTTCCGCTGCCGTTGTTTCCTCAACGATTGTATCGCCGAAGGTGTTTTCTGCCTCCTTCTGCCAGTCGAAACCATCGGCGTGGGACAAGGTGGTCATTCCCCGGATGGGTCATTTCAAGCAGGACGGACATGCCGTACAGGGGTTTGCGATCCGGAAAACAACCGATTCGCTGCGGGCATTAAAAAAACTGTTTCCCGGGAAAGACGATCATTTCAAGTTCGTCGGTCATCAGGCAAACCTGGGCATGCTGCAGACTGTTTGTGAAAGGGCGGATATCCCGGAAGCAAATCACTGGCACAACGTCGAAAACTACGGGAATACGGGCTGTGCCGGGGCTCCCACCGTTCTCAGCCAGCACTGGGATGAACTGGCTCCGGGAGATTATGTGGCCATTGCCCTGGTCGGTTCCGGATTGACTTGGGCGCACATGATGCTGGAGGTTAAGGGAGAAGCATGAAGTATTGTGAGTTTATGGAGAGAACGCAGTTCGGCCTGGAAGATCTGATCGGGTTTGCCTATGGCCGGTTGGTAGATGATCCGCCGGAGTTCTTCGATGCCCGGCTGCCCGCGCCGCCGTTCTTGATGATTCATCGGATCCCCTTGATTCAAAAGAATGGGAATCAGGGGTTGATCATCGGCGAACAGGATATCCATCTCGACGCCTGGTATTTTCAGTGTCATATGGTGAACGATCCGGTACAGCCGGGTTGCCTTTGTGTCGATGCGATCTGGCAATTGCTTGGATATTACTGTGTTTGGCGTGGAGGAATTGGGGCCGGACGTGCCCTTGGGTGCGGAGAAGTCAATTTTAACGGCCAGATCCGCCCCTACAACAAGGTCGTCCGCTTTGAAATCGAGGTGAAAAGGTTTTCCCAGCTTAAGCAATCGGGGTCCAGCGTCGTCATCGGTGACGGGCGGATATTGGTGGACGGGGAATTAATCGGCGAGGTAAAACGGGCCAAGGTCGGACTCTTTCAGGGAATAGTCTACCCCGATTATCCCAACCGATCTTCGAATTCGCTCGGAGGAATGATCAAGGAGGTCGTATGACGGAAAAACCTGTAGCGATTGTAACGGGAGGAGGTACGGGAATAGGCGCGGCATGTACCCTTGCCTTGGCTTCCGAGGGTTTTTGTGTGGGGATCAACTATATTCCCATCGTGGAGAAGGAGGCCCAGTCGGTTCTGGATCAGATCGAAGACGGATTTCTGGTCGAAGCCGATCTGACGGATCCCGAACAGGTCGATCGCATGATCAACCAGATCAAGGACGTGGCGGGCCGGGTTGATGTTCTGGTTAACGGTGCCGGGATTTCCATCAACAGCGACATCAACTCCATGAGGATCGAGGATTTCGACCGCCAGCGGGCGATCGTCCGGGGTACCTGGTACCTGACGAAAAAAATCCTCCGGCAGTTCATGCTTCGTAAGAATGCCGGAAGAATCATCAATATTTCCAGTGTGGTCGGCCATACGGGCAATGCCGGTCAGATTCCCTACACCATGGAAAAGGCCGCCCTCGATGCTTTTACCAAGTCTTTGTCCAAGGAATTGTGGGGGAGAAACATCCTTGTGAACTCCGTTGCACCGGGATTTATCGATACGACGATGACCAAGGAGCTGCCCGAAGAGGTGAAGGAGAGAATTCTGGTCAACGTGCCCCTGGCAAGATTGGGCAAGGCGGAAGAAATTGCCGACGTCGTCGCGTTCCTGGCGACAAGGGCGCATTACATCACCGGGACGGTCATACATGTCAATGGGGGATTATATGGCGGCTGATCGTGAAACGATGGATCTCATCCTGAAGGCGGTTCCTCAACAGCCACCTTTTCGGTTTGTCGATGAGATCATCGAGTTGGATGAAAATCGCGTCATGGGTGCTTACCGTTTTCGAGAAGACGAATATTTTTATGCCGGTCATTTCCCGAATCGGCCGATTACGCCGGGCGTCATTCTGGTCGAAGCCATGGCCCAGACCGGGGTTGTCGTCTATGGCCTTTACTTAACGATGATTCATAACAAGGTTTCGATTGAAGAGGCAAAATCGTTGACAACCCTTTTCACCTTTATCGAGGGCGTGGAATTCAACGGCATCGTTTCCCCGGGTGAGCGGGTGCTGATTCAGGGCGAGAAGGTTTATTTCCGCAAAGGAAATCTGAAAACGAGGGTAAAAATGGAAAGAGAAAATGGCGAACCTGTCTGCTTCGGGATTCTTGCCGGGACGGGGGTAAAGGTATCATGAGACGCAGGGTGGTGGTAACGGGAATGGGCGTGATCGCGCCGAATGCCTACGGAGTCGAGGAATTTGAAAAGGCACTTCGTGAAGGCCGATCGGGTATTCGCTTCATCCAGGAAATGAAGGATTTGAACTTTTCCTGTCAGGTCGGTGGAATTCCACAGGGTGTCGACAAGGTTCTCATGGAATATTTCGACGAGGAAGAGCGCAATTCGATTAACGACAATATCGGTTATGCCGCGATCGCTTCCATGGACGCTTGGAAAGACGCAGGATTTACCGTACCGAAGCATGATTCCGGGCAGGTGGATTGGGCGACGGGTGCGATCATCGGTTCCGGTATCGGCGGGATGGATACGATCGGAAAGATCGTCGTTCCCATGGTCAATGACGGGAAGACCCGCCGAATGGGGAGCCGGATCGTCGAGCAGGTCATGAACAGCGGGACCAGCGCCAGAATCGGCGGATTGCTGGCCCTTGGCAACCAGGTGACATCGAATTCTTCCGCGTGCAGCACGGGTAACGAAGCCATTATCGATGCCCTGTGGCGGATTCGCGCCGGTCTGGCGGATCGGATGCTGGCCGGCGGCTCCGAGGGGCCGTCCCCCTATATTTGGAGCGGATTCGATGCCATGCGCGTCATCTGCCGCAAGTACAATGACGAACCGGAAAAGGCGTCACGTCCGATGAGTGCCACAGCGGCCGGTTTTGTCCCCGGTGCGGGCGGAGCCGTCCTGATTCTGGAAGAGCTGGAAACAGCCCGGAAAAGAGGCGCGCGGATTTACGCGGAAATTATCGGCGGTGCCGTGAATTGCGGCGGACACCGGACGGGGGGCTCCATGACGGCGCCCAATCCGGAAGGTGTGGTCCGCTGTATCCGCCTGGCTGTTGGGGACGCCGGGATCCATCCCCGGGAAATCGATGCCATCAACGGCCATTTGACGGCCACGTTTGCCGATCCCTACGAGCTGAAAAACTGGTCCGTTGCCCTGGGGGTGGCCCCGAAAGAGTTTCCCTATATCAATTCGACCAAGTCCATGATCGGACACTGCCTGGGGGCGACCGGAGCCATCGAGTGTGCGGCGGTCGTGCTGGAGCTGTATAAAGGATTCATTCATCCGTCACTGAATTGTGAAGACGTACACCCCGATATTGTCGAATACGCCGATCGGATTCCTCACCGGGTCATCGAGAACACCGATGTCAAGATGATCGCGAAGGCCGGCTTCGGCTTCGGTGATGTCAACAGCTGTCTCATTTTCAAAAAATGGGAGGAGTGAGTTCGTGCATTCCCCGGGGTGCGTTGAAGGAAAAGGAAAAACCGGACTCGAGTGTTCGGAGGAAATAAGGAAAGATAATAAAACTAAAGGAGTATGATGGCATGGACGAAAACAAGATTCGCGAAGAGTTTGTTAACATTCTGAGGGCTTATGTGAAAGATCCCGAACTATTGACCAAAGTTTCGGACAGCACCCACATTCTGAACGACCTGAAGGTCAACTCCGCCCGTCTGGTGGACATCATCATCAAATGTGAAGATGTTTACGGCATTTCGATCGACGATGACGATGCGGACAAGATCCGGACCATCGGTGACGCCGTTTCGGTGATCAAGGAAAAGATTGCTTAGGGGTTACCTTATGGGGAACAAGGCAAGAAGGCTTCTCCATCTGCAATATGTTCTGGGCTGGGTGGCATCTTTTTTTCTGACGCCTCTGTATTATCTGATCATTCGGTCCGCCGGATACAGCATCCGCAATATACGGGATGTCAGGAGGCAAAGCCGGCTCCTCTTCAGGCAGCATAAGGGGCCCTGGATGGTCTGTGCCAATCACCTGACCATGATTGATTCGGTTATTCTGGCCTATGCCTTGTTCCCCGTGTACCGTTGCGTTCTCCAGTACAACCTGCTGCCCTGGAACCTGCCGGAACGGGCGAATTTTCAGCGGAATTTCCTGCTGACCTTCCTTTGTTATGTCAATAAGTGCGTTCCCGTCAGTCGCGGGGGGGACCGGGGAGAGATGAAGCAGGTCCTGGAGAAGTGCATGCATCTCCTCAACGAAGGGCAGAACCTGATGATATTTCCGGAAGGCGGGCGATCCCGGACCGGCCGGGTCGACACGCAGAATTTTTCCTACGGTGTCGGCCGCTTTCTGGAAGGTTCCGATAATTGCCGGGTGATGTGCCTTTATCTCCGCGGTGATCATCAGGATCACTACAGTAATATGCCCCGGTGGAGAGAGAATTTTACCTGCCTGATCGATACCCTGGAAATCAAAAAGAACGGTCAGACCGGTCTCCGGGCACAAAAACAGTATACGGAGCAGATCGTGCGTCATCTGTCCGCCATGGAGGAACAGTACTTTGCTAGCGGTCGGGAACGATGTCGTGGATTTGGAGAATCCCGATGCCTTAGGCAGAAGTCTTGACGAGCGCTTTGTTAGGCGGGTCTTTCTGCCGGAAGAACAAAGGCTGATTTTCCGTGACAGGGATCCCGACTGTATTTTGTGGGTTCTGTGGGCCGCCAAGGAAACCGCTTATAAAATCATCAGCAAATCCTGTCCTTCCGTCCATTCCGGACCCCTCAAATACCGGGTGAACTTGGAAGAAACGAGTTTGTTTCCCCAACGCAGCCCGGATTTACGATCCGGGCATTTTACCTGCCAGGTTGAAACTCCGGTTGGGTTACTGATGATCGGCGCCCAAACCGGAAGGTGCTGCGTCCATGCCTTCGGCAGCCGGGGGGATCCGTTAAGCGGGGGAGCCTTGCACCTCAAAGTGTTCCGCCTGGATCATTCCTGTGTCCGGGACCGGGACGAGTCCGGCGTGGTGCGAAGCGCCCTTGGTCGTTACCTCAGCCGTTACTGGCAGATTCCATTCGCGCGTATCGATATTCGCCGCGACCTGAATGATCGCGGATGGGGACCACCTGTTGTCTATGTTGACGGCACAAGAGCTCCCGTCGATACCAGCCTCAGTCATCACGGCCGATACGGCGCATTTGCCCTGTTCACAGGGGGCTGCCGGCCATCCATTTTCAGTTGAGGTGATCTCTGATTTGATACTTGTCTGCCGCTGCGTTTAACAACTCGGCGCGGGATGATAGCGGGTCCAACTGGTCATTCGCCACTCCGGATCTCTGGCGGGAACGTTTCCGGAAAGGGTGAGACCGCACTTGCGGGCGAAATACCGGTGAAAAGCCAGTGAGTCCGTCAGTTCGGGGTGAAAAACCGTGACCAGGATCTCCTGCGTTTCTGCGGCGGCGATATAGCCGTCCATTTCAAGCAGAATGTCCACCCCCTGCCCTGCCCGAATGATTTTGGGTGCCCGGATAAAAGTCAGCGGCACCGGATCCGGGGCCACTTTGGGGACCAGGACTTCCCGGAAAAAGCTGTCCAGCTGACTGCCGAAGCTGTTCCGTTCCAGTTCTATGTTGATCAGGCCCAGGTGGGGCTCTTCCCCTTTCAGGGTTTGGGCAAGAAGAATGGCACCGGCACAGGTTCCCCAGAGACGGGTTCCCCGGTTACAGGCCTCGATGAGAGGTCGCTCCAGGCCGAAGATGCGAATGAGACGGGAAAGGCACGTGCTCTCTCCTCCCGGTATCACCAAACCCGCCAGACCCGGGATCGCAGAGGCGTCCTTTACGGGCGCGGCTTTGATCCCGATCCTGTCAAAGTGATCCAGATGTTCCCAAACCCCGCCCTGAAGGTCTAAAACACCGATTAGATTCCTGTCCCGCGTAAAAATGGACATCGGCGGTTTGTTACCAGCCCCGGCCCGCCAACAACTGTTCTTCCGGGATGGAAGCGATTTCCAAACCCTTCATGGCATCCCCCAGGTCCATGGAAGCCTCCAGAATTTTTGCCGGATCGTTGAAATAGGCCGTTGCTTTTACGATGGCCCGCGCCCTGGCTGCCGGGTCTTCGGATTTAAATATGCCCGAACCGACGAAAATCCCGTCGCAGCCGAGTTGCATCATAAGCGCCGCGTCGGCAGGCGTGGCAATGCCGCCGGCGGCGAAATTGACAACGGGAAGCCTTTTCAGTTCGCGTACCTGGAGGGCCAGTTCGTAGGGGATACCGTTCGCCTTGGCGAAAGGGGTTACTTCTTCCACCGGCATGTGGGTCAGCTGGCGTATTTCCCGATTCATCGTCCGCATATGACGGACCGCCTCCACCACATTTCCCGTACCCGCCTCTCCCTTGGTCCGGATCATGGCGGCGCCTTCGGCAATGCGCCGGAGGGCTTCCCCCAGGTTCCTGGCGCCGCAGACAAAGGGAATGGAAAATTTTGTCTTGTCAATGTGGCATTCCTCGTCCGCCGGGGTAAGAACTTCGCTTTCATCGATATAGTCGATCTTCAGCGCTTCCAGAACCTGGGCTTCCACGAAATGACCGATCCGCGCCTTGGCCATGACGGGAATCGACACGGCTTTTTTAATTTCCGCGATCATGGACGGATCGGACATCCGGGCGACCCCGCCGTCCCGTCGAATATCGGCCGGTACGCGTTCCAGGGCCATAACGGCCACCGCCCCTGCATCCTCGGCGATTTTCGCCTGTTCCACGTTGGTTACGTCCATGATGACCCCGCCTTTGAGCATCTGGGCCAGCTGGACATTGAGTTCATATCTTTTTTTATCCACGGCTGCGTGCCTCCCTCTTTATAATAAACCGAAGCGAAGAGGGACGGTGATCATCCATTCCGGAGTTTCTCCGGTCCTCTCCTTCTTTTCTTTGAAAATTTTTCATTTAAATACAACAATAGCGCAGTTTATATTTCATGAAATGAAATCGTCAAGCATAAACATGCGTTTCAGGGGCCTTCCAAGGAGTATAAAGGCTCTTTTTCACCGAACGGTGTTGTGAGAAAGAAGAAAATGAAATGGAACAGGAGTTGAACCGAATATTGACCGATGAGGCGAAGAAACTGGGTATTTTTCTCGGACCGGCCGCGCAGTCCCGTTTTTCCCTTTTTTATGATGAATTCCAGGTGTGGAACGCCAAAATGAATCTGACCGCCGTGGACGCAGGTCCTTCTTTTGTCATTAGGCATTTCATCGATTCACTTCAGGTTCTGCCCCTCATTCCTCAAGAAGCGAAGAGGCTCCTCGATCTGGGTACAGGGGGTGGTTTTCCGGGTATTCCCCTGAAAATTTCCAGGGATGATCTATGCCTCACTCTCCTTGATTCGTCGCGGAAGAAGACCTCGTTCCTGAGGCAGGTTGTTCTCGGGTTGGGGCTTTCCGATACCCGGGTCATTACGGGCAGGGCGGAGGAAGAGGTCCGGGAGGGGCGTGGCGGGGGGGAGTTTGATGTGGTGGTTTCCCGGGCGGCCTTCAAAATGGCGCAAATCTTGGAGTTGGGAGTTCATTTCGTGACCGCGGGTGGGCTGATCATTGCCATGAAGGGACGCGACGTGACCGAGGAACTGGAAAAAGCGCAAACGGTCATTCATCGTTTCCACCTGCGACTCGTGGAAAGACGGGAAACCATCCTGCCCCGCTCGGGTGGTGAGCGTACCCTTCTCGTCTATAAAAAAAATCGATTGCGGTTTTGAGTGCAGGCCTTATGTTCCGCAGGATTCTTCATATCGATATGGATGCCTTCTTTGCCGCGGTCGAGCAGAAGCGGCGTCCTGAATTGATTGGAAAGGCCGTTGTCGTCGGCGGCATGGGGAATCCCTTTCATCGTGGTGTTGTCGCCACGGCTTCTTACGAGGCGCGTGCTTTCGGCATTCATTCCGCCATGCCGCTTAAAACGGCATACCGGCTGAATCCCCAGGCCGTTTTTCTCCCCGTCGATTACGAGACCTACACGGCGGAATCACGGAAGGTGAAAAGAATTCTCCGTGAAATATCTCCCCTGATGGAAGACGTGGGCATTGATGAGGCCTTCCTGGATATTTCTTCGATCCGCCGGTCCAGCTTGGAAATCAGCCAGGAAATAAAAAGCAGAATCAGGGAGGAAACGGGACTGACCTGCTCCATCGGCGTCGGGCCGAACAAGCTCCTGGCAAAAATTGCTTCCGATATGAAAAAACCGGACGGTTATACCCGGATTTCTCCGGAGGATGTTGAAAAGGTTCTCTGGCCCCTGCCGGCAAGAAAGCTATGGGGCGTCGGTCCGAAAACAGAGGCCGCACTGAAGAGCATGGGGATCGAACGCGTTGGGGAGTTGGCGTCATTGACACGGGATACGCTGGTAGCGGCATTCGGAAAAGCTTACGGCACCTTTCTTTACGAGGCTTCCCGGGGGATTGACGAGACGCTCCTGGTTACGTTCTGGGAGCCCAAGTCCGTGAGCCGTGAAACGACCTTCCAGCGGGATGTGGGGCACTGGCAGACGGTGGCGAAAACCCTGGCCGGCTTGACGAAAGAGGCGGTCCGGGTGTTGCGGCAGGGAGGTATCCGGTCGAAAACCGTTACCGTCAAGGTCCGATTCAGTGATTTTCAAACTCTTACCCGCAGTGTGAGCCTGGTCCACGGCACCGATTCCGAAGAGGAGATCAGGAAAGCGGCCTTTGCCTGTTTCAAGCGGATCGATTTTCGTAAGCGCATCCGCCTGGTCGGCGTCCGCCTGACGCATCTCGAAAAAGCGGCGCCGATTTCAGAATCGTGAAGGCTCGATCACTCCTTCACTTCGGGAGGTTGAAGGGTTTTTCCCGATGACGGCTTTCATAACCCAGGGTGATGTAGTAGGATACCTTGTCGAAGAAAAGCATGATCCTTCTGTCCAATTCAAGGGACATGTAGATGTTGATGGTCTTTTCCCAGACGCCACGGGGGATGGTGAAGAGAAAGACCTGTTTTTTGATCAGGCTCAGCGTGCTGAGGACGTCCGCCAGGGGAAGCCCTTCTTTTTTCCTTGTCTTGCCCACCTTCGTGTAGAAGACTCGTATATCGTTGTCGCTGTAATATCCGCCCAGCCATCTGCTGAACTGGGACAGAATAATGAAAAATCTTTTAAAAAGTCTTATCTGGTCAAAATCGTGGTAACCCGTTGTTGACCAGTTCGTTTTCACTTCGTCGACGCATTTCCCGGCGATATCCCGGGCATTTTTCTCAATCAGGTCGACCAGGCGGTCGGAAAGAAGATTTTTCTTGGCCCGGGCGGGGATCGATTCGTCCAGCGACAGGGAGAAAGAATCCAGAATGGCCCAGTAGTCCGCTTTGTTTCTGATGTAGGCGTCAACTGCCTTGCTGTTTGATTGAAAGGCGAGTTTGGGAATATCCTGCAGAGAAACATATTTTGCCGCGACCGTGTCGTCTCCGTTTTTTATCTCTCCGGCGGTGTATTCGATTTCAAACGTCACGAAAATCAGATCACCGTAAAAATAGTTCGTGCAGGAATCCACATCCACGAGTCCCAGGATGCGGCCGTCGATACCCGCTTCTTCTTTCAGTTCCCGGAGGGCGGCGTCTTCGATGCTTTCGCCCGTTTCGGCGAATCCCGTCGGCAGGCACCAGGCGTTTTTGTAAGGGGCCCTTCCCCTCTTGACAAGCAGGATGCGGCGGTTTTGAACCACGATTGCCGATACCACCGGGAGGGGATTTTCATAAAAGTAAATGCGGCAGGCGGGGCACCAGTCCCGCAATGTGCCGTTTTCATCCTTTTTGATCACTCCGGTACTGCAATGAGGACAGAATAATCGGGGATGCCGTTTCATGACGCGACTCCATCCGGTCTGGGATCGGAACAGATGAAGATCCGGTCGTTCTTCGAGATCACCACACCGTTTTGTGCGAGGGCCTTCTGCCTGAGCAAATCAGGCAGAAGCAGGGCAATCTCATGCCCGTTGATTTTTGTGCCTGCAAGAAAGAAGGGGCTCTTGAAATGGAAATAGTCGATGATTTCGTGGATATCATCCTGATGATAAACCAGGGCATTCGGATAGTCGATCGTTTTGACCTGTCCGAACCATCTTTCCAGGACGACGGTTCCGTTTTCCGCGGAAAAATTCCGGATGATCTTCTCCACAGGAAGAAGCGGTCCTTTCTGGGCGTGAAACCGGTTCATGATATCCTTGATACAGTCAAACAACTCCCCCATATTGTAGCTGTCATGGGTAATGGTTGTGAAGACGCCCCCCGGTCTTAGAATACGGGCGATGTGGCGGATCATTTCCGGGAAGAAATAAAGGGCATAACTGCAGAGGATCAGGTCGAAAGAACGATCGTCAAGCGTGGTGATGAACGAAACATGATCCGGAATAAAATGCCCCCGCGCACCTGCATGAGCGCATGCCTGGAGAAAGAGCGGTTCATGACCGGAGATCAGGTCCACCCCGGTAATCAGGGCGTCAGGAGGGAGTTTTCCCGCGAGGGCTTCCGTGAAAAAACCGAAGCCGCATCCCAGATCGAGTATCCTTTCCACCGCCTGGAAATCGATTTGTTCAAGGGCGACATCCCGCACATCACGTTTGTTCGTGGAGTGCTTTCGGATCAGCTCGGCAACTAAGCGGTGCTGGTCAATGTTTGCGTAGACTTTTACGACCGGGGACGATTTTTCTTTTTTCATGGCCTTCCCTCCGGCAGGTGTTTTTAAGATTCCCTGTTCGTGTTTCCGCTTTGTAAAAACGTGATTCATCCTCCAAAGTTTGCCGTTTGACCGTGAAAACGGCTTCATTGTAATCAATTTTCCTCAGGATTGGAAACCCAAATCCGGAGGCATCCGCGTGGGGGGGTGTTGTCTGATTATTTTCTTGACAGAATTTTAGGGTGTATGTTAAGCACCGCGATGGTTTAAGGAGAAGATAATCTTTCGCAAGCGCCGAATTTTTGAGTACTTGGACTGATCGATTTATAGGTATTTAGGCGCTGTATGCTGGTGGATGTTCCTTTCGGGGATCCACCTTTAGGCGAAGAGAGATTTTGCGAAATCCCGAAGGGGTGAGCATCTTGAGTTCCTCCGATAAAACGGCTGCAAATAGCCGGATTGGCTCTTCCATGCGGCCGCTGAACCCATCGACTTGCAGCCGATGATCGTTAACGGTGAGGGATGTTCGAAGACGCCGGTTGGAGTGACCGGTATTCTTGTTTTTTGAGGGGTAAGAATCGGCAGTTGTAGGGATGCCGGAATGGGATACGGAGTCGGCGGGCCGGATTTGATCTGTGTGCCGCCGGGATGAAGAGCAAGAC
>Ga0302246_1000046_pt1 | contig 122764 bp, 98 predicted proteins | sample AAG_UR_Trp_MG_FD_193533 | JGI IMG/M metagenome (GOLD analysis project Ga0302246, IMG submission 193533) | Enriched activated sludge microbial communities from anaerobic digester in WTTP, New Holstein, Wisconsin, United States - AAG_UR_Trp | ecosystem: Engineered > Bioreactor > Anaerobic >... | reverse complement strand
ACACAAGAACCGGAGAAATGCCCCTTTGATGACGGAGGTTGCTGCACTTCAACAGGTGTCCGATTCTCTGATTATGAAAGAACTGATGAATCTGGTTTTCACAGGAAGCGATGTCTGATACAGTGTGATTCATAGCGTCACCTTTTGTGTTTATGTGTTTTGTTTGGTAGCAAAACCTATATATCACACTTTGTGACGCTATACTATTAATTATTACAATATGTTACATCATTATTAGCCCTGCGAAAGTTGAGTCAATGATTGATGGGATACAAAATTTCCAAGGCCGATTCATTACAGGAATAGATGATGGTCACACCAGGAGCGAAACATATACTGAGGGGGATTCTGCTTTTCCTTGCAATGGTTCTCATTCCCGGAACGGTCGAATCGAGGGAAATCCAGGATATGCTGGGACGGAAGGTCATCGTTCCGGAAAATATCAGGAAGGTGTATTCGGCGTCCCCTCCGGTTACCCATATGATTTATGCCGTTGATCCAGGCCTTCTTATGGCCCTCTATTCTCCATTTACAGAAGATCAGAAGAAATGCCTGAGGAACAATTTATCGGATCTGCCGGTTATCGGGGGATCGTTTGGACAGGGTCAGGCGTCCAATATTGAAGCGGTGTTAAGACACAAACCCGATATCGTGGTGACATGGGCCAGAGAAAAAAAGATTCCTTTACAAAATGAACAGGTCGAAAAAATTATGCAAAAGGCAGGAATACCGGTCCTTTATCTGCTCATGGACAATGTTGCCGACTATCCGGACACGTTTTCTTTTCTGGGGAAATTGTTCAAAAAGGAAGAGCGCACCGCTTTGCTGGGCAGGTACGGCAAGGACACCTTCTTGACTGTCCGGAAAATCGTTGCCGGTATTCCCTCGAATAAAAAGCAAAAAGTCTACTATGCGGAAGGATCGGATGGTCTCAATACGGAATGCGTGGATTCATGGCATGCAGAGCTGATCGTCCTTGCCGGTGGGTTGAATGTCCACCGGTGCAAGCAGAAGAGTTCCGGGGGGATGGAAAAAGTATCTCTGGAACAGGTTATTCTCTATGATCCCGATGTGATCATAACAAGGGAAAAATTATTCTATGACAGGGTTTTTCGAGATCAGAGGTGGAGCGGGATTCAGGCGGTCAAGGGAAAACGGGTTTACCTGATCCCGCATCTTCCCTTCAATTGGTTTGACAGACCTCCTTCCTTCATGAGGTTCCTGGGACTTAAATGGCTGACAAACATCCTATACCCCCACCTATACCGGATCAATATGGCCAAGGAAACAAGGGAATTCTTCAAGCTTTTTTTGGGTGTCGATCTCAGTGAAGAAGAAATCGGAGAGGTGCTTAATCTCAGATACAATAGAACGGCCGGTGCAAAATAGTCCTCCTTGAAATGGGAGCCTGACACAGAACATGACCATTCTTACCGTATCTCTGCCAATCGGATGTTTTAAATAACAAAAAAAGCTTGACATAACGTTAATCCCTCATATATACAGCGCATCGTTATGTGCGATTCAATATAGCGGTGTTCTTCAGGAGGAATACCGCTTAAGAGGCGGTGCCGCAAGAGCCAATTTATATTCGAAGTCATTCTGAGTCCTTCGCTTCGCTCAAGGATCAACTCCGCGAAGAATCTCATCGCCACGGTATGCCTGGAGGAAGAGATTCTTCGGATGACGCTTCAGAATCACATTGCGATACAGCCTCTAAGGGGAGTCTAAAACTGGTTGTGGCTCCCGGAAGCCCTGTATTCAAAAGAAAGAGCCGGAAGAGTTATGCAAGCTTGCCGGTGATTTTCCTTATTGATGCAGCCCCAATGTAACGAGGGGGGCTCCTCCCTGGACCCTTTGACATCGAGAGAGGATGAACCGGAATTCTTTGTTCCTGTCGAACCAGCATCGGAAACAATATCGAAGGCGGATTGTCTGATCATTACAGGAACCACCCTGATCAACGATACTTTGGAAGAACTCCTGAGATTGAAAAAAGCCGATGCACGGGTTGTTCTGCTGGGGCCGACGGCGGGCATGCTCCCGGAAGCATTCTTCCGCAGAGACGTCGATGTCCTGGGGGGGCATCATGGTAACGAATGCCGACCAACTCTTCGATTTGATTTCGGAAGCCGGGTCCGGTTAACATTTTTTCGGCAAGGGAGCCGAAAGGATTATGATTCAAGCTGTCGGTTCATAAATAAATGCCCGGGGGATTCATAATGATGAAGATTCGTGGAGTATTGAGGTGTGCGGTATGGGTTGTCTTTCTGGTTTGCTGTCAGCCTCTTTCGAGTTGGGGGGGCGAACCTGAGAAAAAAATTACCGTTACTGACATGGCGGGACGAACCGTCGTTATTCCTCTCCGGATCGACCGTATTGCCACCATAGGTCCCGTTCCCGTCATCAATAGTTATCTTTTCACTCTCGGTGCGGGGGGGAAAATCGTCAATGGTCTGCCGCACTTTGCCCTGACCAGGAAATGGCGGGTCCAGACCGTTCTTGCACCGCATTTGACCGGCCAGCCGGTTCTCCAGGGGCCGAGCCGTGAAGTCAACATGGAAGTCTTGCTGAAACTCAGCCCGGACGTGATTATTACGATGACTCCCTGGAACGTGAAAGCCTTTGAAGACAGGGGGATTCCCATCCTCTTTCTTGAGTGGAAAAATACGTCCGACATCAAGGCAAACATAAAACTCCTGGGTTCTGTATTGAATCGTACGTCCCGGAGCGATGCCTATCTTCGCTACTTTGAAAACACGATCAACCGCGTTCGGCAGGGCTTGAAAGATGTGCCCGAGAAATCGAGACCGAAGGTTCTTTATTTCGATCCCTCAACATTGACAACGCCCCTGGTCATTGCCGACTGGTGGATCGAAGAAGGGGGCGGACGAAGCGTCACCGCCGGAATCTCCAGGAGCGGCAATGTCCGCTATTCCCATGAACAGGTGCTGCTATGGAATCCGGACATTATGATCGTACCGTCGCAAGAACAGATCAAGGCGGTTTGTCGCGACCGAAGACTTGCGAAGACCGGGGCCGTGTTGAACAAAAGGGTATACGCCATCCCGGTCGGCGCCCATCCATGGAGTCACAGAACCGCCGAGCAGCCATTAACTGTCTTATGGGCGGCCAAAACATTTTTCCCCGGGAGATTCAGGCAGGTGAGCATGGAAAGGGAGGTGCAAACCTTTTACCGAAGATTTTTCGATTATGAACTGTCCGAAGAAGATACCCGGAAGATTCTGACGGGCGACGCCGGGTAACGATTGCGTTGGAGGATAGAAGGGAAGGAATGAATGGGTATTCGTTTGTCCATCCTTAATAAATAGTGCGGGGGAATAAGAGATGAGGAGTCGGGGAGCAGTTCAAAATGCATGGTGGATCCTTTTGATGATTTTCTGCCTGCCCCTGTGCGGCTGGTGTGAGAATCCGAAGGAAAACGTCAACCTGGGTGAAATTGTCGTGGAAGGGGGACAGGAGAAGAAAGGTTCAACAACCAAAGTCATCGTGGACAGATCGGTGATCGATGTCCAGGGCGGCGCGGAACAGATCAGTCCTTATAAAGCTGTTTCCACCGTGCCCGGGGTGGATATCCGGACACTCGATCCCTTCGGCATGAATATTTCACATCGCATTCGGGGGAAAGCAAACCGCAACATCGGAGAAACCCTGGAGGGGCTTCCGCTCAAGAGTATCGGCCCCGGTGTAGGGCTCGGCACGATGGTCGATCTTGAAAATGTTGAATCGGTCTCCGTGTCGAAGGGCGCCATTCCGGCTGACAGCGGGCTCGGATACGGCAGTGACAACGGCATGGTCGATATGCATCTGAAGCGGCCCATGAATCAATTCCATGCCACCTTGAAACAGGCCCTGGGGGAAGAAAACTTCAGCCGCAGCTTCCTCCGGCTCGATACGGGAAACCTCGGCAATGTGGCGAGGGGATTTGTTTCGGGTTCCTATACCGATGCCGATAAATGGAAGGGCGAGGGGAAATCTCCGAACGGGCGCAGAAATTTCGCTTTTGGGATATCCGGCATACCGGGACAGTCCGTCGAATGGGAGTTTTACGGCATTCGCAATTATGAGAAGAAACACAGCTACCGGGGGCTGAAATATGACCAGGTGAAACATCTTTCACGATACTATGATTACGACTACAACCGTTTTCTGACCGGCGTTTCTAAAAATGACGCCTACTACTACGATTATAATCGTTCGGATTTCAGGACCTATACCTACTTCGGAAGAATTAAAGTGCCGGTGCCCTTCCTCGATCAGGCCAGCCTGACCCTCCGACCCTACTACCTGAAGGACGAGGGGTACAGCTATGCCGGCGGCGCATCCGGAAACGCCGGTTATGTGACGGATTGGCCGGTGGATCACAACTGCTATGGCGGTGTGCTCGAGTACGAACAGAAACTGAAGAACACTCAAATCAAGGCGGGATACTGGTACGGGGAGGCGAAACCGCCCGGACCGCCCATGACCCAGAGGAGGCTCACGATTACACCCGGAACGGGTGCACTGGTATTCAACAGTTGGACTAAATTGATCCGGGTAAACGATAAGACCCACTTCAACAGCCCGTATGTTACGGCGGACGCCACGTACGGCCCCTTTTCCGTCAATGCCGGTCTTCGATACCTCTGGTGGACCACTCCCAGCCTGACCAGTTACAAGACGGCGGGCATCGGAAACATGAGCGCCTCGAAGGCGCTGGATCTGGCCTCCGACAAGAAGTATGAGGTGGACGGCAAGACCTACGAGGTCTTTCTTCCCTACATTGGAGTGACCTATAAGCCCGCCGAGTCCGTAATCCTGCGCGCCAACTACGGCCGAAACTACAATACCGTGCAGTACGGCTTCGGCAGTCAGCTGGATTCCCTGTACAATAAAGGCTTTACCGAAGCTCAGCTTGAAAAGCTGTGGCACGACAAAGTCAGGCCGGAAGAATCGGACAATTTCGATGTGGGAATCAACATCGCGTTGGGGAAATTCTTTGCGGAAACGACCTTGTTTTATTCCCTGACCAAGTATGTCGCCGGCAGTTTCTACGATCCCGGTCTGAACGAGACGTATGCACAGAATACGGGGAAGGCCTTTTCCCTGGGGGCGGAAATCCTTGTGGGCTATGCCTTCCTGAAAAACCTGGATGCCACTTTGTCGTTCATGTACAACAACTACGAATGCACCAGCGACTATAAAACCGCGACCGGTTATGTCATCCAGGCCAAGGGCCACCAGATGCCCGATGCGCCCCGTTATACGGGCAACCTGTCGGTCAACTGGCGGATCGGGGATTTAACCGTCAGTCCCACGGCCCGTTACCTGGGCAAACGCTATGCCGACGTTGAAAACAAGTACAGCCTGGATGACCATTTCCTGGTCGATTTGAGCACGAGCTATCCAATCAATCTATTTAAAGACTTTCCCATGGTTCTGAGGGTTTCGGCGATAAACCTCCTGGATAAAGAGTATGTCGCAACCGTATCGGCAGGAAACACATCCGTCGGCGAGACGGCACAGACGTATAACGTAGGCGCCCCAAGGACATTCTTTGCCTCGTTACAGGTGGATTTTTAGAGAGGTCGAGGCAAAGATGATGAGGAAATATTCGCCCCTTGTCTTTTTATGCATCACCTGTCTGTGGGTAACCTCTCTGTGCGGATATTCCCAGGCGACCGTTCCGCCGGACCGCCATAAAAGAACCGTTGTCGATATGTCGGGAAGGACGGTCGAGATTCCATGGGTCGTCAATAGAATTGTCATTACATGCTACGGCGGGGCCGGTCATGAAATAGCGGTTTTGGGCGGTGCAGACAAGATCGTGGCCCATCCTTCCAAGTGGCGATTCCCGCAGCTCCAGAAAATGTATCCTCTCTTCGATACTCTATCCGATGCGGGGTCCTTCGATATTGTCGATATTGAACGGATCATGGTGCTGAAACCCGACATCGTGGTAGCAAGCGTCTATTCGGTACGGGGAAACAAGAAAATCGAATCGGCGGGGTTCCCGGTCGTTGCCGTGAGTACAGGGCGGGCCGATATCGATCGCTTACTGCAGGAATTCAAGATGATGGGCAAGATCCTCGACAAGGAAAAAGCGGCCGATGAATTGGTGCAATACTGGAATGACCGTCTTGCCATGATTCGGAAACGCACGGACGCCATCCCCGAAGCGAAAAGGAAAAAGGTCTTTTATGCCAGTTCCGGAATATCGCTTACCACCACCACGGAAAGCGAGTCAGGGTGGGGCCACCATTTTATTACGGCAGGCGGGGGGATCAATGTATCAAAAAACCTTCAGATCGAAGGAGGAGCCGTCAGCCCGGAGCAACTTTTGATCTGGGATCCCCATGTGATCGTCACCCGCGGCGACCGGGATCACCGGGATCACCGGGATCCTGTCCGCGCCATTCGAAGCACTCCCCGGTTCACGGGTATCAAGGCGGTGAAGGAAAACGCCGTGTATTGCTGCCCTGTCGGAGCATTCTGGTGGGACCGCCCCTCGCCGGAAGCCATCCTGGGGATCATGTGGCTTGCCAAGACCCTTTATCCCAAAGCAATGTCGGATATCGATATCAAAAAAGAGACGAAATGGTTTTTTGAACGTTTTTACAATTATTCTCTCACGGACAAAGAATACGAAAGCTTCGGGGTGGAGATAAATCCCAAAGGCGCCGGGAGGGAAAGCAACCGGTAACATGATCGACATGATTCTCGTGCAAGGTCGGCCGCAAGAGACCGGGGGAAGCTTTACGGTGATGACATCAAGGAAAGGAGAAGACGGATGATTGCGTACGAAGAGGCTTTGAAGATTGTCTTGAAAAATATCACCACGCTGGAGGCGGAGGAAAAGAGCCTGTTAAAATGCACGGGACAGGTACTGGCGGAAGAGATCTACTCCGACTATCGCCTTCCGCAGACGGATATTTCCGGGCCGGACGGGTATGCCGTGAGATCGGCGGATATTCGGGGTGCCGGAAGGAACAAACCGGCTACATTACGGATCATCGGCACCGTGAGGGCGGGTCAGGTTCCGGTTCGTACGCTAAAACCCGGCACTGCCATGCGGATTATGACAGGGGCTATTGTACCCCAGGGCGCCGATTGTGTCGTGCGCTTTGAAGATACGGATGAGCCGGAAAACAAGAGCGGGCCAAATACCGCAAACCCTGCGGAAGTAAAGATTTTCGTTTCTCTGCCTCCAAGAAGCAATATAAGACCTGCGGGAAGCAATATTGAAAAGGGCGCCCACCTTTTGTCCAAAGGAGCCGTCTTGGGACCGACTCAGATTTCAGCCTTGGCCGCGGTCGGAAAGAATCGTGTGCGGGTTGTTCGTCAACCGGTCGTTGCGGTCATTGCCACCGGTGATGAATTGATTGGTCTCGGGAAAACTTTGAGCCCGGGGAAAACGTATAACTGCAACACGGCGGCGATTGTTTCGTTTATCAAGCATTATGGAGGAATACCCAGAGTACTGGGGATCGCCCGTGACAAAAAAGACGCTTTGCTTGCAAAAATTGAGAAGGGCATGACGGCGGATTTGATCATTACCAGTGGTGGTGTGGCCAAAGGAGATTATGATCTGCTTCGTCTTGTCATGGACGGCATCGGCAAAGTCTTTTTCTCCAAGATTAAGATGGGTCCGGGGGCCTCGGTTGCATTTGGGATGATTCATGAAAATTGTCAAAACGGGAAAGGGGGTCTGCCCGTATTCTGTCTGGCCGGCCCTCCTTTTGGATGCCTGATTAATCTGGAGACCTTGGTACGCCCCGCTCTCCTGCGTATGCAGGGTCAACAGCAAATCGATCATCCGGTAATGAAGGCCACGGCATCGGATTCCTCGGAAAGTATGATCCCGTTTACTTTTTTGAAATGGACCCGTCTGGAAGACAAGAATGGGCAATGCCAGGTCGGACTGAGCATGCAGGAGAAAATGGGTGTGTTGCGGGCAATGGCGACCGCCAATTCGCTCACCATGGTCCCCGGGGGAGCGAAAATCAGACAAGGTGATCTGGTTTTAGTGCTACCGCTGGATTGGCGGCGATCCCAATTTTCCCTCGGCGTACCTGAGTGAGAGGAGCAGGGGGAAATAAAAGGGACAAGGTTTCGAGGAGTCCGCTTTGCCGGCAAATGAAAGAATCCGGACCGAGGACAGGTATCATCTAGTTCCCCTGCGCGATGTTCGGCCCGGAGAAAAGAAAGGGGGGTATTTATGGCTGATATGCAAGGGATTGATTGGAACGAGGTGTGGAAGAGTTGGAGGAGCGAACATGCCTTCCTGAACAAAGATTCTAAATTTTGGGATGCGCGGGCCCAGACCCTTGCCGAGCGCATGCTCAAAAGAGGGTATGCATATGCGGAGAGGCTCCTGAAAATCATAGAACCCGAGCAGGATTGGACCATCGTTGATATGGGTTGTGGAGCGGGTACCCTGGCTGTTCCTTTTTCCGAGCACGTCAAAGCGATTACGGCCGTTGATTTCTCGGGTGCGATGCTGGAAATCCTCGAGAAGAGATGCCGTGAAGGAGGGATTTCAAATGTACGGGCCATCAAAGCGAGCTGGGATGATGACTGGAGCAAAGCAGGCATCGGTCTGCACGATGTCGCCATTGCCTCTCGTTCGCTGGCGGTGGAAGATCTGCGTCATGCCATGATCAAATTGAGCCGTGTAGCGAAAAGACGGGTCTATATCGTCACCTTCGTAAGGAGGAAGGAAGAAGAGAAGCGGATATGCGAGGCGATCGGCAGGGAACCGAATACAGGACCCGACTACATATGCAATTACAATCTTCTCTACCAGATGGGAATTCATGCCAATATCACCTTCATTACGGAGAAGGGACCCAAAACATTTAAAGACCACGATGAAGCCCTGGATTTATTGAAACGCAAAGTAGACGGTATCAGCGGGGAGGAAGAGAAAAAACTCAAAGCCTATCTGGAGAAGCACCTTATCAATGACATGGGGCGATGGAAGCTGGACTATCAAGAGCCCATGAAATGGGCGGTGATCTGGTGGGAGAAGAATTGACCCCATTATCCCACCCAATAAGGGTAAAGCATATGTGTAGCGAAGTGTCGGGGGTTGATAATTCCTCTTTCTGGGATGAAAAGGCATCGGATTATCCTCTGCCCGGAGAAGATGAAAGTCTTGAACGGAACTTCGGGCTTATCGACATCATCGCAGCAAAAGGTGTTCCCATAGGTCAATCCACGATCCTTGACATTGGTTGCGGGGTCGGTGGATTCACCCTTCCCCTCGCCAAGCGGGGGGCTGTGGTCACGGCCCTGGATTTTTCGCGGAATATGCTGGGTAAGCTTTCTAAGGAGGCAAAAAGGCTAGGTCTTGAAGATGTACGGTGTCTTCATTGTTCCTGGAAAGATATCGACCCGGTTGTCCTGAGACTGGAAAAAGCGTTCGATCTTGTCCTTTCCGCCTTCTCTCAAGCTGTCGAGACGGAGCAAGATCTCCTCGAGATGGAAAGGTGTTCGAGAAAATGGTGTGCTTATATTGCAACCGGAAGAATACAAAGGGATGCGCCAATGGAACAGCTGTTCCGCACGCTTCATGTGCCTCGAAATCCCAGGCCGGATATCCGGGGAATAACGCCGATCCTGAAAAACATGGGAAGGGATTTTCTTTTAGAATTCATCACCATCACAATGAATGAACCGACAACATCCAATAAGTTGATTGAACAGATCGCTCTTCGCCTTGAGGCAGCGGGTAAAAAGCCGAATTGGGGGCGTATCGCCGCCGGTGTTTCATCGTTGCCTTCGACCAGCAGCGAAGGGGTGCAATATATTCAGTGCTGGCGGCAAGCGGAAATCGGCATCCTAATCTGGAAGGTTGATGAAGTATGCAGCCAATGAGGAGGCACTTTTTTATGTTTAACGCTATATACTGGCGAATATAGCAAAGTAATAAAAAAGGGTCTAATAATTTTAACCGCACCGTGATGAGCATTTTTTATTACCAAATTTACTGAAAAGAGGCGTCATGTTTTCAAGGGAAAAAGGCTTGATTAATGTCATGGGAAAGAAAAAACGGTCAGTTGAGTTCCTGGTGAGCATGATCCTTCTTTTATCCCTTTGCCTTGCCACAACATCCCATGCCCGGGAAATAACGGATATGGCGGGGCGGCGGGTCGTCGTTCCAGATACGATCCGGAAGGTCTGCACGGACTGGCCAATCATGATGTATCTGGTTTATGCTCTTGATCCTGCCCTGCTTGCCGGGCTCAATACCCCTTTCACAGATGAACAGAGAAAGTATCTTGCCCCATCCGTGACCGGCTTGCCTGTCATCGGCGGGTTTTACAGTAAAACAAGAGCGATGAATATGGAGACCTTTCTAAAGGTCAAACCGGATGTGGTGATTGCCGAACTGTGTGACGGCATGTCATTGAACGCCAAGGCCGAGGAGGTGCTGAGAAAGAACGGTATTCCTGTCATTTATGTCAAGGTGGACACCACCCGTGATTATCCGGAAGCGTTTCTTTTTCTGGGAAAGCTCTTGGGAAGAGAGAAACGGGCACAGGCATTGAGTAGCTACGGAAAGGCTGCTTTCAGCGAAATCGAAAGGGTTGTTGCGTCGCTTCCACAGAGCAGGAAACGATCAAGAGTTTACTACGCCGAGGGCGTGAGCGGGCTTTTTACGGAATGCCAGACCTCCTTTCATGCGGAGCTGATCGAACTCACTGGTGCAGAGAATGTCCATTTCTGTAGTAGAGGCGGGTTCAAGGTTAAAGGAAAGGAAGCAGTCAATCTGGAGCAGGTGCTCCGTTATGATCCCGACGTGATCATCGCGGCCGAGCCTTTGTTCTATCGGAGCGTTTTACAGGATGGCCGATGGCAAAACATCAAAGCGGTCAAAACAAGACGTGTTTACCTCACTCCCTGTCTCCTGTTTAACTGGTTTGACCGGCCGCCTTCTTTTATGCGGCTTCTGGGCATGAAGTGGCTTGCCCATCGTCTCTATCCTGATGCTTATCGGATCGATATCGTCAAAGAAGCCCAGGCATTCTACCGGCTGTTCCTGCATGTAGAGATATCAACGGATACCATGAAGAAGGTCCTTTATCCATGAATTCGAAATAATAGAGTTTTTATATCGAATAATAGCGCATTGTTCTGGAATAGTGTTGCTCAACATAAAAAGAGGAGGAATAGAGGAAAATGGGGGGAAGGGGTTTAGAAATTCTATACTTGTTGTTGGTCATTCTTGTTTTGATGCCGTCAGGGGCGGTATCGGCGGCGGATGCTGCGGCGCCAACCACGGTGCAGGCCGTATCTGGCGGAGACGTACAGAAGGAAGTCGATACGCATATTCTTCCGGGCGTTGCCGTAACGGCGACCAAAACGGACACGCCGGTGGAGTATGCGCCGGTCACGGCCTATACGGTCGATCGAAAAAATATCGAAAGCCAGCCCGACTACGTCCGGTCAAACTATGGACAGCTCATTCAGGATGTGCCCGGTGTCTATGTCGCTCATGCGACATACAAAACGACGCCCTGGATCAACCTGCGGGGAACGGGTAATCACAATGCCAGGACGCTTTACATGGTAGATGGATTGCCTGTCGGTTCATCGGAGATGCTCACCTATGCCGTCAACAACAACGACATTGACCGGGTCGAGATCCTGATGGGACCGTCGTCTGCGCTGTACGGGTCCAATGCTTCCGGCGGTGTGGTGAATATTATCACCCGGCAGGGAAGGGAAGGCATGGGGGCGACGGTCTCCTACAGTTACGGCAGCAATGACACGAACCGTCCCCATGTCAGCATCGGCGATTCCGTGCCCTACGGGGGCAATCGATATAATTACTATTTTTCCTATTCCGGCGATTATTCCGACGGCTATGAGAATCTTCCCCTTGAAAACATGATGCGTCTTTATCGGGAAGGGAAGAAGTCCTATCTCAAAACCACGTCTGTGGAAGATGCGTACTACCGTACGAGTTATTTCGCAGGGAAAGTGGGATGGCTGGGAGCGAACGGAGCCAGCCTGACCATCGGGTACAATTACTCTAAATCGGATGTCAGCGGGGGGCAACATAACCTGCATTATGTTGATGACGGCTACCAGGGAATCGGCAACCTGCGTTTTCAAATGCCGATTGCGGAATTGGCGAAGCTGACCCTGACGGGGGGATACCAGCACTGGGACCGGCCGTCGAAAGACAACAAGGGCCTTTCCTTAACACCGGGAGGATTGGTGCTTAATACCAATAAAAATTATGCGAACGAATCGGAGGTCTGGAGAACGCCCCTGGAACTGCAGACGGATTTCTTTCTCGGCGAAAACAACATCCTGACAGCCGGGGCATTCTACTGCAAAGAAAAAATCAAGGCCAAGAGAAACAATTGGCAAACCGGGGCCTTTATTTCGGAAAGCGAATATCCGATGGACCAGACGGCCTTCTATCTCCAGGATCAGGCGTTCTTTTTCAATAAAAAACTGTCCGTGCTGGCGGGAATTCGTTACGACCGCTGGAAATACCATGATATTTATGACAGTTCTTCCAACCCGAAAGAACCGGATGACTATGACGATGACATCGTGAATTACCGGGGAGGAATCAAATATCAGATCAACGATGCGCTGGCCATTAGGACCTCCGCCGGGACGGCCTATTATCCGGGTTTGTCGACCTGGTTTTTTAAGAATGTCACGTCAGGTCCTCTCCTGGTGGAAGCCAATCCGAACCTGGACCCGGAAGAAACCTGGATGGTCGATCTCGGCTTGGACGGAAATTTTGCCAAAACCGGCACGTTATTCAGCATCACGGCTTATTACGGCAGAATCAAGGACATGGTTTCCGGCCGGTATGAGTCGGTTCCTGGTCATCCCACCTGGTCGATCATCCGTTACAGCAATATGGGGGAGGCGGAAATTTATGGCCTGGAGGCGCAACTCAACCAACGCCTGACCGAGCACCTTTCTGCTGTTTTAAACCTGACTCTGAACCACTCTGAAATTGTGGACGATCCCGTCAACGAAGGGAATCAGGTCAGTCAGGCCCCCGATTACATGTTCAATATCGGGCTCAAGTACTTGAATCCCGGTCTGATCAATGGAAGCCTTACCTTCCGTGCCATTGACGACATGCATATTGATAATGAAAACATCAATGTTTCTTACTTTGCCATGGATTCATATGAGAGCATTGATGCGAAGATGTGGCGGGATTGGAAGATCTCAGACAAGGTAACCTTGAGCACCTCCCTGAGTGTCGAGAATCTGCTGGATGATGGTTACGAACCGTATTTTTATTATGAAAACCCCGGGCGTACCTTCATGGCCACAGTGGGCATCAATTACTCCTTATAAAAAAGTGTGGATAAGCGAGAGCCTATTAATCACACAATTCATATCATGACAGGAGATATCGGGATGGACAATCGATATATGAACATGGACGCGGCATTGGCCGCATTGCTGGATCACCTGAGTCCTGTTGAGCGTAGTGAAACCATCCGGTTGGAGGATGCCGATAACCGGGTTGTATCCGGTGATGTCATTGCGCCGATGGACTACCCGCACTACGATCAGTGCATTCTCGACGGATATGCCGTCAGGGCCTCCGATACTGCAGGTTGTGGGAATGGATCGGACAGACTGCTTTTATTGACCACAAAAGAAGAACTCCCAGCGGGGTATTGTGCGGTGGCTCATACGGGGAGTGCTTTGCCGGTGGGATCCGATGCGCTTTTACCGTGGGAAGATACCATCGAAAGCCCGGGATCAATCAAACCCTTGAAAGAAGTGCAGTGCGGACAGTGGGTATGGCCGAAAGGCGCCGGTATCGGGAAAGGCGAAGTCGTTTTCAGGGACGGAATGTTGTTGAAGCCCACGGATATCAACATGCTGGCCAAGCTGGGGATAGCGGACGTTCAGGTTTATGACCGTCCCCGCGTGCTGATCATTCCTACGGGCGACGAGTGTGTGAAACGGAAGGAAACGATTGCAGCAGGGTTTGTTTATGAAACCAATGGGTTGATGTGCAGCCTCCTGGTGAAGCGCTATGGAGGTATTCCCACCCTTCACGGGATCGTGCCGGATGACATGGAGAAGCTCCAACAAGCCATTAGGGCGGGACAGGGTTATGATCTGATCGTCACGATCGGGGGGAGCGCGGCGGGTAAAAGGGATTTAATGGCCCAGGTGCTTTCGGAAACGGGACAAGTCATTTTTCATGGCGTGGCCTTACATCCGGGCAACCATATGGGCGTGGGGTTTGTCCAGGGAAAAAAGCTAAAAACGCCGGTTGTGTTCTTGTCGGGTTATGCCGAATCTTGTGCCGTTGGTACATTCCACTTCGTAGATCCGGCGGTCAGGACGCTGGGACATCTCCCGATTTCAAACCATTCCAGAGAGCAGATTCTGTTGACCGCTCCGGTGGAATCTCCTGTAGGCATCAGGTCAGTTAGGAAAATGAACATCCAGGATGGAAAAGGGAAAATGATCAAAATGATCGCTGAGTCAGCAACGTCCGGCAAATTTGCCTATCTCGTCATTCCTGAGAATGTGTCGGCGTTTCAGACCGGAAAAATGGTGGAGGTGGTTTATTTTGAATAGGGTTTTCCTATATCGCTGGCAGAAAGGGTTCAAATCTTTACGGGCAACGGTCCGTAAAGATTTGAACCCTGGTATTTTATCCCTTCTCAACGTATAAGTGTGGAAGCATGAGTCTTTCGAGATTCTGTTTTTGGATCTCAAAGATGTCCTGGTCCTTTACAGGGATGAATTTTATTCCATCCCCGAATGATATCGTTACTTTCGAGAAGGGTTTGGGGAGGAGAAATTTGTCCCAACTTTTGAAACACCAAGCCCGGTCCGCACAGACATAAAAGGGAACGATTACCGCATCGGCCGAATGGGCCAATTGAATGACCCCAGCTTTCACCTGTCCGGCGGGACCTTTGGGACCATCAACGATATGAGCCGCCAGACCGGACTTTTTCAGTCGTTCGATCATGCTGCGCAGGCCCTCTTTACCGCCTCGCGAAGAGGAGCCCCGAACAACCTGCCAACCACATTTGCCGGCAACACCGGCGACGATGTCTCCATCAGCGCTTTGGCTGATCATCAGAGAGGGATTGAATTGCCGGTAATTCCGGAACGGCCGAATGGCTGCGAAGAACTGCTGGTGCCAGGTACATAGGAGAATCCTTTCTCCACCTTGCAGACGCTGCAGCCAGGCCCGTTCATTTACCAGCCTGATGCGGAAGGTCAGGCTGTAAAGGTTCACGATCCAGAAAAGCAGGAGATGAAACGAATCGGTTTTGAAGATTTTTTCAAACAGAGAACGCATCACAGTGATTCAGTCTGAAATGTTTTCAGCTTCATTTTCGTGATCGCCATTCCTATCGGTGGATTTTTTCGTGGCTTGACGTTTGGCGAGTTTTTCCTTTTTTTTCTGTTGCTTGGCAATTTCTTTTTGCCGTTTTTCAAAGCTATACTTAGATTTCATCACACTCCGTGTTTTTCAATTTTTTCTGACTCGATAAAAAAGGTATTCCTGTTGCAAACGAACCGAAAAGCCTTCCGTTATATTACAGACTTTTAATCTCTTTCACTTTGACCGCCGACGGATCTTCGGGACCCTTAGACTTTTCGATGAGCCCGAAATCTTTGCGTTCGTCGGACCTTTTACTTTGCCTTCGGCCATAGATCCCCCTTTCTACAATTTACCTAAAGCTGGGTACAAACATGGCAGAACCAAAAAAGCCACCAAGACTCCAAAGAGCAGGGTGGCCACCGTTGCACTTCAAATTTTTGTCAAAACCCAACTTTCATGTACCATACCGACCGCAATCAGCATCTTGCACGATGAAGTTTTTGCACTGTACAGAATCATTTCCTTCATGTCAAGGGAATTTTGTCATGATTTCAACCATTTTTAAGATCGTTGATGTGGAACAGACATTTGAGCAGGTTTCTTCTCTGGTACCGTCGTAACACCAGGCGACCTAAACAAGAACTGTTGCATAATGGCATATGCTCCCCCGGGCGTGCAAAGGTGCCAGGTACCAGGAGCATGCCAAAACTTCGTGTCCGGGGCATAGAAAACCCGCCTCCCTGTGTAAAACAGTCCACCCTCCGGAAGCCAAAGAAACCCAGCCGCTGGAAGCGCCTGTAGCTGGAGCAAGCACTGTCAGCCGGCCCATGAAAATATAAATAGTGATCGACAGTACCCGTCTGCCATTTTTATGAAGTGAGTCAATGATAATCCGGGTCATGGCTAGACAGTTTTTCATCCTGTCTCTTTATCCCTTCGGCAATTGAATCACTCAATTCCCGTCCTTCCGTCGAAAGACGGAATCCGGAATGAATTTGGCTGGATGCCGGATCGAGAGGATGTGTCGTAATGTCATTCCGAGCCGTCAGGCGAAGAATCCCGTTTTTTAACCTCCTGTTATGATTCAATTCTTCACGGAGTTTATCCTTGAGCGAAGCGAAGGATTCAGAATGACCTCAAACGTCAATCGGGTATTACGACACAGTCTCCTGCTCCGGCATGACGTTTTTGATCTTTACTTGCCGATGTAATAATTTCCCTTCTCGGTAACATTTTAGTTGAGGTAATTCTAAAACATTTACATCATGCCGTATATAAGGTATATGAAAAAATCAATTGGCGTATATGATCCATACGCCCGGCAGGTGAGGCATTCAACCCCTCCTTTCAACCTTCTTTCTCAATTCGGAGCAAGACGGGAGTGATGATGATGCTTTGTGTAACCCCATCCGGGGAACGAAGGTTTTACGCATGCCAATGAAGGCATCGAGGGAAAGGGGGATTTCAAATGAACAAAAACTTATATGTCGGAAACTTGTCTTTCAAGCTTACGGATGAAGACTTGAAAGCAAACTTTTCAGAAGCGGGCGAAGTCGTTTCCGCATCTGTTATCAAAGACAAATTCACCGGCCAATCCAAAGGTTTCGGTTTTGTCGAAATGAAAACGGAAGAAGGCGCAGCCCAGGCAATTGAAAAATTTAACGGTGGCACGCTCGACGGTAAAACGATCATCGTCAATGAAGCCAGGCCCAAGAAAGAGTTCGGCTCAGGAGACAGGAATCCCGGAGGCAACTTCGGAAAACGTGGCGGTAGAGGCGGCGGATTCCGGCAGGGCGGGGGTGGGCGCGGCCGATATTGATTTTAAGCAGGATGGCACCAATCCAAAGAGCAGAGGCGGAAAACAACGCTTCTGCTTTTTGGTTTTGGGTTTATACGAATGTAGCTTCTCGAATAGAGTACTTGGAAGGTATCGCTAAGTATTTTCAATCTCTTAGAAAAGACTTAATGGGACGCTTCATATAAAGGATGGGACCCGGATCAGATAAACAGATTGTTCTGTCCAGAGAAAATTCGATCTGCCTTGCCATAGAATGAAAATTCTGTTTAATGCGCCCACTGGCTACGGTTAGAAGACGAGAAGGAACGCTTCCGGTCCCTGCTGTTCGCTTGTGCTTTAGGAAAAGATTTCTGCCTGCTGTGGTTGGATTTCATCCCCCTTCCTTTCGTGTTGCGGTGCGTGGGATTTCCGTCGTCGACATGGATGTTCATGGTCAATCCATCAACGCTCTGGTATTCGAGCTTGTCACCCAGCACTCTCTTTAAGGAATAAGCAAGTCCCGTATCCTCGCCGGTAACAAAAGTATAGGCAGCGCCTGTTTTGGAGGCACGTCCCGTTCGGCCGATGCGATGCGTGTAGGCATCGGCAGTTGCGGGCATATCATAATTGATAACGTGGGAGATTCCGGTCACGTCAATTCCGCGGGCGGCGATATCGGTTGCTACCATGATTTCGTAACGACCTCCACGGAATCCATCAAGGGCATACTGTCTTTTCTGCTGTGTCAGGTTGCCATGCAATGAAGTAACTTTATATCCTGATTTATCCAGTTGCAGGGCCACGCTCCTGGCGCGCGATTTTGTCCGCGTGAAAATTAGAACCGATTCCCTCTCTGTTTTATCGAGAATATCTTTCAGGAGTGCTGTTTTGGTGCCCATTTGTACCGGATAAAAGCGATGGGTTACGGTTTCGATTGGCGCGATGTGGCCGATTTTAATATTCACAGGATTTATCAACAGATCATTGGCGAGTGAACTGATGTCTTCGGGCATGGTCGCGGAAAAAAGCAATGTCTGACGCTTTACGGGAAGATGTTTTACGATTTTTCTGATATCCGGCAGAAAACCCATATCAAACATATGGTCGGCCTCGTCAAGGACCAACACTTCTATCCGGGATAAATCCACTGTGCCGCGGTTGATGTGATCCAGCAGGCGGCCGGGACAGGCGGAGATGATTTCAACATTTTTCCGCATTCTGTTGATCTGACCATTGATATTCACGCCGCCATAAATAGATGCGCTTTTAAGACCTGTCCTGCACCCCAGTTGACCAATGACATGATGTGTTTGCTCGCTTAATTCCCGTGTCGGCGCGATAACCAGCGCACGGACATAACCGCGTTGACCCTGCATCAACCGTTGCAGAATCGGTAGCACAAAAGCGGCTGTTTTTCCCGTTCCGGTCTGGGCCAACCCCATTACATCGCGGCCTGCCATAATTGGAGGGATTGCTTGTAATTGGATTGGTGTCGGTGCTTTATAGCCGTACGCCTGCACACCGGCAAATATTTTCGCATTTAACTCAAACTTCTCAAAACTCATAATTTTTTCCTTTTTTTCAGTATTTGTGACATATGAACCCTGGTCTATGCGTTGCAGTTGCCAAAAACACACCACCGCATGCCTCTGTGCCATGATTGGGATTTGAAAACAGTCCGCAAAACGCCGCTAAGAGTGGGTTCGGTTACGATTAGCCGGATTTTCCTGCCGAAATTTCTGAAGTAGAAAGGAAGGAAGGTAAATAACTATCGTGATCATCACGAATGTCCTTACAGGTATTATTCATAAATAGCAAGGATTATCTTTGACAGGTATTTTCCCTCCATATTAAGCCTGAAATTCGGATAAAGCAGATCGGGGTCGGTTTGCGTATGAACAAGGCTCTGTCAAAAAACAAAGATTTGGCGTGTTGATCCTCAGCTCAAAAGACTATCACACCCCTGTGACTTTGTAGGTGAAGTCAATCATCAACACAACAGATTGTAAATGTCAAGATTAAAGATTTGACCCCTTTATCAATAAACCAATCTTCCGTCATGCCTTGCTTGCCGTTGCTTTGTGCTTTGTAAAACCGCCGGCGAAGAGGTTCTCCTCGTATGAGCTCCCAGCGGGCGGCTTGTTTTATATTCGGTTTCCTCCGTTCCTGTGACAGGTTTCATGACTTTCGGCCGGTCCGCCTGTCACGAAAAATGGAAAATCATCAATCGCCGAGATATTTGAAAGACGCCGTCAACCGGGTACGGTACGTGGCGACCTTATCATCCTCGATGGTCAGGTCCATCTTGACGACTTCCGCAATCCTCATTTCTTTGAGCGTTTTGGTGGCGATTTCGATGGCGCTCTTGGCCGCATCTTCCCAGGAAACTTTGCTGACACCAATCAACTCAATAACCTTGTAGGTGCTTTCTTGCATGATTTATCTCCTTTCTTGAGGGTACCGTTAAGGGGAATCGTGAAACCATTTTAAATGACGGACGAAGATTGGTTTATTGATAAAGGGATAAAGGATTCTTTGCCTTCTGAAAATTTAGGAACGATTTATCTTTAGTCAACGCGGGGGCAAGGTTTTTTTGATTTCATATTTCGGCCCGGCCGAAAATTTTTTGCATGGATTTCGAACGGCGGCATCAATCTGTCTGTCAACTGAAAATCAATAATGGTAAAATTCAGCAAAGTGTTGAGCACATGGAGAAGGCATCCAAATGCCATCCTGAGTCATTCGCTGCGCTCGATGATAAACTCTGAGAAGGATCTTATGTTAAAAGCGATTTTTCATCGCCGGCGTTTCTCGGGATGACATGCGGGGTCGTCGATATTCGGATGAAACAAACTTGGATGAGAAAGGAGAACGGAGATGGAAAAAGAATGGTACCACAAGAGTTATCAGATTAAAGACGGGTTAAAACCGGGCAGCAGGCGTTTCCAATATTTCTATGTCGTTTCCGAGCAGGGAGCCGCGAAATGTCATTATTGCGTGTGGATTACCGATGAAGCTCTTCCTCGCTTCGATCCGTCCTTGAACTTCGACGCGATTGTCTCCACCCACAGGGAGGCATGGAATCAGTGGGTCAGGGAAAAGATTGATCTGGGGGCTCTGGAAAGCATGGTTCTGAAGATTGACGAGAACGGCGAAAGCGAAATCGCGTTGGCCGACATGCCCGACCATTTCGTATTATGATGATGTCGAGCGATCCTTCCCCGGTGCCGCGAAAAGTTCTGCATGTGACTTGGCAAAGATTGGTGGACGGTACCGATGCAACCTGCCCCCGCTGCCGTGACACGGAGACACACCTCGATGATGCCGTGGCGTTTTTGCGTCCCTTGCTCGCGGGACAGGGGATTGAAATTCTCCTGCAGAAGAAACGGATTCCGCCGCTTTTTTTCAAACGTCATCCCCTCGCTTCCAACGTCATTTCCATCGAAGGAAAGCACCTGGAAAGCTGGCTTCAGGCGGAAACCGGCCGGAGCCCATGCTGCGATATCTGCGGGGATAATGAATGCAGGACGTTGACGCTGGAAGGCAAAACCTGCGAGGCCGTTCCTGTGGATCTGATTGTCCGTGGGATCTTGAAAGCGGTGGAAACAATCTTCGGCGTCAAAACGGGAACGTAGCCGGAACGTACGGTAACTGCCGGTGGGGGAAAAAGGGGCTGTCAGTCATATCCCAGTTCCGCCAGGCGCTCGTCGTCGATACCGAAAAAATGCGCGATTTCGTGGACAACCGTGATTTCGATTTCCCGTTCCAGCTCTTCGCGGGTCCGGCACATCTGTTCCAGGGGTTCCTGGAAGATAAAGATGGTGTCGGGATACAGAGGCGGTTCCAGAATGGAGCGCTCCGGCAGGGAGGCGCCCTCGTAAAGACCCAGGGGCGGATCGTCCGGGGTCATTCCCAGTTCTTTCAGCATTTCCCGGGATGCGCGTTTTTGGACCGTGATGGACACGTTTTCCAGGTGTTCCCGGATTTCTGCGGGGATGCGGTCTATGGCGCGCTGAACGGCTTGATCGAAGTCCTTTTCCGTAAGTTTCATTTTCACCGAATGATATGTGGTTTTTCCGGCGTCGGGCGGTGTTTCTCCAGTATGTCATGAAGCGAGGACATCAGTCGTGTAAACGATGGCTGACGTTCCCCCGTATATCTTCTTTCGCCTGTTGCCTGGCGTGATCCGTTGCCAGGAGCATGTACATCGCCGGTACGACAAACAGGGTGAAAAGGGTCCCGATGGCGATCCCCGTGGCGATGACGAGACCCAGGTTGTACCGGCTGGCGGCGCCGGCGCCCGATGCGGTAATCAGGGGGACGACACCCAGAACCATGGCCGCCGTGGTCATGAGGATCGGCCGGAGGCGGATGGCCGCCGCGTCTTCAATGGCCTGGCGTTTACTCGAACCCTTGCGCTGCAGATTGTTTGCAAATTCAACGATCAGGATTCCGTGCTTGCTGATGAGGCCGACGAGCGTAACGAGGCCCACCTGCGTGTAGATGTTCAGGCTCGCGCCGCCGACGCCGAGGCTGATGAAAATCAGCGCGCCGCAGATGGACAGGGGAACGGTCACAAGAATGATGATGGGATCGCGGAAGCTTTCAAACTGGGCCGCCAGCGCCAGAAAGATGATGATCATGGCGAAAAAGAAGGTGAGCATCAGGGCCGTCGATTCCTGAATGAACTGCCGCGACTGGCCGGCATAGTCGATCGTGTAACCCTGGGGGAGGAGACGGCCGGCCAGATCCTTCAGGTAGGCCAGGGCTTCCCCCTGGGTCACGCCGGGGTGCGGGACGCCGGAGAGCGTTGCCGCGTGCTGCTGCTGAAAATGGTTCAGGGACTGGGGGACGGTCTTGGTTTCGATATGGACGACCGTGGAGACCGGAACCGCATTTCCGCTTGCCGTCCGGATATAGTAGTTGTTCAGCTGATCCGCATTCAGGCGGTACCGCTGCTGCACCTGCGGGATGACCTTGTAGGACCGCCCTTCGAGGCTGAAATAGTTTACATGGCCGCCGCCGAGCATGGCCGACAGCGCGCCTCCGACGTCGTTCATCGTCAATCCCAACTGCGAGGCCAGATTCCGGTCGATGATCAACCGTGATTCGGGAAGGTCGTACTTCAAGTCGGAATCGAGGAACATGAACATACCGCTTCGTTGCGCTTCCTGCAGAAAGTTTTCGGCGACATCATCGAGACGTTCGAACGGATCCGTGGTGAGAATGGCAAACTCGATCGGCAGTCCGTGGCTCCCCGGCAGGGAGGGCGGCTGGAACGCCACGGTATTGAATCCGCTGACGGAGGATATCTCCTGCTGGATGACCGGCTGCAGATCACTGGCGGTCTTCTTCCGTTCATTCCAGGGATTCAGGACCATGCCGGAAACGTTGATGCCGGGGACGTCGATCTGGAATACGCCGAACGTTTCGGGATGCTTCACGAAGATTTCATGGATTGCCTGCAGGTAAAGATGGCGCTGCTGCAACGTCGAGTTCGGCGCCGCGGTTGACGAGGTGATCACGATGCCGAGGTCCTCCTGCGGCGCCAGTTCGGATTTTGCCCCGGCGTAAAGAAAATAGATGCTGACCAGGACGATGCAGGCGAAGGTCACGGTCACCGGGACATAGTTGAGTGTTCCGTGGAGCAGGCGCTCGTAGAAGCGGCTCAGAATCTCGAATTTACGATCCAGGTAAATGACCAGGCGCGTCTGCCAGCCCTTCTGTGCGGTTTCGAGAGGTTTGAAAAGGCGCGAGCACATCATCGGCGACAGGGTCAGGGCGACGATGCCGGAAATGGTCACGGTGCCGACCAGGGTAAAGGCGAACTCCGTGAACAGGGCGCCGGTCAATCCGCCCATGAATCCGATGGGGACAAAGACGGCAATCAGAACGACGGTCATGACCACGATGGGTTTTGCCAGCTCCCGGGCGGCGATGATGGCGGCCTCCAGGGGGGATTTCCCTGCCTCCAGATGCCGATCGGCATTTTCAACGATGATGATGGCGTCATCCACCACCAGGCCGATCGCCAGAACGAGGGCGAGGAGAGTCAGCAGGTTGATGGAAAAGCCGAAGATCAGCATGAAGGTGAACGCCCCGATCAAGGACAGGGGGATAGCCAGAACAGGGATCAGAACCGCGCGAACCGAGCCTAAAAAAACAAACACGACGAGCGTCACGATCAGTAGGGCTTCAGCCAGGGACTTGATGACCTCGTTGATGGAACTGTTCACGAATTCGCTGGCATCGTAACCGACGGATTGACTGATCCCTTCCGGCAGTTGCTCATCGATCTGCCTGAGAACCACGTGGACCCGCTTGATGACTTCGAGGAGGTTGGCCGCCGGGGCGACCTTGATGCCGATGTAAACGGCCTTTTTCCCGTCCAGATAAACCTGGGAATCGTAGTCTTCGGCGCCGAGGCTGACCGTGCCCACGTCCTTCAGCCGAACCACCGCGCCGTTATCCTGTTTGACGATCAGGTTTCTGAATTCCTCGAGGGAGATGAGGTTTGTCGACGCGGTCAGGTTGACCTGGACCATCTGCCCCTTGGTTCGTCCCACGGCGGACAGATAATCGTTTTTCGCGAGAGCAGCCCAGACATCGGCTGCGGTCAGACCGTAGGCCGCCAGCTGCTGCGGATTGAGCCAGGCGCGAAGGGCGAACAGCTTTTCGCCCAGGATCTCCGCCGTCTGCACGCCCGAAACCGCCTGAAGCTGCGGTTGAACGACCCGTGTCAGGTAGTCCGTAATGTTGTTCGAAGGCAGGGTCTTGCTTTCGTACCCAATGTACATGGAGTGGATGGTTTCCCCGATTTCCACGTTGATGACGGGCTGTTCGGCATCCGGCGGCAGCTTGTTGATGACGGCGTTGACCTTTGTGTTGATTTCCGTCAGGGCCTTCCCCGTATCGTAATTCAATATCAAATTGGCCGTAATGGTGCTCCGCCCCAGGGTGCTTGACGAGGTCATGTAGTCGATGCCGTTCGCCTGGGCGATGGAATGTTCCAGAGGGGTCGTGATGAACCCCGCGACGAGGTTCGCGTCCGCTCCCGTGTAGGTCGTCGTGACCGTCACCACGGCGTTTTCCGTTTGGGGATACTGCAGGACGGGTAACAGGTCGAGGGAGCGCAGGCCCAGGACGAGAATCAGCAGGCTGATGACACTGGCCAGGACGGGACGGCGAATGAAGATGTCCGTGAAATTCATGGCGATTTCCCGTTCAGTCGTCGACGGGAGCCGGTGCGGGGTCGTTGGCCGGCTGAATCCGGTTGTTGATGGCGATCGGCGTGCCGTTACGCAGTTTGATCTGCCCCGATGTGACGACGAAGTCACCCTCCTTCAATCCCTCCAGAACGGCAATCTGATCACCCCTCGTTTCGCCCGTCTTCACGAATTTCTGCATGGCGACCAGGTTGGGTTTGCCGTCGGCGTTTCTGCCTTTTTCCGTGACGAGGTAGACGATATTGCCGTAGGGATTGAAGACGATGGCCGTCTGGGGCAGGGTGATGAAGCGTCCCGGACGCCCCGTGTCGATATGGGTGACACTGAACATGCCCGGCAGGAGCTGTTGTTCCGGGTTCCGGATCGTCGCCCGGATTCCGACGTTGCGTGTACCCGTATCGACCTTGGGATCGATGGCGGAAATAACGCCGCTGAAAACCTGTTCGGGGTAGGCATCCACGATGACGGTCACCTTGTGGCCGATGGAGATTCGGCTGATGTCCTTCTGGGGCAGAAAGAAATCGACGAAGATCGGATCGAGGGTCTGGAGGGTGGCGATTTTCATTCCCGGGTTGAGATACTGTCCGAGATCGACCATGCGAATGCCGAGGCGGCCGTCGAAAGGAGCCCGGAGAATCTTCTTGTCCACCAGGGCCTGCTGTTCGGCGACCTGAGCTTCCGCGCTCTGCAGATTGGCCAGATCGGCATCCAGGGTCGCCTGGCTGACGGCCTGTTCCTTGAACTGCTCCTGGTCCCGGAGCCAGGTTTTCTTGGCCAGCTCCAGGGACGCCTTCAGGGATTGGAGTTTTGCCGTGTCGGACCGGGCGTCCATTTCAAGGAGGATGGTTCCCGCCTTGACCGTTTCTCCCGACTGGAAATGGATCCGCGAGACGATACCGCTTACCTCAGGGGCGAGGTCCGCCCCGCGGAGCGCTTTCAGAGATCCGACCGCCTCAAGACGGGGCTGCCATTCCTGAACGGCGGCCCTGATGGCCGATACGGTCTGAACCGGCGGACCCTGCGAGGCCATGCCTTTCTGCATCATGTAACCCATGAACGCTTTGAAACCGAATATTCCTCCAAAGAGCGCGCCGACCAGAATCAGCATGATGATCATTCGTTTGGCCATTTCTGTTCTCCTGTAAGACAGATTGTCCCCTCCCGTGCCGTTTAATTCGATTCTTGCATCGGTGTTGTCCCGGGTTCTCCCCCCTCCCGGTTCCACCAGCCGCCGCCAAGCGCCTGGAACAAGGCGGCCGTATCGGCATAGCGGACCGCCCGTGCAGCGATCAGGCTGACACGGGCCCGGTGGTAATTTCTCTGCGCAACCAGCAGATACAGGTAGTTCACGGCGCCGAGCTCGAATTGTTTTTCCGCCATTTCGAGAGTCGCCGTGGCCGCGGCCTTCGCCTCCGCTTCGGCCTGTAACGTCCGGGCGTCGGTTTCCAGGGAGCGCAGGACGTCGGCCACATCCTGGAAAGCCTTGAGCACCGTCTGGCGGTATTGGGCGGCCGCTTCGTCAAAAGCGGCGATGGCGGCGCGCCGCTTTGCCGTCAGCTCTCCGCCGTGAAACAGGGGCTGCAGCAGCCCCGCTCCCAGGTTCCAGACGATGCTTGGGCTGCTGAACAGGTCCCCCGTGCCGAGGGCCTCGGTTCCGTAACCGCCGCTCAGTGTCACCCGTGGATAGAGATTTGCCGTGGCCGCGCCGACCTCCGCGCAGGCCTGGTGCAGAACGGATTCGGCGGCCCGGATATCGGGCCGCTGGCGCGCCAGGACAGACGGCAGGCTGACGGGCAGATTTTCCGGCAGGACGATCCTGTCGAGGGAAAAATCCGAGACGTGGCCTTCTCCGGGCGTCCGGCCCACGAGAACCGAAAGGGCGTGCCGGGTGAGGGCGTGCTCTTTCTCCAGAGGGGGCAGGGATGCCTTTGTCGCCGCAAGCTCCGTTTGCTGGGCCAGAACCGCGATTCTGGCTACCGCGCCGAGCTCGAACTGCTTCTGCACCACTTTCAGATGCTTTTCTTCGGCCTTCAGAATTTCGTGTGTGGCCGCGATTTCGTCCCGGAGTGCCGCTTCCCGGATGGCGGTGGTTACGATATTGGCTGCCAGGGTCAGGTAGGCGGCCTCATACAGGAAGCGCTGATAATCGACTTGGGCCTGCAGGGCTTCCAGGCGCCTCCGGGATCCGCCGAAAAGATCGAGGGTGTAAGAGACGCCGACCGAGGCATGATACAGGTTGAAGGTGTTGTCTCCGCCTCCGTTCGTGTAGGTGGAGGTTCTTTGGCGTCCCCCGTAGATGCTTGCGTCGACGCCGGGGAACAGGAGAGCGCCTCTTGCGGCCCGGTAGTTTTCCTCGGCCTTGCGGAGGGCCGCCTGGGCTGCGGCCATTGAGGGGCTGTTCGTCAGACCCTGCCTGACCAGCGTATCCAGCTCCGGAGAGCCGAACAAGGTCCACCATTGGGCCGAGAGATCCTCCGCGAATGCGAATCGCTGCGCATTGCCGCCCTTGGTGTCCGTTGCCGCCGTTTCAGCGGGCAGGGGCGCCGCCGTGAAATGCGGAGGCGTTTTGAAATCGGGGGGGCGAAAATCGGGCCCGACGGCGCATCCCGTCATCAGGATGGGTTGCATCGCCGCAAGGCAGAAGAACGCTGACAATCTTTTCTTCATTTCTGGTTCCTGCTCTGGGGTGGGGAAACAGGGGGCCCCTCCTGCGGGTTCAATCCCCTCAGGACGATTTGCACGGTCTCCCGGATTTCAAGAAGCTTTTCCTCCCGGCCGACTTGGCCGCCCAGGAACTGATCGATCATCGCCCCGGTAAAACTGCTTGCAAACAAGAGCCTTGCCGCTGAGAGAGGGGCGATGCCTGCGGCGATCCTGCCCTGTTTCTGCTCGGCGGCCAGGTAGGCGGCGAGAATCTCGATCGGGCGACGGGGGCCGAGATTGCGTTCCAGGATGATTTCCCGGGTACGATTACGCAACTGGTGATCGGAGAAGACGCCGCAGACAATGGGCGTGATCTGGTACTGGGCGTCATAGGCGCGTTCCAGGACCCGGGTGAGGTTTTCGGCAACCGTATGCTGCCCGACCATGAAGGGAAGATTTTCCAGAATTTCGTGCAGGTTCCTTAGGCGATGAAAGACCACCTCGAGGATCAGTTCTGCCTTGTCCTTGAAGTAGTGATAAAGCAGTCCTTCGGAGACACCCGCCTGGCGGGCGATTTCTCTCGTGGTTGCCCGGGTCAGCCCGGTTTTCTGAAGCAGCTTGTCCGCAGCTTCGATGAGATGCTTCTGCGTTTCGTTCATCCACTTCTCTTTTGCTTGTCAGATCTGAATCGATATTCGGAGCAAGGAGACACCGGACGGGCTTGTCACGCCCCGTCGTTTTGAACAATTGCTCAATTCGGTTAATCAAATGCTCAATAAATGTCAAGAAAAATGTTTTCGCCTCGTCCGGGGCAGCCGTTCAGGAGGGAATCGGCTGGAGATACCCCGGTTTTCCGGGCCCATCAGCCTTTAATCACTTGACTTTCCGTCTTTTAAAAGCATAATTCCGACATCTGCTTCCTTACCTGGAAGGGATGCCTCGGGCAGGAACGTAGCCCTTTACACCCGGAAGAAACAAGGATTCCCAATGACCGTCGTGGACCACGCATTTACGGGAGGGCTGCTGGGCTTTGCCCTGCACCCCCTGACGAGAAAATATATTTCCAAACCGAAAGCGGTTCTGCTGGTCATGCTGGCGGCGCTGCTTCCCGATCTCGATTACATCACGCGTCTTTTCGGCACGGGTTACTACTATAACGCCGTCAACAACCTTTACGTTTCCCACCGGGGTTTCGCCCATTCCGTCGGGGGCATTCTCTTTTTTGCCGCCATCGGCCTTCTTTTCTACTTCCTGTTTTTCTGGAGTTGGGGAAAAAGAAAAGGCGAACCACCGACCTATGCCAAGTTGCTCGTCATCGCTGTTCTGTTTATCGCGGGCGGGGCGCTTCACCTCTTGGAGGACATGCTGGGGCCGAACGGCCCCTGGGGAGGGCTCGTGCTGCTGTTTCCCTTCTCGGGGGTCAAGTACCTCGGCTTGAACCTTTACGGCTGGTATGATTTCTTCCTGATCTATCTTTTTACCGGGGCGTTTTTTACCGTCGTTTTGATGTACGGCGTTGCCCGGCTCGGCCGTATCGCATCGGTCAAACTGGATCGGGTTGCCGTTTTCCTGGTTGTTTCGACCTTCGCCCTGGCCGCGTTCCACCTCTGGATGTCGCCGGGTTACCCGGAGGAACTGGGCTTCAAGAAGGCCGAGGCCGTCTGGAAAGCGCATCAACTTTCCATTTTACCGGAGGCCTTGAGGGAATTCAGCGACAAGGCCCAGGCAACGGGCATGAAGACCCTATTCGCCACCCTTCCCAATATCCGGACGAAGCATTACGTCATTGCCCTGGCCGCGGTCTCCGGTGGCCTCCTTCTCCTTCTGTTTGTCCGCATGGTGGTCTATCTGATGTTCCACAGGCGGCTCAAGGAGCGCTACCGTGTTTCGCCGGTCCGGACGTTCCTGATCGTCTTGACCCTTTTTGTGCTTCTTCCGCCGGCGAGCGTTTACCTTTATTTTCAGCGCAATATGCCGATCACGGTTCCCGCTGAGACGGTTCCCGTGGCGTCGGGGTTCAGCTGTCCCGTCGGTGACGAGACCGGAAACGGTTGGAACGGAAAGGATCGCCGCGGCTGGTATGTCGGCCAGTCGTTTCTGGAACCTTTCTATCATCCCGGCGAGGACTGGAACGGGAGGGGGGGAGGCAACACCGATTTCGGACAGCCGGTTTATGCCATAGCCGATGGACGCGTGGTTTTTGCGGAAAACTGTTTTCACTGGGGAAACATGCTCCTGATCGAACATCGCCTGCCGGACGGTAAAATCGTATTCAGTCTTTACGCCCACCTGAAAGACCTGCCGGTCCGGACGGGCGACGTGGTCAAGAGACGCCGGCAGGTCGGCACCGTCGGCAGGGGCTACCGGGATGCCACCTATAAGGCGGCCCATCTCCACTTTGAAATCCGGAAAGCAAGCATGGCCCGCTTCTCCGTCGTATTCTGGCCGCGTACCCTGACCTATCTGCCGCGGTCCGGTGTCACCCCCGAAAACCTTCCGGATTGGATCCGGGTGCAGTATGAGAATCCCTCCCTGTTCATCGGGGATCATCGAAAAATAAAGTTAAAAGGAACGGTCTTGACGAAGGGAAAAAAGGCGCCGGTCAAGCATGTTGAATCGGTATCCGGAAAGAGCCGGGTAAAGGAGTCCTTGCCGTCCGGAGTGCCGGCGGAAGGCAGGACGAAAAGTCCCGCTTCGGAGGAAAAAATCGAGCCGGTTCCCGAACAAAAACCGGATGCGTTGCCGCCCGTTTCCCAGGGTGGGCCGGATAGGAGCCCGGACAACCTCTCTTCCGAATGATCCGTGATTGAGAACCGTCCGGCATACTTGGAATCCGTCTTGTGAAGATCCATGAAACAGGGGAACGTCATGAAATCTTATCGTAAGGAACTATGGTTCAATATTGCGGCCCGCAGGGCTCTCGTCAACATCACGTCCCAGGTGGAGGCATGTCTTCGGGAAAGCGGCATCCGGGAGGGTCTTTGCCTGGTCAACGCCATGCACATCACGGCGTCCGTTTTCATCAACGACGATGAACCGGGCCTGCACCAGGATTACGAGCAGTGGCTGGAGGCCATCGCACCCCATGAGCCCATTTCCCGGTATCGGCATAACCGCACCGGTGAGGACAACGGGGACGCGCACCTGAAAAGGCAGATCATGGGACGGGAAGTGGTGGTGGCGGTGACCGGAGGGGTTCTTGATTTCGGTCCCTGGGAGCAGATCTTTTACGGTGAATTCGACGGCGGACGGCGGAAACGCGTCCTGGTGAAAATCATCGGGGAATAGAGGTATTGACCGATCGGGGAGGCACGATTCAGGAGTACTCCCCTTCGATTTCCTCCGGTTCCCATTCGGTCAGGGTGCACCCGCATCCCCTGAACACGATCGTGATCAGTTTTCCGTCCTTGACGCCGAACAGGGGCTCCGCCGGCTGGTCCGGCGTAAAGGCCCTTCCGTTGACGAACAGGGCGTTTCCGATCACTTCCATCTTGTCTTCTCTGCTTAACTTCATGAACCGATCCGGGGGCTGCGCTTTTTCTGTTCTGTTTGCTGCACGTCTTATACAGGATCAGGTTCCGGCGGTCAAGGCGCACGAGCCCCGCCATTGAATTTGAACGGCAACCGGAAAATCTTTCGCCCCCGGTTGCCGAAGATCTTGCCGGGAAAGCGTCCGGTGATGCGCTTGCGACGCCGGAGAAATCGGGTTGTTTCAACATCGTTTTCCGTTATTTTTTGGGAAACAGCCGTAAATATTGTCCGTATCCCTCTTTTTCCAGGTCTTCACGGGGGATGAAACGCAGAGCCGCCGAGTTCAGGCAATACCGGAGCCCGGTCGGCGGAGGTCCGTCGGGGAAAACGTGCCCCAGATGCGAATCCCCTTGCCGGCTTCTGACTTCCGTTCTCTGCATGAAAAGAGAGTTGTCCTCTTTTTCGACGATGTTCCCGGGTTCCAGGGGCCTGGTGAAACTGGGCCAGCCGGTCCCGGAATCGTATTTGTCGCTGGAGATGAACAGGGGTTCACCCGAAACGACATCGACATAGATTCCTTCCCTCTTGTTGTCCCAGTATTCATTCCGGAAGGCGGGTTCGGTGCCGTTTTTTTGCGTCACCTGGTATTGCAGGGGAGTCAATCCTGATTTCAAGGTTTCGTCGTCCGGCTTTTTCCAGGCATGGGCCGATGTCGACGCCTTCACCTCTTTCGGGGCGTTCCAGGTCTTTTCCAGGAAGCGGTCGCGGCCGGAGCCGCTTCTGTATAAGTTATAATGTGAAGGATTTTTTCGGTGATAATCCTGGTGATATTCCTCCGCCTCGTAGAATCGGCCGAGTTTCAGAATCTCCGTTGCAACCGGCCTGGAAAAACGACCCGATTCGGCCAGAGCCGCCCTGGATTGCTCCGCGATCCGTTTTTCCTCGTCGGTCTGGTAAAAGACGACGCTGCGGTAATGGGGTCCCCGATCGGCGAACTGTCCCCCCGGATCCGTCGGGTCGATATGCCGCCAGAAGACGTCGAGGAGTTGCCTGTAGCTGACCATCCGGGGATCGTAATACACCCGGACGGCCTCGACATGCCCCGAAACAAAGTAATCCCGGTAGGTCGGATTCGGTTTGGTTCCGCCGGTATAACCTGAAACCACCTTCGTTACGCCGGGCGTCTTTTCAAAATCCGCTTCGACGCACCAGAAACAGCCGCCTGCGAAGGTGGCGATACGAATTTCTTCGCTTGTCGCCTCCATGTTTCGTGCCCCCTTTTCCTCTTTCTGCACACAACCGATGTTTTCATAGAGGATGAAGGATAGAAATAACATGAAACACAAGCCTGCCGACCATTTTTTCATGTCACACCATCCTTAGTTATCCCCCCCGTCAATGGGACGGGAATTCTTGACTTTTTCACCTTGAATGCTGGAGAAGTATAGCACTAAAATTCCCGGTAAAGAATCCTTTTCGGTGCCATCGGTTATTGCTCGATGAAGTGAATTGATCAGGCAAACGGGACATCCTGAAACAAGATCGATCGCGAAATGAAGGCCTCTCCTTTGCCGGCCTCGTTGTGACGGTATAAGTTATTTGAATTGCTTGTTATTTTCAATCGGAAAGCAAAACAAGAATTTTGGTAATTCCCATTGACAGGCCGCCTATCCTTCCTTATACTACGCCCCCACGCAGGGAAAAGATCAATAAAATAAGACGACAAACGGACTCTTTTCATGGACTGGTTCATTTTCATTGTTGATTTACTGCTCCACCTTGACCGGTATCTGAGTCCCATCATCGAGTATTTCGGCATCTGGACCTATTTCCTCCTTTTCCTGATCATTTTCTGTGAAACGGGACTGGTGGTCACGCCTGTTCTCCCCGGGGATTCTCTCCTGTTCGGCGTCGGCGCCTTTGCCGCCGCGGGGGCTCTCAATGTCGAGCTGCTGGTGATCACCCTGTGCCTGGCGGCGATAGCGGGGGATACGGTCAATTACGCGATCGGCCACTTCGTGGGACCGAAGGTTTTTCATGAAGAGAGGGGGCGTTTCTTCCGGAAGGAATATCTGGACAGAACGCACCGCTTTTATGAAAAATACGGGGGGAAGACGATCGTCCTGGCACGGTTTGTCCCGATCGTGAGGACTTTCGCGCCGTTCGTGGCCGGAATCGGCAGCATGACCTATGTGCGCTTTATCGTCTATAACATCACGGGCGGCATCGCCTGGGTCCTGTTCTTTGTACTGGGCGGTTATTATTTCGGCAACCTGCCGGTTGTAAAGAGGAATTTTTCTCTGGTAATTTTGAGTATTATCATTCTCTCGATCATGCCGGGGGTGATTGAATACCTGCGGCACAGAAAAGAGCGGAGTGCGTGAGATGTTTGAATGAAGGGTTGAAGAATGATCAGAAAAAGGATTTTTCTTTTGCTGTTGACGATGTTCATCCTGCTTTCACCGGTCGCGGCGGCGGCGGAAGGGCGGAATATTATCCGATTCGGAGACGACGTGACCGTTGAAGAGGGAATGAAGGTAAACCATGTCATCGCCGTCGGCGGCCAGGTGACCGTTTACGGTGTTGCCGACGGGAATGTCGTATCCGTGGGCGACTCGGTCGTCCTGGCGTCATCGGCGATCGTCGGCGGAAATGTCATTTCCATCGGCGGTGTGATTGCCCGGGGAGGCGGATCGGAGGTCTACGGGTCCCTGACGGAAGTCAATTCATCGAATTTCTCCGAAATCCTGGCGACGGTTCTCAACAGCGACTGGAATGGATGGTCGTGGCTTTTCGCCATCGTATCCATCATTCTTTATCTCGGGATGCTGATCCTGGCGATCCTGGTGGTTCTCTTTATTCCGAAGCCGATCCGGGTCATTTCGGATTCCGTTGCCAAAAATCCCTACAAGACGGGCTTCTGGGGGCTCCTCGGCCTGATTCTGGTCGTTCCCCTGGCGCTTCTGCTGACCGTTTCCGTGATCGGGGTGGTTCTCGTCCCCCTGGAAATCAGCATCGCCGTCGCCGGCGCCCTGATCGGGTTCATTGCCGTGTCGCGCCTGATCGGGCATCGCATTTTCGTCGTTTTGAAAAAACCGGAGCAGACATATATGCGGGAGACAATCTGGGGGTTGACCTTCCTGTGGTTCGTGGGATGGATACCTTACCTGGGCTGGATGCTGAAGGTGTTCGTGATTCTTCTGGGGTTGGGGGGAGCGCTCCTGACACGCTTCGGCACATATGAAAAAGAGATCGCCCCGTAAAGGCGGGATCATCGAAGGAGCGGCTATGGGAAAACTTTTCGGCACGGATGGGGTACGGGGACGGGTTAATGAAACACCGATGACGGCGGAGACGGCTCTGCGGATCGGGAAGGCGGCGGCGTGCCTGTTCCGCCGTCCCGGTCATACGAGTCACATTATCGTCGGCAAGGATACCCGGCTCTCGGGCGATATGGTTGAAGGCGCCCTGGTGGCCGGAATCTGTTCCATGGGTGTTCAGGTTACGCTGGCCGGGGTGATCCCGACGCCGGCGGTTTCCTTCCTGGCGGCGAATTCCCGGGCCGATGCGGGGATCGTGATTTCCGCTTCCCATAATCCCTACTACGATAACGGTATCAAGATCTTTGCCGGTGACGGGTGCAAGCTTCCCGACGAGAAGGAAGAGGCCATCGAGAAGATGGTGCTCCGGAACGAATTCCAGGCATACCTGCCCCCGGCCGATGCCCTGGGCAGGGCGATGCGGATGGACGATGCCCGGGGAAGATATATCGCTTTTCTGAAGCGGACCTTTCCCCAGGGTCAGACCCTGGAGGGAATGAAGATCGTTCTGGATTGCGCCAACGGTGCGACGTACCGGGTGGCTCCCGATACGTTTCTCGAACTGGGGGCCGAAATCAAGACGCTGTTCCATGAACCGGACGGAAAGAATATCAACCTGGAATGCGGGTCCCAGCACCCGGAACACCTGGCGGAAGAAGTGCTCCGGCAGAAGGCCGACTGCGGTTTTGCCTTCGACGGCGACGGGGACCGGGTGATCGCCGTGGACGAAACGGGTCGGGTCCTGACGGGGGACCAGATCCTGGCCGTATGCGCCGGGGTCATGAAGGAGGAGGGAATCCTGACGAACAACCTCGTTGTCCGGACCGTCATGAGCAATATCGGCCTGACCCTGGCTCTGCGGCGGATGGGGATCGATTACGTCATCACCGACGTCGGGGACCGCTACGTCCTGGAGGGAATGACGGCCCGGGGAGCTTCCCTGGGAGGGGAAGATTCGGGGCATCTGATCTTTCTCCAGCACCATACCACGGGAGATGGGATCCTCTCGGCGCTTCAGGTCCTGGGTGCCATGCAGAAAAAGGGGAGGCGCCTTTCGGAGCTGGCCGCCGTCATGACCGTGTATCCTCAGGTACTCATGAACGTGGAAACGAGGAGCCGGCCCGAATTGTCGGCCATTCCGGCGATCAGCGCGGTGATTGCCGAGGTGGAAAAGATTCTGGGCGATCGTGGGCGGGTCCTGGTCCGTTATTCGGGGACCCAGAATCTCTGCCGGGTCATGGTCGAAGGGCCGACACGGGAGGAAACGGAACAATACTGCAAAAAAATTACGGAGGTGGTCCGGGCCGAACTCGGCTGACGGGGATTGAAAGATGGCAGAAAGGATTGAAATCGGTTTTAAAGAGGAAGTGCGGGATGCCTTGGGAGAAAAGATCAAAAGGCGCATACGGGAACATCTTTTTATGGACGTGCAGCAGGTTCGCACCGTCGAGGTGTACACCCTCGACGGGACCCTGCCGCCGGACGACCTGGAACTGGCCGCCGCCGGTCCCCTTTCCGACCCCGTGATTCAACGCTACACGATCAACCGGAGCTGCGTGGCGGATTTCGACTGGCTGATCGAAGTCGGTTACCGCCCCGGCGTGACGGACAACGTCGGGAAAACCGCCCGGGAGGCCCTCGCCCTGCTTTTCGGGAAAAAACCGGCCGATTTTTCCCCGGTCCACACATCGAGGCAGTATGCCATCCGGGGGAACCTCCGGCGGGAAGAAGCGGAAAAGATCGCCACGGATCTCCTGGCCAACGAACTGATCGAACGTTTCGTCGTCATCGACGGCCGGGACTGGAATCCCGATCGGGATGTGCCGGCGCATGTTCCGCGGGTAGAGGGCGTAGACCGTCCCCGGACCACCCGCATCGACCTCGATGTTTCCGACGACTGCCTCCTTGCCATCAGCGCGGAAGGCGTCCTCGCCCTCAATCTCGAGGAAATGAAGGCGATCCGGGACTACCTGAAGAGGGAAGACGTTCTGAAAGTGCGCAGGCAGTGGGGGCTTGATGACCGGGTCACGGATGCCGAGCTCGAATGCCTTGCCCAGACCTGGTCCGAGCACTGCAAACACAAGATTTTCAACGCCCGGATCGACTACGAGGATGACCGGGGAAACCGGCTGGTCGTCGATTCCCTGTTTGATCAGTTCATTCGCCGGTCGACACAGGAAATCCGGAAGCGGATGGGGGAAAAGGACTGGTGCCTGTCCGTTTTCGTCGACAACGCCGGCATCATCCGCTTCAACGACGATTACAACATGGTCTTCAAGGTCGAAACCCACAATTCCCCCTCCGCCCTCGATCCCTACGGCGGTGCCCTGACGGGGATCGTCGGCGTCAACCGGGATCCTTTCGGAACGGGCCTGGGGGCGAAGCTGATCTTCAACACGGATGTTTTCTGTTTTGCCCCACCGGATTTCGATAAGCCGCTTCCCAAGCGGATTCTTCATCCCCGCCGGATTTACGAGGGGGTGCGGGAAGGGGTGGAACACGGGGGAAACAAGAGCGGCATTCCGACGGTCAACGGGTGCATCGTCTTCGACGAGCGCTACCTGGGAAAACCCCTGGTCTACTGCGGAACGGGAGGCTTCATGCCCGCCCGCATCGGTGACCGGGAAACCCACAAGAGGGAGATTCTTCCCGGCGATCTCATCGTCATGACCGGAGGGCGCGTGGGGAAAGACGGGATTCACGGTGCGACCTTCTCGTCGGAAGAGCTCCACGAGGGCTCCCCCGTGACGGCCGTCCAGATAGGCGATCCCATCACGCAGAAAAAAATGACGGATTTCCTCCTGGTTGCGAGAAACCGGGCGCTTTACCGTTGTATTACCGACAACGGCGCCGGCGGCCTGTCGTCGTCCGTGGGCGAGACGGCCCGCCTGTCCGGGGGGTGCGAAATGGATCTGAAAAAAGTGCCCCTGAAATACGCCGGCCTCAATCCCTGGGAAATCCTCATTTCCGAATCCCAGGAGCGGATGACCATCGCCGTCGATCCGGAAAAGATCGACGAATTTCTCGCCCTGGCTGCGAAAATGGACTGCGAGGCCACCGTCGTCGGCCGCTACACCGATTCGGGCTGGTTCCACGTCCGCTACGGGGAGGAGACCATTGTCTACGTGGATATGGAATTCCTCCACGATGGTTTGCCCCGGATGGAACTGAATGCGAAATGGGTTCCCCCCGTTTACGAGGACCCGGCGTTTGCGGAACCGGAAGACCTGGGGGTCGCCCTGAAAAAGATGCTCGGCCGTCTCAACATCTGCAGCAAGGAATCCGTCATCCGCCAGTACGACCACGAAGTCCAGGGGGGAAGCGTCATCAAGCCCCTCGTGGGCGATGCAAACGACGGTCCCGGTGACGCGGCCGTGGTGCGCCCCCTTCTGGACAGCTTCGAAGGCATTGTCGTGGCGAACGGCATCTGCCCCCGTTACGGGGACATCGACACCTATCACATGGTGGCCTGCGCCGTCGACGAGGCGGTGAGAAACACGATCGCCGTCGGCGGGAGCCTCGATGAACTGGCCGGCCTCGACAATTTCTGCTGGTGCGATCCCGTGACGTCGGAGAAAAATCCCGATGGGGCCTACAAGCTCGCCCAACTGGTCCGGGCCAACCAGGCCCTCTACGACGTGACGACGACTTACGGTGTTCCCTGCATTTCCGGCAAGGACAGCATGAAAAACGACTACCAAATCGGGGATACGAAGATCTCCATTCCGCCGACGCTGCTCTTTTCGACAATCGGGAAGATCGAGGACGTAAGGCGGACCGTGACGATGGACGCGAAACGGCCGGGGGATCTCGTCTATGTGCTTGGACAGACCTGGAAGGAACTGGGTGCTTCCGAGTGGTACGCCATGAACGGTTATGTGGGGAATACGGTGCCGAAAGTGGATACGGCCCGGGCGAAGGAACGCTACCAGGCCCTTTCCGGTGCAATTGCGGCTGGCTTGGTCGCCTCCTGCCATGACTGTTCCGACGGCGGCCTGGGTGTGGCCCTGGCCGAGACGGCTTTCGCCGGCGGCCTCGGAATGCGGGTGGACCTCGATCGTGTTCCGGCGGAAAATGGGATGAGGGACGATGAAATCTTCTTTTCGGAATCCCAGAGCCGGTTCGTCGTGACGGTTTCGCCGGACAAGGCGGCGGCCTTCGAAGAGGCCGTGAAGGGGACCGTTTTCGCCCGGGTGGGTGAAGTGACCGCCGACGGTCTGTTCACCGTGACCGGCCGGGGCGGCCTGGAGAGGGTGAAAGAGGAACTGGCCGGCCTGAAAAAGGTTTGGCAGGCGCCGCTGGATTTTTAGGAAAGCCGGACGCAGCCTTGAAAAGTAGAAAAACTTTGTGAAGGCTTTATTTTATCGGTTCCCTCCCCTTGACGGGGGAGGGTCAGGGTGGGGATGTTAAGTCGAAGAATTCTTAACGCAATTTCCCCTCCCCTTGATCCCTTCCCGCCAGAGACTGTGCCGTAATACCCGATTGACGTTTGAGGTCATTCTGAACGAAGTGAAGAATCTAATCATAACGGGATGTTAAAAAACGAGATTCTTTGCCTGACGGCTCAGAATGACATTGCGACACAGCCTCCCAGGGGAGGGAAGACATGGATTTACGAAAACATCTTTTATATTTGGGGACTTAGAAAATGAGCAAGGTTGTCCGATCGATCGTGATCACGGGAAATGGAACGAACTGTGAAATGGAAATGGCCCACGCCTGCCGGATGGCGGGTTCGGATGTCGTGGATATCGTCCACATCAGCGAACTCCTCTGCGGCGAAAAGCGCCTCGACGATTACCATTTTCTCAATCTTCCCGGCGGGTTTCTCGACGGCGACGACCTGGGTGCCGCCAAGGCGGGAGCCAACCGGATTCTGCACGCCTCCGTCCGGAAGGATTCGGAAAAACTGAGAGAGCAGTTCGACCGGTTCATCCGGGACGGCAAGCTCGTTCTGGGGGTCTGCAACGGCTTCCAGCTCATGGTGAAACTCGGCATCCTGCCGAATTTCGGCGACAAGCCGTTCGTCCAGTCCGTGACCCTCACCCACAACGATTCGGGCCGCTTCGAGGACCGGTGGGCCTGGCTTAAGGTCAATCCCGCATCTCCCTGTATTTTCACGAAGAACCTTCCCGGTCTGTACTATCCCGTCCGCCATGGTGAGGGAAAACTCGTTGTTGACGGCGAGGAAACCCTGGAACGACTCCGCGGGGAAAACCTGATCGCGCTCCAGTACAGCGACGACCAGTGCAAAGAGCCCATCATGACGTATCCGGACAACCCGAACGGCTCCGTCGATGCCATCGCGGGCCTCTGCGATCCGACGGGACGCCTGTTCGGCCTCATGCCGCACCCGGAGGCCTTCCTCCACCGGACCAACCATCCCCGCTGGACCCGGGAGGAACTCCCCGAGGAAGGACAGGGGGTGGCGCTTTTTCGCAACGCCGTCGACTTCATCCGGAGCGGCGCGTTTTAGGTTGTGTTGACGATGGTCGGACTGTAAACGTTTATACAACCAATTCATCGTTTCAGGTACCCTCACCCTTGACGGGGGAGGGCCAGGGTGGGGGTGATAAGTGACCACGGAAGATAGAAAATCCCCCTCCCCTTCATCCCCTCCCGCCAGGAGGCTGTGTCGTAATGTCATTCTGAGCCGTCAGGCGAAGAATCTCGTTTTTTTAACGTCTTGTTATGATTCAATTCTTCGCGGAGTTTGTCCTTGAGCGAAGCGAAAGATTCAGAATGACCTCAAACGTCAATCGGGTATTCCGACACAGTCTCCAGGGGAGGGGAAGTAAAAAGAAAAATTTCCCCCGGGGTAGAAGACCCTGACTTTCAAATGCAAAAGTGACGAGCCCATGGCGAAACTGACCCTGAAAGAATGGCTGGACCGGCTGGAAAATAACCGGCGCTTCATGGGAAATGTCCGGTCCTGGAAGGATTTTGCCGCCTCCGACGGCCGTTTCTCGCCGTTCCCCGATTGGGTTCATCCCGACATCCGCCGCTGCTTCGAAAGGCGGGGCATCCGGGAACTCTACAGCCACCAGGCCCAAGCCCTTTCGGAAGTCCGGCGGGGCCGCGACGTCTGCCTCGTGACGCCGACGGCCAGCGGCAAGACCCTCTGCTACAACATCCCCGTTCTGAACGCGATTCTCGACCATCCCGAAACGCGGGCCCTCTACATGTTCCCCACGAAGGCCCTCGCCCAGGACCAGATGGAGGAGATCCACGGCCTGATCGGCGATCTGAAGGCCGACATCCGGACCTTCACCTACGACGGCGACACCCCCGACGACGCCCGCCAGGCCATCCGCAGGCAGGGCCACGTCGTCGTGACCAACCCGGACATGCTCCACACGGGGATTCTGCCCCACCATACGAAATGGCAGAAGCTCTTCGCCAACCTCCGGTACGTTGTTCTGGACGAACTCCACGTGTACCGGGGCATTTTCGGCTCCCACGTGACAAACGTCATCCGGCGGCTCCGCCGGATCTGCCGCTTCTACGGCCGCGATCCCATCTTCATCTGCTGTTCCGCGACGATCGCCAACCCCAAAGAACACGCCGAGCGGCTCCTGGAAAAGCCCGTGACGCTCATTGCCGAAAGCGGCGCCCCCCGGGCAAGGCGGACATTCGTCCTGTACAATCCCCCCATCGTCAACCGGGAACTGGGCATCCGCCAGTCCGCCATGACGCCCGCCCGCCAGGTGGCGGGGGAACTGATCAGCAACGGCATCCAGACGATCATCTTCGCCACGAGCCGCCTGAATGTCGAGGTCCTCACCAAGTACCTGAAGGACCGCTTCGACAAGCGCGAGCCTGTGAAAAAACCGGTCGTTTCCGGCTACCGCGGCGGCTATCTGCCTCAGCTCAGGCGGAGCATCGAAGAAGGGCTCCGTCAGGGCGAACTGAAGGGCGTCGTGACGACCAACGCCCTGGAGCTGGGCATCGACATCGGGGATCTCGAGGCCTGCATCATGGTCGGCTATCCGGGCTCCATCGCCAGCACCTGGCAGCAGGCGGGCCGGGCTGGCCGCAAGCGTGGCGAGAGCCTGGCGCTGTTGATCGCCCGCAGCTCACCCATGGACCAGTTCATCGCCGAGCATCCCGATTATTTCTTCGGCCAGTCGCCGGAACACTGCCGTGTCAATCCCGACAACCTCCTGATTCTCCTCCACCATCTGAAAAGCGCCGCCTTCGAACTCCCCTTCGAGCGGGGGGAGCGTTTTGGCGGCGAGAACCTGGAGGAATTGCTCGATTACCTGGAGGAAAAGGGGGTCCTGCACCGCGTGGAGGACCGCTGGCACTGGTCCGCCGAGAGCTATCCCGCCGACGAAATCAGCCTCCGGAGCATCAACCCGGAAAACGTCGTCGTCATCGACGAGACGGAGAAGGGGAACACCCGGGTCATCGCCGAGGTGGACTGGGACAGCGCCTTCACGACCGTCCACGAGGGGGCAATCTACATGGTCGAATCCCGCCAGTACCACGTGGACCGGCTCGACCTGGACCGGCAGAAGGCCTATGTTCACCAGGTGGACACCGATTACTACACCGACGCCATGACCTACACCCATGTCCGGGTGATCGACCGCTTCGCCGAGAAGACGCGAAACGGCATCCGGGTCGAGCACGGCGAAGTCCAGGTGGTGCGCAAGGTCGTGGGCTACAAGAAGATCAAGTTCTACACGTCGGAAAACCTGGGCTACGGTGACGTCAACCTGCCCGAGAAGGACATGCACACGACGAGCTACTGGTTCACCCTGAACCGGGACGTCATCGGGGCCCTTCCGTACAACCGGGCGGAGATCATCGACGGCCTCGCCGGTCTGGCCTATACCCTCCATAACCTGGGGGCCATGTTCCTCATGTCGGAGACGCGGGACCTCGACCGCTCCATCGGCGACGAAAAGGGCGATTGGGTCCTCCATCGGGCGGAAGCGTTCCGGCCGGGAAACGCCGCAAGCCGGGAGAAGGAAAACGCCGACGTCATGGCCCTGGAGATCTTCGAACCGACGATCTTTCTCTTCGACGCCTACCCCGGCGGCATCGGTTTTTCCGAACTCCTCTACGGCAGCCACGACGGGCTTCTGAAAGCCGCGGAAGACCTGATCCGCTCCTGCCCCTGCCGGTTTGGTTGCCCCAGTTGCGTGGGGCCCACCCTGGAAGTCGGCCCGACGGCCAAGGAAGTCGCCCTCATGATCCTGGGGCTTTTGCGCGGACAGCGGACTTAATCTCGTGAATCTATTTCTCTTATTATTCTATTGACATCTCCCCTCATTTTGTTGTCATCTCAACCAGCCACATGATCATCGAGATCATCTTCATTGTCATCTGAACTAAATTGATTTTGTCATCCTGAGCGAATGCAAAGGATCTCATAAAACGGGAGATTTCTGGACGTCATTTCAAGTTGTTATTGCTATTTCGACCGCAGGGAGAAATCTTTAATCTGTCATCCCGGGCTTGACCCGGGATCCATTTGCAGGAAGTTACTTTGCCTGGATATCGGATCGGGAGACTGTGTCGTAATACCCGGTTGACGTTTGAGGTCATTCTGAACGAAGTGAAGAATCTAATCATAACAGGATGTCAAAAAACGAGATTCTTCGCCTGACGGCTCAGAATGACATTACGACACAGCCTCCTGGCGGGAGGGGGGATGAAGGGGAGGGGGATAATAACTTCCGTAACAGGTGTTTGACAGACACCCCCCACCCTGACCCTCCCCCGTCAAGGAGGAGGGAAGCTCATGCTTTCAGAGAAATTGACGGCATTTTAAAGCGCTGTAATCATTTGCATATATGAAATATTGATTCATAAAAGGAACGAACCATGGCCCTCAAAGATCGCCTCCAGCGCCTGACGGGTGAAAAGTCGGAAGCGACGCAAGACCACCGCGAAAAGACCCTCACCGATCTCCGGCACCGCATCGAGGCCGTGACGACCGGCCGGGAAAGAAGGCTGCAGGCGGGATCAGCCGCTGACCCTAAGAAGGCGCACCTCCTCCAGGAACTCCTCCCCGGCGAGGAGCGGGAAAACGAGCACGGCCGGTTCTATTCGGTCGAAGCGGCCCTGAAACCCTCCCACTGGCATGGAAACCAGTGCGTGGCCGATTTTCTCTCCGCCGATATGGACGCCCTGTCGGTCCTGGCGGGCAACGCCGACCTGGCCGCCATGACCGTCCGGGACGGCCTTTACCTCGACACCGAAACGACGGGCCTCTCCGGCGGTACGGGGACCGTCGCCTTCCTCATCGGCCTCGGCTGGTTCGAAGGTTCGACCTTCGTCACGCGGCAGCTATTCGTCCGGGACTACCCGGAGGAGCGGGCGTGCCTCGCGTATCTGCGCGAACTGGCGAAGGCGAAGGGCTTTCTCGTGACTTTCAACGGCAAAGCCTTCGACGTCAATCTCCTTTCCACCCGGTTCATCATGAACCGCCTCCCCGATCCTCTGACGGGGTTGCCTCACCTCGATCTCCTTCATCCGACGCGGCGCCTGCTGGGACACAGACTGGAGAACAGCCGCCTGGGTACGGTGGAGCAGCAGGTGCTCGGCCTCGAACGAGGCGACGATATCCCCGGCTGGGAAATCCCCGAGCGCTATTTCCGGTGGCTCAGGCATCGCCACCCCCGGTTCATGGTGGACGTCTTCCGGCACAATCACCTGGACGTGGTATCGATGTCGGCCCTGGCGCGCCACCTGTCGGAAATCTTAACCGGCGAGGGCGATCGGTCAAAGGAGAGGGAAGGGGACCACCTGGCGGCGGCGCGGCTCCTCATCGACCGGACCCGCCACCAGCAGGGGCGGAGCCGCCTCCACGAGTTGTGCGCTTCCTGCCATCTGCAGGTCTCCCGGGAGGCCCGGCGGCAGTTGTCCCTTCATCTGAAACGGGACAAGGATTGGAAAGGGGCCGTCGCCCTCTGGGAGGAAATGCTGGCCGCCGATCCTGCCGACTGCTTCGCCTGCGAAGAACTGGCCAAGTGGTACGAGCACCGGGACAAGAGCCCGGACAAAGCCCTTTGCCTGGTCTGCTCCATCCTGGAGTTGATCTCCGGCCACCATTCTGATGAACAGGAACGCCTCACTTACCGCCGCACCCGCCTGGAAAAGAAATGCGGTAAACCCTAAGAAATACGTTTTGCAGGAAGTTATCTGAAGAAAATAATCAATTGATATAATTGAATAAAAACTGTAAAATGCCTCAAATTTTCAAAAAAGGAACAGCACATGAATAAATTATTTACAGCTATAGTGCATAAAGAAGGCGATCTGTATGTTGCCGAATGCCCGGAAGTCGGTACGGCAAGTCAGGGAAAAACAATCGAAGAATCGATTGATAATCTGAAGGAAGCAACTGAATTATATCTAGAAGAGTTTCCCGAGCAGAAAACACAACGTCCCTTCCTCACTACCTTTGAGGTGGCGGTGAATGCCTGAACTGCCACACATTTCCGGCAATGAAGCGATCAATCTGTTTGAAAGAATGGGCTTCAAAATTGTCCGGCAACGGGGCAGCCATGTAGTATTACGAAAAGACGATAGAGGTTGCGTCATTCCTCTCCATAAAGAACTCGCCGTAGGTACCCTTCGAAGCGCGATCAAACAGGCGGGTATCACCGATGCCGATTTCATAAACGCATACAAAAATAGATAACATATCATCCCAACCCGCTGTGTACAGATGGCGGTTTTCCGCCGGTATGACACCGGGACAGGAATCCGGAACAGGCCCTCTGTCTCGTCTGCTCAACCCTGGAATTGATTTCCCGCCACCATTCCGACGAACAGGAACGCCTCACTTACCGCCGCACCCGTCTGGAAAAGAAGTGCGGTAAACCCTAAATAATCCTCAGAAAATCGTTGACAACTTTCACCTGGAGTTTTACTCTTGCTTCCGTCTGCACGGGGGCATGAACTATTATCCCAATCAAAAAATACGCTCGGTGGTTTTGCGATCCTAGCGTGGAAATTAAGTATACCGGCCCCAGAATGCCAACTGCGACGTTAGGCGTAGTAATGCAACGATTAGGAGGGGTTCTACAATGAAGAAATATGTCCTTGCAATAGCGATAATATTGCTCGCAAATTCGGCCACGTATGCCGGGGATCCATATGTGAAGGCGTTCTACAAAAACAAGCAGTGGACGGTAACCCAGGTCGGCATCACTGGAGAACTCAAGGCATGTACTCTCACGTCCTCGCCGCATTACCTTGATAAAGCAAAGAATCCGAAGTTCGGAACCACCTACTTAGAAGTAAGTTATCCGAACAACAACGTCACATTCTCCGGTAAGAATACAGGGGCCTACTTCAGAACATCCAAGCAAATCAAGTTGCAGGTAGATGACGGAGCGCTTATTCCCATAAAACCTGAAAATCCTATTCTAGGCAAGAGCATTGTGGAGAACATGCTGAAAGGGAAAGTAGTAAAAATCCAGGTCAATTTTGACGGTGGCGACCCGTCAATTCACACGTTTTCGCTCGCGGGCTTTGCAGAGGCTTACAAAAAACTGCCGGACTGTGCCAAATGATTGGCCCGAGCTCAAGTGGTTGAGCCTGAAGCAGGACGCGGCAGGTACTGCAATGACCGCCCAACAAGGCAATCCAGCAGACGTCTTACAGCCACCGCTTTTGGGTCCTGAAATTGATCAGTCAGGGGGGGGAACAGGGACAGGGTACGTACGTAATTGAGGAGTTCGATAATACTATCCCCCGAATGGCCAGCCCCGCATCATAAACAGTTCCCCCGAAGGCCATAAAAAGAGGCTGTCGTCACGTTGATTTATGATTCGCTGTTCACATTCCACCGAAGGAGGTTTTCTTTATGTACCATCAAGCCGGCCGTTGTTGTCAGTTCATTCTCACCCTCACTCTCACCTTTTTTCTGATATGCGGAACTTTCGGATGCTCGAAAAGCAGTGATCCGGACAAGACCGGATCACAACCCCAAACAGCCGAATCGGAACAGGGAAAAACAAATGACCTGGAAAAAGTGAAGCAAATCTATCTCGCTTTTATAGGAAAGTTTCAGCTCGATTCCTCGAATCCGGAAAAAGCAGATCTCCTCTCCTCGAACCAGGGGGTGGTTTCGGAAACGATCAGCGAGCTCGAAGGTCTGCAGGGTGAAATAGAGGAGCCGAAAGCACAGGAAATCTACGATAAACTCCTTGACCTGCTCAGGAAATACAATGAGGCCGCTCCAGATCTGGAAAGGAAAAGAGAGGAAACAAAGAGCGCCATGGAGGATCTGGACCGCCGGGAAGCGGAAGCCAAGGCAAAAATGGAAAATGAGCGCGAACGATGGAACGGCGTTTCCGAGAAATTGGATGTGACGCAGGAGAGATCAAAACTCGCCGACTGGAGCAATGTCGGCGCCGCGGTGCAAGCGGTCCAATCCATTGAAGCGGAGCTCTATTGGATACACAACAGGGATTTCGGGATGCAAGGCTTGAAATAAAATTCTCTCTTACATCACCCGGTCTTCGGCGATTTGCCGTAAGGGCGATGGTCCGTTCATGGGTTGAATTGTGAATTGGGGCCGGACCAAGATAACTATTTGTAATCATAAATATTGATACGAAAAAACGGCCTGATTTCAGCCTTGAACGGCCCATCCCAGATCCGAAATTGCGTAAAAGCCAGCGTTTTTCGAAAGACACAAATTCAACAGAGAAGTGAAAATGTCGGAAAAAATCCATCGGGTATAGTCGTTGTTCGCATAAAAGGAAGAGGAGACCACATATGGAGGGGCTGCTGAAAGAGAGAGATTGGAAGTACATGCGGAGCATCCACGATGAACTGCTGCACAGGCTCTGCGCTGATATAAACCGGAGCGCGGCGAAGCTGGCCTCTGCGGCCACAGACAATCCCCACGAACAGTACCTGGCGCTATCCCGTTTTATTCGGGATTCGGATTCAACCATTGCAGCCTGCTTCAATGATTGGCGGCGTTCGCAGCTGGCGATCAAGATCATCAACCTGCGTCATTACGGCCTGTTGACGGATCACCATATCACGAATCTTTCACCCGAGGCGCAGGAATGGCTTTGCAAGGTGGAGAGCCCTGCCGACGGAAACGAAGTAGGATCTGACCAAGACCATTATCTGTAGTCACGGGGGGATTTCCCGGGACTCTCCATGCCGATTACCCCCCATAGGTTGTTTGAAAGTAATGAATGGTTTTGCTTAATCCCTCTTCCAAGTGAATTTTGGGCTCCCAGTCTAACAGGCGTTTGGCACATGTGATGTCAGGCTGGCGCTGCTTTGGATCGTCCTGGGGGAGGGGGGTGTGGATAATTTTCGACTGGGAACCCGTGAGCCGGATGATTGTTTCTGCCAGTTCGATAATGGTGAATTCACAGGGATTTCCAAGGTTAACCGGGCCATGGACTTCATCGGAAGTGGCCATCATTCGCATCATGCCTTCGACAAGGTCATCGACGTAACAGAATGACCGGGTCTGGGTGCCGTCGCCGTAAATGGTGATATCTTGTCCTTTCAGGGCCTGAAGAATGAAATTGCTGATTACCCGTCCGTCTCCCTCGGCCATTCTTGGGCCATAGGTGTTGAAGATCCGAACGATCTTTACTCGGACCCCATTCTGGCGATGATAGTCCATCATCAGGCATTCGGCGGCTCGTTTTCCCTCGTCGTAACAGCTCCGGATGCCGATGGGATTCACCCTCCCCCAGTATTCCTCCTTCTGGGGATGCATTTCCGGATCGCCGTAAACTTCCGATGTCGATGCCTGGAGAATGGTTGCCTTCACCCGTTTGGCTAGTCCCAGTGTGTTGATGGCGCCCATTACACTGGTCTTGATCGTCTTGATGGGGTTGTACTGATAATGGACGGGTGAGGCCGGGCAGGCCAGGTTATATATTTCATCAACCTCCAGGTAGATGGGATGAACGATATCGTGGCGGATGAATTCGAAACGTGGGTTGGCGATCAGGTGGCGGATATTGTCCTTGCTGCCGGTGAAGAGGTTGTCGAGGCAAAGTACATCATGGCCTTGGTCTATCAGTCGATCACAGAGATGTGATCCCAGAAAACCAGCGCCGCCCGTGACGAGGATACGTTTGTATTTCATGAACAGGTTCTCCTGGCAGGTGTTGAAAAACGGATTGTTTAGGTGTCTGTCGATTTTCAAATCGACTATTTTCAAGTAGACCCGATCCTGACTTTTGTTTCTGTGTTCTTTGATAATCCGTTTTGTGGTGTCGGCCAGCAAACGGTCGCCCTGAATCGGAAAAAGAATCTGAAGCAGCAGCGACTTCAAAAGAACTTCCGACGGTACCGATCAAACTGGAAATCGTTCCATAACCGAAGTAGGGAAATTGCGCAACAAGGTAATGATGGGGAGATCGGCTATTGACCACTCTTTTTGCGGAGATAACGTGTCTTCACGCAAAGAAATGCACGCGTCATGGCGGAGAGATATCCCCATCACGTTACCCAAGAGACAATCGCGGGCAGCGGACCTTAACGGTGGGGACCATGCACCGGCATGAGAAGATGAGGAATCATTGCCATCCCCTTTTTGCCGGATTGCGGAGGGAAACAATGTCGTGCACGCGGAGATCACATCCCTGCGGATAGCGGGAAAACTGGCGATCCAATTTCTGGTCATGGCGACCGCGTTTTTCGGTTCGGCGGGGACGTTCCTGTGGCCTGAGGCATGGTTTTCTCTGGCACTCCAGTTCAGCTTTTCGACCTTTACGATGTTCTGGATGAAAAAGCACGATCCCGAGCTTCTGCGGGAACGGATGATCTTCTTAAAGCCTGGCGCCCATGGCTGGGATAAGGCGTTCATTTTGGGAGGAACGGCAGTTTTTGTTCCCTATCTTCTGCTCCCCGGTTTGGATGCCGTGCGTTACGGATGGTCGGCGGTCCCTCCATCCGTTGCACGAGCGGCTTTTCTGGGTATCGTGGTTTCTCTGGCCGTTTATTTCCGGGTCATTCGGGAAAACCGTTGTCTAACCGGCGTCATCGAAATCCAGCAGGAACGGGGGCCCCGGGTTGTCGATACGGGACCCTACCGCTGTGTTCGCCACCCGATGTATTCAGGTGCGATCATGACGCTTTTCAGCCTGCCCCTCGCCCTGGGTTCTCTCTGGGCGCTCATTCCCGCCTCGCTTCTGACCGTCATGCTGCTGGTGAGGACCCATTTTGAAGACAGGATGCTGCATGCGGAACTGGAAGGTTATCGGGACTACGCGAAAAGGACCCGCCACCGAATCATCCCGGGGGTGTGGCGACCACGTTCCCTGCCAGGACTTTGCTGTTCCCCGGTCTTTCCGGTCCGGCACCGTGTGCTTCCTGGACGGGTTACTTCCGGGCTTTGCAGATCGGATACGCATCGAAGGTGACGCCGCTGGATCGTTCTCGTGGCGGTTTTTGCTTTCGCATTCCTCGATGAGCGTCCAACGCTGCGTGAATGAGCCGGCATTGCGCCGGTTGCGCTCGGTGTCCTCATCTAATAATATTACTGTCTTATGAATAGGTAATACAGCCGGCCTTCTTTATAAGTCTGCCCTGCCAGTCTTCCGGCCGTATCGCCTTCCCCCATGTAGACGTCGCATCTGCCCGGGGCACGGATTGCGCCGCCGGTGTCCTGATCCAGTGCAAAGCCCTCGTATGATTTTTGAAGCACGTCGGTGCCGTTTGCCTGCGGCAGGGTGGTGGAAAGAAAGGCCAGGCAGGCCCGCGGGTAGACGGATTTGTCGGTGGCGATGGTACGCAGAGCCGTTACCGGTTCATTGATACTTCCCCGCGGCGGGCCGCCTTCTACGCGGAAGAAGACAAAGCGGGGGTTGAGATCGGTATATTCCCGGATTTCATCGGGATGGGCCTTGAAGTACGCAATCATCGAGGACAGGCTCATCTGGTCTCTTGATATCTTCCCATCCTGGACCATCTGCTGGCCGATGCTTTTATACTCATGACCGTTATTTGCGGCATAACCGATTCCAACAAGCGAACCATCGGGCTGCCGGATCTTGGCCGAACCCTGCACGTGAACGAGGTAGACCTCGAATGGGTCGGCCAGCCACATAATCTCTTTTCCCTTCAACATCCCTGAGCTTTCGATTTCGTCACGGGCGGGATAAGAAACGATGCCGTCGCCTGAGTATCTGCCCACCGTATTGCCTTCAGAGTCTTTCACAAGGTCTTCGGGTTGGCCGTACAGGGGATATTGAAAACGCCCTCCGGGTTTTGGGGAGCCTTCGAATACCGGGGTGTAGTAGCCGGTGAAGAGGACCGTTCCTTTGTCGTCGCAGCCGACGGAAATATAGACGTCAAACCGGTCACGGATGAGGGCGTTGAGTTGTTCGCCGCTGTATCCGTCGTCGATCAGCTTTAAAAACGCCTTCAGGCTGTCTTCCGCCTGTTGATGCGGGATGTCGCTGTATGGGAAGTACTGTTCGCTGGAGGGTTTCTTGAGATAGTTTAAACTGTTGTGGATGGCCGTCTTCAGATTGGACAGATCAAGGCACGCCCCGGTAAAATCCGGTATCTCGTCAGGGTCGGTTATTTTCCTCAGGGCGAATTCTCCCGGCGGCAGCGGTTTTGAGTATTCCGGTTTTTCCGGTTTCGGTATCCGCGGTATGTCTTCCACCAGGATTGGGGCCCCGTGACAGCCGATTAGAAACATGACCAAGACGAACCCGATTGCCAGAGAAATTCTTGCCTTCATAAAGTTACCGACTTCCTTTCCCGAACAGTAATCTCTTTTTATACAGGACAAACCTGATGAAACCGTAATAAGCCGGAAATTTCCCTCCGGTGGGAGGCTGTGTCGTAATACCCGATTGACGTTTGAGGTCATTCTGAACGAGGTGAAGAATCTAATCATAACAAAATGTTAAAAAAACGAGATTCTTCGCCTGACGGCTCAGAATGACATTGCGACACAGCCTCTGGGCGAGGGGAAAACGGACTTGTTACGAAGCCGTCAAACCTGCCAAAGGTGATACCACAATCCGGGCTTTTTTTGTAAACAATACTTGTCGTGTCCTACGCCATGACAGACCGATTTTTCTGACAACCGGAACCGGACGGTTTCAGGTCATTTTATTGTTTTCCGCCGCTCGTAATGCACCGGAATCGTTTGCTCCGAAAGCCGCATCACTTGCAGGAGTTGTCGCAGTACTCGGGAAAGCGTCCAGGAAACCTTCAGTATTTTACTGACATAGATCACGTAATAAACCCGTGTTTGCTTATCCCGTTCGCGAAGGTATATCAATAATGACCTAAATTTAATAATTTAAGGAGGTTTGATGATGAAGAGGCTGCGCAGGGGCTTGATCGTGTTCTGTTTCGCGGTGTTCCTTCTTTTAACCGTTGCACCCATCGCGCCGGCACAACAGGCGGGGCCGTTTTATGTCGGTGCATTTGGGGGATTTGTCGTTCCTGATGACCTGGAAGTGGAAGGGTGGGGAGACGTCGATGTGGATGAAAGTTGGGCCGCCGGTGCCAGGTTCGGCTATGTCATCCCGCAGGTTCCGTGGCTGGCTGTCGAACTGGAATACACCTACCTGGCGAAGCAGGATTACGACGAGACAGTCGGATACCATGGCTATGACCGGATCCGTGCCGATGGCGATTTCAGGGCGCACAACCTGATGGGGAACCTTCTGTTCCGTTACCCGCAGGGAAGGATCCATCCCTATGTGGGATTCGGACTCGGCTTGTCAAGGGCCACTTTCGAGCTGAACGGCGAAGTCGGATCCAGCGGTTCGGTCAAGATCATCGACGAAGATGAAATTGCCGTCGCGAGTCAGTTTGTCGCCGGGGTGAATTTCGAAATCACGCCGAATTGGTCTGCCGATCTTGGTTACAAATATTTCTACAGCGAATACGAAGTAGACGACACCGACGTTGAGGCCTACAACCACATCGTCACAATGGGCGTCAACTACCATTTTTAGATGCATGCCCTGTGACGTCGTTTCGGGAAAGGAGAGCCCATGAGCTCTCCTTGTGATCATCGCCGAACGCCGGTTTAAATTATTTTGACGATCACGGGTTCGTGGCGTTCCGAGGCTGGAGGTATTTCCTCCGGATATCCGATGACAATCGGAGCGATGATCCGGCAGTCTGGGGGCATGCCCATCTCATCGAGGATTTCCTGATCGCGGATATTGACGCCCAGGCCGATCCAGCAGGTTCCCAGGCCTCTTGCCGTGGCGGAAAACAGGATATAAGCGGCGGTCAAAGCGCAATCGACGTCGATTAAACGGGCCTCCGCCGGACCGATGACATAGACCACACAGGGGGCGTTGTGGAAGATATGGTACTGTTCGTCGGAAAACCTGGATTCATAATCCTTCAAGGGTGATCCGGGATCATGGAGAATGTCGGACAGGAGGTTTTTCTTGCAGTCATCGGAAATCCTCTTCATGAAATCGCGGTTCCGAATAATGATGAAACGGCAGGGCTGGAGATTGCGGGCCGTTGGGGCCAGGGTGGCATCATGAAGGATTTCCTCGATGGTTGACAGTGAAACCGCTTTGTTTTCATAGTTTCTGATAGCCCGCCTGTTGACCAGGATTTCATTAAAGTCCATATCTGTCCTCCAATTGATCATACGAAAGATTTATTGTCTGGAAAATTTCACGTTTTCTTATACGATGAATGCGTGAAAAGTCAAAAATTTCCTCCCTTCATTCCCTCCAGGGGAGGGGAAAATGGATTTTTTGCGGGGATGCCGTATTTCGATTGATCCGGCGTGCCGCCTGTTCGACTCGGTCGATGAGGAATCGGCGTTAAATGGCGGCCATTAAGAAAATTCCCGGGAACGGGTCCGGTATTTTTATGGACGATCACGCGACATTGAATCATCTGGAAGAACTGGCCGTCCGGTTGGGAATGAAGATCCTTTATGAAACGCTGACGGTGAACGGCTCTTTCCGAATCGGCGGGTATTGCCGGATCAGGGGAGAGGATTATTTGATCATCAACAGGAAGGCCACGGTTAAAGAAAAGATCCATATCCTGATCGACGCTCTGAAACGGCGCGATCTGAACGGGATCTATCTCATGCCTTCCCTGAGGCAAATCCTGGATAACCCGCGTGACCGGGAAGATGGACAGGCAAACCATGAACTATGAGCCGATCCAGGTGGAATGCTACAGCGGCTACAGGACCAATGAACGCCCCGTTGCTTTTTTTTATGCGGGCCGGCGCTGGGATGTGGCCGAAATCCAGGATCGCTGGTATGAAGGCGGTCTCGATCCCGGCAGGCCGGAGATCCATTATTTCAAAGTCAAGACCTCGGAGGGCCGGGTTTTTATTCTGCGGTATTTATCCCTGTTTGATGCCTGGTCCATTCAAGGAAAAATTTAGAAACGCGTCTCGCGCCTTTTCACGGGAGAAAAGAGAGGCAACAAAATGACCCTCGCCACATTCCGCATCGCCCCCCGGTTCCTTCTGGTTCTCTTTGCATTTGCCGTTCTTGCCATGCCTTTGTGGGGGGCTTCCAGGTTCAGGCTGATCGATGAACGGTCATTCGGTGCCCCGCCGTCGGCGATCGGGTATGCCGAGTACGAGTATGCCGGGAAAATTATCAGCGTCATCACCGCCTCGCCGCAGTTTTTTGCCTTCAAAGTGGCCTATGCGAATCCGCCCAAGTCGGTGGAACGGTTCCATGAAGAGAACCCGGAGGCGCTGCTGACCGTGAACGGCGGTTACTGGGATCACCAATATCGGCCGACGGATCTTTGCGTGGCCGATGGGCGGGTCATAAAACCGGTCAATTCCATGAACCGTCACCATGGACTGTTTGCGGTCGGCCGTGACGGCGGGGTTGTGGTCCGGGATCTGAAAGGCCTTCCCCTCGGTGCGGATGAAGCGAAGTCTTTCCTCCATGCCCTGAAAAGCGGCCCCCATCTGGTCCGTAACGGGGAGGCGGTGAATTTAAAATCCACCAGCAAGGCCGCAAGAACGGTCATCGCCCGGGACAGCCGGGGTAATGTACTTTTCGTGATCAACAGGGCCGGAAAGATGACCTACGCGGCCATGGCCGATTTCCTGGTCAATACGCACCTCGATATTACCGAAGCCTTTAATCTCGATGGAGGTTTTTCAACCGGATTTGCCCTGGGCCGGGGAAGGGGCCGGATTTTGAAAGAGACCTGGGTGATCGCCGATGTCATTCAGATCGAGAGGAAAAAGGGGCGTTGAACAGGTCCGTGCCCGATGGGGGACAGTTCCCCCGGAGTATTTCGTTGACACCAGTCAGGCCTTTTGTGTAGTTTCTGCGGCAGAGAACCGTAAAACCGCGGCAAAGCCGCCGCGCCGGTCAGGGGCATGTCAGGCTGTGGCGGCCCGCGCGAATCGACGGCGGTTCCGTGAAGGAGAGGCGAGGCGGCCGGGCATGACAGGCCTGGGTCAGGAAGAAGGAGAAAAAGATAGAAGACATGACGGAAGGATCCCCTCGGAAAGGCGGGAAGTGCGAGATAATCAAGCGGGACCCATGGGAAGGCATGGTCGACCGGACGTTCATGGAGAGGGTGGGACTCGAAAACCTGACAGAAAAGCTCGATGACGCCATGAGACGGGGCAAGATTTTGAAAGACGGCAGCAAATCCTTTGTCTCGCTTGTTGCCATGGAGGGAAGGGAAGTGGTGGTCAAGGGGTACCACCACCTCGGATGGGTGCATTCCCTTCGGCACACTTTCCAGGGTTCGCGGGCGAAACGGGCGTGGAAGACGGCAAACCACCTGTGCGGCCTGGGGGTTACGACCCCCAGGCCGCTGGCCTATATTGACGAGTACCGGGGTTTTCTGCTTTGGAAATCCTATTTTATCTACGAATATGTTTCGGGACCGTCTCTGCAGGATTTTCTGGAAGATTCGGCCGTGCCTGAGAAACAGAAGCACCGCCGGATCGAACAGGTCATCGAGGTGCTGTCGCACTTGTCGGAACACGGCCTCAGCCACGGTGATCTGAAGCACACGAACATGATCTGTAACGGCGATGCGGTGGTCTTTATCGACCTCGACGCCTTGCGACAGACTTTTCCCATCGGCTTTTTGAAACGGCACCGCTACGAGAAAGACAAGGCTCGCTTCCTGAGGGATGTCAGGCTGTTCGAACGATAACGCAGCGCATCATGCCTCGTTAATCTTTTAGGCCCGGCGGCCGTCCCTATTGCTGGACCTGCGAAAGTCGAGTTAAGGATTTCTTTCTGTGGTCGAAATGATCCAAACGTGCATGCGACACCGTCTCATTGACGGGGGAGGGAGCGAAAGGAGATGAAGCTTTATTTTCGTCAAACGGAGCTGGGCGAAATCGGCATCGCGGAAATCGGCGGCAGCGTAACGAATGTCTATCTGGACAGGGGCGACGTTCCGCAGGATGCCGAAATCTGCGAAACGGACCTGATCCGGGAGGCGTTTCGCCAACTGGAGGCGTACCTTGCCGGTGATCTGAAGCGGTTTTCTCTGCCTCTCGCCCCTGCAGGCACGGAGTTCATGCGCAAGGTGTGGACGATTCTTGTCCGGGTTCCATACGGAAAAACGGCGAGTTACAAGGATATTGCCGAGGCGGCCGGGAATCCCGGGGCCGCCCGCGCGGTGGGGCAGGCGAACAACAGAAACCCGATCCCTGTTTTTATTCCCTGCCACAGGATCATCGGGGCGAACGGAAAGCTCGTGGGGTACCGCGGCGGTTTGGATATGAAACAGAAACTGCTGGACCTGGAAAGGAGAGAGAAAACGGCTTAAACGCTCAATATTATTTTGATCAATCTCCGCACGAGCCGTGATCGCTTTCCGGCCTGTTTCAGAGCTGACGGTTTTTTTAGAAAGGAGGATTGATATGGGTGTCATGATGCAGGCCTTTTTCTGGAACTGTCCCCGTGAAGACCGGCGGGAATTCGATTGGTGGAACCATGTCCGTGGCCGCCTTCCCGGCCTTGCCCAGGCGGGCTTTACCGCTTTATGGCTGCCGCCCGTGCACAAGGCCGCCGATATTTCCGGGCCGTCCATGGGATACGATCCTTACGACTATTATGACCTGGGAGAATTCGACCAGAAAGGCTCCCGCAGAACTTGGTTCGGCTCCCGGACGGAACTCCTCGATCTGATCCGCACGGCCCATGATTGCGGTCTTGGGGTCATTGCCGACATGGTCATCAATCACAACAGCGGCGCCGACGAGGAGGAACTCAACCCGATCACGGGCCGGCTGCGCTGGACGCGGTTTAAACCTCGAAGCGGCAAGTTCCCGAGAGATTGGGAGTGCTTTCATCCCAACTCCTACGAGAGGTGGGACCAGGGCACCTTCGGCGACATGCCCGATCTTTCGCACCGGAATCCCTATGTCTTTGCGGAGATTTTGAAGCTTGCCCGCTGGCTGGTGGAGGAAATCGGCTTCGATGGCTTCCGCTACGATTTTGTGAAAGGCTACGGCGCGATGACGGTCGAGGCCATCCAGGAATACCGCTATATCCGGGACGGCAAGCCCTTCATCCCGTACGGTGTGGCCGAGCACTGGGACTGCGCGCATGCCATCGAAAACTGGGTGAATGTCACCAATTTTTCCAACGTGAACCCGGTGGACGCCTTCGATTTCCCCTTGCGCGAAATGCTCAAGGCCCTCTGCGACCAGGAGGGGTTCAGCCTTGGCGATCTGGCGACCTGGGAGACGCTCCTTCGGCATCAGCCGCAGACAACGGTGACCTTTGTGGAAAATCATGATCTTCGCGACGAAGGACGGCCCATCGTAAACGACAAGTTGCTCGCCTACAGCTATATCATGACCCATGAGGGTTATCCCTGTGTTTTCTGGAAAGATTATTACAACGCCGGTCTGGCCATGGGCACGACGCCTCACGGTATCGACGCCCTTGTCCGCGTCCACGAGCGTTATGCGGGCGGCAGAACGCAGACACTGTGGCTGGATGACCGGCTTTATATCATGCAGCGCAATGGATATGGGGATCAACCGGGGCTGGCCTATGTGTTGAACAATCGCCCGGACTGCTGGAATGGGGCCTGGGTGACCACTCAGTGGCGGAATGCGGAATTCCTCCCGGTGGCGTGGTGGAGCGAAAGCGATCCGGGGAGGCCTATGAATCAGGCATCTCAAGGCGATGCCCGTGCCCAGTTCTGGGCGCCACCCCGCGGATACGCCGTGTATGCACCGCAGGCATAGGGCGGGGGCGAATCGTTCGACATTGCGGCTACAGCCCCGAAACGATTTCTTCAAGAATTTCTCACGCCCTTGCTGATTTTCGTCAGGGAGAGTGGAAATTGTGTTTGACTTGTGGCTTGAAAGTCCCTACCCTTTCTTGGAAATTCCGCCGAAGCGGAAGGGTTGTCTCAGACAAGGGAACCCACGGAGATGGGTCGAATAAAGGATATCATGCGAATCGTGCGTTTCACGGCCAAAATGATACGATACCTGTGGGCAGGCCCGTATACCCTTTTGGGGCTTCTGCTGGTGCCGGCCGCGCTCCTGGGCGGTGCAACCGTGCGCCCCAGCGGGGGAACCCTTGAAGTGGCCGGCGGGCGATTCGGTGCATGGATTACCCGTCTTCCCCCGTGTTTCCGGTTTTGCGCGATTACCATCGGTCATGTCATCCTGGGTGCCGACCCGGCGTCGCTTATTGCCCACCGGCGACACGAGCGCATTCATGTGCGCCAGTACGAGCGCTGGGGTGTTCTTTTCATCCCGTTGTACTGCGCCTCGAGCCTTCTGCAGTTTTTCCGCGGCCGCGACCCCTATCTCGAAAACCGTTTCGAACGGGAAGCCTGTTCGTGTGGTTCATGTCCGGGAAAGGTTTCCGAATCTCCCGTGCCGGGGACGGGCAAACGGCTGCGGTGTTTTCATTTTAACCATGTCAGGCCCCGGATTCCCGGATAGGGGGTGCGATTTTTACGTAAAAAGTTTCACACAAGGCGGAAATCGGATCGATAAGGATGTTTCTCTTTATGGAAAAGGAGATCGCAGATGAGTCAAATACTGATCGGTAAAGGCGAGCGTCCGGTCAACCTGCTTGCGAAATACGGAAACCGTCATGGTCTGATCGCCGGCGCCACGGGAACCGGGAAGACCATTTCACTGCTGGTTTTGGCGGAAGGCTTTTCACGCCTGGGTGTGCCGGTTTTCATGGCGGATGTGAAGGGGGATGTTTCCGGTTTGGCCATGGCGGGGACGGCCGACGAAAAGATCCGGCAGCGCGTTGCCCAGATCGGCATCGAGGGCTTTACGCACGAAGCGAGTCCCGTATTATTCTGGGATTTATACGGGCAGAAGGGGCATCCCGTCCGTACCACCATCAGCGAAATGGGGCCTGCCCTGTTGGCAAGGATCCTGGGGGTCAACGATACCCAGGCGGGAATGCTTGAGATTGCCTTCAAGATGGCGGATGACCAGGGGTTGCTGCTTCTCGATCTCGATGACCTGCGGGCACTCCTGGGGTTTGTTGCGGAAAACCGCACCGAAATTTCGAAGCAGTACGGTCTGGTCAGCACCCAGTCCGTTGCCGCCGTCCAGCGGGCGCTGCTTTCCCTGGAAAGGGAAGGCGGAGAATTCCTGTTCGGAGAGCCTGCACTGGAACTGTCTGACCTGATGCGAACCGACATGAGCGGCCGCGGCATCATCAATATTCTGAAGGCGGACCAGCTGATTCTGAAACCGCGGCTCTATTCCAGTTTCCTCCTGTGGCTTCTGTCGGAGCTGTTCGAGAATCTTCCCGAGGTGGGGGATTCGGACCGGCCCAAGCTGGTATTCTTTTTCGACGAAGCCCATCTTCTGTTCGACGACGCGCCGCCCATTCTGCGGCAACGGGTGGAGCAGGTGGTGCGGCTGATCCGTTCGAAAGGCGTGGGGGTGTACTTCTGTTCCCAGTTTCCCGACGATGTTCCCGGCGAAATTTTGGGGCAGCTCGGCAACCGCATCCAGCATGCCCTTCGGGCCTATACACCGCGGGACCAGAAGGCGGTGCGCACCGCCGCGGAAACCTTTGTCGCGAACCCCAAGTTTGACGTTGCCCAGGTCATCTCCCAACTCGGTGTCGGCGAGGCCCTGGTTTCCACGCTCCAGGAAAAAGGGGTTCCGATGCCGGTGGAGCGGACCCTGATCTGTCCGCCCAGGTGCCGGATGGGGGCGATAACGCCCGAAGAAGAGGCCCTGGTCCGGTCGCGTAGTCCCCTGGGCGGGAAGTACGATACCCCTGTGAATCGTGAGTCCGCCTACGAAATCATCAGCCGCCGGGCCGTATCTCGGGCGGAAGAAGCGCCGCCGGTGCCGTCCCGGGCGGAGAAACCGGGAGAGGAGCCGGGCCCGCGCGGCGGAATGCTGGGGGAACTCCTGTGGGGGACCAAGAGCCGCGAAGGCATGGTACAGGCCCTGGCGAAACAGGCCGCCCGGACCGTCGGCAGCCAGATCGGCCGCCAGATTCTGCGGGGTGTCCTGGGGGGCATATTGGGCGGATCGCGCCGCCGTTAGATGGCGGCTGGGGGTTGAATACAACTCGGCGTCGGCGCTTTTGGGGCGGCCCCTTTTTCATATCCCTTTCCTGTACCGTCCCAACCGCCTTCCATCCCGGCTGGAGACCTGATCGCCATCGGCCGGTTTGTCTGCGGCCTGTTTCGGTCTCATCCCACCCAGTGTACGAATTCGTCCAGATGCGCCCTTTTCCGTTCAAAATTGTTGATCTCATGCGCGAGGTCGGGGTAGCCCAGGGCAATTCCCACGACGATCCGGCGATCCTCCGGAATGGAGGCGATCTCCCGGATCAGGTCGGGGTATTGGACCGCCGCCGCCATGATCAGGGTGCCGAGGCCTTGCCCGTGCGCCAGCAGGCAGAGGGTCTGGACGATAAGCCCGATATCGAGCATGGCGTACTCCACGGCGTTGTCCTTGTGGATGGTCGGCACGATCAGGCAGGGGGCGTCGAAAAGGTACGCCATCTTGATCCGCAGCTTGCGGCGCGCGTCGGTGTCGCGGCGGGCGATGCCCAGGGAATCGTAGAGTCTCCGTCCCATATCGTTATACCGGAGCCGACAGGCGTCGGGCCAGGATTCAGGCATCGGTATGTCGGGGGTCGATGGCGTGTCATCGATCAGCAGCCGCTGATTCGCTTCCTTGAACCGGGCCAGCGACTCCCCGGTGATGACGTGAAAATTCCACGACTGGGTATTGCCCCAGGACGGCGACCAGCGCGCTGCCTCGAGAATATCCCGGATCACTTCAGGGGGGATGTCCTTGTTCAGGAATTTCCGGATGCTCCGCCTGCCCTTCACCGCCGCTTCGATATTCATTTCGCTCTCCTTTGTGATGCGTGTTGTCTTTTTTGATCCCTCTACCACATGTTACGCCGGATTTCTGCAAAAATCGCGTGTCTGCACGGGGGAAATCCCGCCGGGAAGACGGGCCGTGTTCCGAGAAATGAAGTCTGTTTTTTATGGCATTTTCTTTTCATCTCCCTTACCATTCGAAATATCAGGCAGGCGACTGTTCTCAAAGGTGATTTGCGTGAGCGTTTTCTTTCTGGCGGGGAGGTGCGGATGAAACGATGGATGAAAGTCGTGATCGGGCTGGCGGTTTCCCTGGTTCTTTTTGCCGTGGCGGGCTTTTTCGCGGTCCCCCCCATTGCCAAATCGATCATGGTGAAGAAATTGTCGGAGGAACTGCGTCGGGACGTCATGATCGATACCATCACCTTCAACCCCTTCCGATTCTGCCTGACCGTAAAAGGTTTGGCCGTTCGGGAACGGAGCGGGGGGGAGACGTTTTTTTCCTTCCAGGAGCTTTTCCTCAACCTGGAGGGCATGTCGCTCTTCAGGCGTGCCGTCATCGTCGACGAAGTCAAACTGACGTCTCCCTACGTTCATCTGGTCCGAAATCAGGACGGGTCCTACAACTTTTCGGATCTCCTTGCGGGAAAAGGAAAAAAGGAGCCGGAAAAGAAGAACGAACGCCCCTTTTTCTTTTCACTCAATAACATCGCTGTCTTGAATGGGAAAATTGTTTTCCTGGATGGGCCCCGTTCTACCCGTCATCTCGCCGAAAAAATCCAGATCGGTCTCCCCTTTGTTTCCAACATGAGCTATGATACCGACACGTTCGTCAAACCATCCTTAAGCGCCGTCATTAATGGAACCCCCTATGAGCTGAAAGGCCGGACGAAACCCTTCAAGGCCTCCCGCCGGACGGAATTCGATATTCAATTCATCGACCTGGATGTTCCCTTCTATCTGGCCTACATTCCCAAGAAGCTGAATTTCCGGCTTGTTTCGGCGAATCTGGACGTCGATGCAAAGCTGGTGTTCCGTCAGATCAACGGGGGAAAGCAGTTCTTGATGCTGTCCGGGAATACGGCGCTGAAAGAAATCGCCGTGGATGATCTGGCGGAAAAGCCGCTCCTGCGCCTTCCATCCATCCGGGCGGCGATGGCCGGTGTCATGCCTTTGACCGGAGAGATTCATCTTTCGAAGCTGGTCGTCGATTCTCCGGAGCTTCATGTGCGCCGTGACGCCAGGGGCAGGCTTAACCTCCTGTCCCTGTTTCCCGAAGAGGAAGAAAAGACGGAGGAACCGGGAGGCTATAAGGCCGTGGTGGATATGGATTCTCTCCTGGTTGGGAAAGGGACGGTTCATTACGAGGACATGAAGCCGGCCGAGACGGTTAAACTGATGCTTTCAGAGATTCAGTTCACGGGTCTTAACCTGTCCACCGCACCGGGAAGGGAAGGAAGTGCCGCTCTCACGCTGGCCCTTCCGAAAAAGGGATCGGTCGACCTGGCAGGGCCGGTCGTTCTTTCGCCGTTTAGGGCGAAACTGGAAACGGATGTCCGGGGACTGGATATCCCGCTGTTTCAACCCTATATCGGCGAGGTTCTCAATGTGCGGGTGACAGGCGGCCGGGGCGGAACCCGCGGCAGTCTTATCCTGGATACCGCAGACAGGAAACTGAAGGCCGGCTACACGGGAAGCTTGTTCCTGACCCGCTTTGCCGCCATCGATTCCGTTCAGGCCGACGATCTTCTGAAGTGGAGGACGCTCTATCTGAATGGCGTCGATATCGGATACGATCCCCGGCGCGTTCATATCCGGGAAGTCGCCTTGGCCGACTTCTACAGCAGGATCATTGTCAACAGGGACGGAACGCTGAACCTGCAGAACCTGGCCAGGGAGGAAGAGGAGGGTGGGGATGCCGGGGGGCCTAAAGCGGCGAAAGGCCGTGATAAAACCGCGGAACCCGAACCGAGGAAAAAAGGAGCCGGCGATATCCGAATCGGTGCCGTAACTCTCCAGGGCGGCGAAATCGATTTCCTGGATACCAGCATCACCCCTCATTTTTCCGCGAGGCTCCTGGAGATGGGAGGCCGTGTCTCGAACCTCTCCTCGGCGGAAAAGGCCAAGGGAGACGTCGTTCTCCGGGGACGGCTCGACGGCTACGCTCCCCTCGAAATCACGGGAAAAATCAATCCCTTGAAAAAAGATCTCTATGTGGACCTGAAAGCGGTGTTCAAGGATATGGAATTGAGTCCCGTGACTCCCTATTCGGGCAGATACGCCGGCTACGAGATCCAGAAGGGAAAACTTTCCTTCGACCTCAAGTACCTCATCGATCACAGGAAGCTCGATTCGACGAATGTCGTGTTCGTCGACCAGCTTACCCTGGGAAACAAGGTGGACAGCCCCGATGCCACGAAGCTTCCCGTCGCCCTGGCCGTTTCCCTCCTGAAGGACCGCCATGGCCAGATCAAGCTCGACATCCCCGTTTCCGGGAGCCTCGACGATCCCCGGTTCAGCGTCTGGCGGATTGTGGTTCAAGTCGTCGTGAATCTCCTTTCGAAGGCCGCGACGGCTCCCTTCGCGCTCTTGGGGTCCCTTTTCGGCGGTGGAGAGGAACTCGGTTACGTCGAGTTTGATTACGGACAAGCCGCCCTGGGGGAGGAGAATCTGAAAAAGATCGGGATATTGACCAAAGCCTTGAGCGATCGTCCCGCCCTGAAAATCGACCTGGAAGGGTTTGTCGATGCCGAACGGGATCGGGAGGCGATGAAAAAAACGGCCTTTGACCACAAACTGAAGGTACAGAAACTGAACGATGTCGCCCGGGGCGATAAGCGTGCCGTGAAACTCGGCGAGATCGTCATCGGAGACGCCGAATACGAAAAATACCTGAGAGAAGCCTACAACGCGGAAAAATTTCCCAAGCCCAGAAATATCATCGGCTTGGCGAAGAAGCTCTCCGTTCCGGAAATGGAGAAGTTGATCGATACCCACCTGGATATAAAGGACGACGATCTGCGCCTGCTTGCCGGTCAGCGTGCCATGAATGCCCGTGACGCGATTCTCGCCTCTGGGGAAGTGACGGCCGATCGTGTTTTTATCGTCGAATCGAAATACATGACGCCGCCCGTGAATGAGAAACTGAGAAAAAGCCGTGTTGATTTTCACTTGAGATGACGCATAGTTGACCGTTCGTTCCCCGTCATTGCGGTCCGGCTTTTTCCCGGGGGCGGCAAAGCGCCGGAGTTTTTCGGTCTTTGCCCTTGCATCTGCGGGATGGATGCTTATTATGAATGATAAAGAAAGACGTAACGCCGGCCATTGTTGATCAGGATGATGTAAAAAGAATGGATGCCGGGTTCTTAACATCAGAAAGGGGTGACAGCAGAAGCTAGAACCGACGATGGCAAAATAAATGCTTGGGTTTCTTCCTGAATAGGGAAGAAAAACGGCGAAACGGTGACAGCAAAACGTCACGGTAGAGTCTACTCTGGGTAGAAAAAGGATCGCGGGCGTTACGTCTTTCATTCCTTCTTTAAGAATTTGCGAAGCCGTAAAAAGTCGGTTTCCTCTCTTCCGGCCGATGTGGCGGAACGGGGATGCATGTCGTTTCCGTGGTCCTATTTGTCGTTTCGACCGCAGGGAGAAATCTTAAAGTGAACGTGTTTCAGTGCATTAAGATTTCCCGCATTCGTTCGAAATGGCATTTTTGCAATGGTGACACGGCCTCCCCGCGGGAGGAAATTTTCGACTTTTTACGAAGGCGTCCGGGTCCGGGTTAAAGAACGGTTTTGCGGAGACAGGAAACGCCGTATCAACGATCACGGCGATCAAGATCTTTTCTTTTCTCATTCCTCCAACGTGAAAATCAGTATTCGGCGGCATGCGTTGAAGAACTGCCGTTTCCGGCCGGTTTTCCCAGCAGCGGGGATGAATCAATCAGCATGAAATGGGGAAAAGGGAGATGTCGGCGAAAAAATTTTGGGTTGTCCTGGCGATGGCCTGTTTGATCGCCACTCCGGCCTGGCCGAATGATCAGGTACGCCAAGGTGGCCGGGAAACGGTGCAGGGTTTCAAGAAAATGGGAACGGAGACGGGCCGTGCCATCAAGGAAGGGGGCAGGGAGGTCGGCCGGGGCTTCAAGAAAATGGGGGAGGGGGCCGGCCAGACCGTCAAGAAAAAGGGGCGGGAAGCCGGTCAGGAAGTGAAGAAAGCCGGCCGGACAGCGGGACGAAAGGTGACGAAGGCGGGCCGGTCAATCGGCGACTGGTGCCGGGATGCGTATGCCGGGACGATGAAACACCTCGACCGGCTCGGGAAAAACATCCGGGGTTATTTCCAGGGGAAATGACGATCCTTGCGGCGAGGTGACGGGCCGTTCCGGAAAACCGGCTATGATCGGGTTGTTTCCTCCGGGATCAGTTCGAAAACAAAGCGTCCCACCGCGAACCGGGTGACGATCTTGACGGGACGCTTCTTTTCGTCGTCCCCGAACCAGACCATGAGATTCTGCGCATCCTTTCTTCCCAGGGCGTTGCCCAGTTGTCCGGGAGCGGGCATGACGAGGAAGGCATCGTAGCTTTTCCCTCCGGCGGAGATCCTTTCCTTCCGCAGGACCGAGGCCCGTGAGCGGATGAGCTTCTTGCCGTCCGTGATCGGAATATCAATGACACGGCCGGTTTTTAAATCCTTCGTCCGCATGACAAACAGGAAAGACAGGGGATCGAATGTGCCGGGGATGATCGTGACGCATCTTCTCTTCTCTCCGCCGTTTTGGTAAGTTGCCTCCATCCTGTCCCAGTCGAACCCGACCCGGATGTTCCGTGGGTGTGTGCCCGTGTCGCTTTTCACGTAAGCGAGGGTCCTGGTCATATGCCGGTCGGTGTAGGATTCCTGGATTTCCCTCACCCGGTAGAACCAGTTTACGCGATCGTTTGTGGTGGTGCGCATGATGAAGTGGTACGACGGTACATTCTTGTAGCCGTTGCCCGGCAGCACTTCTATGGTGGCACGGCCGACGGCGATTCCTTCCCAGCTTACCCGGTATGTCAATTTCTCGCCGACATCAAAAGGAAAATTTTGTTCTGAAGGGGCGGAATGGGCGGATCCGATACCGAAGAGAAAAAGAAAAAGCAGGATAAGAAAAATACGAGGCGGCCGGTTTAATCTGCCGGTAATAGGGGAGCTCTGTTCCATAATACGCCTCATACTCCCAAAATGACAAAGAAGATCATTCCTTATCGATGATGGTATCCGCCATCCCAGTGTTGGCCGCCGTGTCCACGATCGTATCCATACCCGCCGTGTCCATGCCTGTATCCATGCCCGTATCCGTTTCCCCGTTCGTACCATCCATATCCTCCGCGGTCTTCCCGGCCGGGGGCGAAGCCGACGTAGCAACCCTGGACGGACAGAAGCACAACAGCGGCGCTGATTCCCAACAGGAGTATTTTTTTCACGTTTTCACCTCTTTTCCTGTCACCGGGTTTTGCGAATTTAACCCCTCATGCCCGTATTTCACTTCACACTGTAGCCGCGTCCTTCCAGGCAGGCGCCCAACGCCCGCTGGTAGTCACTGCGTTTCTGTGCCGCCTGAGATTCCGGTACGCCTCCCAAAGGGAGGGTCGGATCGTAACCGGTCTGGTCCACGGCCCAGCGATGGCAGGCATAACGGTCGTCGTCCTGCTGTTTTTCGCTCTGGCCCCGGGCCGGGTAGCTGTAAAGCCAGTCCGCCTCGGGAGAATCTTCGCTGATTTCGTTTTTCGGCGGATCGGTCACGATGTAACCCCCGCCGGAGTAATAGGTGTAGTAGGTTTCATTCGCATAATAGTAGGGGACGCCACCCACCCACAGGGTCGTGTAAAAAGGAGGAAGAAAGGGAATGACCAGGCCGATCGGGGGCGAGACGATGGTGAAATAAGCGCCGAAGGGCCGGTACCAGACGCCCTCCCAGAAGTAATAGGGTGCACGGTGATGGTAGACCGTGTGGTAGCCGCGGGGCAGGGACCTCACGTAGTGACCGCGGGCCGGGTAATAGCGGTTATGATGATAACGCGTATCCCATCCGCGACGATAACCGAGATAGCGGTCCTCGCTCCGGTTCCAGTTGTAGGACCGGGTCACGTGCCTGTCAGCTTGAAGCCCGCGGTTTCCGGGCCGGTTCCGGCCCGTGTCCTGACTGCTGCGGACGCTGATTTGGCTCCGGCCGGTCCGGGGAGGCGGACTGGTCCACCGGGTGTTCTCCTGCCGGTTCCGGGTTCCCGGATTGCTTCCCCGGATGTTCCCCTGCCGGCTCCAGTTTCTGTCCGTATCGTGCCTGCCGCCTGGATTCTGCCAGGTCTGGGTTCCCGGATTGCTTCCCCCGGTGCGTCCATGGAGCCCGCCCCGGTTTTCCGCAAACACGGGATGGGATAGTCCGAGTAAGACCAGCAGGACAAGTCCCAGGGTAAAATATGAATTGGTTTGCCGATGACATGTCATGGCCGTCGCCTCCTTTTTTGCGAAGATTGACTTAAGCATAGCAGGTTATTTCACGCTGTAACCGCGGCCTTCGAGGCAGGCCCCGATAGCGCGCCGGTATTCGGAAGCCCTTGCTTCCATCCGTTCCGACCGCTGCTGATCACGGTTTTCATGCTCCACCTCGATCCGCCGGGCGGTCGACGCTCTTGCCGAGTCCGATGCGAGGCCGGTCATGGCCCCGATGGCTCCGCCGATCAGCGCCCCCTCGGGAGCGTGATGGTGGCCGCCGATGATGGCACCCAGCAGGGCTCCGGTAAAACCAAGGAACGCCGTGTCATGGCCGACGGGTGGAACCGGTTCCACCCGGACGTGGCGTTTTACCGGCAGCGGCGGCAGACTCGGGTCGTATCCGGTTTTTTCCATGGCCCACATGTGGCATTCATAACGGTCACGGTCCAATCGCATCGGGGACTGCCCTTCACGGGGATACACGAAAATCTGCCCGGGTTGTGTCATCCGGGTGCTTTCATCGTTTCCCGGCCACGGATCTGCCTGTCCCCGCAGGGGAGCCGCAATCACCAGGGCCAGGGTGAGTGCCGTCAACAGGAAAATGATTCCGGCATCCCTGCCCGATTTCCATCTTTGCGAAGGGAGTATCCTGGTCTCCTCCTTGTATCTTGCCAGTTTCATTATTATTTTGCCTCCGTTTTTTGCAGCGCATGACCCATGAGCGAGGGGCATGCCGTGACGATTTTTTGTTTCATTCATACAGATGAGCGCAAGGGATGTGCCAACTCAGGTGAGTCGCCCATAGATCAAATATATTGATTGATTACGATCAGTCAAATGAAGGCGGGGTAGGGATTATAGACCCTTGGGCCGGGTACTAAGTATGCAGAATGGATATTAAGTATCCGAACGAGATGGTTTCTGTCACCACGGAAGGGGAGAATTCCTAACCTTGTTCTTCTTTCAGCCGCTCGGCGATGAGTTCCCGGAGCCGGACCTTGTTGATCTTGCCCACGGCGGTGACGGGCAGCTCGGGCAACAGTTCGAGGCGTTCGGGAAGTTTATAGCGGGCGATCCGGCGGTCAGACAGCAAAAAATCGTTCAATTCGGCCAGGTCGAACGATTCCCCTTCACGGGCAACGGCAAACAGGGCCGCCCGTTCGCCCAGAACCGGGTCTGGCATGGCGACGTAGGCGCACAGGCGGATTTTCGGAAAAGCCAGGATGTGGTTTTCCATTTCCTCGGCGCTGATCTTTTCCCCTCCCCGGTTGATGGTATCCTTGCTGCGGCCTTCGACGATGAGGTTTCCGCTTTCATGGAGGCGGCAGAGATCTCCGGAACGGTAGAAGCCGTCGGCGTTGAAGGCCCTGAGATTATACTCCGGCGCGTTGAAATAGCCCCGGATGGTATAGGGCCCCCGGCAGATGAGCTCGCCGATCTCCCCGGGTTTCACGTCGTGGTCCTGCGCGTCGACAATGCGGAATTCATCTCCGGGAGACATGGGTCTGCCCTGAGTGAGCCAGGAGATTTCTTCCGGATCCTCCGGACGGGTCCAGAAAAGGGGACCCTCCGCCATGCCGAGGACCTGCTGTATTCCCGCACCGAGAAGGGGGCGGACCCTCCGGGCCGTTTCTTCGTTCAATTTTGATCCCCCGACGTGGAACGTCTGAAGCGAGGAGAGATCGTAACGTGACAGGCCGGGATGGTTGAGCAGGTTGATGACGATGGCCGGTACCGCCGGCACCGTCGTGACCCTTTCCTGCTGGATGAGATCGAGGATCGCATCCGGCGCGGGCGACGAAGACAAGACCACCCGGCCGCCTTTGAGAAAGACGCCCTGCCAGCCAGGGCAGGCGGTGGCGAAGTTGTGCGTCATGGGAATGGCGACGAGGTAGACCGTATCCTTTGAAAAACCGCAGATATCGCTGTTCCGGAGGGCATTGTAATAGTAGTCGTTATGCGTCCGGGGGATCAGCTTGGGAATGCCTGTCGTGCCGCCGGAGAGCTGGAAGATGGCCGGTTCATAGGGATCGGGCCGCAGGTCGGCGAAAATCGCCTTCCCATCGATGCGCTCCTCGATAGGGTCGTTCAGGAGCTTTTTCAGGGGAAGCATCCCTTCCGGAACCTCGTCGGCTAAAACGAAGACGTTTTTCAGCGACGGCGCCTTGGTGCGGACTTCCGCGGCCAGACCCGGATAGTCGAATTTTGCGTAGATACCCGGAATGGCGTAGCTTTTTACGGCGGCGAATTCGGCGAAAAAGGAAATTTCGGCCAGGCGATGGGCCGCCAGGGCCATGATGGGGATCACGCCGATTTTGACGGCGGCGAAATACAGGTACAGGGTTTCCGGGCGGTTCGGCATCTGGAGGATCATCCGGTCCAGGGGGCGGTGTCCCAGTGCGGCGAGATGCAGGGCCAGACGGTTTACCTTTCGATGCAGCTCCCCGTAGGTGGTGTGCTCTCCGTTAAAAGAGACCGCAATCCGGTCGGGCCACTGAGCCGCCGCCTCCTCGATGATCGAGGCGAGGGGCTTTTCCTGCCAGTAGCCGGCCTTTCGATATTGTTCCCGGAATGAAACGGGCCAGGGGGTGAAACCATCCATGATCGTCTATTCTCCTTTATTTGGAGAGACAGCGCCTGTTTTTCACGAAAAAAGCGGACCGCTGTCCCTTTCCTGGACTTTTCCAGCGCGAAAGGCGACGGCCGCCCCGATGAAATCGCGGAACAGGGGGTGGGGGTCCGTCGGGCGCGATTTGAATTCCGGGTGGAACTGGCAGCCCAGGAACCAGGGATGATCCTTGATCTCGACGATTTCCACGAGCTTCCCGTCCGGCGAGGTGCCGGTGATCCGCAAACCGGCCTTTGAAAGCGTTTCCCGGTATTCGTTGTTGAATTCGTAGCGGTGCCGGTGCCGTTCCGAAATGGCTTCGCTGCCGTAGGCTTCGGCGGCAAAGGATGAATTGACCAGCGCGCAGGGATAGGCTCCCCGGCGCATGGAGGCACCCTTTTCCGTGACGTGCCGCTGTTCCGGCAGCAGATCGATCACGGCGTAGGGCGTCTTTTCATCGAATTCGGAGCTGTTGGCACCCTTCAATCCGCAGAGGTGGCGGGCGAACTCGACGACGGCCATCTGCATGCCCAGGCAGATGCCGAAAAACGGGATTCTGTTTTTCCGGGCGTGTTCGATGGCGAGAATCATGCCTTCGATTCCGCGGGAGCCGAATCCGCCGGGAACCAGGATGCCGTCCGCTTCGGCTAGAAGAGAAGAAGTTCCCTCCTGTTCGATTTTCTCGGCATCCACGAAGAGAAGGTTCACCCGGCAGGTATTGGCGATGCCGCCGTGGGCCAGGGCCTCGTTCAAGCTCTTGTAGGAGTCGGTCAGGTTGACGTATTTGCCGACGATGGCGATGGTGACTTCCGTCCGGGGATGGGCCACCTTTTCCACGACGTCCTCCCACGCTTCCAGGTGTGGCTGGCCCGTCCAGATGTTCAGGAGATCGATGATCTTTTCGTCCAGCCCCTCCCGGTGATAGATCAGGGGGACTTCGTAGATGCAGGTCACGTCCTTGGCGGTAAAGACCGCCGCCACCTCGACGTTGCAGAACAGGGCGATCTTCGCCTTGATCTCCTCGGTGAGGTAGTTTTCCGTCCGGCACAGGAGGATATCGGGCTGAATGCCGATTTCCCGGAGCGCCTTGACGCTGTGCTGGGTCGGCTTGGTCTTGACCTCTCCCGCCGTCTTGATCAGGGGGACCCAGGTCAGGTGGATGAAAATGGCGTTTCCTTTTCCCACTTCGTTTCTGAACTGGCGAATGGCCTCGAGAAAAGGAAGGCTCTCGATGTCGCCGACGGTGCCGCCGATTTCGATGATGGCCACATCGTAACCTGCCGCCGTATCGCGGATGAAATCCTTGATTTCGTTGGTGATGTGGGGAATGACCTGGACGGTTTTTCCCAGGTAGTCCCCCCGTCTTTCCTTGTTGATGACGGAGTAGTAGACCTGTCCCGTCGTCAGGTTGTTGCGTTTTCCCATCCGGGTGGAGACGAACCGCTCATAGTGTCCCAGATCGAGGTCCGTTTCCGCACCGTCGTCGGTGACGAAGACTTCCCCGTGCTGAAAAGGGCTCATCGTGCCGGGATCGACGTTGATGTAAGGGTCGAGTTTCTGGTTGGTGACCTTGAGACCCCGGCATTCCAGGATGGCCGCGATCGAGGCCGCGGCAAGGCCCTTTCCCAGGGAGGACAGGACCCCTCCCGTGACGAATATGTATTTTGTTTTCATATCCGTTTCCTTATCCCTCCGTTTTGATCGGGATTGCTTCCAGGGACTGCCTGATCTGTCCGGCGATGACTTCCACGGGTTCCCCGAGGAGAACCTCCAGGGGGATCCGTTCCAGGTACTGGTCCGTCCAGGGCAGGTTGTATTCGTTGATCAGGTTCTTGAGATCGTTGAACCGGGGGCCCATCACGGTGATGCGCTCTTTCGGGGACAGGCGTTCCTCGAACCGGACATGAATGAGCAGAAGATGGCCGATCATGTTCCCTTCTTTTTTGAGTGGAATGACCACGATGGATGCGCCGTCCGATTTTCCGCGGCCGATATAGAGGTTCCCCGTGCTGACAATGGTTCTTTTCGTTCCCATGAGACGGCCCGATCTTTCCACCCGAGACGTCATCTGCAGCGAAACGCCGCCGCGGGTTTCAATGGAAATGGTGGTCTCTTCCTTCGGATTTCCCTCCGCATCCAGATGGTCGATTGTGTAGAGGGTGTAGCCTTGGATCGCGGCGATGGCGGGTTGGATGCGGTTGAGGATGAGGATGTTTTTGCTTGTCAGGACCCGGTCGGAGAAGGAGAACTCCTTCAGGAGATCGAAGAGAACGCCGGAAAGGGGCCGTTCCTTCCGGCTGGTGCCGACGGTGACGGTCTTGGCCTGGTGGCGGATGGCGTCGACGGGCCGGGACAGTTCGTCGATGGCACATCCCAGAGAAACGTCCAGGAAATCGATGGGGGAAAGCAGGTCATCCTGCCCCTTGAAATCATAGGCGTAATCTTCCAGGGGGAGGTGGCCGGTGGTATATTTCAGAAGGAGGACAATATCGGAGATGGTCTTGGTGCCGGCGAAGCGAAAGGCTCCCTGGTTGCGCTGTTCGTGGAATCGCCGGGAAAAATCCCGGATCAACCTGCGGAATTCGCGGTCTGCAATCTTTTCGTACAGGGACCAGTGCCGTTTCTCCTGTTCGACCATCCGCTTGTTGAGTTCGCTGCGGAACTGACGGAGGAACAGGGCATCCTCGTCGATGCTCAAGGCGGCGTAGAAGCCGAAGAGATGTCCCGCCACCGTGTTCAGAATGACGGGGAGGGGAGCCTTTCCCCGGGGCAGCTTGATGACCCCGTCGGCCAGATCGTCGAAACGGTCTTCCCCCTCCTCGGTGAACACGACGACTTTCGCCTTGTGGGCCTTGAAGATGGCGACGTCCTTGACGATATCCCCGATGACGGTTTCCGGGTTTCCGGCGCCGCAGACGATGATCAGCGGTTCCGCCGACAGATCGATATGTTTTTTGTTTTCCACGATGTCGGAAGAAATGGTCTTGTAACAGAGCTCGCTCAGTTTGATCCGGATTTCATCCGCCGCGGCCTTGTTGGGACCGCTTCCGACGACGGCCCAGTAGCTTTTCTGCTTGGAAAGCCGCTGCGCGGCTTCACAGATCTCATCCTTTTTATCGAGGACCCGGTTCATCAGGCGTGGCGCTTCCTCGAGGACGGCCAGTTCCCCGGCGATTTCCTCCTCCGTCAGGCATCCCGTAATTGAGGCAAAGGACAGGGCCAGGACATGGCCGGCGATGATCTGGGAATAAAAAGCCTTGGTCGAGGCGACGGACATCTCGATGTCCCGGCCGTCGCTGGTATAGAAAACGCCGTCCGCCTTGGTCGTGATATCGGACTGCCGCCGGTTGACGATGGCGATGATCGAGGCGCCCCGCTCCCGGGCCATCGTGACCGCCCGGTTGGTGTCGGTCGTCGTGCCGGACTGGGTGATGGGGATGACCAGGGTATCAGACAGATCCTGGGCGAGGGAAAAACCGCTCAATTCGGAGGCCACGCCGGCCGTGATCCGGATGTCCGCGTCCTTGAGACAGCGGCTCATGGCGTCCCCGATCGCCTGTCCGGCGACCGCCGCCGTACCGTGCCCGATGATGATGATGTTGCGGATCCTGCGACGGACGAGTTCATCCCGGACTTTCCCGGGTAGAACGTCGGGGCCTAGGTTGAACGATACTTTTTTGCGCCCCTCCTGATCCTGACCGATCCGGTACTTGCCAAGGAGGGTCTTGCGGATGGATTGGGTCGATTCGGATATTTCCTTGAGGAAATAATGGCTGAAGTTGCCGCGGTTGATGTCCCGGGTCGTGATCTCCGCTTTCTGGATGTGATCCGGATTCAGCGGAAGGGGGGTGCCGTTGTAGAAGAGGGCGGTGATTCCCTCCAGACCGCCGGCGCTTTCGTGGTCCAGGATGAAGAGTTGCCCTGTCGTTTCGGGCCTTTCCGGGTCCGCGGGCATTTCTCCGTTGATCTTGATGAAGAAGGGGGTCCGCTCGACGAGTCCGTACAGTTCCGAGGAAAAGAGGTACTGGTCGTCGCAGAGGCCGACATAAACGGCCTGTCCGCTTCCCCGGAGAGCCAGGAACACTTTTCCGGGTTCGAAGTTGCTGGCCATGGCGATGGCGTGAGAGCCTTCAAAGTCGTTTAAGGCCAGGCGGAAGGATGTGGCGAGATCGTGTCCCTCTGTCAGGTAGGCTTCGATCTGGAGGGGGATGATCTTCGTGTCCGTCGTCACCTCCGGAGCGATCACAACCCGGTCCGATTCGAGGAGATTCCGCAAGTCCTGGTAATTGTCGATATCCCCGTTCAAGGCCACGTTGATGGTCCAGTTTCCCCGGCCGTACCGGGGGAAGGTCTTGTCCGTGCTTGCGGCGGAATGACCGTTCAAGGTGGCGTTGTTGACGGGATGACAATTTTCGATGGAAATGGAGCCGACGGACGCCCAGCGGGTGTGACAGAAAGAGGATTCACAGTCCGTCCCGGCCTGGGTGAATTCCCGGAGAATCCGGTCGTTTCGAATCGATTGCCTGAGGTCGCGAACATTCTGCCCCAGTTTACCGATGATCGAGGCTGTTTTGTAGGTGAAGGCGACCGTGTCGCCGGTGCGGTGTTCCGGCGTGTCCAAGTCCGCCAGGGAGCAGGAGAGATTGATGCTGCCGTTGACCAGGTCCCCCGTTCCCACCCTGCCGGCCAGCTCTCCGTAGAGATCCTTTTCCCTGAGGCGGTGGACGATCTCCCGGAAGGTGTTCCCGTCCGGTGCCGTGAAGGATACCTGGATTCCCGCGGAATCCCGTCCCCGCACTTCCAGCCGATTCAGGCAGTTCAGGAGGAAGTTGATCTTCCGGTACTTCGCCAGGGAACCGGTTTCCAATGCGGCGGCATCCGCTCCGGCCAGATCCGTGATCTGATCCACCGTTTTCAGGACATCCTGCTCGACGCCCCAGACGATGTCCCGCAGGAGAACCATCCGGCGGTTGATCGTTTCAAGGTGGTCCGTCGTGAAAAAAGCCGCCGCTTCTTCCAGCGCCGTTTCTTCACGGTGGAGAAACGCCCCCATTTCAGCGGAGAGATGTTCCAGTTCCGCTATCATGTCCGGGTGGGTGAAGAGTTCCCGGAACAGGCCGTCGCTTTTGAGGTCAAAAAGACATCGGGCCATTTCTTCGAGAACGCCATTCCCGTCCAGATAGTCTTCAATCGGTTGTGACCCGGCCTGCACATCGGCGATCCGGTGATCCTTGATGCGGCCGAAAAGGGTTAAAAGATGCGCAATCCCTGGAGTCTTTCCTGTCGAAGCGGCGCCTTTGACGGCAAGAATACCTGCCAGGCCGCAGAAAAAAGTGGCCGGGTAAAGCGGGAAGAGAATCACCGAGCAAGGGGGACAGTCGTTCGGATCGGCGCCGATGAAGCCGTGCCATTTCCGGAGAAAGGAAAAACATTTTTGCCAAAGGGAATGGATCGACATGAAAATTCCCCTCACGGTTTGTCCGTTTTCCCGGTCAGGCAGGCCATGGCGCGTGCCGTGATCCCGTCGACGATATGCCGAAGCCAACGCTCTCCGGCAGCGACGGCTTCGGGCGTCAATGCCTTGATCGTGGGGAGGTATTTTTCATGTTTCTCGGCCGTTTCCTGCAGTTTCTCGAGAAACAGGCGGCGATCCTCCAATCCCAGGGATTCTTCGATACGGTGTGAAAAGACACTGCGGATTTCGGGCCATCGATCCAGGAAATTTCTCTGTTCTCCGACGATCCTTTTTTTCTTATCCCCTTTCAGATATGTCCCGGCTGCAGCAAGGGATCCATCCATTTTTTCCTCCAGTTCATCCAATCGTTTCAAACGTTCCCGTAAGGCCCGCTCCAGCGTCTCCAGCGCACCCCGATACAGGGGCTCACCCAGCGCGTCTCCGGCCCAAAAGGGGTGCCGCGCGTGGGCATACCATTGTTTGAGGGCCAGAAGGTTTGCCAGGTAGGTCAGGTTGTTTTGAACCCGCCGGTTCACGCTGCCGTAAAGTCCCGGATAAAAGGGCGCGTCCCGGTTCGTTCCGCTGCCGGAGTGGATCAGTTTCCCCCCTTCCGGGCAATCTCCCCGGAAGACGATTCCCGCGGCGATGACCGTTCCGTAGCCGATCCGGGCGGGGCCGACCAGTCCCCCCTGTCCACCCAGGAAGATGGGCCGCTCCCGGAGCATCACGCCCCGGGGGACGTCTCCGATGAGGGAGGCCGTGGCCTTGTCCTGCTGGGGGGTGTAATTGAAGTGGACGTAGCCGCTTCCCACTTCGCTGTGATTTTTCGAATCGGTTCCCCCTGCCATGAGACAGTCGCAGAAATTGATCAGGCTACCCAGGGTCACGAAGGGAAACAGAATCGTTTGCTTCATGCCGACCGTGTGACCGGCCTTGGCTCCTTCTTCTAGGAGACACCCTTCCCGGACGTGGGCGCCGCTTTCCATCCGGCTTCCTTCAAGGAAAACCGACGACCGGAAAAAGCCCGCCCCGAGTTCGCAGCCGGGACCGAGTTGACAGTTTTCGATGGTGACCGGTCCTTCGTGGCCCAGTTTCACCCCGGAAGAAATGACCGTTCCTGAACCGTCGATTCTTGTTCCCGGATACAGGACGACGCCGTCTCCGGAGATGTGTTCGGTGGGCACGTCTTTCCCGATCTCCACGGAAAAAGGTTGAGGGATGACCACGCCCTTTTCAAGGAGCAGCTCTATGGACTTCGATAGGTTCATGATAAATTTCAAGCGGTCATCTTCGGGCGGGCGAGGCGATGACGCCCGCCGGCCGTTCTGCCCTTTCGTCTACTCCGAAGGACTAGTCTGCCCGGCCGTTCATCCCCAGTTTGATCATTTTTTTTTGGAATGTGTTGCGGTTGATACCGAGGTAAGTCGCAGCGGCGCTTTTAATCTGACCGGAGCGGTGCAGGGCGATTTTGAACAGACTTCGATCCACGATCGAGATGATCTCGTCGTAAAGGGTGCTCTTCCCGTTTCCCTTCGAATCGAGGAGGGTCAGGATGTTTTCCAGGTCTTTACGCAGGATATCCTCGATGATCGCTCTGGTCGAGTCTTCCTCTTTCTTCATGTTTACGGCTCTTTCCATGATTTTTCCCTCCGTCTTTCTGTCCATTCCGGCCATAATGCGTCCTGTTAAATAATGTGTAACAGTTTCATGACGATCAGAGCGGTTATCACAATGACGGCGATCCAGATGGAAAGGACATCGCCGCGATAGACCGGAGGATCTTCCAATTGCTGGCGGACCTCCGCTTCCACCCGGTCAGGCGGAACTCGATCCATGATATCTTGAACGAGACGGATAAAATTTCCATAGGCGTTGGAGAGGATATAAAAACCTCTCCGGGTGGTCAGCAGAAGGTAACATTTGCGGCGGACGGTCAGCACACCCACCTGATGGATGCTTTCCCAGGGTATTTCCCTGCCCCTGAGAAACTTTCTGACGGTCAGCCCGTCGGCGCCGATCGTGACCGTACGATAAGAGATCTCGAAAAGAGCCGGTAAAGCGGCGCACAGCAGGATTACCAGCACGACCGTCTCGGCGGTGGAACGTGCGGACAGAAAGGACAGGCACAGCAGGACGGCAAGGAGGCACACTGCCAAGCCGAAAGGAATCAAAAAAGATTTCTTGATCTTATAACGATGAAAATCCATTATCTTTGCTTAGTTGGGGATTGGGAAATCAGGTTTTTCTTTCGAAAAGACCACTTTTGCCACCCGATTTTCTCACCAGCATGATGTCCGTTAAAACCATTTCCTTGTCGACGGCCTTGCACATGTCGTAGATCGTGAGGGCTGCCACGCTGACCGCCGTGAGAGCTTCCATTTCAACCCCCGTCCTTCCCACGAGCCTTGCCTGGCTTTCGATGAACACTTCCCCTGTTTCAGGTTTGACGTTGAAGCGGATTTCGACATGGGTCAATTCCAGGGGATGACACATGGGAATCAATTCGCCCGTTTTTTTGGCTGCCATGATCCCGGCGATGCGGGCGACGCCGAAGACATCTCCTTTCGGCATTCCCCCTTCCTGGATCAGGGCGAGGGTGCGAGGAGACATGACGACTTTGCCTGTGGCCGTCGCTTCCCTCAGGGACGGTTCCTTGACCGTCACATCAACCATCCTGGCCTGACCTTTTTCATCCAGATGAGATAAAGTCTGACTCACCTAATGCCCCCCTCGCGAAGGTTCTTTCCCGCTGATGAGATAACCGGAGAATTAGTAACACAGGCCTTCCCAGTCGTCAAGAACAGGTTTGCAGGGAGACACTATAAAAAAGCGGAATTTATTTTGTCCGGATCTTAATGGGCTGCAATCAAAGAGTTTTTGTTTGATCTCGGAAATGGCTCAGAGAAAAAGAACGGGCGGACGGACATGCAGGGATCCCATGGCCGGACCGGTGCAGGGTGAGAAACATCTTGCCTGATGCCGAATACTATTATAGAGATAGCGGTACCTGATCAACCGGGTTTTTACGAGAAACGACGGTTCGATCGGCGACCGGGGGAACCTCGGTCCCAAACTTTTGTATGCAATATTGTGCATACCTTCCCGGGGGGAGAGAATGATCGTCAAGGTATTCAGCAGTACCACCATCGGCGTTGTATCCTGTGCCGTCGAAGTGGAAGTGGACGTTTCCCCGGGCCTGCCCCAGTTTTCTACGGTCGGCCTTCCCGATGTGGCCGTCAGGGAGAGCAAGGACCGGATTCGGGCGGCCCTGAAGAATTCCGGCTACGCGTATCCCCGCCACCATGTCACGGTCAATCTCGCTCCCGCCGATATCAGGAAGGAAGGCACGGCTTTCGATCTTCCCATCGCCGTGGGACTCGCTGCCACGGAGGGGCTCATCCGGCCGGAATTTCTTGCGGATTACCTCATTATGGGTGAATTGTCCCTCGACGGCCGGGTCAAGGGCGTCCAGGGGGTTTTGCCTACGGCTTTTCTGGCCCGGGAAATGGCCAAGAGGGGGGTTATCGTTCCCGATGACAATGCCCTGGAAGCGGCCATGGTCGAAGGGATCGAGGTGATCGGCGTCGGGAACCTGGCGGATGTGGTCGGGTTTTTCAGGGGTGAAAAAGTTTTTACGCCCCTTCGGGTCAACGCGGAAGACCTGTTTCAGGCGGGCCGTTCTTATCTGTCCGATTTCAGTGAAATCAAAGGGCAGGCACAGGCGAAAAGGGCCCTGGAGATCGCCGCGGCCGGACAACACAATGCGTTGATGACCGGTCCTCCCGGATCCGGTAAGACCATGCTGGCCCAGCGGCTGCCGACGATTCTCCCGGATTGGTCCTTTCCGGAGGCGATCGAAACCACCCAAATCTATTCCGTCGCCGGCCTTTTGAACCGGGAAGAGATGATCGTCCGGACCAGGCCTTTCCGTGCCCCCCATCATAGCATTTCCGATGCGGGACTGGTCGGCGGAGGCCATACGCCCAAACCCGGTGAAATCAGCCTGGCCCATCATGGGGTTCTCTTCCTGGACGAATTCCCGGAATTCAGGAAAAACGCCCTGGAAGCCCTGCGTCAACCCCTGGAAAGCGGTGTCATCACCATCACCCGGTCTACCTCTACGGCCACTTATCCCGCGCGCTTTATGCTCCTGGCGGCGATGAATCCCTGTCCATGCGGGTACTACGGGGATACCCAGCAGGCCTGCCGATGTTCGACGACCCAGATCCGGCAGTACCAGTCGAAGATTTCCGGACCCCTCTTGGACCGGATCGATATCCACATCGAAGTTCCGTCGCTTCGTTACCGCGATCTTACCTCCCGGGTAAGCGCGGAATCGTCCGATGAGATCAGGAAGCGTGTGACGCGGGCGAGAAGCCTTCAGATGAATCGTTTCGAAGGCTCCAATACCCTTGTGAACGCCGGGATGAGCGAGCGTCAGATTAAAAAATTCTGCACCATCGGCGAGGAGTCCCACAAGCTTCTGGAAATGGCCGTCGACCGGCTCGGGATGAGCGCCCGGACCTTCACGCGGATTCTCAAGGTTGCCCGCACCATCGCGGATTTAGAGGAAGAATCGCATATCCAGGCCCGTCACGTCGCCGAGGCCATCCAGTACAGAAATCTTGATAGAAGGGCGATTTAGTGGTATTAAACTCCGGATTATCATTTGCATAATCACATCATTTTGTGAAAGGTCGAGCAAGAAAGGTAAGAGATTATGGAAATCATCGTTAATCAAGTTCCTGAAGAGAAAAGAAAAGTCAAACCCACCGACGAATCCAAGCTCGGTTTCGGAAAAGTATTTACAGATCACATGTTTACGATGCGTTATCGCAGCGATAAGGGCTGGTACGATCCCGTTTTGGGGCCTTACTCTCCTCTGTCCCTCGATCCGACGGCCCAGTGCCTCCATTACGGCCAGGAAATTTTCGAAGGCATGAAAGCCTACCGGGGGGAAAACGGGTCGATTTATCTGTTTCGTCCCGCTGAAAATGCAAAACGCATGAATGTTTCGGCCCGTCGCCTGTGCATGGCCGAACTGGACGAGTCTTTCTTCGTTGAAGCCGTCAAACAGCTGGTTCTGATCGACCGGGACTGGATTCCCCGGACCAAGGGGGCATCGCTGTACATTCGCCCCGCCATGATCGCGACCGAAGCGGCCCTCGGTGTCCACCCGGCCAATGAGTTTCTGTTCTTTGTCATTGTTGGACCCGTCGGCGCCTATTACCCGGAGGGATTCAATCCGACGAAGATCTATGTCAGCGAGGATTATGTCCGGTCCGCCCCGGGTGGAACCGGTGACTGCAAGGCCGGCGGGAATTATGCCGCCAGTCTCTATGCCATGCAGCTGGCCGGCGAGATGGGGTATACCCAGGTTCTGTGGCTTGATGCAGTCGAACGCCGGTTCGTGGAAGAAGTGGGAACGAGCAACATTTTCTTCCTGATCGGGGACGAACTGGTGACGCCTCCTCTGGGGGGAACGATTCTGCCGGGGGTTACGCGGAATTCCGTCCTGGAGTTGACCCGGTCCTGGGGGATGAACGTGGTGGAGCGGCGGATTGATATCAACGAAGTGACCGAAGCGGCCACAAACGGATCCCTGAAGGAGGTGTTTGCGTCGGGTACGGCCGCCGTGGTGTCGCCGGTGGGACATATTTATTATAAAGGCAAGGAATATGCCATTAACGACGGCAAAACCGGGCCGCTGGCGGAAAAACTCTTCAACGAGATCCTGGATCTGCAATACGGTCTGTCACCGGATCCTTTCGGCTGGAGAGTGAAAATTGCGTGAGGAAGGAACGGGATCGTGATTTCCGCATTGAAACGAATACTTGGTCATGAAATCCACAGAAATGTGGAGAAGGTTGTGGATAAGGCTGTTGATAAAGTGCCTAAGTCCCCATCCGCTTCGATTTTCTACCTTATTGCATACATTATAGGCAAGAAAATATCTTAATGATTACAATATGTTGAAATATGCATCGCAATATCTGATGTTTATTTGATTCCATCGTGGAAATTGACGCATTGCACCGGGGTTTTACACCCCCTATCCACCTGTAAAAGGTAGAAAAATGATGTCGGGTCGGTTTGGACAGTCTGCTTTTTGGATCGCATCCGCCGTGGTGGTGATCGGGATTCTCTTATTCCCCGGGGCATGGGTCCATGCCCTTTCCCTGGATGAACTGCTTTCGCGGATAGACGGGCAGTTTGCCCGGACGAAGGATTTTCAGGCGGACTTTGTCCAGGAAACGGTTCAGAAAAGCCTTGGCACGACGGAGCGGGAACAGGGGCGGTTGTTCTTCAAAAAGCCCCGGAAAATGCTCTGGGTCTATGAAAAACCCAAGGCGAAGACCCTGGTCGTTAATTCCGAAAAATCCTGGCTCTATATTCCTGAAGACCAGGTCGCCTATGTTCAAAACACGGACCGGCTCCTGAGATCGACGGCGACCGTCCGCCTTTTATCCGGCTTGAGCGGGATCAAGAACGATTTCCATGTGCAGTTTGCGGCATCGGATCAGATGGAAAGCAGGGGAAATCATCTCCTTCAACTTATTCCCCGTGACCGGAACGCCGGTTTTTCGAAAGCGTATATCGAGATCAACGGGACAACCTACAACATCAATCAGGTCCGGTTCGAAGATGCGTACGGCAATGTGACCCGGGTCAGATTATCCAACATAAAACTGAATCGGCAAATAAAAGACCAGAAATTCCAGTTCACACCACCGGCCGGCGTTGAAGTATTCCCTTTGCCTTGATGCCGGAAATACCGTGAAGGAGGTTATCCGTGTCAACGATTGTGATCGACAACCCTGACCTGATCCGGTCCCCGGAAGCCTTGACCTGCGAATGGCTCGATACGAACGCGACGGGGGGCTATTCGTCCAGTTCGATTCTCCTTTGCCATACCAGAAAATACCATGGATTGCTGGTGACGAACCTCACCGATCCTCCCGGCCGCTATGTTCTGCTGTCCAAGGTGGACGATTCCATCGCCACAGGAGAGCGGGAATTCTTTCTGTCGGCGCACCAGTACCCGGAATGTTTCTTTCCCGGCGGCCAATCCCTCCTCACCGGATTCGATGGGGACACCAACCCGAAGTTCACTTACCGTCTGGGGGATCAATCGCTGGAAAAAGAGGTGTTGATGATCCTGGGGATGGATGGTCTTCTTCTGAAGTACCGCCTCGCCCGCTGTGGAGAACCCTGTGTGCTGCGTATGAAACCGCTTCTGGCCTATCGAGGGATTCACAGTCTTGCGGCGGAAAACACCTACCTCCGGGAGGGGATCGAAGAAATCCATGACGGCTACCGGGTAAGCCCCTATGAAGGCATGCCTTCCCTGCATATTCAGGTCAGTGTTCCGTCCCGGCTGCTGTCCGGCGGGGGTTGGTACAGACGGTTCGAATATGCCGAAGAAAAGGCGCGTGGGTACGATTACCAGGAGGATCTGTTCTGTCCCGGTGTCATCGAAATCCCCTTCGATCGGACCGGCGAGATCTACGTCTGCTTTGCTACGGAACCCTGTTCGGATAAACTGAAAAAAGTCTGGACCGAACAGCGGCGGAAAAGGTCGGCCTCAAAGGGGCAAAACGATCTCTTCGCGAACACCTTCAAAAGGGACCGGGATCTCGTCCGAGTGCTCGTCAAGGCGGCGGACCAGTTTCTCATTCGGACCCCCGCGGGCCGTTTCGCCGTTGTGGCCGGATATCACTGGTTTTATGAATGGGGACGGGATACGCTGATTTCCCTGCCCGGTTTGACGTTTTGCCGCGGGTGTTTTCAGACGGGTCAGGAAATCCTGAAGATTTTCGGGGACTATGAAAAATACGGCCTGTTTCCCAACTTCTTTGCGGAGGATGAAAAGGAAAACGCCTACAACACGGTCGACGCTTCCCTTTGGTATTTCTGGGCGGTACAGCAGTACCTGAAATACGGCGGCGATCATCAATGGGTCCGGCAGTATCTTTGGCCGGTCATGAAGCGGATTCTAAAGCAGTTCATGGCGGGCACGCTTTATGATATCCACATGGATGACCGGGGTCTTCTGCACGCCGGCAGCGAAGGAACGCGCCTGACCTGGATGGATGCCGCCGTGGACGGTCTTCCCGTGACCCCGCGATGGGGTTACATGGTCGAGATCAATGCCCTGTGGTACAATGCCATCTGTTTTTCCCATGAACTGGCCATGAAATACGACGACCAGGAATTTGCTCTTCTTGAACTGATTTCCCTGATCCGGCGATCCTTCAGAGACACCTTCCGGGTAAGTCAGGGGGGGTATCTCGGCGATGTCTTCCGTCAGGGAGTGCTGGATACGGCGGTGAGACCGAACCAGATCTTTGCCGTTTCCCTGCCCTATTCGCCTCTGGATCCATCCGACTGGCCCGGTGTGGTGGAGAAAGTCCGGCGCCTGCTCCTCACTTCCTGCGGACTGCGCACCCTTTCTCCCGAGGATCCGGATTATCGTGGACGTTACGAAGGCGTCATGACCGCAAGGGATGGCGCTTACCACCAGGGTACGGTCTGGCCTTGGCTGTGGGGACATTTCGGAGAGGCTTATCTCAAAGTTCACAAGGATTCAGCCAGGGCGAGGACCTTCCTGCGCAAGCAGGTAAGGGGCTTTCTGAAAAGCCATTTAACACGGGCGGGCCTGGGCTGCATTTCCGAGGTTTTCGACGGCGATTCTCCTCAAAGGCCCGGCGGCTGCATTGCCCAGGCCTGGAGCACGGCGGAGCTGATCCGGCTTCTGACCCTGCTGAACGATCTCCCGTCGCCGGGTGTTGCATACAGTAAAGGATCGGATAACGAGGGGGAAACGCTCCCTTAATCCGGACGTTTTTTAGGGATCATGCCATCAGGAAATGCTTTCGATGTCATGATGGAGACAGGCGGATCGCCATTCGGCAAAGATTTAACCGGCCCCGCGATATCGTCTCCGGGACCTTGACCGGAAAGGGAGGGAAGAGCATGAAAGTATTGATGTTTGGCTGGGAATTTCCCCCTTATGTAAGCGGCGGCCTGGGTACGGCCTGTTTCGGAATGACCCGGGCCCTTGCGGATGAACGGATAGAGATCCTGTTCGTTATGCCCGGTTCGGAGGAACCCCGGAGCGATCGTTTACTGAGGGTGGTTTCAGCGGGTTCCTTTGCCGTTGAGGAGGTCTCCCCGGACCGGAAAACACCGGATGCCGAGGTGACGCACGTTGTCGTCCATTCGCCCCTGCATCCCTATCTCAACGAATGGACCTACGGCAATCGATCCGGTTTCTCCGGAAGGGGGATCTTGTCGCAAGGGGGCGGACGGGAGGGTGCCTCCCTTGTTCTTTACGGAGCGGACCTTTTTTCGGAAGTGGAGCGATACGCACAGGCAGCGGCGCCCATCGCCCGGTCGGAAGGGTTCGACGTCATTCACAGTCATGACTGGATGACCATTCCGGCGGCGCTTAAAGCGCGGGAGATAAGCGGAAAGCCCTGGATCCTTCATGTTCATTCCCTCGAGTACGACAGGAGCGGCGATGCGGCCGATCGGCGGATTGTGGAAATGGAAAAGCGTGGCATGATGGAGGCGGATCATATCATTGCCGTAAGCGGCTATACGAAGAGAAGAATCGTCTCATATTACGGTGCGTCACCCGATCGCATCAGCGTTGTCCATAACGGGGTCTTTCGGAACGATGCGGTCGAGGACCCGGTGACGTTCCAGGCAGGCCGAAAGGGGAAGAACGTTCTGTTCCTGGGGAGAATCACTTTTCAGAAGGGGCCGGACTACTTTATCGAGGCGGCGGCGGAGGTGCTGAAACGGTTCCCGGACGTGACTTTCATCATGGCCGGCAGCGGTGACATGATGCCCGGCATGATCGAAAAGGTGGCCGAACTGGGTATCGGGAAACAATTTCACTTTACGGGATTTCTCCAGGGCGAAGACGTGGATCGAATGTTCAGAATGAGCGATCTGTACGTGATGCCGAGCGTTTCGGAACCCTTCGGAATTTCTCCCCTGGAGGCGAGCCGTTACGGTGTGCCCGTGATCGTCTCACGCAACTCCGGCGTTGCCGAGGTGCTTCACCATTGTCTGCTGGTTGATTTCTGGGATGTCCGGGATATGGCCGACAAGATGATCGCCCTTTTGAGCCGTGAACCCCTCATGACGGAGATGCAGGCGCGCGCCAGGGAAGAACTGTCCGGGACGGGCTGGAAAGAGGCCGCCGGAAAGATCCGGGACGTATATACGAGAGTCGCCTATCAGGGAGTGTGAAGGGATGCCGAGTATCTGCCTGTTTTTCCAGGTTCACCAGCCCCGGCGCTTAAGGCGGTATACCGTTTTCGATATCGATCAGCGCCATGACTATGAAAACGAGGCCTTGAACCGCGAAGTGCTCCACAAGGTTTCGGACAAGTGTTATCTGCCGGCGAGCGACCGGATTGTCAGGTTGCTCCGGAAATACGAAGGTGATTTCCGGGTCGCCTTTTCCCTGACGGGAACGTTGATCGAACAATTGGAATCGGAGCGGCCCGATGTCCTGGAGAGCTTTCAGCGGATGAATGAAACCGGGTGCGTGGAGTGGCTGAACGGAACCTACGACCATTCCCTTGCCTCTCTTTATTCACCGGCGGAGTTCCGGGAGCAGGTACAGCGGCATCACGCGAAGATCGACGGCCTCTTCGGTCAGAAGGCCGTTACCTTCTGCAACACGGAGATGATCTACAACAACGATATCGCCAGGGCGGTCGGAGAAATGGGCTACCAGGTTATCCTGACGGAAGGGGCGGACCGGATCCTGCCCGGCGGCGATCCCTGGATCTCCTGCCGGGCCGCTTCCCATCCCGGCCTGGCGGTCCTTCTGCGCCACTACCGCCTGTCGGATGACATTTCTTTCCGGTTTTCCGCGACGGACTGGTTCGAGTATCCCCTGACGGCGAAGAAATACGCCGGCCACCTGAGTCAAAACGGTGAAGCGGTGGAAGTGATCAATCTTTTCATGGATTACGAAACTTTCGGCGAGCACCATTGGTCCGAAACGGGAATTTTTGATTTTCTGTGGGAGTTGCCGGGAGAAATCCTGAAATATCCTGATTTTCGTTTTGCGACCCCTGCCCAGATTATTCCCGATCCGTCCGCGTCTCCCCTGCTCGATGTGGAGGAAACGGTTTCCTGGGCGGATTCGGAGCGGGACGTCACCGCCTGGACGGGCAACGGAATGCAGCGGGACGCGCTCCGGTGCCTGTTTCAGATGGAAGACAGGGTCAAGCAATCAGGGGATGACGGGTTCCTGAAGGTTTGGAGAATGCTCCAGACTTCGGATCATTTTTATTACATGTGCACGAAACGGTTTGCCGACGGGGATGTGCACCGCTATTTCAATCCCTGGGGATCACCCTATGATGCCTACATCAGTTACATGAACATTTTGGACGATTTTGATCGAACGCTGCATAAGTAAATAAAGGAGACAAATCATGCCTGAACAGGGGAAGGGGTTTCTTTTCGAAGTCAGTTGGGAAGTCTGCAACAAGGTTGGGGGGATTTACACGGTGGTCACGAGCAAGCTTCGTGAAGCGATCGCATCTTACGGAGAAAATTATTTTCTTCTGGGCCCTGACCTGAAGACGAATATCGACTTCGAGGAAACGGACGAGGACTGCTGGGCAAGAATCCGGGAAACCACGGCCATGAAGGACATCGCCTGCCGCTTTGGCCGCTGGAAAATCCCCGGTGAACCGAAGGTCATCCTGGTTGGCGCGGGCAAAAAATACAACAAGGATCAACTCCTTTACACGATTTGGGAGGAGTATGGCGTCGATTCCATCGCGGGCGGGTGGGATTACATCGAACCCGTCATGTTCAGCTACGCCTGCGGAGAGGTCATCGAGACGGCGTACAACATTCTGTCAAGGCCCCGGGAACAGACGGCGATCGCCCATTTCCATGAATGGATGTGCGGTGCGGGATTGCTGTATCTGAAAGAGAAGGTGCCGGAAATCGGCACGGTCTTCACCACCCATGCCACCATTCTCGGACGTTCCCTTGCCGGTTCGGGGATGGACATCTATGCGAACATGGAACTCATCTCTCCCCAGCGAGAGGCGACGGCGCACAATATTACGGCTAAATATTCCATGGAAGCCGCTTCAGCCAGGGAAGCCGATTGCTTTACCACTGTCAGCGCCATCACCGCCACGGAAGCCCTGAACTTTCTGGGCCGGCCCCCTGACGTGATCACGCCGAACGGTCTGAATATCGAGCATATCCCGGACCTGTCGCAGAACAGGACACCGGCCCTTAAAGCAAGGGAGAAACTTCTGGAAGGGGCGTCCCGCTTTTTGAGGAGAAATTTCTCGGACCACACTAAAATCATGATTATTTCCGGGCGTTATGAGTTCCACAACAAGGGGGTCGATGTCTTTCTCGAAGCCCTCTCCCGCCTGGAAAAGGACCTGACCGAGCAGGAATCCGTTCTGGTTTTCCTGTCGATCCTCGCCGGTCATACGGACTTGAACCCCCGTCTGCAGAGCGATTTGGCAAAGGCATCCCCTGCTTCCGATGCGGCGGGAGGCGCGATCGCCACCCATCGCCTGGATTACGAAGCGTCGGACCCCATCCTGCAGACCTGTAATCGATTGGGATTCCGGAATGCCCCCGAGAACCGTGTCCAGATCATTTTCATCCCGGCTTACCTCGACGGCTACGACGGCCTGATCAACATGCCTTACTACGAGGCCCTGTCGGGATGTGATCTCGGTGTATTCCCCTCGTATTACGAGCCCTGGGGATACACGCCCCTCGAATGCGCCGCCTATGCCGTTCCGACGGTCACCACGGACCAGGCTGGATTCGGGGGCTGGGTGCAGGAGACCATGGGGCAGTCACCGGGAATCATTATTCTGAACCGCAAGGGACGGCCGATTCAGGAAATCGAAGAGAACCTCTACCGGATTTTGAGGCAGTTTGTCTTTCAGGAAGAAGCCGTGCTCCTGGAACAGCGGAAAAACGCCCGTGACGTGGCCGAGCATGCCAATTGGGCGCAATTTTACCGCTTCTATCTCGAAGGATACGAAACGGCCGCCGCCAAGGCCTTGGAACGTTCCCGGAAGATCCTCAGCAGGGAAGAGGCCATCGAGGAAAGGTATACCTTTGCGGGAAGCGTATCCACCCAGCCTCATTTCCGTCATTTCACGGCGGTTGCCCATCTGCCCAAGAAAATCGCAAGATTGAGGGAGGTGGCCTACAACCTCTGGTGGGCATGGAATCCCCGGGTCTTCGATCTGTTCGCACCCCTGGATCCCAAAATGTGGAATGAAATGGGAAACAACCCGGTCAGGATGCTGGAAATGATCTCTCCGGAGAGACTGGACGAGGCGGCGGACAATTCCTTCTATATGGGGCGTTATCGCCAGATCTTCAAGCTCTTCGACCAGTACATGGAGGAGAAGGGCACGCACAAGCGGATCATTCCGTCACCGGAAATCAACATGACCCATCCCATTGCCTACTTTTCCACCGAATACGGGTTGCATGAAACCATTCCCATCTATTCCGGCGGTCTGGGGACCCTTTCCGGGGACCATATGAAGTCGGCCAGCGACCTGAACATTCCTCTTGTCGGAGTGGGGCTTCTCTATAAAAACGGTTATTTCCGGCAGGTTATCGATCAGAACGGTATCCAGATCGCCGAATATCCCGAGAACGACCTGACCCATATGCCCCTGAAGCTCGTCCAGGACGATCTGGGGAACGAAGTCCAGATCTCCATCGATCTTCCCGGACGGACCCTTTATGCGAACATACGGGAGATCAAGGTGGGACGGGTCACGCTGTATCTCATGAACACGGATCTGCCGAGAAATACCGTTCAGGACCGCCACATCACGGACCGGCTCTACGCAGCGGATCAGAGAACGAGAATCGAACAGGAAATCCTTTTGGGAATGGGGGGCGTGAAACTTCTGCGCAAATTGGGATTCAAACCCCGCGTCTACCACATCAACGAGGGGCATTCGGCGTTCCTTATCCTGGAGAGGATTTCCGGTCTCATGCTGGAAGAGGGGCTCTCCTTCGACGAGGCCGCGGAAGTCGTCCGCGGCAGCAGCATTTTTACGACCCACACTCCCGTCGAAGCGGGAAACGAGCGTTTCAGCCGGGAGATGATGGAATATTATTTTTCCGGTTTTGTCAGGAAGACCGGCATCACCTGGTCGCAGTTCTGGGAATTGGGCCGAAAAGACCTGGGAGACGATAAGCCCTTTTTTATGACGATTCTGGCCCTGAAGCTGACCCATATGAGCAACGCCGTCAGCGCGATTCACGGGCACATTTCGCGCCATATGTGGAAGGAGGTCTGGAAAGGGTACCATGATTCGGATATCCCGATCCGGCATATCACCAACGGCGTTCACATCATGAGCTATGTCTCGCCCCGGATGAAGGAACTTCTGGATGGTTTCCTGGGGCTGGACTGGGAAAGAAACCTGGCGGATGTGGAACGGTGGCGGAAAATCGAGGATATTCCGGATACGCTGCTGTGGCGGACCCGCTTTGAAGTGAAACAGCGGGCCATCAATTTCCTCCGGGACCAGATTTCCCGCCAGTATGCCGAATACGGGTTCTCCAAGACCTGGCAGGAAGAAATTTTTTCGCGGATCAATCCGGCGGCGCTCATGATCGGTTTCGCCCGGCGTTTCGCCCCCTACAAGCGATCCGATATGCTCTTTTCCGATCTGGATCGCCTGGACCGGATTCTCAATCACAAAACCCGGCCGGTTCATCTCGTCTTTGCCGGCAAGGCGCATCCGAACGACGACATGGGGAAGAGCCTGGTGAAGAAGGTGATCGAGATCTGCCGGGACGAACGTTTCCGGGGCAAAATTTTCTTCATCGAGGATTACAATATCCGGGTGGCGAGACACTTGGTACAGGGCGTCGATCTCTGGCTTAATACGCCCCGCCGGCCCTTCGAAGCCAGTGGAACGAGCGGGCAGAAGGTGGTCGCCAACGGCGTCCTGAACGTCAGCGTTGCCGACGGATGGTGGCCCGAGGGCTATGACGGATCCAACGGCTGGACGATCGGACCTCTGGTGACCGACTACGCCGCGCCCGTCCCCAATGCCGACGAAGAGGACAGCCAGTCTCTCTATAATTTGTTGGAAAATACCATTGTTCCCCTGTTTTATGACCGGGACATGGCCGGTTTGCCGGTCAAGTGGATCAAAATGATCAAGCAGTCCATGAAGACGCTGGCCCCCCGGTTCAACACGGAGAGGATGCTGATCGAATACTTCAATGACATGTACGCCCCTACGGCCAAAAGAGCCAAGGAGCTTTCACGGGACTCCTATGCCCTGGCGAAGGAGCTCGCTGACTGGAAAAGCAAGCTGCCCATGCGGTTCGCTTCGCTGCGGCTTCTCGATTTCAGCGTCGAAGGATTTCACGGCGAGATGATCCATGTGGATGAGCCCCTGTCCGTAACGGTTCATATCGACGCGGGAAAAATGGATCCGAAAGAGATCTATGTGGAAATGATCATCGGCAGAAAAGAAAAAGACGACATGCTGGGAGACGTGGAATGCGTTCCCCTGTCCCTGACGAATGCGGACGACCCGGCCAGGCTGACCTTTTTCGTGGAATACGTCGTTCGGGAGAATGGTCCCTACAGCTACGGTGTCCGGGTTATGCCTCACCACCCGCAACTGTCGTCCAAGGTCGAACCGGGTCTGGTTTTCTGGGGATAATCAACGGGGCGAATCCGTTTTATTTTTTCCCGATCAGCCACAGGATGATGGTCAGGATGATGCTGATCAGAAGACTCGTGGCAAGGGGAAAATAGAAGGAAACGTGTTTTCCCCGGAAGTGGAAATCTCCCGGAAGCCGTCCGAACCAGGGGATCTTTCCGGAAAAGAGCAGAACCATTCCCAAAACGGCGGTGACGCCCCCGATGACGATCAGGAGCTTGCCCAGCTGCGGCAGGGGTGTCATGGCGGACCCTCCTGCGTCCATTGAAAGGGCGCCTCGGCGCTGAAATCGGGGCAGAGGTTCCGGTCGTCGACTTCCTGCACGAAGAGCTGTTCAAACCTCATGTCGAGGGCGCGGTTGACCACGTTCTCGTATTCCTCGCGGGTAACGCGCCTTCCCAGCGATGGATGATCCTTCATGGCGGGGGACGGCGTATACTGGGACATCAGGCTCAGGGGAATGCCGCGTGACAGATGGTCCCGGATCAGCGACAGGACCTGGATGCTGTTTTCAATATGACCGGGGAGGATCAAGTGGCGGATGATCATCCCCCGGGTTGCGATCCCGCCGTCATCCAGTTCCAGGTCCGGGCCGACCTGGTTCATCATTTCGCGGATCGACTCCAGGGCGAAGCGCGGATAGTCGCGCACGCCGGACCATTCATGGGCATTCTCTTCGTTCCCGTATTTGAAATCCGGGAGGTAAATGTCGACCAGGCCGTCCAGCATCCGGATGATCCCGGGATTTTCGTATCCTCCGCAGTTGTAGACGAAAGGCAGGGTCAACCCCGCATCCCAGGCCAGTTGAAGGGAATCGATCAACTGCGGCAACTGGGGGGTTGGCGTGACCGCCTCGATATTGTGACAGCCCTGGTTCTCCAGGGCGAGGATGTGACGGGCCAACTCCAGCGGGGTCAGGGTTTTCCCGTGCACCCCGTGACTGATCTGGTGATTCTGACAGAACCGGCACCGGAGGTTGCAGGAAGACAGAAAGAGAGTGCCCGCACCGCGTGTTCCTGAAATGGGGGGTTCCTCTCCGTGATGGGGCAGGGCCCGGGCAAGGATGATTCCGTCGTCCAGCCCGCAGATGCCCTTTTCCCCTGCAGCACGATTTACGCCGCATTGCCGCGGGCAAAGGCGGCAGGAGAGAAGAGCTTTCCGGAGATCGTCCCGTTCGTTGCCGGTTATGCGAACTTGATTCATGGCTTACGGCCTTTCGGAGCGGTCCGGTGCCTTGCCCGGATCAAAGAGGCAGGACGGAAGTCCGGATCCGTCCGCTTTCCACCAGTTCGAGAAATTCTTCTCCCAGGTGAGCCGACTGTTCGACGGCTTTCCACCAGTTGCGGATCCGCGTATCCTGGTCGTTCACGTAGGTGACGAGATCCTGCCGATCCGGGATTTTCCCGTCGGGGAGCGTGGAGACAAAGACCGGTGTCGGATAGACCATGAGCACGTTGTCCATCAATTCCGCAGGCGACCGCCGTGATTTGAGGTGCTTGTCCAGCCAGGTGGGTTTGCTCTGGGCCTGGTGATGGAAAAAGAGAGTCATCTCTCCGGCACAAGGCGTGAACGATTCGTTGATGTGGTAATCCACCAGCCCTCCGTCCCGGTAGATTCCCCGGGGGGCGCCGAAAATATCTCTCACGCCGGAAACGACAAGGGGGATCGCCCCCGAGGACAGGACGGCGTGTTTGAAGTTGGATGTGTTCAGAGGGATGTACCGGCCGCGGAATGAACCGTTCAGGCAGAAGGCGGGCGGCTTGGGGCCGGAGTAGAATACAACCCTTTCAAAAAAACGGTAGATCGTTTTGGGAAGAACCAGATTGCCGGCAAAGCACAGCCCAAGACCGGTTTTCTGGAGCCAGGGCGTTTCCGAGGCGGCAAGTTTCCTGGCCCGGGCCGTAATAATGGCCAGGCGGTATTTCCTGTTTCCCAGGGCGAAAGGAATGGCATCCTCTTCGAGGTACCGATTGATGATTTTTGTCAGAGAGTGTTGCACCGTTTGCGGGGTATCTTTCCGCTGGTAACGGGCTTCGATATAGGCCTGCCTCAATGCAAGATAGCATTTGACCGGCTCCGGCTGGGGCCAGGCGGAAAAACGCCAGGCTCCGGACGAAGCCCCGGCCAGCAGGACTGCCCGGTTTCGACCCAGGCATCCCTGTTCGAGGAGGGTCAGATCGAAACCGCCGGTCACCAGCCAGCGGGGTCCGGATGCGGAACCGTAGTAGACGCTGACCCGGTTCCAGTCAAACCCGCCGTCGCGGATGATTTCCAGGGCGTTTTTCCCTGCTTTGACAATCAGGTTGTCGATCACGAAATGACCACTGCCTTTTTGATATACTCTCTTTCGTGCTCCGTTGGCCGGCTTCACGCGGAACCGTTGCCGCAGCCGCGAAGCGGCCGGGCCATCAAACACCTTGACACGTTGGAGACCCTTTTGTACATTACGTCTCCGGCGGGGACATGAAGGCGGACCGGTCGCCGTTTCTCGCCTTGTTGTGGTATCGCCGGAGTTGTCCGCAGCGCCTCGACCGTAGAATCGACGGCAGGCCGACCGTGAATGACGGACCATACACAATGGCGGGTGAATTTGTCAAACGGATTGTCGCCGGATGATGCCCGGCGGGGATGTGATAGTTTAGATGAGAGGAAGGGGAGGTTGAATCTTTCATGGATGTAAAAGCCGAAATCATCGGGATGGCGAAAAACGCAAAAGCGGCGGCTGCGGCCCTGTCCAGGGTTTCCTCGAAGGTCAAGGACAAGGCCCTTCTCGAGATGGCCGACGAATTGCTGCGGCAGAAGGACGTTCTGATCGGGGAAAACGGAAAAGACCTGGAATACGCCCGGACGGCCGGTCTGTCGGAAGCCATGCTGGACCGCCTGACCTTGAAGGAGGCCACACTGAACGGCATGGCCGCCGGTTTGCGGGAAGTGGCGGCATTGCCGGACCCGGTCGGGAAAGTCACCTCCATGTGGAAGAGGCCCAACGGGCTGCTCGTCGGCCGGATGCGGATCCCCCTGGGGGTCATCGGCATCATCTACGAGTCGCGGCCGAACGTGACCGCCGACGCCGCCGCCCTGTGCCTGAAGTCGGGCAACGCCGTCATCCTCCGGGGCGGTTCGGAGGCGATTCATTCGAACCTGGCCATCGCACGGATTCTGCAGGATTGCCTGAAAAAGACCGGGATCCCTGAGGCGGCCATCCAGGTCATTCCCATGACGGAACGGGAAGCGGTCTACGAGATGCTCCAGTTGGAAGAGTTGATCGACCTCATCATCCCCCGGGGCGGGGAAGACCTGATCCGCGCCGTTGTCAGCCAGTCCAAAATTCCCGTGATCAAGCATTACAAGGGGGTCTGCCATATCTTCATCGATGCCGACGCCGATCTCGACATGGCCTGGGAGATCTGCATGAACGCAAAAACCCAGCGTCCCGCCGTCTGCAATGCCATGGAGACGCTGCTGGTCCACCGGGACATCGCTTCCCGCTTCCTGCCGGAGATGGCGGACAAATACCGTTCCGCCGGAGTCGTCCTCCGGGGTTGTCCGAGAACGCGGGAACTGCTTGCCGGGGTGGAGGAAGCGACGGAAAACGACTGGCACGAGGAGTATCTCGACCTGATCCTGTCTGTCCGCATCGTGGACGATCTGGACCAGGCCATGACCCACATCGAACGGTACGGCTCCCTCCACACGGAGTCGATCGTTACGCAGAACTACGCCAACGCGCAGCGGTTTCTCAACGAAGTCAATTCTTCGACCGTCCTGGTCAATGCGTCGACCCGTTTCAGTGACGGATTCGAACTGGGACTGGGTGCGGAAATCGGAATCAGCACGACCAAGCTGCACGCCTACGGACCCATGGGGCTCGAAGAGTTGACGACGAGCAAATTCATCATCTACGGCAACGGCCAGGTGAGATCATGAAATGGGGCCTCCTGGGCGGAACGTTCGATCCGATCCACATCGGTCATCTCCGCTCCGCCGAGGAGGTGCGGGAGTTGTTCGGACTCGACCGCGTCGTCTTCATTCCCGCCTCCGTGCCTCCCCATAAATCGGGCGTCGGCGTCACGGCCTTTTCGCACCGGGAGCGGATGGTCCGCCTGGCCATTGAAGGCAATCCCTATTTTTTCTTCTCCGGTGTGGAAAACGAACGGGAAGGGAAATCCTATTCCGTCGAGACCATCGCCCATTTCCAGAACAAGTATGGAAAGGGTCTGGAAATCTATTTCATCGTCGGCCAGGATGCCTTCCAGGCGATCAAGACCTGGAAAGAGTGGGAAAGGCTTCTGAAGATGTGCCACTTCGTCGTCATGACCCGGCCGGGGTACGAGAAGAAGGATCTGCAGGCCATTCTGCCGCCTTCCTTTGCCGATAATTTTTCCTACCGCAAAGAGGATCAGGGATTCCACGGCCCCGCAGGCTATGCCGTCTACTTCCGGGAAGTCACCTTTCTCGATATCTCGTCGAGCCGTATTCGACACCTTGCCGGGCAGGGCCGGTCGGTCAGCTATCTCGTCCCCGGCGCCGTGAACCGTTACCTGCTTGAGCAGCGTCTCTACGGACGGGATTGATTCCCTGTTTCGCGGGGAGCCGCCGGTTCCGTGGATTCATCTGCGGCGGGAGCGGACCGGTCGGAGCGGCTGTCTTTTGTTGAGGATGTTTAAATTCATTTAATCCTGCTGTCACAATTCTGTAACAATCCGGGTGTATCATCCGCTGCAATATGAACAGGAGGAATATCAATGCACCCGATCAAGTTATGTCTTCTCGCCCTTCTGGGCCTTCTCGCCACGATTCAGACGAGTCCGGCCGCATCCGTCATTGTGGTGAAGGGATCGACCACGGTACTGCCCGTCGTCCAGGCGGAGGCCGAGGCCTACATGAAAAGTCATCCCGGATTGAATATCTCCCTTTCCGGCGGCGGATCGGGGGACGGCATCAAGGCCCTCATCGATAAATCGACGGATATCGCCAATTCTTCGCGGGAACTGAAACCGGAGGAAACCAAACTGGCCGGGAAAAGAGGCATCCGGCCCGTCCTTCATCCCATCGCCATGGATGCCATCGTTCCCATCGTGCATCCGCGCAACCGGGTGAAAAACCTGACCATCGACCAGCTGAGCCAGATCTACCAGGGAAAAATCCGGAACTGGAAGGAAGTCGGGGGCGAAAATCTGTCCATTGTGGTCGTTTCCCGGGACAGCAGTTCGGGGACCTTCGAATCCTGGGGACAGCTGGTCCTCCACGGCGCGAAAGTGACACCCAGGGCGCAGATGCAGGCTTCGAGCGGAGCCATTGTCCAGGTGATTTCAAAAAACAGGTACGCCATCGGCTATATCGGTATCGGCTATCTCAATAAAAGCGTAAAACCCCTGACGGTCAACGGGATCCCTGCAACCACGGAGACCGCCGTTTCCAGGCGGTATCCCGTATCGCGTCCCCTGTACATGGTGACCAGCGGCGAACCGAAGGGGGGCGTGGCGGGATTCGTCCAATTCGTCCTGGGTAAGGAAGGGCAGAGAATCGTGGAGAAAACGGGATTTGTGCCGGTGAAAAAGCACTAGAAATTCCTGTACGCCTGATGATCCGGAAAGGGAGAGCGCATTGAAAATAACACGCCGGCGGAAAGAAAAGCTGATCAAGAACATTTTCTTTTTGTTCGCGATCGTTTCCCTGCTGATCCTTTTTCTGATCGTGCTGTTTCTTTTCCGGGAAGGGATTCCCATTTTCAAGGAGGTCACCCTCTGGGATTTTCTCTTCGGGAATGAATGGTACCCGACGTATCAGCCCCCTTCCTACGGGATCTGGCCCCTGATTGTCGGTTCCCTGATCGTGACTTTCTTCTCCTCCCTGATCGCCGTGCCCATCGGGGTCATGTCGGCGGTCTATATTTCCGAAATCGCTCCGGCGGCGCTGAAAGAAGTTCTGAAATCGGTCATCGAGCTCCTTGCGGGTCTTCCCTCGGTTGTTCTCGGATTCTTCGGCATGGTTGTCCTTGCCCCGTGGCTCCAGGAAACCTTCGACCTGCCCACCGGTCTGAATATCGTGAACGCCTCCCTTATCCTGGCGCTGATGGCCGTGCCGACCATTTCGAGCATCTCGGAAGACGCCCTGTACGCCGTCCCCAAAGAGTTCAAGGAGGCCTCCTACGCCCTGGGGGCGACGAAATACGAGACCATCGTCCGCGTGATCGTCCCTTCCGCCTTCTCCGGGATCATGACGTCGGTCATTTTAGGGATGGCCCGGGCCATCGGCGAAACGATGGTGGTTCTCATGGTGGCGGGCGGCGCGGCGGCGATACCGGAATCCCTGTTCGATTCGGTGCGGCCCATGCCGGCCAGTATCGCCGCGGAGATGGGCGAGGCGCCGTTCCGAAGCGGTCACTACCACGCCCTGTTTGCGACGGGTATCGTCCTGTTTTTCATGACCCTGATTTTCAATCTCGTTGCCGACTACGTGTCCCATAAATTCCGGGAAGAAGGATCGGGTACATTGTAGGCGCCGCCCAGGTGATGAAGGAACGGAGAGAAAGGAACGGAAAAGGAGAAGAGATGCGATGAGACGGCGTTATTTTAAACAATCCCTTTTCTTTGCCCTGGTCACCCTGTCGGCGGGCCTGCTCCTGTTTTCTCTGGGGGGGCTGCTGGTCTATATATTTCTGAACGGATTCCGGGCCGTCACCTGGGATTTCCTGACCCTGCCGCCCATGGATTCCATGACGAAGGGCGGCATCCTGCCCGCCATCCTGGGGACCCTGTACCTGACGCTCGGGGCCGTGGCCGTGGCGCTCCCGCTTGGAATCGTTTCCGCCATCTACCTGACGGAATATGCCCGGCAGGGAAAAATCGTCCGGGTCATCCGCATCGGTGTCAACTGCCTGGCGGGGGTTCCCTCCGTTGTCTTCGGCCTTTTCGGCCTGGGTTTTTTCGTCGTTTTTCTCGGCTTCGGGTCCTGTATCCTTTCGGGGGCCCTGACCCTGGGGATTCTGATTCTGCCGACCATCATCGGCGCCACGGAAGAGGCCCTGAAAGCCGTTCCCCAGACTTTCCGCGAGGCCTCGCTGGCGCTGGGGGTATCGAAATGGCTGACCATCTGGAAGGTGGTCCTGCCCTCCGCGCTGCCGGGGATCCTGACGGGCTCCATCCTGGGTATCGGGCGTGCCGCGGGGGAGACGGCGCCGATCATGTTCACGGCGGCGGCTTTTTACACGGCGAAGCTGCCCGGATCCATATTTGACGAAGTCATGGCACTGCCCTATCATATTTACGTTCTGGCCACGGCGGGCACCTTCATCGACCAGACCCGGCCCCTCCAGTATGGAACGGTTCTGGTGCTGGTCGGTCTTGTCCTGGGGATCGATCTGTTTGCGATCGTGATCAGAAGTGTCGTGAGAAAAAAGAAAAGGTGGTAAATGTGGAAAAGGATAGTATTATCGAAACGAATCGCGTTCATTTCTACTATGGGAAATTCAGGGCCCTGACGGATATCTCCATGAGATTTCAGAAGCATCGGATCACCGCCTTGATCGGTCCGTCGGGATGCGGGAAATCGACCCTGCTGCGTCTTTTGAACCGCATGAACGACCTGATTCCCGAGGCCCGGGTGGAAGGGGAAGTCGTTTTCGAGGACCGGGATATCTACGGTCCGGATGTCGATCCGGTGGAGATCCGGAAAAAGATCGGCATGGTTTTTCAAAAACCCAATCCTTTTCCGAAATCGATTTTCAACAACATCACTTTCGGGCCGAAACTCTCCGGCGTGGCCGCAAAGGCCGATCTCAGGAACCTGGTGGAGGAGAGTCTCCGGCAGGCCGTGTTGTGGGACGAGGTAAAGGATATTCTGGACCGCTCGGCAATGGCGCTGTCCGGAGGGCAGCAGCAGCGCCTGTGCATTGCCCGGGCCCTGGCCATGAAGCCGGACGTGCTTCTCATGGACGAACCCACCTCCGCCCTCGATCCCATCTCGACGGCGAAGATCGAAGAACTGGTCGAGGAACTGAAGAAAAAATACACGATCATCATCGTAACCCACAATATGCAGCAGGCGGCGCGCATCTCGGACATGACGGGCTTCTTTTACCTGGGCAGACTTGTCGAGTACGAGCTGACGGAAAAGATCTTTACCAATCCGTCCGTCAAGCAGACGGAAGATTATATCACCGGCCGGTTCGGTTGACCGGTCCCGGAAACGGGACAAGGGGAGACGCGGTCGATGTATCAGGGGGTAAGAAACGATGGAGGACAAGAGACACACGAGCCTGCAGTATGAAAAGGAGCTCCAGGACGTCAAGGAAAGTCTCCTTTACATGGGAGCCATGACGGAAAAGTCCATCGAGAGGGGAATCAATTCCCTGCTGGAGCGTGATTCGGACCTGGCGAGACAGGTGATCTGCGACGACGACCTGATCGACCGGCTGGATGTGGAAATCGAGGAAAAGTGCATCCGTCTGCTCGCCTTGAGACAACCCGCCGCGAGGGATCTCCGCTTCATCACGACGGCGATCAAGATCAACGGTCACCTGGAAAGGATCGGCGACATGGCGGCCAATATCGCGGAAAAGGCCATCATTCTCAACGAGATCCCTCAAATCAAGCCCTACATCGATCTCCCGCGGATGTCGGAACTGGCCCGGGAAATGATCCGGGAAAGCCTGGACGCCCTGGTGCACGAAGATGCGGCCCTGGCGGGAAAGGTCAAAGCCGATGACGCCATGATCGATCAGATGAACGAACAGATTTTCCGGGAGCTTCTGACCTACATGATGGAGGACCCCCGTAAGATCCATGCGTCCTTGATCATCATGCAGATCTCCAAGAACCTGGAGCGGATTTCGGATCACGCCGAGGGAATTGCCGACATGGTCATCTACATGGTCACCGGTGAGAGCGTTCGTCATCAGCCGGTCTGTGAGATTCCGAAAAATGACTAATCGTCTTCTGATCAGGTTCGGCCTGGTCTATCTCGCCATTCTGGCGATTTCCTTCGTCACCCTGGGTATCTTCATCGACCGCCAGGTCCGCCAGGGGATGACCGAGAAGATTACGGAAGATCTCCTGAACGAGGGTCGGGTCATCTCGAACCTGCCGGTGGAGAGTGTGATGAAATACCTGCCTTACCTGACCCGGGATACCCGGGCGCGGCTGACCCTGATCGATGCGGCGGGGGGGGTCATGGGCGATTCATCCGGCCGGTCCGGGCCGTTCGACAATCATCTGAACCGCCCGGAAATACAGGAGTCCCGTCTCAAAGGCCAGGGGATCAGCATGCGTTACAGTGCCACGTTGAAAACGAACATGCTTTATATCGCCCTGCCGATCCGGGGAAACGACCGGAAAATCGTGGCCTATGTCCGCCTGTCCCGTCCCCTGGTCGAGGTGGAGAAAGTGGCCGCGGATTTCTGGAAGACCCTTCTGCTGTCCGCGTTCCCGGTCCTGCTGCTGTCCATTTTCCTGGCTTTTGCCTTTGCGGCGAAGATCATGGTGCCGGTGCGGCGGATGGCCGCTTTTACGGAAAAGGTCACCGAAGGTGTTCCCCCGGGATCGCTTCCCGTCGATCGTGGCGATGAAATCGGCCGCCTGGCGAAAAATATCAACCACATGGTGGAAGAACTGGAAGCGCGGATCGCCATGGCGACGGCGGAGAAAGGAATCCTGACCGCCGTCTTCAACAGCATGGTGGAGGGCCTGGTCGTTCTGGACGGTCGGAACCGGATTGAAAGGGTGAACCGCGCGCTCGGAGAGATGATGGAGTATCCTCCGGCGCAATGGCGGGGGAAAACCCTTCTCGAGGCCTTCCGGAACGCGGACCTTCAGCAGGCCCTGGAGCGTTTCATGGCGACGGGGGAACCGGTCCTCCAGGAGATCTCCCTCCGCCGGGAACGGGAGCGGATCCTCGAGATCAGCATTTCCGCGATCCGCGGCCTGCCGGGGGATGCCTGTAAAACCCTGCTCGTTTTTCACGATGTAACGCGGTTGAAGCATCTGGAGAAAATGCGGGTCGATTTCGTCGCCAATGTTTCCCATGAGATTAAAACGCCCCTGACGAACATCATCGGTTTCGTCGAAACGCTGGAAGAGGGTGGAATCGACGATCCTGAAACGGGCCGGCGTTTTCTGCGTACCATCCGGGACAACGCCCTGCGTCTGAACCGGCTGGTGAACGACCTGCTCGCCCTGTCCGACATCGAACTCGGGGAGTCGAGACTCCATACGGAAGAGATCGATCCGAAAGAGGTGGTGGAGGGCGTCCTGGCCATGGCGGAGAACCGCCTGGAGGAAAAACGCCTGCGGCTGGTCCGGAACCTGCCCGATGAAACTCTCCGATTCCGGGCGGACCGGGACCGCCTCTCCCAGATTCTCATCAACATCGTCGACAACGCCGTCAAGTTCACCCCGGAGGGAGGAACGATCACCGTTGAAATCTTCCGGGCGGAGGGGGAAATGGTGATCCGCATCACCGACACGGGCATCGGCATCCCCAAAGGCGAAATCCCCAAGCTGGGGCAGCGGTTTTACCGCGTCGACAAGGCCCGTTCCCGCCAGCTGGGCGGAACCGGGCTGGGCTTGTCCATCGTGAAGCATCTGGTGGAAGCGCATCGAGGAAGAATGCTGATCGAGAGCGACCCCGGACAGGGGACGTCCGTCTCCCTGCATTTCCCCCTGGATGCGGAAGCCTGATTTATCGGATACGCCGCCGTTCCGAAGCATCCGGAATCCGTCAATGGGCGTGGACAACATAAAAAGACCCCGGGACTGCGCGCAGTTCCCGGGGTCTTTCCGTTGCTGATCAGTTTATCCGTTTATTTACTTCTTGATGTAGGTTTCCATGACGGCCTGAACCCGGCGGTTCAACTGACGGCCCTCCGCCGTATCGTTGGTGGCGATGGGCTTCGACTCGCCGTAACCGACGGCCTTCAGGCGGTCGGCGCTGATCCCGAATTTCTCCACCAGGTATTTCTGTACCGCGTCAACCCGGCGCTGGGAAAGCTTTTCGTTGTAGGCGTCCGTCCCTTTGCTGTCCGTATGGCCTTCCAGGGTGGCCTTTTCCCACGGATAGGCGTTCATGTAGTCGGCCACTCTCTTGATTTCGTTGTGGTACTTGGGTTTGATATCGGACTTGTCGAAATCGAAGAGGACGTTGAGGTTGATGGTGACCTTCATGGGGCAGCCGTCCTTGTCCACCTTCAGATCGATGGGCGTATCGGGGCACTTGTCGAGATAATCGTAGACGCCGTCCTTGTCGGAATCCAGGGGACAACCGACCGCGTCAACCTTCACGCCGGCCGGCGTATCGGGGCACTGGTCCAGTCTGTCGATGACGCCGTCTCCATCGGTGTCCGGCTCGGGGACAGGGGCAACGACCGGCGCGGGAGCCGGGGCCGGTGCAGGAGCCGGCTCAGGGATGACTTCCTTCTTGCCGCCGAAGAAGAACGACAGGCCGACACCGTATTCGACGTTGTTCAGCTCTTCCTGGGGCAGGTAAACATGGCGGATGTCTCCGCGGAGGGCGATCCAGTCCGCGAAGAAGATCTTCAGGCCGGCGCCGTAATCCAGGACAAAATCATGATCGCTGCCGCCCTTGTCCCATTCCAAGTACCTTCCGCCGGCACCGGCGGCCACGAAGGGCACGAACATGCCGTCAGGCAGGAAATTGTACAGCACCTCCAGCTTGTAGCCGTACATGTCCACGTCGTTGGAGCGACGTGACCAGGTTCCCACTCCAGATGATCCTGTCGGGTCAGCAATCCAAATATTTTCGTCCCGCTCGGAGTCGGCGTAGGTCAGAACGCCTTCCAGGGCCCAGTTCTTCGTGAAGTTGTACCCCATGCGCATGCCGTAAAGGACGGCGTCGTCGATATCTTCATCGCTGTCGAAATTGTAGCCGCCGATGAAAGGCGTCACGGACCACGCTCCGGCGCGGTTGGCCGCCATGGAAGGTGCACAGAGAATGAGTGACAGCATAACCGCAAACAACAGAAACACCATTTTCCTCTTCATTTTTTCTTCCTCCTGTAGACAAATTTTAAATCGATTTCATATGATCCGATGAAAAAGACGTCCGGTGGGTATCCGCATGCCAAGGGCCTCCGATCCCCCGGAACCTTTTCACCGTCTCCCCCCTTTGAACCAAACCGACCGCCGACTTGAGTAAAGAACGAATTCCGGAAACAACGCAGGATAAAACCATGACCCTATCTATTTACACAAGTTTGCCCCGTCTTTCAACTCAAAACAGCCTGTCAGGGCAAAAAAACATCCCGGCCGGCTGATCCCGGGTGAAGCCCGTCATGATCGCTGCCGCCCGATGGCTTGGGCGGGACGGTTGCAGGGGGGTAAAATAACAGGTGAGATTTTCAAGGTGTATCGCTATAATGCGCCCGTGACAAACCGGACAGAATGCCGGCCGCAAGGATGACCGGCCGCGAAGGGAGCCGCTGAAATGAGTGACGGGATCAGGCAATACTACACATCGAGGATGAAGATGAGAGAACTGGACGCAGCCGGCCTGTACGAAAAACTGAGACACTTCTATCTCTATTTCCGTGACCGGGATTACTTCAAGGAGAAACTGGGGGTTACGTCGGATAACTTTCCTGAGCGGACCCGGAGCAAGGCCGCCATGGCGATGAAATTCCAAATATTTCCCCTGGAATCATGGCAACCCGAGGATATTGTGGAAGAGAAAATATTCGATGCCATCGAGTTTCTCTACGACCATGTTTCCCAACCCGGAGAGTTGTACGATATTTTAACCTGTTGCTGCGGTGTCTGCCAGGATTACGACGGCTACGATTCGGAGGCCGGCCGGGAAGAGTTCCGCAGGGAAATGAACGGCATTCTCATCGACTACCGGGGCGGCTACGTGCTCAGCGAATCAGGCGAAATCTCACCTGTTCCAGGGAACACCGGGCGATAGCCCCTCTGGCGGAGTGAAACGGGAAGTGATTTCCGACAAGGGAGATTTCGCTTCGAGACGAGTCCCTGAGGTGCTCTTCTTATGGCCCATCACAGTCTGAAACCCGGATATGCAGACCTTGTCGAGAGACTGAACCGCTTTCCCCAGGGGGCCCCGCCGTCCAATTTGCTTTACCGCATTCTGCAGGTTCTGTTCACCGAAAAAGAGGCGTCCCTTGTCTCCCTGCTGCCCATCAAACCTTTTTCAGCGGAAAAAGCCGCCCGGATCTGGCAAGTTCCGCTTTCTGAGGCGCAAAAGACTCTGGATGCCCTTGCCGACAAGGCGATTCTGCTGGACATGACTTACCGTGGAAAAACACGCTACGTGCTTCCCCCGCCCATGGCGGGTTTCTTCGAATTCTCCCTCATGCGGCTCCGGGGGGACATCGATCAGAAACTGCTGAGCGAGCTTTTCTATCAGTACCTTGATGTTGAGGAGGATTTCGCCAGGGCCCTGTTCGGCACCGGAGAAACACAACTGGGGCGGGTCTTTGTCCAGGAGCCTGCCCTGACGGAGGAAAACACCCTGCATGTCCTGGATTACGAACTGGCCGGCGAGGTGATCAAAACGGCCGACTCGCGCGGGGTCGGTCTCTGTTATTGCCGCCACAAGATGAGCCACCTGGGGAGGGCCTGCCAGGCTCCCCTGGACATCTGCATGACCTTCAACACGTCGGCCCGCTCCCTGATCAAACATGGCTATGCCCGCTCCATCGGAAGGGAGGAATGCCTGGATCTCCTGGATCAGGCCTGGTCCCTGAACCTTGTCCAGTTTGGCGAGAATGTGCAGAAGCGGGTGAGTTTCATGTGTCACTGCTGCGGCTGCTGCTGCGAGGCCATGATTGCCGCCCGGCGGTTCGGTTTCCTTCAACCCGTCCATACGACGAACTTTATCGCATCCAGCCGTCCAGGAGGCTGCACCGGGTGCGGGACCTGCGTTGCCGTTTGCCCGGTGAATGCCGTTTCCCTTGTCTCCTCGCAAGACCCTCATCATCCCAAAAGAAGGACCGTTCAACTCGCAGGAAATCTCTGTCTGGGCTGTGGTGTCTGCGTGCGAAACTGTCCGGCCGGTGTTCTGTTCCTGTCGGAAAGAGGCCGGCGGACCATCACCCCAGTCGATTCCGTTCACCGGACGGTTATGATGGCGATCGAGCGGGGGAAATTGCCGGATCTCATCTTCGACAACCGGGTCCTGTTCAGCCACCGGGCAATGGCCGCCATGTTGGGAGCTATCCTGAAACTGCCGCCGGTCAAGCAGGTCCTGGCCAGCCGCCAGCTCCGCTCCCGGTTCGTCGATTACCTCCTCAGTCAAAGCAGGCCTGCCTGAACAAAGTCCCCTGATGGGTTAAGGCCTGGATGGGAATTGACTCAAGTCAAGGAAATGTGATCACGGGGGTGTGATAATCACCCAAAACACGATGGGGAGGGGATAAACATGGCCATTCTGGATGAGGTCCGGTCGAAAGTCCTGGCATGTCTCGGCGGGGAAGGGACAGCGGCCGCCATTGAACGGGTGTCTGTCGGGATTTTCTTTACCGGTGTGAAACTGACGACGGGAACGGGCGGGCTTTGCTTCACCCCGGTCAAGGACATGCCTGAGGCGGTCTGTTGTCCCAGTTCCGCCGGCAGAATCCGGGATCCCCGGAAGATTCGGGGGGTGAGGGCCGAAGAGGTCCTCGGCGATCTCGATTCGGTGGAGCCCCTGCGGCGGGCGATTGCCGTTGCCGTTTTGAACGCCCTTTCCGCCGCCTGCTGGGAGAGGGGCTTCCAGGGTGATTACGAAATCAGGTGCCGCACCGACGCCCAGGATTTGATTCCCCTGGCGGAAGATGCCGAAGTGACTGTGATCGGCGCGCTGGGGCCTGTGCTGCAAAAGCTGAAGAAGCGTGGCGGGGCCTGGTGGGTGGTTGAACAGGATCCCCGGACCCTGCGCCGGGAGGAAATGGCGCATTACATTCCCGCCGATCAATCCGAACCGGTGATCGGCCGATCCGATATCCTGGTCATCACGGGGGTGACCCTGCTGAATGGCACCCTGGAGGGCATCCTCCGGAAAGCCCGGAGCGGGGCGGACATCTATGTCATGGGTCCGACGGCGGGAATGCTGCCGGAGCCGCTGTTTGCCCGGGGGGTTCATGTGGTCGGCGGGGTTCGGGTGAAGCGTCCCGACGAGGTCCTGGATGTCCTGGCCGCGGGAGGCTCGGGGTATCACCTCTTCGACGACCTGGCGGAGCGGATCGCCATGATCAGGACCTGACACGGGTTATTGATGGAGAACTTTGCGGAGAAAACGGCCCGTCGGGCACGTGGATTCCCTGGCGATTTCTTCGGGCGTTCCCGAGGCGATGATCCGGCCGCCCCCGGGGCCGCCTTCGGGGCCCAGTTCGATGATGTGGTCGGCGCACTTGATGACGTCGAGATTGTGCTCGATGACGACGACGGTGTTGCCCATGTCGACGAGGCGCATGAGGATGTCCAGGAGTTTCCGGATATCGGCGAAGTGCAACCCGATGGTCGGCTCGTCGAGAATGTAGAGGGTGTTGCTGTTGACCCGCTTTCCCAGTTCCCGGGAGAGTTTGATCCGCTGGGCCTCGCCCCCCGACAGGGTGGTGGCGGACTGACCCAGGCGGATGTATCCCAGTCCGACGTCGAAGAGAAATTGGAGCTTCGTCCGGATAAGGGGGATATTCTCGAAAAAGGGAATGGCCTGGCTGACGGTCATGTCTAAAACGTCGGCGATGTTCTTATCCTTGTAGCGGATCTCCAGGGTGTCCTGGTTGAAACGTTTGCCGCGGCAGGTTTCGCAGGTTACGTACACGTCGGGAAGAAAATGCATCTCGATCTTGATGAGGCCGTTTCCCTCGCAGGCCTCGCATCGTCCACCCTTGACGTTGAAGCTGAAACGGCCCGGTTTGTAACCCCGGATGCGGGATTCGGGAAGCCTGACGAAAAGATCGCGGATGTGGGAGAAAATGCCGGTATAGGTGATCGGGTTGGACCGCGGGGTTCTGCCGATCGGCTGCTGGTTGATGAGGATGACCCGCTCGATGCCCCCCAGGTCGCCGATGTGCCGGATTTTTGCCGTTCCGCCCCTTTCGCCGGTCAGGCGGCGGGCAAGGACCTTGTACAGGGTCTCGATGATCATCGTGCTTTTGCCGGAGCCGGATACGCCGGTCACGGCCGTGAACAGGCCCACGGGGATGGAAATATCGATGTGCTGCAGGTTGTTTTCCCAGGCGTCTTCGATGAGAACGCGCCTCTCCCCCGCCTGGCGGCGTTTGTTCGGAATGGCGATGGCCTGTTTCCCCGAGAGGTACAGGCCCGTCAGCGAATCCGGACTGTCGAGGATTTCCTCCGGCGTTCCCTGGAAAACGACGTATCCCCCCTGCAGTCCCGCGCCGGGCCCCATGTCGATGATCTGGTCGGAGGCGATCATCATGTCCCGGTCGTGTTCCACGACCAGAACGGTATTGCCCAGGTCCCGCAGTCTTTTCAGGCTCAGGATCAGGCGTTCCGTGTCCCTCTGATGGAGCCCGATCGTCGGTTCATCCAGGATATAGAGCACCCCGACGAGTCCCGAGCCGATCTGGGAGGCCAGGCGGAGCCTCTGCATTTCACCCCCCGAGAGGGTTCCGGAGGATCGGGCCAGGTTCAGGTAATCGACGCCGACGTCGATGAGGAAGCAAACCCGTTCCCTGATTTCCTTGAGGATCTTTTCCGTGATGACACGTTCCTGCGATGACAGCTGAATCGAATCCAGAAACTGCGCCGTCTCCCGGATGGACAGGCGGCACAGTTCGTAAAGGTTTTTCCCGCCCACGGTGACGGAAAGGCTTTCTTTTTTCAGGCGGGCCCCGAGACAAGTTGGGCAGTCCTGCGTGTTGATGTAGCGGTGGAGATCCATCCGGACTGCGTTGGAGGTCGTTTCCCGGTAACGGCGATCCAGTTCGGCGATGACCCCCTCGAAGGGTTTTTCATAGAAGAGACGGCGGCCGCGCCGGTCCAGGTAGAACTGGATCTTGTCTTTTCCGGAGCCCCTCAACAGGGCGTTTCTGACCGTTTCGGGGAGCTGACGGAAAGCCATGTTGATGTCGAAGCCGTAGTGCTGGGCAAGGGCGTCGAGCATCTGGTGGTAGTGGATGGAATTTCTCCCGGACCAGGGGACGATGGCACCCTCGCGGATGGAAAGATCGGGGTCGGGCACGATGAGCTCTTCATCGAAGAACATCCGCGTTCCGAGACCGCTGCAGTCCGGGCAGGCGCCGTAGGGACTGTTGAAGGAGAACATCCGGGGCATAAGCTCGGGCATGCTGATGCCGCAGATGGGACAGGCGTAACGCTCGCTGAAGAGGATCTCCCGCCCGTCTGGGAACTCGATCCGGACGAGCCCGTCGGACAGGCGGGCCGCCGTTTCCAGCGAATCCCGCAGACGCTGGCGGATTCCCTCCTTCATGATCAGGCGGTCGATGACCACGTCGATGTCATGGCGCTTCTGCTTTTCCAGGGCAATCTCGTCGGCGAGATCCCGGAGTTCGCCGTCGACGCGCACCCGGACAAAACCGTCTTTCAGCAGCCTCTTGAATTCTTTCTGGAATTCCCCCTTTTTCCCCCGGATGAAGGGGGAAAGGATCGTGAGGCGGCTTCGGTCCGGGAGAGCCAGGACCGCCTCCACCATCATGTCGATGGTTTGCGAGTGAATTTCCCGTCCGCACCGCCAGCAGTGGGGGACGCCGATCCGGGCGTAAAGAAGGCGCAGGTAGTCGTAAATTTCCGTTACGGTTCCCACGGTGGAACGGGGATTCTGGCCGGCCGCCCGTTGCTCGATGGCAATGGCCGGCGACAGGCCTTCGATGGATTCCACATCCGGCTTGTCCATCTGGCCGATGAACTGCCTGGCATAGGTGGAGAGGGATTCGACGTATCGCCGCTGTCCCTCGGCGTAGAGGGTGTCGAAGGCGAGGGAGGATTTGCCCGAACCGCTGAGTCCCGTGACGACCACCAGCCGATCTCTGGGGATGTCGATGTTCAGGTGCTTCAGGTTATGCTGGGAAGCCCCTTTTATTCTGATAACGCTCATGAATGATCCATTGCACCGCAAAACGGGATGCCCCGGGTATGAACCGCGGGGCATCGGGTCTGCCGTTTCCGGAAACGTGTTTGTGTTGACGGGCTGACGGCCGCCCGGCTAGTTTTTCAACGTGATATGGGCCTTTTTCCTCAGATCACCCATCCATTCGTCGTATTTCTTTTCCATCTTCGCGTCCATGATCCGGTCCTTGATTTCGTCCCGCACGGACTCGAACCCTCTCGTTCCGTCCCCCCGTTTCTCCGTCACGGTGATGATGGAAAGGCCGGTGGTGGATTCGATGATACCGCTTATCTGCCCCGGTTCCATGGAAAAGGCGATCTGTTCCATGTCGGGGTTCATGACGCCCCTTTCGACAAAACCGATGTCGCCGCCGTCCCGGGCGGTGGGAGCCTGGGAAAACTGCGACGCCAGCTTCTCGAAGGGCTCGCCGGATTTGAGCCGCTTCAGAATCGCCTCCATATCCGTCTTGATCTTCCCTTTCATGCCTTCATCGGCGTTATCCGGGAAAAAAAGAACGATCTGCCTGAGACGGACGGCGGTCTGACCTTCGTATTCCGCCCGGTGCTTGGTATAGTATTCGCCGATTTCTTCGTCACTCACGGCAATGGCGGAGCGCAATTCCCGGCGGATGACCCGGGAACGGGTCATCTGTTCCTTCACTTCTTTCTTGTAGGCATCCAGCGACATCCCTTCTTTCTCCAGGATCTTTTCAAAGTCGTCCAGGGTGAGATTTTTCTGGGAGAGGATATTCTTGACGGTTCCCGTGACTTCCTCGTCCTGGACGGTGATGCCCAGTTTTGCCGCCTCCTGCTCGATGAGAATACTGTCGATCATCCGGTTGAGAATGGCTTCCCTGGCCTCCATCAAGGTTTTTTCCCGTTCTTCGCCGGACAGGGAAGCCTCGATCTTCTTTTTCACCGGCGCAAAAGTGTTGTTCAGGTCCGACTGGGTGATGAGGGTATCATTGACGATGGCGAGGATACGGTCCACGATCACGGCCTGGGCGGGACAGGCCAGCCCGAAAAGCAGGGCCAGGACCACCAGGGTTCCCCGAAATCTGTTTGTCATCATTTTTCCTCCTTATGCACTGCCTGGTTGAGGGAGGAGGCTTTTCAAAACATCCTCGGCAAAAAGGATGCGGTCCCCATCCCGGTGTTTCGGTATTGGAATATACAATTTCAGCTCCGGCGTCAACTTCGTTCCTTTCAACTTCGTCTTTGCAAGGAAAAGAATCCTTGCGGGGTCAACCGGGCTGTCCGGACTGAACTGGACGGCGAGATACTCGGAATCACAGGAGAGTTTGCTGCTCCTGAGGACTTCGAGCAGGTGACGCAGGCGGATGGTGGCGAGAAGATTGTCCACCTCGGTCGGGATAAAACCGTAGCAGTCGGTCAGCTCGTTCCGGATTTCCTCGATTTCCTCGCGGTTGCCGGCCAGGGAGATGCGCTTGTAGGTGACGAGGCGCCGGTGTTCGTCGGCCATGTAATCCCCGGGAATGAAGGCGGGAATGCCCAGGTGGATTTCCGCCTTGACTTCTTCCCGTGGCACCGCCTCGCCCTTCAATTCGCGGATGGTTTTCTCCATGAGTTCCGTGTACAGTTCATAGCCGACAGCCGATACGTGGCCGGACTGGGACGTTCCCAGGAGATTTCCCGTTCCGCGGATTTCCAGGTCGTTGGAGGCGATGCGGAATCCCGAACCCGGTTCGGAAAAATCGATCAGGGTCTGGAGCCGTTTCTGGGCGTCCCGGGAGAGCATGGCCCCCTTGGGGACGAGAAGGTAGGCGAACGCCTCTTCCCTGGCGCGGCCGACACGCCCCCGGATCTGGTACAACTGGGAAAGGCCCAGGCGGTCCGCGCGATTGATGATCATCGTGTTGGCGGACGGGATGTCAACCCCGGAGGCGACGATGGTCGTGCAGACCAGGACCTGGTAATCCCCCTTGACGAAACGCGCCATGGTGTCCTCGATCTCCCCGGCCTTCATCCGGCCGTGAACGACGCCGATTTCCGCCTCCGGAACCAGTTTTTCGAGGAAGCGGGCCATCGTAAAGATCGACTGGATCCGGTCATGGAGAAAGAAGACCTGACCGCCGCGGGCCAGCTCGTAACGGATCGCCTCCCGGATCGTATCTTCGTTGAATTCGAGGACATGAGTCTTGATGGGCCGGCGGTCCTCGGGCGGGGTATTGATGATGCTCAGATCGCGGATGCCGACCAGCGAAAGATGCAGAGTCCGGGGAATGGGGGTTGCCGAAAGGGTCAGGACATCGACCAGGGTGCGGATTTTCTTCAGCCGTTCCTTGTGGGCCACGCCGAAACGCTGTTCTTCGTCGACGATGACCAGCCCCAGGTTCCGGAAGGTCAGGTCCTTCTGAAGGATCCGGTGGGTGCCGATAATGATGTCTACGACTCCCCGGTTGATGTCTTCAACGATCCGGGCCTGCTCCTTTCTGTTCTTCAGGCGATTCAGGACTTCGATCCGCAGCGGGTAATCGAGGAGGCGGCGGCGGAAAGTCTGGTAGTGCTGTTCCGCGAGAATCGTCGTCGGCACGAGGACCGCCACCTGCCGTCCGTCCATGGCGGCACGGAAAGAAGCCCGGAGAGCGACCTCGGTTTTGCCGAAGCCGGCATCGCCGCAGATCAGGCGGTCCATCGGTTTTTCCCGGGCCATGTCCTCGTGAATGTCTTCGATGGCCCTGACCTGGTCGGGCGTCTCCTCGTATTCGAAAGAGGCGCAGAATTCCTCGTAAAGACGGTCGGGAGGGGAGAAGGCGTCTCTTTCGATCACTTCCCGGGCCGCGTAGATGGAAACCAGTTCCTCGGCGACTTCCCGGATGGATTTCCGGACCCGTTCCTTGACCGTTTCCCAGCCGGTGCCGCCGAGACGGTCCGTTTTCGGGGCGTATCCTTCGGGACCGATGTAGCGCTGGATCTGATCGAGGCGGTCGACCGGGATGTAGAGCTTGTCCTTTTCGGCGTATTCGACGAGGAGAAAATCGTTTTCGATCCCTGCCACGGACATCTTCTGGAGTCCCCGGTAGATGCCGATGCCGTGGTCCTTGTGGACGATAAAATCCCCTTCCGTCAGCTCACCGAAGGACTTCAGGAAATAGCCTTCCCGGGCGGGTCTTGCAAGGCGCTTGACCTGCTTGCGGCCGAAAATATCTTCTTCCGAGATGACGGTCAGTTTTAACTCCGGGAAACGGAAGCCGGATGTCACTTTCCCCTCGAACAGGAGAAGACGCCCCGGTCCGCTGTGGTTCATGGCCGCCTGCAGAAAGGGTGTCTCCGGATCCCGCCGGTTCGACGTGACGCCATAACCCTCCAGGAGGTGGGCCATGCGCTGGATATCTTCCCTGCCCGGGCACATGAGGATGACGAGGCAGCCGTCGTTCAAATTCTGATGGATCTTTTCCACCAGGGGAAAAAGGATGCCTTCCTCGCCGGCCGGACCTTCTTTCCGCAATGTTCCCGTCGTTTCCGCCCGGAACCGAAGGGGTGGCGTCACGTCGGCCGGGGCGTCCGGCAGCGGGGTCTGGAAGTGCAGCTCCTCGTAACGGATCTGACGGAAGGCGGAGAGGAGAGGATCGAATGTGTCCCGCGAGAGATGAAACGCGTCCGATTCGACGAAAAGCCGGTTTTCACGACGGGCCTGGATCAGGAAACGGTTGACCGTGTTTTCCAGGTCTTCCGATGACCTCGCCAGGGACGACGCATCGTCGAGAAAGAACCATTCATTGCCCGAGCAGTAATCGAAAAAGGTGCCCATGGAAGCCACTCGGTCTTTTGCTGCGCCAGGCGGCGTCCCCCGTGATTCGTAGAAAAGGGAAAGAAACATGGGGTTCAGGGACGCAAGCAGATCGTTGTCGATGGCCTCCGTCAGGTGTGCCTTGATCTGCCGGGACAGTTCGAGATCGTTGGCCCGCATGCGGATGTTGCGGATGGCCCGCTGTCTCCTGCGGTCCGACAGGACCAGCTCACGTGCCGGAACGACCTGAAATTCGAGTGTTTCCCCGGTCGAACGCTGGGACGCCGGATCGAAAAGACGGATCGATTCCACCTCGTCCCCCATCAGTTCGATGCGGAAGGGCCCCGCCGCGTCGGGGGGATAAATATCGATGATGTGGCCCCGGACGCTGAAGTCCCCCTTTTCCTCGACCAGGATTTTTTTCGTATAACCTCCTGAAACGAGCTTCCGTGCCAGATCGTCCCGATCCAGCGTGTCTCCCAGGCAAATCATGCGGGTGTAACCGGTGAAAATCCGGCGGGGAATGGTCTTCTGCACCAGGGCCTGCACAGACGTGACAACCAGGCAGCGGCGTCCCGATAAAAGGCACGAAAAGGTGCGCAGCCTGTCCATCTCGATTTCCCTCTGGGTCGTGAAGAAGTCGGCGGTCAGAATGCCCCAGGCGGGATAATGGAGAACGTCCGTTCCGTCGCAGAAGACCAGGCAGTCCCGGTAAAAATTCCGGGCTTCTTTTTCCGACGGCAACACGGCGATGAGAGAATCGGGCTGCGAGGTGAACGCAACCGACGCCAGAAGACTTTTCGCGGAACCGTAAAGTCCGCCCAGGATGATGTCTGCTTTCTTCCGCAGGCGGTCCAGGAGGATTCCCAGTGTGGAATGGACCGGAGGAAGTTTTTCTTCAACTATTTTTCTCACGGCTGGAACTTTTTAAAACGTCAACGGGGCTGAGCGGAAGCCTCCGAAAGGGCCATCATCTTCTTCAGGCAGGAAAGGGCACAGAGACGTTTTTCCTCGTCCACGGTGACGATGTGCTTCCTGTCTTTGAGGACGGCGTGGATATCTTCGAGGGTCGTGTATTTCATGGTTTCGCAAATCAGGTGCTCCGCCGCCGGGATCAGGATCTTTCCCGGGTTTTCCTTCTCCATCTGGACGAGGATCCCTGCTTCGGTGCCGACGATGAAGGACCTCCGGTCGGATTCCCGGACAAACTTCAGCATGGCCGCCGTGGAACCGACGAAGTCGGCCAGGTCCAGTACTTCGGGGCTGCATTCGGGATGAGCGATAAACAGGGCGTCGTGATATTCGGCTTTCCTGCGGCGGACTTCTTCCGGGGTCAGGGCCTGGTGAACCGGGCAGGCACCGTTCCAGGGAAGGATCGTGCTGTCCGTGAACCTTGCGGTATAGCGGGCAAGGTTGCCGTCCGGGACCATGAGAATTTCCTTTGCATCCCGGATGGAGGCGATGACAGCCAGGGCATTCGCCGACGTGCAGCAGATGTCGCTTAAGGCTTTGATATCCGCCGTGGAGTTGATATACGTGACGACCGTCGCCCCGGGATGGTCTTCTCTGGCTTTCCGCAGTTGCTCCGGCGTGATCGTGTTGGCCAGGGGGCATCCCGCATCGGGTCTCGGGATCAGGACGGTTTTCCCGGGGCACAGGATGGCGGCGCTTTCCGCCATGAAGTGGACTCCGGCAAAAACGATGATTTCGGCATCCGTTTTCGCCGCCGCCATGCACAGGGCAAGGGAATCCCCCAGGAAATCGGCGATTTCCTGGATTTCCCGCCGCTGGTAATAATGGACGAGGAGAATCGCCTTCTTCTCCCTCAGGAGCGAAACGATTTCTTTCTGTAAAGGAGACAGGTTCATATTCGACCGATCCTGATTTTTTTTCTGTCGCGGAACTCCTTGGGCGATGACCGCCGGCCCGGAAGCATCGTAATCTGTGGTTGCTATAATACCTGTGGAATTAATTCAAGGACTAAATTAAAGAAACCGTAAAAACTCGAAAAACGCCCGGCTTGTCATCCCGAGTCCTGCGTCCAGGGATGAACGCCCGCGAAGGATCGAATCATCACGATCTGTTACAAGGAAGAGATTCTTCGGCTGACGCCTGGGGCTTTGCGGCACCGCCTCTCGATCCGGCTCCGGTCAAATTCATTCCGGGTTCCGTCTTTCGACGGAAGGACGGAAATGGATCGATTCAATTACCGTAGTCGTCAAATCGTTTGCGGGAAGGGGCAAATGTTTTCCTTGCCTCGGCATGCCGGCCATTATATAAAATTTCCTCGCGGCACAGGTTGATCCGCTGCTTTTCCTGCAACGGCGTTCAACGATGCGAAAAAATGCGAAATGTCATCCCGGGGGAGGGAACAGGTTATGACAACCCCTTTCAATTGCGGTTTACGAAAAAGGCGCGCCGCCGGTTTTGTTTTGGCGGTTTTCCTTGTCTGGTCGTTTTTCTGTGCGTGCGGCAATGCCGCGGAATCGTTTCCCGCCGCCACGGGGGCGGTAAACGATTTTGCCGGTGTCGTTCCCGCGGATGCGGGGGAACGGATGGCACGCCTGTCTCGGGAGGTTTTGGACAAAACGGGGACGGCCATCGTCGTGGCCACGGTGAAGGATGTGGGGGACAACGACCCCGATATGTATGCCAACGAACTCTACCAGGCCTGGGGCATCGGGAAAAAGGGGGAGGACAAAGGCGTTCTGATCTTTCTTGCCCTGCGTGAAAGGAAGATCAGAATTGAAACGGGATACGGCGTCGAGGGGATTCTGCCCGACGGCCTGGTCGGCGAGATCCTGGATCGTTATGTAACGCCCTATTTGAAAAAGGGCGATTACGGTACGGGGCTGGGAAACGCCGTGGCGGCGGTGGCGCAGGTGGTGGCGAAAGATGCCGGGATCACCCTGACGGGCGGCGCGTCGGTGAAAGCCGCACCGCGGTCGGCGGAGGCCCGTCGCGGCAATCTCTTTCCCCTGCTTCTGCTGCTTTTGGTGACGGTCCCCCTGCTGGCAACGAGGCAGGGAAGGGCCATGCTGCCCTTTCTCATCGTGGCCCTTCTCAGCGGCGGCAGAGGCGGCGGGGTCGGAGGTTTCGGCGGATTCGGCGGCGGGTACGGCGGATTCGGCGGCGGATCGAGCGGCGGCGGCGGTGCCGGCCGGGGGTTTTAGGAGGCGAAGAAATGGCAAAAATACCCAAAAAACCGGAAGAGATTTTCCCGGAGATGACGGAGCGGCTCAAATCGGCTTTCGGTGACGATCTGAAATCCGTTGTTCTTTACGGCAGCGGCGCTTCAGGGGAATATCTTCCCGGTAAGTCGGACCTGAATTTTCTGGTCATCGTCACGGACGGGGGAATGAAGAAACTGTCGCGCCTGCATCCGTACATGAAAGACTGGGGCAAAAAGCGGGTCGCCGTTCCGCTGGTCATGACGAAGTCCTTTCTGCATAACGCCCTCGACGTCTATCCCATCGAGTTCATGACCATGAAAACACATCACATCCGGGTGACGGGCGATGATATCCTGTCTTCCCTTGTTTTTGACGGAACCTGCATGAGGCTCCAACTGGAACGGGAAATCAAGGGAAAGCTCCTCCATCTGCGGCAGGGATACCTCGCGTCTCAGGGGGAGGCAAAGCAGCTCCAGGGCCTCATCAAGGCCTCCCTGGTGGCGTTTCTGTCCCTGTTCGAGGCCGTCCTTTTTTTGAAGGGGGTGCCTGCCCCGTCATCCCGGCGCCGACTGATCCGCGACACCTGCGCCGAATCGGGGCTCGATGAAGGGGTCTTTTTACGATGCCTCGATATCAAGGAAGATGCGATGAAATACGACTTGAAAGAGACGACGGGGTTGTTCGGTCAATATCTTTCCGAAATCGAGAAGTTCGATTGTCTTGTGGATCAATTGAAACAGGAAATAAACCGACCATAGGAGGTGTTTTATGTCAAAAGGGAAGACGGGTCTGATCGCCGCCGGTATTGTCCTTGTTCTGATTATAGCCTTGTACTCCTTCTTCAAGGGAACCTACAACAATTTCGTCGCCCTTGACGAAACGGTGAAAAACGCCTGGGCCCAGGTGGAAAATCAGCTTCAGCGCCGTTACGATCTGATCCCGAATCTGGTGGAAACGGTGAAAGGGTATGCCAAGCAGGAGAAGGATGTTTTCGTCCAGGTGACCAATGCCAGGGCGAAGGTCGGCGGGGCGTCCGGCATCCCTGACAAGATCGGCGCCAACAACGAACTGACTTCCGCGCTGAGCCGCCTTCTGCTCGTGGTGGAGCGGTATCCCGACCTGAAATCCAACCAGAATTTCATGCGTCTCCAGGATGAACTGGCGGGGACGGAGAATCGGATCGCCGTGGAGCGGAAGCGGTACAACGATGCCGTGAGGACCTACAACGTTGCCGTCAAGAGTTTCCCCGCCAATCTTTTGGCCGCCATGTTCGGCTTTTCTCAGGCGACCTTTTTCGAAGCGCCGGCGGCAGCGAAAACGGCTCCGCAAGTCAGATTTTGACCGGAAATAGGTTCGAAAAGGCTTTTCAGGCCCCCGCCGGACGGCGGATCGGATCTGTCCGGCGGAATGGTATTCCGTTGAAGGGCCGGTCTCCGGTTTTTCATTCGTAGGCCGGAACGATCATCTCCCGGATGATTTGATCGGCGTCACCGATGTTGAGTTCCATAATGCGCCTGAGATGAAAAAAACTCTCTTCGTCCATGGACGTGAAACCGATCGCCGTTTCGTTCCCGTGGATTCGCAGAATCTTCCCCTCGAGGCTGATCGTCACCCGATCGTTCAATTGGATGCGTATCTGACAGGGGGCATCGTTCTGAAAGCGGGGATGGGTGACACAGAGCAAACCGGTGAGGCTCAGGTTGAGCGTTTTTACGTGACACCAGGCTCCTTCGACCAGGATACTTACTTCGAAATGCACGGGAACGCGGGAGCGTTTTCTTCTGTCGTCGATCATGTTTCTCCTTCTGCAACACGCTGTTGGGCAGATTGGATGCCGTGAACCCGGCTCCGGGCATCAGGGGATCCTGGTTTCACCATCGGCAATTTTCTGCAGGGCAGGCCTGTCCAGTATCCGGATACGGGACCCTTCGCTTTTGATCAGTCCCAGTCGGCCCATCCTCGACAGAATACGGGACAGGGTCTCCGGTATCGTTCCCAGCAGGGCCGCCAGTTGATTTTTGCTCACATCGAGTTCCAGGTGCTCGGGATCGGGAGATTTCCCGCTCAGATAAAGAAGGTATGCCGAAAGACGCCCCGGAACCTCTTTCAGGGATAAATCCTCGATCAGATCCGCAAACCTGTGCAGGCGGAGGGCCATCACCCCGAGCATGTTCATGGCTAACGCGGGATCCCGGCGGATCATTTCGACAAAGTCGGCGCGGGGGATAAAAAGGCAGGTCGTCCCGACGTTGGCTTTGGCGAAAGCGGGAAAACCATGCCCGGTGAAGACGGAGACTTCCCCGAAAGACTCGCCGGGGCCGAACAGGTGAAGGATCTGCTCTTTCCCCTCGGAGGAGATCTTGTAGATTTTTACCTGCCCCGTCTCGACAATGTAAAAGCCGTTTCCCTCATCCCCTTCCATGAAGATGATCTCGCCGCGGCGGTAGGATTTTCTCAGGACAATCCGTGCGAGATTTTCAAAGTGATTCGGCTGCAGTCCTTCAAAAAGGGGAATGACCGTATGCTTTCCCAGATCGTTCATGGATTCCAGCATAGGGTGTTTGACCCGCCGAGTCAAATATTATTCCCCCTGTCAAAGCGAGGCGGGGATCATCCCGAAAAACCGGGATCCCTGCGAAGCTTTTCAGGACGGAGGAACAAGGGGTCACCCCGTCAGCGCTCCGGCGGGCGGTTAACGTGGAAAACGGCCGTCCGCACCCCGGGATCGGATCGTCTTCATATGAACGATCCCCGGTCATTTCCAAACGAGCGCCCTCGGATTCCGCACTTTCCCTGAAAACCGGCGGGCTTGCAACCAGCGGTCACGCGGGTACGGCTTGCTGGAAGAGCTTCGTAATCTGAGGAATGACGATGTTGATCATCAATCCCAGCGAACAGAGCTTGGTGTCGAGCAGCATACCCCACTGGTAGTCACCCATGTGGATGATGACAATCGCCTTGTTTTCAGCCAGTTCGACAATGTAGTATTTCCCGAGGGTGGGCATTTCGCTCTGCTTCATGGTCGTGACGATGTGCTGCGTGATCTGGTTGAACATGGCGGACGCCACGGGATTGGAATTGTACCCGCCGATCGACTGGCCGTCCCGGCTCGTGTAGATGTCGCATGCCACCGCGCCACCGTTGGAAATTTCCTTTAATTCGTCCATCGCCTTATTGAGTTTGTTTAAATCCATACTGATCTCCTTTAGATGTTTTGATTTGCCTTTTTTTCCCGATTTACGGAAAAAAACATCGTAAATGTTCATGCGTCTTTCCGAACCGCCTTTCTCCGTTCCTGATTTTCGGAGTCATCAAAAAACGACAGCGAGTCGTCCGTTTTCTTCTGTCCGCCGTCTTGACGGGTCCGGCGGGGACAGGGAAAAAATTCATCGCGTGGCAAGTTCGGCCCCCCGTTTTCTTCGCGCCTTCTTCCCCCCATTCATCATGAATCGTTTCCCGGGGCGAATCCGTGAAGCGGATCCAATCCGGCGGAGGCGCCTTTCCGATCAGTTGGCCAGCGCGGCTTCAAAGATCGATCTGGCGCGGGGCAGGGCCACATTGAGCAGGATGCCCAGGGAACACTTCTTCGTGTCGATGAGGATTCCCCACTGATAATCGCCGACGATCATCGAAATGACCATCTTGTCGTCAACCAGATCGATCATGTAGGTGCTTCCCAGGGGGGGGAATCCCGCTTCCTTCAAAGTTTCCTTCATATACTGCGTGATCTGGTTGGACATGGCGCAGTAGGCCGGGTTGCTGTTGTAACCGACGATGGATTGCCCGTCCCTGGTCATGAAAACATCACACGCGAGCAGCCCGAACCCGGCCGTTTCCTTTAACGTGTCCACGGCTTCGTTCATCTTTTTTACGTTCATTCCATACTCCTTTCCTTCAAAAAAATTTGTTTGTTTCTCCTGCCCGCCCTCCGACGCCGCAGGCAGGTTGTCCTGTTTTTCCAGGGGAATCGCATCGCGGATGTTGTCCGCCCCCGGCTGTTCCTCTTCCTTTCCGCTGAAGAATGGCGCCGTGCATTCGCCTTGTTCTTCGTTCAAAAGAGCGCTCGCCCCGGTTTCCCGCAGGGGAGGGGCCGCCTCCGCGCCTTCTTCCTTTTTGATTTCCTCGCCGACGTTAAAGATGTCGTCCAGCGCGTTGTCATAGGAATCGCCCGCAGAGGGGTCGTTGCCGCCGCCTGTGCGGTGGTTCGGCCGCCTACTCTCGAAAACCATGATCAGGAAATCCAGGTCGTTGTGGATGGCTTTTTCCACGGAGAAGGACTTCGACCGGATCTTGATCTCCGCCTGTTCCCAACCCAGGATTTCCATGGCCGCCGTTTCGCCTTTGCTTTCAGGGGTTACGGCATCCAGCAGGACGCCCTTCCTGAAATACATTTCCCCTTCCCGGTCCTGATGCCGGATGGTCAGGACGCAGGTTTTTTTTTCCAGCTGCACCAGCTTCAGGAAGGAGATCAGGGAGATGCCGGGAATGTAACTGCTGTCATGCAGGTCTATGCTTTTGTAGATGTTTTCGACCAGGAGATCGAAATCCAGGGGTTTTTCCAGATAACGGATCGCACCCAGGTGCGAGACACTGCTTTCAATGACGGGGGTGCCGTAGGCCGTCATGACGATCACCGGAATTCTCGGGTAATGGGAACTCATGAAGGCCAGGAGTTCGAATCCATCCATGACCGGCATTTTCAGGTCGGTGATGACCAGGTCCACATATTCATCGCGGATGATCTGTGACGCGATCTTGCCGTTTGTGGCCGTCCTGATGTCGAATTCATTGTCATAAGCCCTCAGTCCCTCAACCAGGCTCAACAGGAAATTTTTATCGTCATCCACGATCAGAACTATCGACACGGCCAACCTCGAAAAATGCAATCGAATCCGAACTATTGATAACCATCTGCCGTCTTGACGGCGTCTGTCGAATGAATTGCAAAGATGATGCCATCCATGAATGCCAAGATGAATCAGGTTGCGGCGGCCCCGCAAAAAGTCCGTCCGGACCATTCCCAAAAGCGCCGGAGATGAAAAAACTCTTTTAATGTTCCCTTATTGGAGGATTTCATTCCTGACCGGCGCGAGGGACTCAGGATAAAAAATCGGGTGTTTTCCGACTTATTGCCGCTTCGCCGGATTCTAAAGAGGGGCGGCAGGGTAGGTCATAATGAGCCGTTCATTCTGACATGGGCCGGTCATTCTGAACCGAATCGATTATCGGTAAAGCTTGAGTTTCCGTTTCAGGGTGGACAGAGAGATTCCGAGGGTTTTGGCGGTCTGTGTGAGATTTCCCTGTTTATTGCGCAGTGTTTCCAGGATGTGGTTTCTTTCCATCTCCTCCAGCGAGGCCGGTTCCGGAAGATGCGAATCGCTGGATTCGGTTCTGTCCGCCGGTTTGCCGTTTGTCCCGTAAAGCAACTCCGAGGGGCGAAGCCGGGTTTTATGCAGGATGCAGGATCGCTCGAGGATGTTTCGCAGTTCCCTGACGTTTCCCGGCCAGGGGTACTGCTGCAGCAGTTGGATTTCGCTTTCGTCGAGGTCCGACTCGGGATTGCGTCCGAAAAGGGAGACGAAATGGCGGCATAGTTCGGGAATGTCTTCACATCGTTCACTGAGGGAGGGGATGTGGATACACAGCACGTTCAACCGGTAGTAGAGATCCTTGCGGAAAAGGTTGTTGCCGATCAGGGTTTCCAGGTCGGCGTTGGTTGCCGCGATGATCCGCACGTTCACCCGGATTTCGGACTGGCCTCCTAGGCGGCGGAGGCACCCGTTGTCCAGGGTTGCCAGCAGTTTTGCCTGTAGACCGAGGGGCATGGTGGCGATTTCATCCAGGAAAAGGGTACCGCCTTCCGCAAGTTCGAAAACGCCTTTACGGCTGTTCACGGCGCCGGTAAAGGCCCCCTTTTCGTGGCCGAAAAGTTCGGATTCGATCAGGTTTTCCGGCAGGGTGGCGCAGTTGACAAAGACGAAGGGGGCGTCATGCCAGGGGCTTGCGTAATGGATATGGCGTGCCAGGACCGTTTTCCCCGTTCCGGTGTCGCCCGTAATCAGAATCGGAGACCGGACTTCGGTCGCTCGCCTGACGAGTTGGTAAGCCTCCCCGCTTTTCCCGAGGGTGCCGATCAGGACGGAGTTCGCCTGGTCCTTCGTTGCCTTGTAGGACTGCAGGAGCTTGGCCCGTTCCAGTTCCGTCATCTGGAGGGCCCGCTTCACGGACAGATGCAGTTCCTCGAGTTCGAAGGGCTTGAGAAGGTAATCGTGGGCTCCCGAGCGAATGGCCTGGATGGCATGCTCAAAGGAAGGATGGGCGGTGATGAACAGAATTTTGCATTGCTCGTTCAGATCGATGATATCCGGGCAGAGCTGGTGGCCGTGACCGTCGGGGAGTTTTTCATCCAGCAGGACGATATCGATGTTGCGGTTCCGGCAGACCTGCAGTCCCTGGGCGGCGGTGTAAGCCGTGTAGACCTCCAGTACGGTGCTGCGAAACGCTTCTTTCACGGCATCACAGAAGAAGGCGTCATCGTCGATGACCAGCAGGTTTTTTTTCGGGGTTGAATCATCCATTTTCGGCCGTTTGCAGGATCAGGCGGACCTTTGTCCCTTCGTCCGTCCTGCTTTCGATTTCGATTTCTCCGTTCATCTGAATCATCAGTTTTTTGACAATCACCAGTCCCAATCCCGTTCCATGGGGTTTGGAGGTGAAAAACGGCTTGAAAAGATTCTCAAGCTGATAGGGGGACATCCCCACGCCGTTGTCCCGGATGGTTAATTCCAGGGATCTGCCTTTCCTTTCCAGCCCGATGACGATCGTGGGATTCTTGTCGGGATCGAGGAATGAATCCGCCGCATTGCTCAGCAGATTGAGGAGGACCTGCTGAAGGGCTCGGGCATCGGCCAGGGCCGAGTCCTCCCGTGTCCGGATATCCGTTTCAATGCAGATTCCCCGCCTCTTGAAATCCTCTTCGATCAGCGGCATGAGGCGGTCAATAAATGAAAGCAGGGAAAGCGGTTTGGGAACGAGGTTTTCGTACATGTTGAAATTCTTCAGAGACGTGAGAAGGTACTCCACGCGCTGGATTTCATTCAGGACACGATCCGCGTACTCCATGATTTTTTCCTGGGAGTAATTCCCGATGTTATTTTTGAGAACGCTCATGGTCATCTTGATGGAGTTGATGGGATTGCCGATCTCATGCCGTATTCCCGAGAAGATGTAACCGATGTTGCTCATCATTTGGACGGATTCGGCGATATTTTCCAGGCGGATCTTTTCCGTTATGTCGCGGCTGAGCACAATGATCTCGTCGTCGCCGAAGGGAAGAAAACCGGCGTCGAACAGCACCCAAAATCCGCGATTGTTTTTCGATAGAGAGGATTTAAGGTTCAAGAGGGTTCAAGAGGGTTCAAGGGGTTCAAGAAGGATTCAACCCATCACAATTGACCCGGGCGCCTGCGCGAATAAGGAC